>Ga0335076_10001653_pt1 | contig 21734 bp, 22 predicted proteins | sample Lox_Sample_25_FD_206717 | JGI IMG/M metagenome (GOLD analysis project Ga0335076, IMG submission 206717) | Soil microbial communities from Loxahatchee National Wildlife Refuge, Florida, United States - Lox_Sample_2.5 | ecosystem: Environmental > Terrestrial > Soil > Wetlands | place: USA... | reverse complement strand
CTTCACTTCGCGACTCAACGGCGGCGCTCTTCGACACTGTCCAAAAATCGGGTCAGCGCCTCGGCGGTCTCGGTGGGCAAGAGATCGGGAAAGAAATGGCCGCCCGGCAAAGATGCCGCGTGCACATTCGCGGCGCGCCTGCGCCATTCGGCCGGGATGTCGAACAGTTTCGCCATGAGTCCGTTCGCCCCATAGAAGGCAAACAGCGGCGCGCTCACTTTGCGGTCGAGGTCTGCGGCGTCGTGGTCGAGATCGATCGTGGCTGCGGCGCGATAGTCGGAGCAGGAGCCATGAATCATGGCTGGGTCCCGCCAGGCGCGCCTATAGGCTTCCAGCTGCTCCGCCCCAAAGTCCGACAGTTTTGCGGCGCCCCAGCCAATGAGGCAGGTCTCGTAGAAGAAGTCCGGGTCGGCGCCGATCATGCGCTCCGGGAACGGCTCGGGCTGGGACAGAAAATACCAATGCCAATAGGCGCCGGCGACATGCCGGTTGGTCTCCGCGAACATCGCATGGGTCGGCACGATGTCGAGGACGGCGACGCTTTGGACGACCTCGCGATGATCGAGGGCCATTCTGTGGGCCGTTCGTCCCCCTCGATCGTGGCCGATAACATGAAACCGTTCATGGCCAAGCGTTCGCATGAGACGGACTTGATCGCCTGCGAAAGCGCGAAAGCTATAGTTCAAGTTGTCAGGCAGGCGTTTCGGCTTCGAGGACTCCCCATAGCCGCGAAGGTCGGCGCAGACGACCGTATAGCCTGCTTCAACAATGCGCGGCGCGATGCGCGCCCACATCGCATGGGTCTGCGGAAAGCCGTGCATCAGGATGACGGGAGGCCCACGTCCGGCAATCACGCATGCGATCGAAATCTCTTCGCCGACCTCGATCTTCCGCCGTTCAAAGCCCTCGAACATCGCTCACTTCTCGGGCGCGGCGACGCGGATCGACAGCTCGCGCAGCTGCTTTGGGGTCGCGGGCGACGGCGCGCCCATCAGCAGGTCCTCGGCGCGCTGGTTCATCGGGAACAGTGCTACTTCGCGCAGGTTCTGCTCGCCTGCCAGCAGCATGACGATCCGATCCACGCCCGCCGCCATGCCGCCATGCGGCGGCGCGCCATAGTGAAAGGCGCGGTACATGCCGCCGAACCGCTCAATCACCGTCTCCTCGCCATAGCCCGCGATCGCGAACGCCTTCACCATCGCCTCGGGCCGGTGGTTGCGAATGCCCCCTGAGGCGAGCTCATAGCCGTTGCAGGCGATGTCGTACTGAAAGGCCTTGATCGCGAGCGGCTCCTGGCTGGTCAGCGCCTCGAGGCCGCCTTGCGGCATCGAGAAGGGATTGTGCGAGAAATCAATTCTCTTCTCCTCCTCGTTCCACTCGAACATCGGGAAGTCGACGATCCAGGCGAACTCGAACTTGTCTTCATCGGCGAGCTTCAGCTCCTGCCCGAGTTTCGTGCGCGCGAGTCCGGCGAATTTCGCGAATTTGTCCGGATCGCCGGCCACGAAGAACGCCGCGTCGCCCGCTTTTAAGCCGAGCGCGGCGCGGATCGCCTCTGAGCGCTCCGGGCCAATGTTGTTGGCGAGCGGGCCGCGCGCGCCCGTGCCCGTTGCTTTCGGGTCGGCGGCGAGCGTCGTCTCATCCTTGGTGCGGTCGAAGAACAGCATGTACCCGAGCCCCGGCTGCCCCTCGCTCTGAGCCCAGGAATTCATGCGATCGGCGAAGGTGCGCTGGCCGCCGCCCGGCGCGGGGATCGCCCAGACTTCGTTTCCCTTGGTCTCGAGCAGGCGGGCGAACACCTTGAAGTCCGCGCCGCGGAAATGCTCCGAGACGTCCTGCATCACGATCGGATTGCGCAGGTCCGGCTTGTCGGACCCGTATTTGCGCATCGCCTCGGCGTAGGGAATCCGCGGCCAGGGGGAGGGCGTCACTGGCTTGCCGCCGGCGAATTCCTCGAAGGCCCCGCGAATGACCGGCTCCATCGCCGCGAACACATCCTCCTGTTCGACGAAGCTCATCTCGATGTCGAGCTGGTAGAACTCGCCCGGCAGGCGGTCGGCGCGTGGGTCCTCGTCGCGGAAGCACGGCGCGATCTGAAAGTAGCGGTCGAAGCCCGCCATCATCAGGAGCTGCTTGTACTGCTGCGGCGCCTGCGGCAGGGCGTAGAACTTTCCCGGATGGAGGCGCGAGGGCACGAGAAAGTCGCGCGCGCCTTCCGGGCTCGACGCGGTAAGGATCGGGGTCTGGAATTCGAAGAATCCCTGCCCTTTCATGCGGCGGCGGAGCGAGTCGATCACCTGCCCGCGCAGCATGATGTTGCGGTGAAGCTTGTCGCGACGCAGGTCGAGGAACCGATACCTGAGCCGCGTGTCCTCGGGATAGGGCTGGTCGCCGAACACCGGCAGCGGCAGATCGCCGGCCGGGCCCAGCACCTCAATCTCGCGCACATAGACCTCGACGAGACCGGTCGGCAGATCGTGGTTCTCCGTGCCCGCCGGCCGCCTGCGCACGCTGCCGTCGACGCGGACGACGAATTCGGACCGCAGCTTTTCGGCTTCCCCGAATGCTGGCGAGTCCGGATCGACGACGCACTGGGTGAGGCCGTAGTGGTCGCGCAGGTCGATGAACAGGAGCCCGCCGTGATCGCGGATGCGATGGCACCAGCCGGAAAGACGGACGTCGGCGCCGTCCTCGGCGAGGGTGAGGGCGCCGCAGGTATGGGTACGGTAGCGATGCATGAAACCCGGTCTTTTTCGCTTGTGAGCAGCGTCGCGCCGCTGCCTAACGGAAAACGCTCGCAGGGGAAAGCGCCAAGTCCGCGGCCCGGGGCTTCGCTCGGGCGAGGCCGCCGGTCACGGCAGATTTGACGGGGCGCGCCGGCCGCGCCTCCATTTACTGCGCCAGTCAACGCAAGTAGGTTTGCGAGCGGCGTCGCCACTCATGCCGCTCCGCCGCCTATGGATCCGAACCCATGACCTCTTCGTCAGCCGTGGCCGCGTCGTCCGAGCTCGTCAGGCGCGACGAGGAGGGCGTCGTCACCCTGACCCTGAACACGCCGAACAACCTCAATGCGCTGAGCCTCGCCATGCTCGAGCGCCTCATCGCCGCGCTGGACGAGATCGCCAGCGACGACAAGGCGCGGGTGGTCGTGCTGACCGGAGCCGGGCAGGCGCTAAGCGCCGGCCACGATCTTAAGGAGATGCAGGCCCACCGCAACGACTGCGACCGGGGCCGCGACTTCTACGTCGAACTGTTCGCCCGCTGCTCGACGCTGATGCAGGCGATTGTCAAGCTGCCGAAGCCGGTCATCGCCGCAGTCGAGGACGTGGCGGCGGCGGCTGGCTGTCAGCTCGTCGCCGCCTGCGATCTCGCGATCGCCGGCGAGCGCGCCCGCTTCGGCCTCTCGGGCGTGAACTACGGGCTCTTCTGCTCAACCCCGCTGGTCGCGGTCGGCCGTGTAGTCTCGCGCAAGCAGGCGCTGGAGATGGCGCTGACCGGCCGGCTCTACTCCGCCCAGGAGGCCGAGCGTTTCGGGCTCGTCAACCGCGTCGTTCCTGCGGGCCGCGCGGTCGAGGAGGCGCAGGCCCTCGCCCGCGCGATCGCCAGCCACTCGGCCCAGACGCTCGCGATCGGCAAGCGCGCCTTCTACGCCCAGATCGAGCGGCCGCTGGACGAGGCTTACGCGCTTGCCTCGCTGGCGATGATCGACAATCTCGCCGAGCCCGACTCGGTCGAGGGGTTCGCCGCCTTCCTCGAGAAGAGGCCGCCGGTATGGGGATCGTGACATGGCGCCGCTCGCCGGAACGTCAAATTCAGCGCGAAGAATTCAAAACGCGCCATCCTTCTGTGACCTCGGAAAGGTCGGTTGGAATGGCCAGGAGTTGGCGATCGAGCGTTTCGGAGCCACGCGTCCATACGCCGGCGCGATCGATGAGACGAGGAGGCCGAGTTTGCGTCGATCGTCTCCAAGGCCCAGTTCATGCGGTGAGGCGGGGTCGCGGATTCTGATGCTGATTTCCACCAGCGAGTCATCCGCACCGCAAGGCGGCAGCGGCGCCGTCACGACGCCGCCGGGAACGGCGCCGTGCGCGATGTTGGCCGCACCAGGAAATTGAAAGCCGAGAGGCGCTTCGGAGCCGACCTGGACCTCAAAGACGACCGGCCCTCCGGCGGCGAAAACGTGGGGGATATTGATCGCGACGGCGTTGACCGCCCCGCCTCTCCCAGCCGGCCAACGGAACCGTAGGCGGGACTCCCTGCCGACGGTCCATCGTCCGAAGCCTTCCGGGGCGCCCCATCCGGTCCAGGCTATGACGTCGCTCTCCTGGCCGCCGAGCGGTAACCGACGGTCGAGGATAGGGAGACGCGCCGCGATCTCGGAGGTCAGCACCGCTTCGATTCGGTCGACTCGCACTCCGCGCCTGCCAAACTTGACGGCAAGGCGTTCATCCGCGGCGAACAGGCCGTCCAGACGCAGCCACAACACGCCGAGAGCGCCTTTCTCGCCGTCCGCCCGCGGCAACAGCCGGCCGCTCACGACGAAGTCTTCCGCCTCCCGCGCGCTTCGGAAGGCCAGGGTTTCGACGTTCCCGCCCGCCCACGCGCGCGCCTTTAGCCGGTGGTAAAGCTCCGGAAGAACAGCGAGGCGCAGCCGCATTTGAAATGGCTCACCGGCTTTTCCGAGCGCAAAGGGAACACATAGCACGCAAACATCGGCGTCGGTCCACCGATAGCCGTCCTCCGGCAGCCACCACCCTTCAAGAAAGACGCTTGTGTCTGGAAATGCGAACTTTCGCGCGCCGTCGGCTCCGGGCGCAGCCAATGGCTGCCCCTCGAGGGCGAGCGCGACGGCGCGCTTGGGCTCAAGCTGGGGACCGATCACGTCATTCAAAAAACCGCGCGCCTTGCGTCCATTCGAGCGCGCCTTGCGGTCGAATACGGACAACGCCGGAAATCCGCGCAGGCCAATCTCGCGATTCTGCAACGCGCCTCGCCACGTCGGCGCGGCTCGCGAAAGCCTGAAGGCGCCAAACGGCGGCGGTCGTCCAGTGACCGTTTGCACCGCAGCGAGCGCCTTTCGAATCCAGCGATCGAGCTGATGCGCACGCGCGAGCCGATGAAAAAGCCGCCAGTCCCACTCCTCAGGCGGGACAAGGCGAAACAGGAGATCGACGTCGGCGATCCAATCGCTCCGCTGCTCGAAGTCGTCTTCGAACGCGTGACACAAGATGATGTAGAGGTGGTCGGTGGCGGAGGCGATCGAAACTGATCTGCCCTCAAGCCTCGCAGCCACCGAGCGCTCGCGCACCCCTTCCGCATGCCCGCGATCCGCGATTAGCGCGGCCGGCCGCCAATGAAGATCGATACAGGTTCCGGTCGAATCCCACAGATTGGCGGCATGATAGCGGTTGAAGTCCGCATCCAGGAACGCCATTCCAACCGCTCCGTTCCAGCCGGATGCGTTGAGAATCGCCATCGCCGTGCGAGCAGAAGAGCGGTGAATGAGCAGGTCGAAGTCGGCCATCGGGCGGGTCCCGACCGCCCTGGGAAAACGGGCGCTCATCGCCGCGCCCTTGATCACGACGAAACCGACGCCCGCGGCTTCGAGCGTATCGAGGACCCGCAGCAGCTTCTTGCGGCGGAGCATGCTCGAAAGCCAGATATGCTTTGCCTGCCCGCCGATCCAAGCCAGTTTCTGATCAGAAAGGCCAAGCCTCCTCATGTTCTCGTGCAGGAGCGGCGTGAGACGCAATTCCCGTCCCTCCATCCGCTCGGGATCGGCGAACCGCCTCCATTTGTTGAAAGCTTCGACCGCGCGGCCATCCTCCCTAAGGCAGGCTTCGAGCAGCCAGCGGGCGCGGTCTGGCAGGGCGAGGCCGCTCATAGAGCGCTCGCGCGCGACCGGCGCCGGGCGTCCAGAAACGCTTTCATGGTCAGGAGGTAGTCGCGGCGCTGCTGAGCCTGATTCGATCGCCCCATGTTTTGCGCATGAATGCGACGCCGGCAAACGACGTCGGGCTCAAGGCGCCATCGAAATCCCTTGCCCATCGCTCGAGCGTACCAGTCGACGAAATCGGCGTTGCGCCGTTCGGGATCAAATCCACCCAAGCGACGCAAAGCGGCGCGCCGAATGAGCATGCCGTTCTTGGTGAAAGCAGGCTCGGGCCTTTCGGGAATGCGCAGCCGCAACCGTTGGTCTTGCGGCAGATCTGGGCTGGCGAAGGTTTCCATGAAGCCGAAAACCGCGTCGAGTTCCGGATGCGCCGCCAGCGCTTCTATTTGCTGGGCAAGCTTTCCCGGCGTCCACAAATCGTCGGCGTCGATGAAGGCGAGCGCGTCGCCGGTCGCCTCGGCGGCGGCGCGATTGAGAGCGGCGCCCACCCCCGAACGCGGCTGGCGAATCAGCGTGAGCCGCGTCCCGAAAGCCGCCAGAATCGCCGCCGACTGATCGGTCGAGCCGTCGTCGACGGCGATGATCTCGAACGGCGCCGGGCGCTGATCCAAAACGGATTGCACCGCCTCGCCGACATAAGGCGCCACGTTCCAGCAGGCGAGAAGGACCGACACCCGCATCACGCATCCCGCATCATGCGCGACGGCGCTCGACCGCCGCGCGGAGCGCCGAGAGCAGGATGCGAGAGGTGTGGACCGTCGCGTTCGCGCCATTGGTCGCATGCATCCGATAGATCAGCGTGGGGGAGTCGACGGAAAGAATCTTCGCGCCGAACTCCCGCAAACGCAGATGAAAATCGACGTCGTCCGCGACATCGCGCACGCTCTCCATGCCGCCCAGCGCTAACCAGCACGATCTGCGAATCAACAGGGAGCCCAACAGGTACGGGATATGGGCTCGATCCGCGTTTCGGATCCGTGAATCTTTGCGCGCGTCAGCCTCGGCAAGAACGCGGATCGAGCCGTAGACGACTTCGGCTTCCGGGTGCGCCTTCCAGGCTTCAAGCAGGACCGCGTTGCGTTCCGGCGGCCAGAGGTCGTCATGGTCGAGGAAGGCGAGCGCCTCGCCATGTGCATGCAGGGCGCCGGTATTCCGAGCGGCCGCGGCGCGGCCACGCTGCTGCGTGATGAGAATTACGTCTGGATGCTGGCTCCTGACGATGGCCGCGCTGTCGTCGATCGAGCCGTCGTCGACCACGATGATCTCTTCGGGAGGGCGGGTCTGGCTCTTCACGCTCAGGAGCGCGTCGGAGATGAAACGCGCCCCGTTGTGAACCGGGACAATCACGCTGATGCTGGCCGGGGCGGCGCTCATGCGAGACTCGCCGAGAGAAGGGCGAGCGCGTCCCCGATCCGCGGCCCGGGGTCGAACCGGGCGACCGGGGCGGCGGTCAGAAGCCGCGCGAGCTTGCGCAGCCGCGGCTCACGCGCGCCGGGAGTCGCGATCAAGGTATTGGCCGCCATCGAGGCCAAAATCTGCGAGCGCCGGACCGGCGCGACGTCGGGCGCCGGATGTCCGCTGCGTTCGACATAGAGAATCCGCTTGAGCCGCGCGGCGCCCGGGCGCAAGCCCGGAAAGCCCTGCAGGCTGAGCTCATGACGGCGCTCCCCGAAGTCATGCGAAATTGCGGTGCGCGCGCCGGCGAGCTTCGGAAAGCGCGCGACCATGTCGTCGCGCAACCGCGCGGTTGCGAACAGGGACGCGACGGCCGGCGCTCCGTCGCGCGAGTCGACGAGCACGTAGTCGTCGCCGATGAACCGCCAGCCCGCCTCGAGGCCCGCAAGGCTGAGCGTGGTCTTGCCAGCGCGCCCGGGGCCCGCAAACAGGATCGCCCGGTCCTCGAGGGCGAGCGCGGCCGCGTGAACGGCGAGCCAGGACGAATCGTCAAACATCGCCTGCAGGGCGGGGAGGAAAGGACGCGAGCGCTCCCAGGCCCTGACTGCGCCTTTGTCGGCAATCCAGCAGACCGCGCGCCGGCTGCGCCTATCGACAACGTAGAGCGATGGCGAATGCCGTCCCATCCAGAGACAGTAGCGGTCGGCGCTCTCCACGAGACGCATATCCGGCTCGTCGGCGCTGAAGCCCGGCAAGGGAAGAGCCTCACCCTTCGCGGCCGCCACGACGAAAAGGGACCACGAGGTTACGCGAGCCGCCGGGGCCGGGTAAAACGCGTCGGCGAATTGGGCTTCGAGGTCGCGGTCGGCGAAATGGATCGCGATCGTCAGCGGCCCGACTTCGACTATCCGGCTCGCCACGAAAGGCCGGTCCGTCGCCGCGCGGACGATATTCGAAGCGGCTGCTTCCGCTATGGCGCCGCCCCGCTTCGCCTCGATCATGTCAGCCGCGCAGATCGTCCGAAGCCTGGACGAACGGCCACCCGGCAGGCGAGGCTTCGTGGATGGGGTCGACCAGCAGAAGACCCTGCAGATCGTCGAATCTCTGCATGGACGGGGGGGCGAACGCAGCGACGGAGATCGGGTCCGGCGCAGCGGGGCGAGCCGCGTCCGCCAGGAGACCTTCGCTCCGCAACTCGGCAATGAACCGGGCGATCGCCGCCGCCCCATCCACATCGGCGTTCGACGCCGCTGCGTACTGCCGGCCGGTATGCCCGGCGAGCAGGGAATTCCAGATGTCGGCGCCCGATCCGTCGAGGCTGTAAAAGAAGCCCGACTCCAGGTTGGCGATGACCATTTCATCGCCGAAATTCTCAAAAATCACTTCCGGTCCGGAAGCCGAGAATACCAGATCGAGCGTGTCGCTCATGCGTTGTTGGAACTCCTTCGAGTCGGCCACCCTTCGACAAAGGTCAAGATGACCCTCGTGTCAAGCGCGGCTCCTCGCTTGGCCGACATCCGGCTGGGCCTATAGCTCCGCTTCCGACCGATTTTGGCACGAACGATTGCGGCCTTACCGGGGCCGGCCCGATGCCGGGCGAAAGCCATGCCTCCTTCGCATGGCTTCCACCCTCAGCAACGGAGTTAGCGCAACGCCGTGGTCAGTTGCCCATCAGCGACTTGGCGTTGGCGGGGGTGATCGCCAGCGTCGGCACGGTGACCGTGGTCGAGACGGTGTCGGCGCAATCGAGCAGAATCGACTTCGCCATCTCAATCGCCTCAGGGCCGCCGGTCGGATAGGTGAACGTCGCCGCCCACTCGCCTTCGGCGACGGCCCGGATGCCGCCGGATGGTCCAGGGAGGCCGTCGGTACCGATGATGGCGATGTCGCCGTCCTTCTTGCCCGCGCCCTTGGCGGCGAGCCGCGCTCCGGCCGCCATCATGTCGTTGCTGGCGTAAACCGCCTTGATGTCGGGATGGGCCTGCAGCATCGCGGCGAAGGCGGTCTGGGCTTTGTCCGGCAGCCAGTCGGCCGCCTGCTCGGCGACCACACTGATCTTCGGATTTGCCTTGACCCCCGCCTTGAAGCCGTTGAGCCGCTCCACCGCCGGGGTCGAGGACGGCAGGCCCTCGAGCACCGCCACGTCGCCGCCGCTCGGCAGCAGCTTGTCGGCCATGTATTTCCCGGCTTCCTCGGCGATCTTGAAATTGTCGCCGCCGATGAAGGCGGTGTAGTCCTTGCCTGGATCGCCGACCGTCTTGCGGTCGAGCTCGATCACCGGAATCCCGGCCTGCATCGCCCGCGCGACCACTGGAGTCAGGGGCGCGGCCTCGAACGGCGAGATCAGGATCAGATCGACCTTCTGGGTGATGAAATTGTCCATCTGCGAGGTCTGGGTGTTCACGTTGCCGGCGCCGTCGGCGATCTGAAGCGTGAACTGCGGGACCTTCTTGGCCGCCGCGGTCAATTCGTCATTGACGTGCTGGCGGTACGGCTCGGCGTTGTTGGCCTGCGAGAAGCCGATCACGTATTTGTCGTCTTTGCCGCAGGCCTTGGCGATATGCGCCGCCGAGGCCGAACCGGCCACGAGGGCGGCAACGGCCGTTCCCAGCGCCAGAGCGCCGATGGTTCTCATTCTCAGTCGAGGCATGTTTCTCTCCCTTCGCGTCATGAAGTTTAGCGTCGCGCTTACCGACCCAATCCCTCGCGGCGACGGACGAGAGACTGAAGCACCGCGGCGAGCACGATGATCGCGCCGGTCGCGAGCAATTGCAGAGCCGCATTGATGTTGTTGAGCTGGAGCACGTTGGCGAGCGCGCCGAGCATGACTGCGCCGGCGACGGTGCCGACCATCGAGCCCGCGCCGCCGAACAGGCTGGTGCCGCCGATGACCACGGCGGCGATGGCGGTCAGTTCGTAGCCGGTGCCGTCGTTGGCGCTGCCGAAATTGAATTGTCCGGCATGGACGATGCCGGCGATCGCCGACACGAGGCCGGTGATGGCGTAGACCGAAATCTTCACCGCCGTCACCGGGACGCCGGAGAGGCGGGCGGCGCGTTCGTTGCCGCCGACGGCGAACACATAGCGGCCGAATCGGGTGAAGTTGAGCACGAAGGTGGCGATGACGGCGACGACCACGAACACCAGCGTGGCGACCGGCACAATATTGTTGAACAGCCGGTCTCCGAGAATGGCGAACACCGGCGGGGCGAGGCCGGGGCCGTTGCCGTAAGAGATGTTGATATACTGATTGTTGGAGATGACCAGAGCGAGGCCGCGCGCGACCTGCAGTCCGGCCAGGGTGACGATAAACGGCTCGAGCCGGAACCGAGTGGAGATGACGCCCTGCAGGGCGCCGAAAGCCGCGCCGCAGGCTACGACGAACAAAACCGTTGGAATGAGCCCCCAGCCGGCGGTTGTCATGATGGTCGCGGTGAGCACGCTCGAGAGGCTCAAGAGCGCGCCGACCGAAAGGTCGATGCCGGCGGTGATAATGACGAAGGTCATGCCGACCGCAATGATCCCGGTCTCCGACACCGCGCGCACGATATTGGCGATGTTGTCGGGAGCGAGAAACAGGATGAGGCCGTGGCGCCGGGGCGAGAAGATGATGCCGCCGATCGCCACCAGCACGAGGCCGATGACGCTCTGAAACCGCACCAGGACGGCAAACAGATCGAAGCGGCGCCGGCCGGAAGGGGGGGCGGCTGAGGAGTCGCGAATCGTCACGGGCTGACTCATGCGTGCTCTTCCTCGTTCGCTTCCGAGGCCGCGAGAACCTCGTGCTCGCTCGCCCCGCCGGGAAACTCCATCACCGTCCGCCCGCCGCGCAGGACGACGACGCGGTCGCACAAGCCCAGAAGCTCGGGCATCTCGCTCGACGCGACGAGCACGCCCATCCCCTTCTCCGCCAGTTCGCGAATCCGGGCGTAGATCTCGCCCTTGGCGCCGACGTCGACGCCCCGCGTCGGCTCGTCGAGCAGCAGCAGGCGAGGATCGCCGATCACTTCCTTGGCGATCACCACTTTCTGCTGGTTGCCGCCGGACAGCGCGCCGACGACGATCTCGGGACGCTGTGGGCGCACATCGAAGGCGCGGATCGCCTCCCGGGCAAGCGAGCGCTCGCGCGACCCGGACATCAGAAACATCGGCGAGACACGCTCCAGCACGGTGAGCACGACATTGCGCCCGACCGTGTCGCGGATCAGAAGGCCGCTGCCGCGCCGGTCGTCGGTCACGAGGCCGAGCCCCTCCCCGCGCGCGCCGCGGATCGACTTGAGACGCGCAGGCGCGCCGTCGATTTCGACCACCCCGGACCACTTGCCGGCGCCGGCCGCGCCATAAAGCGCGGTCAAAAGCTCGGTGCGGCCCGCGCCCATGATGCCGGCGAGGCCGACGATCTCGCCCGCGCGCACTTCGAGCGTGACATTTTCCGGCGCCTGCCAGCCCGGCCGCGCGGCCTGCGGCGTGAAGCGCGCCTGTTCGAGGCGCAGCACCGGTTTGCCGAGTTTGGTCGCGCGATGCGGGTAAAGCTCGTCGAGCGGACGCCCGACCAGGAGCCTCACCAGCTCGGACTGCGGCGCATCCGCCGGCTGAACCCCTGCGACCTGTCCGTCGCGCATCACCGTGACCCGATCGGCGACGCGCGGAACCTCCTCCAGCCGATGCGAGATGTAGACAATGCCGACGCCCCTGCCCGCGATCTCGCGCATCACCTTGAACAGCCGCTCCACTTCCGCCGCGGTCAGCGCCGCGGTCGGCTCGTCCATGATCAGGATCCGCGAGGCGTAGGTCAGCGCCTTGGCGATGGCGACAATCTGGCGGCGGCCGACGGAAAGCTCGCCGACCGCCTGATCGACGTCGATCTCGACGCCGACCGCCTCGAGCCTGGTGCGGGCGGCGCGCCGCATCGCTCCCCGGTCGAGCACGCCGGCGCGAGTCAGCTCCCGCCCAAGAAAGAGGTTGGCCGTGACATCGAGGCTCGGCACGAGATCGAGCTCCTGGAAGATGGTGGCGACGCCTGCCGCCTGTGCGGCGCGCGGATCGGCGAAGCGCGCGGGCGCGCCGTCGATCGTGAGCTCCCCGGCGTCGGGCTCGATCACGCCGGAGAGGATGTTCATCAGCGTCGACTTGCCGGCGCCGTTCTCGCCGAGCAGCGCATGGATCTCGCCCCGCTTGAGATCGAAGTCGACCCCGCGCAGCGCCTGCACGCCGCCGAAGCGCTTGACCACGCCGCGCATGGCAAGGAGGGGCGCCTCGGCTTCGGCCGGCGCGCTCATCGCGGCCTCCCGCAGGAATCGCGCAGCGTGAGCGCGGCGTCGAGGCGGATGGTGCGCCGCGCGCCTTGCGGCGCGGCGATCCGCTCCATCAGCAGGAACGCCGCCCGGCGGCCGATCTCCTCGCATGGCTGCGCCACCAGGGTCAGGCGAGGCTCGAAACAATCCGCCCATTCGAAATCGTCGAAGCCGGCGATCGAAACGTCGGCGGGAACGCGAAGCCCGCGCGCACGCACCGCGCGCATCGCGCCGATCGTCGCCATGTTGTTGCCGGTCACGATCGCGGTCGGCGGATCGGGCAGCGATAGCAGCGCCTCGGCGGCCTCGGCGGCGCGCGCGGTCGAGGCGGCGCCGTTGACGAGATAGCGCTCGTCGAATGCGAGGCCGAGCCGGGCGAGAGAATCACGGTAGCCGACAATGCGCTCGAGTGTCGTCTGGAAGCCGGGGTGGCCGCCGATATACCCGATCCGGCGATGTCCGAGCCCGGCGACGTAGTCGACCAGCTCCTGCATCGCCTCGCGATTGTTGACCCCGACCTGGTCGAAGGCGGGATCCGGGGTGCGGTCGACCAGCACGCAGGGCAGCCGCGTCGCCTGCAGATAAGCGAGCGCGCGCCGCTCAGGGTCGGGACTTGGCGCAAGGATAACGCCGTCGACCCGCCGCTGATGCAGCGCGGTCAGCACCTGAAGCTCGCGCGCCGGATCGTCCTGGGTGTCGGAAAGGAAGATCATCATGCCGAGCCGGGCGCATTCGGTCTCGATCGCGCAAATGATGTCGGTGAAGTACGGGTTGGCGATCGCCGAAATGGCGATGCCGACCGAGCGGGTCGAGGCCGTCTTCAGCGAGCGGGCGACGACGTTGGGGCGATAGTCGACGGCGTCGATCACCGCCTGGACCGCGCTCGCGGTCGCTGGCGAAACCCGCCGCGTGCCGTTGATGACGTGCGACACGGTCGAAACCGAAACGCCCGCCTCCCGCGCCACGTCGGCAATCGTCGTCACGCCGCCCCCCGAAGTATTCGCCCGCCAACGTTGCGCTGCGGTCTTCTTTGTTCGTCCTGCGGAAGGTACCATATCGAAACGTTTGCGCAACCGTTTCGACGATTTTCCGCAGTGATCCGAGGCCGCCTTCCCGCCTGCCGCTCGCCGTGAGTCCGGCCCGCCTGGAAATGGCGCCGCAAGATGTTGAGATCACACAATTTGCGCTCGAAAACTGCGCCGCCTCTACCGGCCGCGGGCGGAAATCCTGACCGGCGGCTAGACCTTTCCCCAGGCGAAAGAGCTGCACTAGGCCCTCATCCGGCGGGCTTCGCCCGCCACCTTCTCCAAAGTGGGAGAAGGGATGTCGCGCGCCTTCTCCCCGAGGGAGTGGGTGACCCGAAGGGCCGGATGAGGGGAATGTGCCGCCATCGCAATCCTTACGGGCAGCCTCATCGGCGGGCCGCCCTCCGTCCGCCGAGCTCGATGATCTCGTTGGTGATCTCCTCCTGGCGCAATTGGCGCGCGCGCGAGACGAGTTCATCGAGCATCTTCGCGACATTGGACTTGGCAGCGGTCATCGCCCGCATGCGGGCTTCGTTCTCGGCCGCGAGTGAGAGCGTCAGCGCCTCGGTGAGTTCGGCGAACACATATTCCTCCGCGAGCTCGGCCAGCAGGACCGCCGGCGGCAGCGTGATGAGCGGCGGCGAGAGGTTTCGCGTACGCGGAAACCGGGCGAAATCGAACGGCGCGAGCGTGCGCTCGACCACCTGAATCTCGGCCGTGGGCTCTGGCGTCGCATAGGCCAGCGTCACCCGCGTGGCCCGCCCCTCGTCGAGGCGGGCGTAAAGCTGCTCGGTCACCCGGTCGGCGAGCGCCGCCGCTTCGTCGACATGGGCGGCCATCGGCGCGCTCCAGCCGAGCCGAAGCCCGCGCTCCTGGGCCGCGGCGAGCCCCCGTCCGCCGAGCAACAACAGCTCCGTCGCGCCGGGGGGAGCCGAATTGATGAGGCGCTCGACGACTTCGAGCACCCGCCGGTTGAACGGCCCGGCGAAACCCTGCTCGGCGCAGAGCGCGATGACGAGGCTCCCGCCCGCGCCGTCGGACGACGGGCCCGCCGGCCCTTCGACCAGCGCCAGAGCCTGGCCGATCGCCGCCCCGACCGTGCGCGCATAGGCGCGCACCCCCTCGACCCGCTCACGCGCCTCGCGGGCCCGCGCCGCGGCGATGCCGCGCATCGCGCCGATCACCGAGGAAAGCTGGCGGACCGAGCCGATCCGCGCCGTCACGTCGCTCAGCCGCTCGGTCATGGCGGAGCGGTCCCGATCAGCGCCCGCACCGCCGCGACGAGCCGCGCGCGGCTCGCCTCGTCGCAGCCTCCGGTCTTGGTCACCGCCGCGACAATCTCGGGCGCATGGGCGTCGAGCGCGGCGGCGATGCGCTGCCGCGCTTCCCCGACCTTGCTGGCGTCGACGCCGTCGAACGCGCCGTCGGCGAGCGCCGAAAGCAGCGCCACCTGATCGACCAGGCGCAGGGTCGCGAACCGGGGCTGGGCGATGAGGGCTCGGATGCGCTCGCCCCGCGCGATCGTGCCCTGCACCCTGGTGTCGGCGATGCCGCCGAAGCGGGTGAACATCTCAAGCTCGAGGAACTGTGAATAGTCGAGCCGGAGCCGGCCGGACGCCGCCCGCAGCGCCGGCGCCTGCGCCTTACCGCCGACCCGGCTCACGCTCAGGCCGACATCGACCGCAGGGCGCTGGTTGGCGGCGAACAGGCGCGAGTCGAGCACGATCTGGCCGTCGGTGATCGAGATGAGGTTGGTCGGGATGAAGGCGGAGAGGTTGCCGGCGTCGGTCTCGGCGATCGGCAGCGCGGTGAGCGAGCCGCCGCCCAGTTCCGGCGCGAGCTTGGCGGCGCGCTCGAGCAGGCGGGCGTGGACATAGAAAATGTCGCCCGGATAGGCTTCGCGTCCGGGCGGCTCGCGAGTCAGGAGCGCAAGCTCGCGATGGGTCGCGGCGTGCTTGGTCAGATCGTCGACGATCACCAGGGCGTCGGCGCCGCGGTCGCGGAAATATTCGCCGATGGTGAAGCCCGCGAACGGCGCGATCCATTGCAGCGCCGCCGAGGCCGAGGCTGAGGCGACGACGAAGGCGCAGCGCTCGGGCGCGCCGAACCGGCGCACCGCCTCGACCACCCGCTCGACCGCGGTCGCCCGCTGTCCGACCGCAACATAGACGCAGATCATGTCCGAGCGCTTCTGGCTGATCATCGCATCGACCGCGATTGAGGTCTTGCCGGTCGCGCGGTCGCCGATGATGAGCTCGCGCTGGCCGCGGCCGAGCGCGAACAAGGCGTCGACCACCAGGACGCCGGTCTCGACCGGCTCGGACACCAGCGCGCGCTCGATGATCGCCGGCGCCGGCCGCTCGATCGGACGATGGGCCTCCGCGGCGACCGGTTCGTCGCGGTCGAGCGGGCGCCCGAGCGGATCGACCACCCGCCCGAGCAGGCCGCGCCCGACCGGAACCCGCGCCGGCTCGCCGGTCGCCGTCACCTGCGAGCCGACGCCGATGGCCTCGGCCTCGTCGAGAATGGCCGCATTGATCGCATCGGCGTCGAGCGAGAGCGCATAGCCGAGCCGCCCGCCCTCGAAGCGCAGCAGTTCGCCCAGCCGCGCCTCGGGCAGGCCCGAGACGCGGGCGACGCCGTCGGCGATCTGCTCGACCCGGCCGATGGAAAGCGCCTCGGGCGCGAGCTTGACCCGCGTGAGCGCGTCCCGCTCGGATTGGAGCCAATCGCTAGGGTCAACCACCGACATCGCCCCGGCAAGCAATCGAGCGAAGGGCCTGCCGCCGCAAGGGAGTGACCTCCTCCCCCCTTGTGGGGGAGGATTGAGGAGGGGGGTTACGCCGAACCCGGAAGTTTTGGCGCCCTTCCCCCTTCGCGCGAGAGGTTGGAAGGACCCCCCATCCTGTCCTTCCCCCGCAAGGGGGGAAGGGACGCTTACTCCATGCGCTGAGTTCCATTTGGTTTCTTCGTCTTGAGGTCATGGCGGGTCAATTCGCCGACGATGCGGGCGAGGTCGGCGCGGAAACTGTTGCGGACGACCGCGTGCGGCGTGTCGAGCTCGAGGCCGGCGACGAGGCCGGGATCGACCGCGGCGGCGAAATCGAGCGGCCGGCCGAGCGCCTTCTGGAACGCGTCGCGGCACGATTTCATTTCCGCCTCGCTGAGCGGGCGCGCGGCGGTGAGTTTTGCCGCCCCGCCGGCGACAAGCCCTTCCCGGTTCGCCGCGGGCAGCGCTGCGAGCCCCTTGGCCAGCCCATCGATGAAGCCGTCGACCCGCGCCGCATCCGGAAGGCGCGCGAGCAGCTTGCCGGCGATGTCAATCGCAAGCCGCGCGGCGCGGTCCGACGCGGCTGCGGCCTCGGCCTCGCGTTCGCGCTGAATCTCAGCCTCCGCGGCGGCCCGCAGATGCTCGACCTCCTGGCGGGCGCTGGCGAGCGCGGCGGCGCGCTCCTTCTCCGCCGCCACGGCCGCCTGACGCAAAGCCTCGTCGCGGGCGCCTGCGTTCGCTGCGGCCTCGGCCCGGGCCGTGTCGCGCGCGGCGTTGGCCTCTGTCTTCGCCGCTTCCGCGTCGGCGAGGAGCTTGGCGGCGGCGGCCTGCCGCTGCTCGATGATGGCGGCGACCGGACGGAACAGGAACCGGCCCAGGATCCAGACCAGGATGAGGACGTTGATCGTCTGCAGCGAAAGCGTCCACCAGTCGATCCGCATCGCGGCCGAAGCCTCATTTGATGAACGGATTGGCGAACAGCACGAGCAGCGCGATCACCAGGCAATAGATCGCCATGGTCTCGATCATCGCTAGGCCCACGAACAGGGTGCGCGAGATGGTGCCCGCAGCTTCCGGCTGGCGCGCGATCGCCTCCATCGCCGACGCGACCGCCCTGCCCTCGCCGAGTCCCGGTCCAATCGCGCCGAGGCCGACGGCCAGCGCCGCCGAGAAAATGCTGACCGCTTGGATGAGATCGTTCACGTTTTTCCTCGCTCCTCTGACGGCGCAGCATCGTCGAGCGGCTTGCGGCGCTCGCCGGCGGCGGAGGCGATGAACACCGTCGCCAGCACCGCGAATATGTAGGCTTGAACCGTCCCTGTCAGCAGGTCGAGCGCCATCAGCGGGATCGGCACGATGAGGCCGGCGAGGGTCAGCACGATGCCGATCACGAACACGCCGCTCATTACATTGCCGAACAGGCGGACAATGAGCGAGAAGGTGCGGGTGAACTGCTCGACGACGTTAAGCGGGATCATCACCCAGCTCGGCTCGGCGAAGGTCGCAAGGTAGCCGCCAAGCCCGCGCGAGCGCACGCCCCAGGCGATGGTGGCGACAAACACGATCAGCGCCATCGCCGCGTCGGTCTCAATATGGGCGGTCGGCGGCTCGACCCCGGGAACGAGCGACGACCAGTTCGAGATCAGGGTGAATAGGAAGATCGAGCCGATGAGGGCGCGATAGGGCGCTGGATCGCGCTGCATGGTGGCGCCGATCTGGTCGTCGATGGTCGAGACGAGGATTTCGACCGCCGCCTGGGTCCTCGACGGCGCGAGCGCGAGACGCCGCGTCGCGAGCGCGGCAGAACCGCCGATCAGCGCCATGACGGCCCAGGCGACGACGACCGGCTCGGTGATCGGCGCCGGGCCGATATGGAAGAGCGGCTCGAGCGTCAGCGGCGATTTCACGCCATCTTCTCCAGACGTCGCAGGAGAACGGCGCGCGCGGCCAGGACGCCGAACGCCGCGGCGATGAGCGGCGCCGCGCCATGGCGGGCGATCAGGGCCAGCGCCGCCGCCAGGGCGACGAACCGCAAGGCCTGGACGACGACCCCGAGGATCGGCCGCCCGTCGCGCATGAGCGCCACGCTCCACCAGAGCGAAGCCAGATGCGCCGCGCCGAGGATCGCGCCGGCGGCGAGGCCGAGCATGAGCGCTTCGATCATTGCCGGTGCATCCATCGCCACGCCGTCCATAAGCCCGCCGCGGCGCCGAGCATGATCAGCGGCGCGGTGAAAAAGACGCCGGTCGCAAAGCTCCGGTCGAGCCAGCGGCCGAGGAGGACGCCCATGAGAATCGGCGTCACGATCGCCCATCCCAGCACGCCGATCTGGCCGAGCCGGGCGGCGAAGGAGGGCTCGCGCTCGCGCCGAGCGGCGTCGGCGCGCCTAGCCGCTCGATTCACCGCTTCCCCCAATTTGTCGCGAGGAGCCTCGCTCGGCGCGATCATAGCTGGGCCTCGTCCGCGAATGGCGTCTCGCCGTCGCCAGGCGGCTGGCCGCCCGGCCGCAGGTAGCGCATGAGCCGGCGCAGCGCCTGGGCGTGCAGCCTCGTCTGTTCGACCCGCGCCCTTCGGTCGGCGTCGAGCTCGGCCGAGCGCAAGATCTCGATCTCGGTCTGAAGCGCCGAAAGATCGGCGCCGATCGCGCCGCGCCGGCAGGCGATGGCGACCGTTCTGCCTCCGGCAACCCGAAGCACGCCGCCGCCCAGCGCGCAGTAGCAGGTTGCTCCGTCCCCGGTGATCCAGCGCACGACGGAAGGCGGCAGAACGGTCAGGAGGTCGGCGTGGCCAGGCAGGACGCCGAAAGCGCCGCTGCCGTCCTCGGCCCTGACCGAGCGAACGCCGTCGACGTCAAGGAGCAGCTTGGCGGGGGTGGCGATGATCAGTCGCAATCCGGCGCTCATGGCGTCTCCCGCTGCGCGTCATGCCCTCCCGGGGCGGCGTGACGCGCGGCCCCCTCCTTGGCGCGCGCCTCGTCGAGCGTCCCGACCATGTAGAGCGAACTTTCGCGCCAGTCATCGCATTCGCCGGCCAGAATGGCCTTGCAGCCGGCGACGGCGGCGGCGATCGGAACCGAGCGCCCGGGAACGCCGGTGAAGGCCTCGGTCACCGCGAAGGGCTGAGTCAGGAACCGCTGCAGCCGGCGCGCCCGCCCGACGATGCGCCGGTCCTCGGCGCCGAGCTCCTCCATGCCGAGCAGCGCGATCACGTCCTGAAGCTCGCGATAATGCTCAATTGCGCGCCGCGTTTCGGTCGCGACCGCGACATGCTCCTCGCCGACCACCAGCGGATCGATCAGGATGGAGGACGAGGCGATCGGGTCGACGGCCGGATACATGCCCTCGGCCGACATCGAGCGCGACAGCACCACCATGCTGTCGACATGGGCGGCGATGGTCGTCACCGCCGGATCGGTGAAGTCGTCGGCCGGCACGTAGACGGCCTCGATCGCGGTCACCGAGGCGTCGCCGACGGAAGCGATGCGCTCCTGCAGCGCGGCCACCTCGTCGGCCAGCGTCGGCTGATAGCCGACCCGCGACGGCGCACGGCCGAGCAGCCCCGACACTTCCGCTCCGGCCTGGACGAAGCGGAACACGTTGTCCATCAAGAGGAGCACGTTGCGATGCTCCGCGTCGCGAAAATATTCGGCGATGGTCATCGCGGTCATCGGCACGCGCCAGCGCGCGCCAGGCGGCTCGTTCATCTGCCCGTAGACCAGCGCGGTGCGCTTGAGCACGCCCGACTGGGTCATGTCGAGCAGCATCTCGTGGCCTTCGCGCGAACGCTCGCCGACGCCGGCGAACACGCTGATCCCCTGGTAGGTCTCGGCCATGGCGTGGATCAGCTCCATCACCAGAACCGTCTTGCCGACCCCGGCGCCGCCGAACATCGCCGCCTTCCCGCCCTGGGCGAGCGGGGCCAAAAGGTCGACGACCTTGATCCCGGTCGTGAAGATCTTCGCCGCCCCCGTCTGGGCCGCGAACGCGGGCGGCTTGCGGTGGATCGGCCAGCACGGCGCGTCAGCCGGCAGCGGCGGCCCGCGGTCGCCGATCCGGCCGAGCACGTCGATCAGCCGTCCGAGGATCGTCTCGCCGACCTTGATCGTCACCGGGCCGCCGGCGCGGCGCGCCCCATCCCCGCGCCTCAATCCCCCGGTCGGCTCGAGCGCGATCGCGCGCGCCGTTCTCCCGTCGAGCTGGGCCTGGATCTCCGCGACGACGATCCGCCCTTCCGCGTCCTTAATTTCGACGGCGTCGTCGATCGGCGGCGGGCCGTTGTCGAACACAAGGTCGACCACCGCGCCCCGAATCGCCGCCACCCGGCCCTCGAACTGGCCCTCAGACGCCATTCAGCGCCTCCCGAGTCTGGCGAAGCGTCCGCCCTTTGGCACGGCGCGAGACCCGCGCACACTGCGACATCCGGCCGCACCGAGATAGGCCTCGGTCATGCGCAGAGCCGCAATTTGTTGACTTTTTCCGGATTTGATCTAAGGGGAGTCGCGCCGAGAGCGAATGAAGGCTCCGGGAAAGCGTCGGCGAGCGCTTCGCGCCGGCGCGGGGCGCGAGGCTTGCGCGCCGAGGACCCCGCGAACGCATTGACGTGGGTCCACGAGGCCTCCATATGACAAAATGCGGATGCGAGGCATTCGCGCAAGCGAGAAATGATGAAATTTAGCGAACTCGGCCTGAGCGAGAAGGTGCTCAAAGCCGTCGAAGCGTCGGGCTACGACACGCCGACGCCGATCCAGAGCCAAGCTATTCCCCACGCCCTGCAAGGCCGCGACGTGCTCGGCATCGCCCAGACCGGCACCGGCAAGACCGCCGCCTTCACCCTGCCGATGCTGTCGATGCTCGAACGCGGCCGCGCCCGCGCCCGGATGCCCCGCACCCTGATCCTCGAGCCGACGCGCGAGCTCGCCGCCCAGGTCGAGGAGGCGTTCGGCAAATACGGCGTCAACCACAAGCTGAGCCTCGCGCTCCTGATCGGCGGCGTCTCGTTCGGCGACCAGGAGACCAAGATCGCGCGCGGCGCCGACGTCGTGATCGCGACCCCCGGGCGGCTGCTCGACTTCACCGAACGCGGCGGCCTGCTTCTGAACGCGATCGAGATCCTGGTGATCGACGAGGCCGACCGGATGCTCGACATGGGCTTCATTCCCGACATCGAGCGCATCTGCAAGCTGGTGCCGTTCACGCGCCAGACCCTGTTCTTCTCGGCCACCATGCCGCCGGAGATCACCCGCCTCGCCGACACGTTCCTGCACAATCCGGTGCGGGTCGAAGTGTCGCGCGCCGCCTCGACCGCCGAGACGGTGACCCAGACGCTGGTGCCCTCGGGCGGTTCGCCCGAGGAGAAGC
>Ga0335076_10001652_pt1 | contig 21750 bp, 22 predicted proteins | sample Lox_Sample_25_FD_206717 | JGI IMG/M metagenome (GOLD analysis project Ga0335076, IMG submission 206717) | Soil microbial communities from Loxahatchee National Wildlife Refuge, Florida, United States - Lox_Sample_2.5 | ecosystem: Environmental > Terrestrial > Soil > Wetlands | place: USA... | reverse complement strand
AGAACATTCTCCACGAAACCATCACCGGCAATCGCATCGTGAAAGCCTTCAGCATGGAGTCGTGGGAGATCGCCCGGTTCCGCAGGGCGGCGCAACGGCTGTTCTGGGCCAATCTGCGTTCGGTGGCAGCCACCGCCATCAGTTCGCCGCTGATGGATGTCTTCGGCGCGGTTGCGATCGCGATGCTTCTACTGCTGGGGCGCGACCAGATCAATCGCCACGTTTTTACGGCTGGTACGTTCCTGGCGTTTATCGTCGCCGTATTCAAGCTCTATGACCCGGTGCGCAAGTTCGCGCTTTTCTACAACAATTTCCAACAAGCCCTGGGCGCTTCCTCGGAAATTTTCAAGTTCATGGATACGGAAGACGAAGTCCGCGAGAAGCCGGGGGCAAAGCCGGTGCCCGCATTTTCCAAGAGCATCCGATTCGAGGATGTGGCTTTTTCGTACGAGGGCGACGATCAGGGCGCGCGCGAAATCCTGCGCGGCATCAATCTCGAGATCAAAGCAGGAGAAGTGCTGGCGGTCGTAGGGTCAAGTGGCGCAGGGAAAAGCACTCTGGTGCACCTCATCCCGCGCTTTTTCGATGTCACCTCCGGACATCTCCGGATCGACGGCCGGGATGTCAGAGATACCACATTGGGCTCGCTGCGCTCCCAGATCGGTATTGTGACTCAAGAGACGGTCCTCTTTAACGACACCGTCCGCAACAATATTGCGTACGGCCAGCCACATGTGTCGCAGAAGCAGGTTGAAGCGGCGGCGCAGGCAGCCCTTGCGCACGATTTCATTTCGGAGATGCCCGCGGGGTACGATACGGTGATTGGCGAGCGCGGAGTGCGGCTCTCCGGGGGCGAGCGCCAGCGGATTGCTATTGCCCGGGCGTTGCTGAAGAATGCGCCGATCCTGATTCTGGACGAGGCCACTTCAGCGCTCGACAGCGAGTCTGAAGCCCTGGTGCAGTCCGCCTTGGCGAACCTCATGGCGGGGCGCACCGTCTGCGTGATTGCGCACCGGCTTTCGACGGTGCGCCGGGCGGACCGGATTGTCGTACTGGAAAATGGCGCCATCACTGACATCGGCCCCCATGACGAGTTAATGAAGAAGCTGGGCACCTACCGCAGGTTATATGATCTGCAGTTTGTCGATTTGGAACAGCCCAAGGTGAATGGAGTCATCGCTCGATAGACTCTCGATTGGCAATTGGAAGTTGGCAAGCGAAAACAAACTATGCCTCTTCGCTCCATGACGGCGTTTGCGCAGGTGAAAGGCCAGGTGAATGGCGAGCTCGGGTTCACCCTGGCGCTGAAGTCGGTGAACCACCGTTTTCTGGACTTGCACTTTCGTCTGCCCTCCGACAGCGATGCGCTCGAGATGAAACTGAGGCGTGTGCTCAAGGAGAAGCTGGCGCGGGGGCACGTCGAGCTAACCCTCAGTATCGCCCGCGGCGGCGGGGATGGACTTGCCGTCAACCGGGAGCTGGTGGGCGGCTATATTCAGGCCTTCCGCTCCGCGGCCGCCGAATTCGGGTTGGTAGCGGAGCCGGACCTGAACGTTATCCTGCGCGTTCCCGGGGCCCTGGATTCCGCCGCCGCTCCGCCCGAAGGGGAGTGGGATGCAGCCGTGCTGGCCCGGTTGGATGATGCCATGGGAAACCTCAATGCCATGCGCGAGGAAGAAGGGCGCGGCATCGAAAGGGAACTGCGGCAGCGCATGGCTGAGCTGGTGAAGGCCGCGGAGAGCGTGAAGAAGCATCGCCAGACGGTGCTCAAGGGCTACGCGGAAAAACTGCAGGCGCGCATGCAGGAACTCATCGGCGCGCAGGCCGATCCGGAGCGCATTCTGCAGGAGGCGGCGCTGCTTGCCGATCGCAGCGATATTCAGGAAGAATTGGTACGCCTCGAGACTCACGTCAAACACTTCCTCACCCTGCTCGATCAGGGCGGCGAAATTGGAAAGAAACTGGACTTCCTACTCCAGGAAATGAACCGCGAAGCCAACACCCTGCTCTCCAAGACCTCAGGACTCGCGGGAGAAGCGCTGAGAATCACGGAAATGGGGCTGGTGATGAAGGCGGAGATTGAGAAATCACGCGAGCAGGTGCAGAACATCGAATGAAATCGATCGTGTACATCGTTTCCGCCCCCTCCGGATCGGGGAAGTCGACGCTGGTCAGCGAGTTGCTCAAGATTGTGCCCCATCTCGAGTTCTCCATTTCCTACACCACCCGCCCGGCGCGCGGCAGCGAACAGAATGGCAAGGAATACTTCTTCGTTTCCCGGGAAGAATTCGAGGGCATGCAGCAGCAGGACGAATTCCTGGAGTCGGCCGAGGTCTTCGGCAATTGCTATGGAACCGCGCGGCGTTTCTTGCGCGATGCCGAACAGCAAGGTTGCGATCTGCTACTCGATATCGACGTCCAGGGAGCGGAGCAGGTAAAGCGGAGGCTGCCCGACGCGGTAAGCATCTTTATCCTGCCGCCTGACCGCAAGACCCTGGAATGGCGATTGCGCAATCGCAGCCTGGACAGCGAGAAAGTGATCGAACGCCGGTTGGTCACGGCCACCCGGGAGATTGAGAATTACCAGAAATACGACTATATTCTGGTCAACGACCGCTTGGAGCAGTCCATTGAGGCGCTGAGGTCCATCGTTCTGGCAGAGCGGCTACGGCGCCGGGGAGCCCAATTATCCGCCGACGAAGCCGAGTTGCTGGCCAAAGCAGAAGGCTTTCGTCTGGCGAATGTGCAGCAGCGAGTTCAGCCCATTCTGGCTTCTTTCTCGACGGCGGTTCCCGGCGGGCGTTAGGAGCGCAACTTGATTTCCGGTCTAGATATTCTCGGGGGAGAAGACACCATGAAGTTAATGGAAGGCTTCGATAGCAATTACCGGTATATTCTGGTGGCGGCGAGGCGGGCGCGGCAACTGCAGGGCGGTGCGCCACCGGTCATTGAAACTAGTTCGCGTAAACCCTGTCGCATCGCGCAGGATGAAATCCGCGCCGGCAAGGTGAAGTGGGTGATCCCGGAACTGCCCCGTTCCGCGGCGGAGGTCGCCAGTGAAATGCTGGAGAAAGCGATTGCCAAAGACTGAGTCATCTGGATTGCCATTTTCCAACGCCGTCCGTCCCTTTGCGGCCATCCAAAGAAGACATCGACCTCGAGAATTGCGGCCCGAATCATGAAAATAGCCCTCGGTGTCAGCGGCGGAATTGCCGCCTATAAAGCGGCCGAGCTGGTTCGCCTGTTGCAAGACCGCGGTGTGACTGTGCAGGTGGTCATGACCCAGGCGGCGCAGCAGTTTATCCGTCCGCTGACGTTTGCTGCCTTGTCGGGAGAGAAAGTAATTACCGACATGTTTGCCGCGGGCGACGATCAGCCGAATATCGATTCCGCCATCGAGCACATTGCTGTCGCCCAGGCGATTGACGCATTGGTGGTTGCGCCTGCCACCGCCGATGTGCTGGCCAAATTTGCTCATGGTGTTGCCGGCGACTTTCTCACCACTCTCTATCTGGCCACTGCGGTTCCCGTGATCGTTGCTCCCGCCATGAACGTCAATATGTGGAATCACCCGGCGACTCAGGAGAATGTTCAAACCCTGCGGAAGCGCGGAGTTCGGATCGTCGATCCCGGTGCCGGCTACCTGGCCTGCGGAATGACGGGTGTGGGGCGCCTTGCGGAAAACGACGCTATCGTCAGCGCCGTGATGGAGGTGCTGGGTGCGGCTCAGGATCTCGCCGGAGAAACGGTCCTTATCACCGCCGGACCTACCCGCGAAAAAATCGACCCCGTCCGCTACATCACCAACCGCTCCAGCGGACGTATGGGATATGCGCTCGCCCAGGCGGCGCTCCGCCGGGGCGCACGGGTGTTGCTGGTCAGCGGGCCGGTCGCACTGATGGCGCCCGAAGCCGCTGAAGTGGCGCGGGTGGAAACTGCCGAAGAAATGCAGCAGGCTCTGCTGAAGCTATTGCCTCAGGCTACCATGGTGATTAAAGCTGCGGCGGTCTCCGACTGGCGGCCTAAAACCGTGGCCCTTCAGAAAATCAAACGCAAGGGCCCGATGAGCCTCGATTTGGAGCCCACCGATGACATCCTTGCCGGGTTGACCCGTCACAAGCAGGGCCAGATCATCGTTGGTTTTGCCGCGGAAACCGAAAACGTTCTGGAGAATGCGCGCCAGAAACTGGCGGCCAAGTCGCTGGACGCGATTGTGGTGAACGACGTTTCCCGCGAGGGCATTGGATTCGATTCCGACCGCAATGCGGTTACCATCATCATGCATGACGAGGTCGTGGAAGTGCCGGAGAATACCAAATTGGAAGTGGCGCAACGCGTCCTCGATCAGATTGTGCGTTTGCGCAAACTCCGTACTGCCTCTGTGAACATGGTTCAATAGCGAATGACGTCCTCGCTCGATCCGCAACTCCGACGCGCTCTGGCGGACCGCATCCAGTATTACCGCGAACTTGGTATTTATGATTTCTACCGTCGCGACGTGGCGCCGGCGGAGTCTCTGCTGCATGCTGCTACTGAAAATCACGTATCCCTGCGAGAACCAATGGCCCGAAAATCTGCCGCAGTCGTTGTTCCTTCCACCGACCTGTTCGAAGGCACCGCAGACAAGCCGGAATCTGGCGCCGCTGATCCCCTTACCGCCTTGCGCCTGATTCGCGAGGACATCGGCGACTGCACTCGCTGCCCCTTGCATAAGCAAGGGCGCAAGCAGATCGTATTTGGCGTGGGAAATCCCAGGGCGGAACTGATGTTCATTGGGGAAGCGCCCGGAGCGGACGAGGATCAGCAGGGAGAACCGTTCGTGGGCCGAGCCGGACAACTGCTCAACAACATGATCAAAGCCATGGGGCTGCGGCGCGAGGATGTCTACATTGCCAATATCATCAAGTGCCGTCCGCCGGGCAATCGCACCCCGGAGCGCGAAGAATGCGAGACCTGCTCGCCTTTCCTAATGCGGCAAATCGCCGTGATCCAGCCCAAAGCCATTGTGGCTCTGGGGGCGGTGGCGGCCAAGACGCTGCTTGCCATCAACGCGCCCATGTCGGACTTGCGGGGCCGCTGGTATGACTTCCGCGGCACCCGTCTGGCCGTCACCTATCATCCGGCTTTTCTATTGCGCGACCCGCGGCAGAAGAAGGAGACGTGGAAAGACCTGCAGATGGTCATGAAGGATTTGGGGTTGCCCCTGCCGGAATCAAGCGCGGACTGAGGCTAGAGGGAAATGACGGCAGATCGAGCTTTCTTGCCGTCTTTCAGTTGTTCTTCGGCCATTTTGCGCAGCAGGAACTGCAAAACCGGCCGGTCGCCTTTGCGGATTTCTCGGAACTCGATTCCTATCCCCACATCCAATGCCGCGTGCCGCACCTGGCCCTTCAGGCTCAAGTCGTAGTTGGCAACGTTAAGCACCAGCTTGAGCTCTGTGCCCGGCAGCACCACGCTGGTGGACTTCACCAGGCAACCAACTTCCGAGAGATCCTTCAAGGCGGCTTCCACTTGCTGCGCGCTGTTCTTCAGTAATTCCGCCTGCCCGTCTGTCGAGAAACGGTGAAAGCGCCTGCGGTTGCCGTTCATGTTGCCCTCACCACTCACCCGGTAAATGGCGCTATCCCGGCTGATCGAGTCGTAGACCTCCTGCATATCGCGCAGCTCGGCATCCCACATGGTGCGGTCTGACTCCACACATTGCAGGCCTACCTGGCCATGCAGTTCCGAGCCCGGTTCGCCGATCCAGACTACCCGGCAGAATGCCTTGTTGCGGCCTCGTTCGACCGCGATGATTTCACCGGTTTCCTTCACGCAGCGCAGGCCGGTAATCCGTGCGCCACGCGCGGAAATGTCATAAGTGCACGCCAGTTCAAGGCAAGGCTTCTTCTTTTTGTCCCAGTAGGTGACCCGGATGGGTAGGGCGACGTGGACTCGTCTGTCGGTTCGCTCCGGCTTTTCGATCAGTTCTTTGCTCACAGCCAGCCTTTAGAGATCAGACACTTATGCGCACAGTAGCGCGCATGTCGCCGCAATTCAATTTACGGTAGTACCCAAGCCAATGGTTACCGCCTAAATCGGCGGGCGGGGCCAGGGTGCCTAAAGAGCAGGGGCAACCACCTCGACCATCCAGTAGTCGAGTGCAGGGCTCTCGATGGCCAGCTTACGGAGTAAATAGTTGAGCAGCGGCCGATCTCCCTTGCGAATCTCACGAAACTCAATCCCGGTTCCGACGCTTGTTGATCCATGCCGGACCCGACCTTTCAGACGAAGTGAGCAATCCGTGATATTCAGAGCGAGTTTCAATTCTGAGCCCGGCGCGAACAGGGTCTGTCCCTGGATCAGGCAGCCCTCTTGGGAGAGGTCTTCGACGACGGCGATAGCGCGGGGCGATTGCGGGTCCTGTACCAGCTGGGCCCGGCCAGAGACCGGAAAGCGGGGGCAAAATCGCCGGTTTTCGCTGGAGTTTCTAACCCGCAACTTGCGGGGAGTCGTGGCCACGATGGGATCGTACACTTCTTCTGCTTCGGCGAGTTCCGCCTCCCAGAGCATCTTGTCTTGCTCCACGCATTCGATGCCACACTGGCCGCGTAACTCCGACTCCAGGTCGCCGATCCATATGACCTGGCACAGAGCCTTGCTGCGACCGCGTTCGACCGTAATCAATTCGCCTACTTCTCGTACATTTCGGAGACCTGCGAGGCGCGCTCCCCGCGCATGGATATCGTAGGTGCAGGCCATTTCCAGGCCCTTGGACCCGCTGCGTCCCGGGTAGGTGACTCGAATCGGCAAGGCTAGGTGAACGCGCTTTCCCAGCCCGTCCATCGGATCGATTTTCTGTAATGTTTTTTGCACCAGCTCCGGGAGGCTTCCCTGTAGCTGCAAGGTAACAGGGGACGGAACTTGTCACAATTGGACATCGGTAATCAGGGTCAGGTTACCTTCCGAGGAGGCACGGTCGTGCAGGCTCGTTGGCACCCTCTTCCCAGGGAAAATGGAAGATCATGGCCGCTTGTATTTCTGCCGGTGCTCAGCGAAGATGCAAGCATCTTCCGGTCGTGACTGCCTCGACAAAACTCGCGCTTGAAAAGCCTCTCTCCGCCGCTGCAGCCAAACTGCGCCTGCTCAAGAAGCTGCGCTGTACCCTGCGCTACGAGAAAAAAGCCTGGGAAACCGGGGCGCGCCTGGTAGCCGGCGTCGACGAGGTTGGTCGTGGTTCACTCTTCGGCGCGGTAGTGGCGGCGGCTGTCATCCTTGATCCGGCTCGCAGAATTCGCGGGCTGCGCGATTCCAAATTGCTCGACGCCGCGCGGCGCGAAGTTTTGGCCGAACGCATTCGCCAGCAGGCGATCGCCTGGGCCGTGGCTGCGGTGGACGCCGCCCGCATCGACCAGATCAATATCTATCAGGCCTCGCGGGTCGCGATGCGAGAGGCCATTCTACGGCTTTCGCCGGCGGCAGACTATCTCCTGGTGGACGCGGTCAAAGTTGACTGCGATTTACCGCAGCGTCCCATCATCCACGGAGATGCGCTCTCCGCTTCTATTGCCGCCGCCTCTATCATTGCCAAGGTCGAGCGCGATCGCATGATCTGCCAATGGGATCCCGTCTTTCCCGCTTACGGGCTGGCATCCAACAAGGGCTACAGCACGCCTCGCCACCTGGCCGCGCTCCGCGAACACGGGCCCTCGCCATTACATCGCCAAAGTTTCGCTCCGGTCTGGAATGCTCCCGTGCCGCAGGAGGTCCTGCAATTCATGTTGGAAGAGAATCCCGAGACTCCGGCGGGAGAGTCGGACGAGCGAGTGGTTTAAAAGTTCGACCTAAGGGCACACTTCTCTCCGCGGTCGGTTCCCCGCACTCCGCGATTTCAAGATTTCACCGAGCCCGGATGATCTCCCCCAGGACATCGGGTCTGGACTCATCCCGCACCAGGTGCGGGTACTTCTCTCCGTCGTGGTATTCGACCCGGTAGGTTCGGTAGTACTCGGTGTTCTCCACCAGAAGTTCAAGAGGTTCGGAGCTGTTCTTGCCGGCCTTCAGCGCGTCGCGCAGGATGTTGCCGGAGAATCGTTTGCCGTTCACCGCCACCAGCTTCATCCCTGGTCCTATCCCAGCCTTAGCGGCGGGCAATCCTTCGATCGTATCGGTGATATTCCCATTGTCCATGAGCCACAGGCCCAATGAGTATGCGGCGTTGACCACCTTTCGGTCGTCTTCCTCAGCCCGGATCAGCTCAGACCGGGACGCATCGTAGACCAGCTTCCAGCCGCTGCGCTCGATTCCGCCAAGCGGAGCACCGGGGCCGTGATTCTGCAGGCGCTCGGTCCAGAAGCCGCGCCAGTCATAGCGAGCGATCTGGTTCAGCGAGCCGACGACATCCTCGAAGTTGTAAGGCTTTACTTCCGGCGGACCACTTTGCCCGCCATGGAAAAGATGGCAGAAGTCGTCGATGGATTCTTTCCCCTGGGTCTGCTCGCGGAGAATGGTGTCGACCCATAGCCAGTTCAACACGTCTTCATCGTAGTAATCGAGCGAGCGGCGCCAGGACTCCCATTGCGAAGGCGCGCCCTGCATGGAAGGAACTCCATCCGCGGTGTCCTGTAGATTGCGCCAGCTGCGTCCGGGCCGATAGTCAAGCTCGGCTGCTATTTCAGCCAGCGCGTCGCGAAACTCCTCCGGAGTGCGCACGCCGCTACGCGCACTAAGCACATCGCCCAGGTATGAGGTCAGGCCCTCATACACCCAGAGCAGGTCGTCCTGCATCGGCTTCTCGTAGTCCGGCGTGGCCAGGTCCGCCGGGCGCCGATACTTTCCGTTCCACGAGTGCACATATTCGTGGGTGAGCAGACCCGCCTCCAGCATGCCCTTGTCTTTGTCGACCATGGTTCGCTCGTCCACCCGGCTATCGTTCGATTCGTGATGCTCCAGTCCGAAGTGCGCAACATGATCGCTGAGGGTGTACACGAAGTGGTACTCGTCATAGTGATGGGCTCCGAAGAGCTTGTAGGCCTGATCCACCATCCTCTTATAGTGATCGAGCAGGGCGGGAGGAGCGTCCAGTGCGCCCGCGCTGTCCGCGGCAATGTCCATTTCGACCCGCGGGTTGTCCGCCAGCGGCACCACCCGGAAGTATTCGCCGGAAATGATCGGCGAATCCACCAGCGTGGTCAGCGACACGGGCTTGAAGTTGATTTCATCTCCCGACTGCGATGCCACGCGCAATGGGCCGCCGAACTTCCATCCTGAAGGCAAGCGCAGCGCTGCCTCATAGGTCAGTTCATCGCTGGTCCATCCTGCCGGATAGAGCAGCAGGGTGTTCCAGCTGAGGACGAGCAGCTTGTCGGTGGACGACGCTCCGCCGGTGTAGATGCCCTCTGGCCCCGTCGGCGAAATAAAGTCCAGGGAAGCATCCACGCTGGTGGCGCCCGCCGGCACCTCGACATGGAAGGTCCAGCCATCCAGCAAGTCGCGCCGCCACTTCAGGGGCTGCCCGTTGGCGCTGAATTTCAGTCCCGCCAGGTCCTGCACCGGCCCGGTCGGACCGTGCTCGCCCGGAATCCACTTGGGGTAATAAAGCGTCAGCGTGCCCGGGCTCGCCGGAATCTTCATCTGGGCGTGGAAGATCTTGCGCGGAGCGTCACTTGCGTCAACCGATAGCGTAATGCGCGGCGGCGCAGCAGCGGCTGCCAGGGTAGACAACGGCATGATCGCGAACCACAGAAACCACATCGCACGACGGGCAAGAGTATCCACGGTAACGCTCCCCTCGGATTGAAATGAAGTCCGAAAGCCCATGACTATATCAGCCGCACCACTAATCCACCATGCACTGTGTGGTTCCCAGAGCTCACGGGAAAGCCCAATGCTATGATTTCGCCGTGCCTTCCCACCCGCAACGCGGACGCTTCATTACTTTCGAAGGCCTCGACGGCTGCGGCAAAAGCACGCAATTGGAGAGGCTGGCGAAGGTCCTTCGCGGCGATGGGTTACAGGTGGTGGCCACTCGCGAGCCCGGCGGTACTCCCACGGGAGAGAAGATTCGCAATATCCTGCTCGCCAGCTCAACCGCTGGACTCTCCCCATTGGCGGAACTCGCTCTGATGTTCGCCTCGCGCGCCCAGCATGTAAAGGAGATCATCCAGCCCGCGCTCGATCAGGGCCAGGTCGTGCTGTGCGACCGCTTCACCGACTCGACGGAAGCGTACCAGGGCGGAGGCCGCAAGCTGGGGAGCGAGCCGGTGCTCGCCCTGCACCGCATTCTATGCGGCAATCTCCACCCGGAATTGACGATCCTGATGGATTCCTCGGTCGCTGCCAGCGTAGAAAGGGCCCGCCGCCGCAACCTGGCGCAATCCGCCGGAGAACCCGACGAGAACCGCTTCGAACAGGAAAACCGCGCCTTCTTTGGAAGAGTCAGAAACGCATATCTGGCCCTGGCCGCCCGGGAGCCCCAACGAGTCGTAGTCGTCGATGCGCGTGGTACCGCCGACGAGACCCACAAGCGGATTGTCGAAATCGTGAGGGGCAAACTGAAGTTGGCCCGTGGGGCGAGCTGAGGCCTGGCGCTCTCCCCGTTGCGCCGGCGTCCCGCCGGCTGGCGAGCGTCCCGCCCGCCCGAATCACAAATCACGCGCTAGAATGGCTAAGGGCTGAAACCTGAAGATGGACGGCTGTTCTTATGGGTTTTTCCGACTTTCACGGCAACTCCGAAACCACGCGTCACCTGCGCGACATGCTGGGGCGCAAGCGCTTTCCTCAAGCGGTGATTCTCGCTGGCCCAGCTGGCTCGGGAAAATACACGCTTGCTCTGATGCTGGCGAAGGCCATGAACTGCCTCAACCCGGTCCTCACCGAGGGCCTGCCGGATTTCTGCGGAACGTGTTCGAACTGTCTCCGCATCGCCCAGTCCGAGGATCTGCAGGCGCGCTTCTCGGAAGCCGTGGAGGCCCGCGAAGCCCTCCGCGAGACCGACAAGAAAGAGACCCGCATCTTCGTCCAGACCCACCCGGATGTGCTCATCATTCCGCCCGACCCGCCGCAGATGATGATCAAGGTGGACCAGGTACGGCGGGTGATCGAGGGCATTTACTATCGACCCGCCGAGGCGAAAGAGCGAGTCTATATTTTCACCGGCTCGGCTTTCATGAAGGAGGCAGCCAACTCGCTGCTGAAAGTGTTGGAAGAGCCGCCCGAATTCGCCACCATTTTCCTGCTCAGCGAAAATTCCGGCGAACTGCTTCCCACGCTGCGCTCGCGCTCCATGATCGTTTCCTTGAGTGCGTTGCCGGTTGAGGACATCGAGCGCTATCTCTCTGGGAATCGCCCCGAGTGGAATGCTAAACAACGCGCGTTGGTGGCCCGCTTGTGCGAGGGTGCCGTGGGACGCGCCCGCAGCTTTGATCTCGCCACCTACGGGGCCGCCCGGAGCAATGCGTTGGTGCTTCTAAAGTCCGCGCTGCAGGCAACCGATCACACCGAGCTCTTCAAAGTGACGGAAACCTACCGTGCCGGCGCCGAAGGCCGCGAGAAGACCGGGCAACTCCTGCGTGCGCTCTACGGGCTGCTTCAGGACATCCTGTTTCTGCAATCGGGTACGCCTGAACTGGTTTGCAATACGGATATCCAGGGCGACTTGAAGAGATTATCGGAAGCTGCTGACTTCGCCTGGATCAGCACCGCGGCCGATCGCCTCGCCGAGGTCGAGCGTGGAATGCGCCGCAACTTGCTGCGTTCTCTCTCGCTTGACGCCTTTGCCACCGCGCTCGAGCCTGGCTAACCTACGTGCTTCGGTCCCGGAGGCACGGCGAAAGGCTTTGAAATACTGGGTTTCGGTGGTAGTTGTTTCTCGGGCTGGGACTGAAGAATACCCAGATCCAGTTGGTGTTCTCAGGGACTCCGTGTCTCCGTAGTGAAGTGAAAAATCTTTCCCAAAGTGATTGAACCCGCACCCTTTAGCCATTGTCACCGGACACATTCCTGTGCTACGGTTATTGCAAAGTTCACGCCTCAGTACCCACAATCACAGCGGCGCGCTGTTGTGATTCGCGCAAGAAGCGTGCGAAGGTGGCTTCCGATGAAAGATACAATTGAATCCATGCCCGCTGAACGGCCGATTGAGCAGGAAGGCTTCGCCAATCGCAAGCTCATTCGTCCGTCCCTCAACCATAATAATCACGGCCAGAATCACGGCCCGACTCCCATGGACCGTCGTGACCGCCCCGACCGCAATGGCGCGATGGGCGCTCGCAAGACCGCCCCGCCCGACCAGACCAATGCCGAGAACTTCTATTACCAGAAGCAAATGCAGGCCAAGACACCGATGGTTGTCGTCCTGCATGACGGAGAAGAAATCCACGGCGTGATCGAGTGGTACGACCGTACCTGTCTCAAACTCAACCGCACCAGCCAACCCAATCTGATGATCTACAAGCCCGCCATCAAGTACATGTACAAAGAAGGGGAGAACGGAAAGAAGTAGTTTGCGCGAGAACCCCGGAGGTACCAGCGTAACTACGCTCTGGGTTTCTTTCTGCTATACTACCTGTGGACGCTTTTGCCACGGTTTGCTCGTCACGCGGTGGTCCCTTGGTGGGGGCCAGATTCATCTCCGCATTTCCTGCCCGCCGTTTCGTTCAGCGCCAAATCTAGATCAATGTGAGCGGCATGAGAGCTCTGGACGTGTGTCCAGGTGCGTGACAACAAGCCCCTCCAGAAAGAAAACACCATAAATGAGTACATTTGCAGAACTGCCCTTGTCTTCCGCATTACAGCGGAAGCTGGCGGCAGCTCAATTCACTAACCTCACGCCCATCCAGGAGCGTGCCATTCCTCCCGCCCTTGAGGGCAAAGACGTGATCGGGACCTCCCAGACCGGCAGCGGCAAGACGCTGGCGTTTCTGATTCCTCTCATCGAGATGTTCGACCGCGAACCATCGCACCACACGACCGCTCTCATCCTGCTGCCCACTCGTGAACTGGCTATCCAGGTTCACGAGCAGTACGAACAACTGCGCGGCAAGGGCATGCCCAAGGCGGCTCTGGTCATCGGTGGCGTATCGGAAAAGACGCAGATACACAGTATCCGCACCGGCTGCGGCCTGGTGATTGCCACGCCGGGGCGGCTGCAGGATTTCATGACCCGCAAGCTGATCGACTTGCGCCAAGTGCGAATTCTGGTGCTCGACGAAGCCGACCGCATGCTGGATATGGGATTCCTGCCGGCCATCCGCCGGATTCTGGCGGCCCTGCCAAAGAGTCGTCAGACCCTATGTTTCTCGGCCACCATGGAGCAGTCGGTCGCCAGCCTGGTGCATGGCAACATGCGCGATCCGGTGCGCGTGGCTCTGGGCTCAGTCCTGAAGCCAGCGGAGAGCGTGCAGTTGAAGGCCTACGAGGTACGTCCGGGAGAAAAGCTGGACCTGCTCCGGCAGTTGCTATATGCCGAGAAGGGCCAGACCCTGGTTTTTACCCGCACCAAACGCGGCACGCAACGGCTGGCCAACGAACTGGTGCGCGACGGTTTCACCGCCGCCATGATTCACGGCGATCGCTCACAGTCCCAGCGTAACGGCGCCTTGAGCGGATTTCAGGAAGGCCGCTTCCAGGTGCTGGTGGCTACCGACATCGCCTCCCGCGGATTGCACGTGGACGACGTTGCTCACGTCATCAACTATGACCTTCCGAAGATGGCCGAGGACTTCATCCACCGTGTCGGGCGCACCGGCAGGGCCGGCTCGCAGGGCCGTGCCTCGACGATCGTTACCGGCGCCGAGGTTCTGGAACTGCGCAATATCGAGCGCACCTTGAAGCTGCGCATCGAACGCAAGCAACTGGATTCCTCAGACGCGCAACCACCCCGGCGCCTGATTCAAAACACCCTGGCATCGCGGACGTTAACCGCCCTGCCGGGCGAGGTTTTCGTCTAGAAAACGGACGAGATCGCCGGAGCGCTCAGCTCCGGCGAATTTCCCTGGGGTGTTTCGCCCGAGCATGCGGCAGCATCAGAAGGCTGGAAAGCTGAAAGCTGAAAGCTGAAAGCTTCCTACAACTTCGGCAGCACAATCCCCTTCTGCGCCTGATACTTCCCCTTGCGGTCGGCGTAGCTGGTCTCGCACACCTCGTCCGACTGGAAGAAGATGATCTGGCACAGGCCCTCGTTGGCATAAATCCGGGCGGGCAGTGGGGTGGTGTTGGAGATTTCGAGGGTGACGAAGCCTTCCCATTCCGGCTCGAACGGGGTGACGTTGACGATGATCCCGCAGCGCGCATAGGTCGACTTGCCCACGCAGATGGTGAGCACGTCGCGCGGAATCTTGAAATACTCCACCGAACGCGCCAGGGCGAAGGAGTTCGGCGGAACGATGGCGCACTCCGACCGCACGGTCACAAACGACCGCTCATCGAAGTTCTTGGGATCGACCACCGTGCAATTCACGTTGGTGAAGATCTTGAACTCGTCAGCTACGCGCAGATCGTAGCCGTACGACGAGAGACCGTAAGAAACCACGCCCTCCCGCACCTGCTTCTCCGAGAAAGGGTTGATCATGTCATGTTCCAACGCCATCTTGCGGATCCAGCGGTCACTCTTCAGCATGGAGCTCCTTGAGGAAGATTTGGATAATTTTGTAATTGAGTAATTTACCGAGCCCGGTGCAGTATGTTTTCAATTACACAATTACCCAATTACCAAACTGCAGAATCTGTTTCGGGCTGGAAAAACCTTACCAGTACCTTCGAGGGTGCAGCCATCTTACGGGAGAAGGGTGGACGTTGACAATCTCGGTTATCTCCCTTAGCATCAATCACTTGGTGCTGCTCTTTGGCGCCACCGGGAGCCTCTCGTGATCAAGCTCGATATCATCAACGAAGTGGTGAACAAGACCGGGATCACCAAGACCAAGGCCGAGTTGGCGGTGGAAACCGTCTTCGAGAGCATGAAGCAGGCGCTCTCCAAGGGCGACCGCATCGAACTGCGTGGCTTTGGCGTGTTCAACGTGCGACCCCGCAAGACCGGAATTGGCCGCAATCCGCGTACCGGCGCCGAGGTTTCGATTCCGCCCGGCAAGGCCGTACGCTTCAAGCCCGGCAAGGAATTGCAGTCGATCGATTAGCGGGTTAGAAGATCCTTGTTCCGGCAACCTTCGAAACCGTAGCGCTGGCGTCTGGCCAGCTGTCGGGCGGGGATCTCGCCCGCCCAAAGAGGCAACACATTCCGGAATCCTGATGTCCGAAATCATCCCCCCGCTCCCTTCGGCCCCCGATCTGTACCGTCCTCCGATCGAAGTGTTTGTGGTACAGCCGCGGAAGCAGCGGTACTGGTTGCACGGACTGCTGCTGCTGGCAACGTTTTTCACCACGCTGGTGGTAGGCGCGCGCATGCAATATAGTTTTGACCACAACCAGCCGGTGTTCTCCTTCGGCGACGACGCCCTCGGGCTCTTTCCCGTGAAGTGGGCGTTTTCGCAAGCCTCGAACCTCGCCCTGGGCGTGCCGTTCGCGGCAACGCTCATGCTGATCCTGCTCGCGCACGAAATGGGTCACTACCTTTATTGCCGCTACTATGGGGTGAGCGCCACCTTACCCTTTTTCATTCCGGCGCCGACCTTGATTGGGACCCTGGGGGCCTTCATTCGGATCCGATCGCCGATCCGGTCGCGCTCCGCGCTTTTCGATATTGGTATCGCCGGACCCATTGCCGGATTCGTGATTGCGCTGCCAGTGCTGATTTTCTCCTTGGCGCGCTGTAAGCCCACGATGGCCGGCACGCCGGCGCCCGACATCACATTGAATTTTCCGCTGATCTTTCTTCTGGCACAGAAGCTGCTTTCACTGCTTGCTCCGGCCGGCGTGATCGCTTCCGTTCCGCTCAGCCGAATCGCGTTGAGCCCGGTGGCGGTAGCAGCCTGGGTAGGCATGTTCGCGACCTCGCTGAATCTTCTGCCAGGCGGCCAGTTAGATGGCGGACACATCGTCTTTTCCATCGTCCCCGGCGCCCATAGCTGGGTTTCGCGGCTGACGATTTTCGCACTGATACCGCTGGCGCTCTATTCCTGGGCGGGATGGCTGATCTGGGCGATCCTGTTGCGTATCAGTGGAATGCGGCATCCGCAAGTGCCGCCCTGGCCTGGTGTAAGCGGAGGGCGCCAATGGCTCGGGCTCCTCGCTTTGATCATGTTGATCCTCACTCTCACGCCAGCCCCGTTTGGGCACAGCTCACTGCTGGATGTCATACGGGAATTTAGGAGCGGCGGATAAGGGGCTGCACTTTGTAAGGACTATTCGGCTTCTGTGCAGGAACATGTTGTGTGCGGCCGGGACCTGACCGCACGGTCATTCCGAGCGAAGTGAGAAATCCCTAATCCCAGCACTTACTCGGGATAGGAATGTTTCGACTGCGGTTGCGCTTTCGCCTCGCGACGCGCAATTCTCGCTCAGCGTGACAGCCCAAATGGATTGAGAGTTGACAGCCGAGAGCTGATAGCTTCTTCACATCAGCCACAACGCGTCCACATCAACGACGACCTGGGTGCGCGGAATTTTTTGTTGTGCGGCATAGGTGAGCAAGGTTCGCAGGGTGGAATTCAATCTCTCGCGGCTAGTGGATTTCAGGATGAAGTGATAGCGGTAATCCCGCTTGAGCCGCACGATGGGCGCGGGCGCCGGGCCCAACACCCGAATGCCTTCATGTCGGGTCTTTTCGAACCATTTTCCCAGAATACCGGACCATTGAAGCGCTTCATCCAGCTTGTCGCTGCGCACCAGCACGTTGGCCAGCGCGGAGTACGGCGGATAGTGCATCCAGCTGCGGAAGCGCAGTTCCTTGTCGTAAAAACCATGGAAATCGTGATTGGCGGCGAATTGCACGGCGTAGTGGTCGGGAAAGAAGGTCTGCAGAATGACTTTGCCCGGAGTCTGCCCGCGTCCGGCCCGGCCGGCGACCTGGGTCAGCAATTGAAAGGTGCGTTCGGCAGCGCGGAAATCCGGGAAGCCGAGCGCCGCATCGGCTCCCACCACGCCGACCAGTGTGACGCCATGAATGTCGTGGCCCTTGGCGATCATCTGCGTGCCCACCAGAAGATCGAGGTCGCCTGCATTGAGGGCATTGAGGGCACGTTCGAAATCTTCGCGCCCGCGCACCGTATCCCGGTCCAACCGTCCAATACGCGCTTGCGGAAATATTCCGTGCAGCAGTTCTTCCAGCTTCTCCGAACCGGTTCCGACGAAGTACACATACTCGCTGCCGCACTCGCCGCAGACCTTGGGTACGGGCGCCGCGAATCCGCAGTAGTGGCAAACCATGCGGTGATCGCGCTTGTGATGGGTGAGGGCGACGGCGCAGTTCTTGCACTCCAGGTGGTGGCCGCAGGCGCGGCACAGCACCAGCGGAGAATATCCTCGGCGATTGAGCAGCACCATGGCCTGTTCGCCGCGGTCGAGCCGGTCTTTGATTTCTGTGGCCAGCGTGCGCGAGATTACCGCTTCCTGACCGGTCTCCTGAAATTCCTGCCGCATATCGATGATCTTGACCTCGGGCAACGGCCGCTGTTCCACGCGATCCGGCAATTCAACCAACGCATACTTTTTCTGCCGGGTATTGAAATATGACTCCAGCGACGGCGTCGCCGATCCCAGCACCACCACGGCGTTCGCCATCTTGGCACGTACCACCGCCACATCGCGTGCGTGATAGCGCGGCGTTTCTTCCTGCTTGTAGGAGGAGTCCTGCTCCTCGTCGACAATCACCAGCGCCAGATCTGACACCGGAGCGAACACCGCCGAACGCGTGCCCACCACCATGCGGGCTTCTCCACGCTTGATGCGGTGCCACTGCTCGGCACGCTCCTGATCGGAGAGCCCTGAATGGAGAATTGCCACCTGCTCTCCGAAGACCTGGTGCAGGTCAGCGGCTACTGCCGGAGTAAGTCCAATCTCCGGCACCAGCAGAATCGCCGAACGGCCGGCGTCCAGCACGGTGCGCATGCCCGCCAGATAGACCGCAGTTTTTCCCGATCCGGTCACGCCGTGCAGGAGAAGCCCGGTGAACTTCCGCGCGCTCATGCCATCCTGGATCCGGCGCAAGGCCTCTTTCTGCGCGGCGTTGAACTCGAAATCGAATGGCGAGGGCCGCGGCTTCAGGTTCGACATGGTAAAGTCGGCGGCTTCTTCATGTATCTCCACCAGCCCACGCTTCACCAACGTGCCCAGCGTCGTCCGCGGAATCTCCAGCATCTGCAGAGTTTCGACGGAGACATAGCCGCCGGCCGCCGCCAGGGTGTCGACCAGCGTGCGCTGATTCTGATTCAGCTTTCCTTCGGCGCTCTTGAGAACCGCGACGCGAATACTCCGCGCCGCGTCCTGAACATCCGACCGATCCTCGCGCTGAATCCACTTCTTGCGCACCATACCCGCCAGCAACGCTCGCGGAACCTTGGTCGCCGATCTGAGGCGCTGCTCCGGCACCTCTTCGCGTTCGGACAAGTAGTCAAGCACACGGAATTCGGCTAACTGTTCTTCCGGGGTCCGGCGCGCCCGCGCGGATGATCCCGACATTCCCGCCTGATGCAAGGCAAGGTGTCCAGCGTCGGTGATGCGATAGGCGATGCTTCGCTTGAATTCGGCGCCCAGCGGCAGCATGGTTCTGAAGACTTCTCCCAGTGGCGCCAGGTAGTAACCGGCGATCCACTTTGCCAGTTGCAGAAGTTGATCATCGAGTACCGGCGTGGAATCCAGAAGGCTGATCAGATTCTTGGTTTGCACGGAAGGCTGGGTATCATGCAGCTTGACAACGATGCCGGAGAGTCGCTGCTGCCGGAACGGAACCAGCACGCGCCCGCCGACCACCGGCTCCATGCCATCGGGGACGCGGTAGGTAAAGGCCGCGTCCAGCGGCACCGCCAGCGCAACGTCGCAAAATTCAGCCATGAGGAGAGTGCGAGTAGGTTAGCGAAGGAATGCAGTGGAGGGAAGAAATGTTTCGCTGCCCGGGAGCAAGCAGTCCGGAGCCGGTAGTCAGCCGGAGGGTTCTGCTTGACTCCTGACTCCCGACCACTGACTCCTAAAACCAGTCGCTACACGCCGATCCCACTGGAGAGAACGCGCACTTCGGAATGACGCTTGGCAGCACGCCTTGAAAATGGCTACTTCGCCGCTGCTTCGGCAACCGGCTGCTCGCGCTCGCGCTCCACATCACGCAGGCGGGCCGCTTTGCCCTTGAGGGCGCGCAGATAATACAGCTTGGCGCGACGGACCTTCGACGAGCGGATCAAATCGATTTTGTCGATTACCTTCGAGCTCAGCGGGAAAATGCGTTCCACGCCGTGTCCGAAGCTCATCTTGCGCACGGTGAAGCTAGCTTGGGGTCCACGGGTGCGCGAAATCACCACCCCTTCAAATGCTTGCAGGCGCTCTTTGTCGCCTTCTTTGATCTTCACGTGCACGCGGATGGTGTCGCCGGCCACGAACTTGGGGATATCGGTGCGCTGGCTCTTGGCCAGAAGTTTTTCAATAATCAGGTTCGACATTTTCTTGTACCTTCTCTCCGGATTTCTTCGCCCTTACTCTGGGCCAGTAACTCTTTGTCTTCCCCGCTCAGCACCGTTCCCTCCAGCAGGTCAGGACGGTTGCGCTGCGTCTTTTCCAGGGCCGTCCGCCGCCGCCAGCGGCGAATCTCTTCGTGGTTGCCGTTCACCAGCACTTCCGGCACCGTCATTCCACGAAAATCCGCTGGCCGCGTGTAATGCGGATAATCGAGCAGTCCCCCGGAAACGCACGTGGAAACCGGTCCGTCACTCCCGACCTCGGCATGGGCAGTGAACGATTCCTGCCGCGTAGAAGCCTCATTGCCCACTGCGCCCGGGATCAGCCGCGTGACCGTGTCGACGATCACCGCTGCGCCCAGTTCGCCGCCGCTCAGCACGTAATCGCCGATCGAGAGCTCGCGGTCGGCCAGAAACTGGCTTACACGCTCGTCGACCCCTTCGTAGCGGCCGCAGATCAGAACCATGCGATCCAGCGACGCCAGTTCGCCCGCCATGCGCTGGTTAAAACGCTGTCCCTGAGCCGATAGCAGAAGCACCGACTCGCCGACCCGTTCCGAGCGCGGTGCGACGTTCAGCCCTTCAATCCCTTCAAAGATCGGCTCCGGCTTCAGGACCATGCCCTCGCCGCCGCCGAACGGGCGGTCATCCACGGTGCGGTGCCGGTCATGCGCAAACGCCCGCAGATCGTGAGTTCTGACGTCCACCAGACCGGCTTCCCGCGCCCGGCGGACAATCCCGTAATCCAGCGGTCCGCGAAAGAAGTCGGGAAAGATGGTCAAGATATCGACGCGCATGTCAGGAGTCCGTGGTCGGGAGTCAGTAGTCAGCCCATGCTCGATGCCGCTGCACTGACTCTTGGCTACCGGCTCCTGACTACTTGTTTTCCTTCTTTTCCTCCGCCGTCAGCGGCGCGTTCACTTCCAGCAGACCCTCCGGCAGCGACATCCGAATTTCTTTTCGTGCCGGGTCTACTGTCTTTAAGTACGCCGCGGCAAAGGGAATCTCGTACTCCTTCGATCCCGAACGCACAATCAGCAACGGCGCTTCACCGGCTCCAAACTGCACATCTTTGAGTTGCCCAATCTCCCGCTCGCCATCAAAGACCCTGCAGCCCACCAGATCGCTGACGTACGTCCAGCCCGCGTCAAGCTGGCTGCGCTCTTCGCCAGGCACCTGCAACTCGCAGCGCAACAGCGTTTCCGCGTCCGAGATCGAATCGATCCCGGCAAACTTCAGCACCAGCCACTCTTTGTGCGGCCACAGCTCTTCAATCTGAAACTCGCGCCGGCTTCCGTCCTCCGCCAGCGCGTAGAGCCGCTGCCCTTGGCGAAACCGGTCGGGAATGCTGCTGTGTACCTCGACAGCAATTTCGCCGTGACGCCCTTGCGTCTTGATCACCCGCGCCAGAGTGATGAACTGGTCGTCGATGCCCGTCTCCTACTCGACGATCTCGAGGGTCACGCGCCGGTCCGTCTTCGAACTCGCCGCACCCACCAGCCCGCGCATGGCCCGCGCCACGCGCCCCTGCCTGCCGATGACCTTGCCCGCATCGCCCGGAGCCACGCGCAGCTCAAGCACCGCATCGCGTTCGTTGCCCGCCTCGGTTACCGTGACCTGGTCCGGGGCGTCCACCAGCGACTTGGCGATCTGTTCCACCAAGGCGCGCAAGTCCCCAGTCGGTTCGGTCATGCACATCTCCTCATCTGTGGGGTAAGAATGCCTCTCGTGCGGGCGATCAGGCGGCCGAACCGGCGCTGGCCGGTGCCGGCTTCGACACCAGCTTGCCGACGCGGTCCGACAGCTGGGCGCCCTTCGACACCCAGTAGTCAATTCGGTCGCGCTTCAGTTCGATGCTGGCCGGGTTGGTGCGGGGATTGTACGTTCCCACCACTTCCACCGGACGGCCATTGCGCGCCCGCTCCTTCTCAATTACCACCACGCGATAATGCGGTTGTTTGCGCGCACCCGTGCGCGCCAGACGAATCGTTAACACAGAGTCTTTGGTCCTTTCCTATGGCTTCCGGCAGGGATAAGACAAACCATTATTTTTGCAGAATTTAGGGCGATTGGCAAGGGGTGGAACCCGACCTCGGACGTCGGACCTCCGGCCTGTTTTGTCAGGGACGGCCGAAGAACCATGCCATCCGCAGGACCCAGTATTTCGACGCAAGCCCATTGCAGAGCTCCTTGCCTTCGCCCGGCTCGCCTT
>Ga0335076_10001651_pt1 | contig 21750 bp, 20 predicted proteins | sample Lox_Sample_25_FD_206717 | JGI IMG/M metagenome (GOLD analysis project Ga0335076, IMG submission 206717) | Soil microbial communities from Loxahatchee National Wildlife Refuge, Florida, United States - Lox_Sample_2.5 | ecosystem: Environmental > Terrestrial > Soil > Wetlands | place: USA... | reverse complement strand
GCATACGGTCGTGCGATTCTCAATTGAAGACAACCGTAGTGCCGGTCCGCAAAGCAGGCGGGCGGATACGCCTTTCAAGAGGGAGAACAGGAAACATGGCAGCAAAGGAAGTTCGCTTTGCCGAGGAAGCGCGCGCACGACTGCTGCGCGGCGTCGACATCCTCGCCGATGCGGTCAAGGTGACGCTCGGTCCCAAGGGCCGCACCGTGGTGCTCGACAAGTCGTTCGGCGCGCCCCGCATCACCAAGGACGGGGTCACCGTCGCCAAGGAGATCGAGCTCCACGACAAGTTCGAGAACATGGGCGCCCAGATGGTGCGCGAGGTGGCCTCGAAGACCGCCGACCAGGCCGGCGACGGCACGACGACGGCGACCGTGCTGGCGCAGGCGATCGTCCGCGAGGGCGCCAAGGCGGTGGCCGCCGGCATGAACCCGATGGACCTGAAGCGCGGCATCGAGATCGCTGTCGAGAAGGTGGTCGAGGACCTGAAGAGTCGCTCCAAGAAGATCACTTCGAACGAAGAGATCGCGCAGATCGGCACCATCTCCGCCAACGGTAACAAGTCGATCGGCGAAATGATCGCCAAGGCGATGGACAAGGTCGGCAAGGAGGGCGTCATCACGGCCGAGGAAGCGAAGAGCCTGGAGACTGAACTGGACGTCGTCGAAGGGATGCAGTTCGACCGCGGCTACCAGTCGCCCTACTTCGTCACCGACGCCGAGAAGATGACCTGCGAGCTGGAGGACCCCTACATCCTGCTCCATGAGAAGAAGCTGTCCGGTCTGCAGCCGCTGCTGCCGCTGCTCGAATCGGTCGTGCAGTCGGCCAAGCCGCTGCTGGTCATCGCCGAGGAGGTCGAGGGCGAGGCGCTGGCCACGCTCGTCGTCAACAAACTGCGCGGCGGCTTGAAGGTGGCCGCCGTCAAGGCGCCGGGCTTCGGCGATCGCCGCAAGGCGATGCTCGAGGACATCGCGGTCCTGACGGAGGGGCAGATGATCAGCGAAGAGCTGGGCATCAAGCTGGAGAATGTCACGCTCGACATGCTCGGCCGTGCCAAGCGCGTCCTCATCGACAAGGAGAACACCACCATCATCGGCGGCGCCGGCAAGAAGAAGGAGATCGAGGGCCGCTGCAGCCAAATCCGCGCGCAGGTCGAGGAGACGACGTCGGACTACGATCGCGAGAAGCTGCAGGAGCGACTCGCCAAGCTCGCCGGCGGCGTGGCCGTGATCCGCGTCGGCGGCTCGACTGAGGTGGAGGTCAAGGAGCGCAAGGACATGGTCGAGGACGCCATGCATGCGACCAGGGCTGCGGTCGAAGAGGGCATCCTGCCCGGTGGCGGCGTGGCGCTTCTCCACAGCACGCGCGCGATCGAGGGCCTCAAGGGCAAGAACGGAGATGAGCAGGTCGGCATCGACATCGTGCGGCGCGCGCTCTCGGTCCCGACCCGGTTGATCGTCGAGAATGCCGGCACAGACGGCTCCATCGTCGTCGGCAAGCTGAATGAGAGCAAGAGCACGAACTGGGGCTATGACGCGCAGAAGGGCGAGTATGTCGACATGCTGAAGGCCGGCATCGTCGATCCGACGAAGGTCGTGCGTCTGGCGCTCACCGACGCCGCGTCGGTGGCCGGACTGCTCATCACCACCGAGGCCATGGTCGCGGAGAAGCCGCAAAAGAAGACCACTCCCATGCCGGGTCCGGGCGCCGATATGGACTTCTAAGCCGCCGCAGCGTCGAGCAGACGCCGCCTTGCACCTCGCGGGCCGCCCCCATCGCGGGGCGGCCTTTTTCTTTGCGTCAGGAGGTAGACCGTGACGGCCGTCACACTCGCGCGCGGCGCCAACCTGTGCGTTTCGTCACAGACGGTCCGAGTTGGGGCACCCTAGATTTTCCTCAACGAGGCTCACAGCGACGCGGGGCACGGCCGCCGACAGTGGGCCATATGGATGAGGAGAGGATTTGTCATGGCCACCGCGTTCATCGAGGATCCCCGCGTCACCCGCTACCGCCAGAAGCTGGCCGATCTGCTGCGCCGGCCGTCTTGCCGCTGGATGTCTTTCGCCATCGGCACGGCGCCCATTCATCGCGGCTTTTTCGCCGATACGGCAGAGGCGATCGAAGGCCTGCCGACGGGCGACGTCCAGCATGGGAACGGCGTCAGCCATCGCCAGGTGCAGTACGGCGTCCGCCTGAAGATCGTCGACGGCGCCGACGCGTTCTATGATGCGGAAGGTGACGTGCTTGTCGTGCCCGAGGAATCCGCACTCGACGGCCTCGACGGGCAGGCGAAGCTCGTCGGTGCCTGCGTGCATCTCGGCCTCGATATCGAGGGCCGCAACCGGCAGCCGCTCGACAGCGAAAGCGCGGCGCAGATCGCCCGCCACCTGTACCGGCTCTTCGAAAGCGTCCCGGACGATCTGGGCGAGCCGGAGGTCGCGGACCGGGTCAAGCAGCTTGCGCCCGAACTGCCGGCCGACAAGGCCTTCTTCGACGTGGCGGCGGAGATCCTGCGCCATCGCCGCGCGACCCTGCGGGCGCACCGGCGCGTCAGCCATCCGCTGCAGCCGGGCAGCTTCATGAAGATCGTCGGCACCGACCGGCGCGAGCAGCTGCACGACGTCCTGCTGGAAGGCACCGGGCGCCGCCGCCGGCAGGCTGCGCCGAAGCCGACAATCTATGCGCTGCCGCGTGCGTCGCGCTTCCTGGCGCTGCAGGCCCTCGAACTGGCCCTACCGCGCGTCGGCCACGCCTGAGGCACGATCGGGCGATCTCCCATCGCCCCGGCATGCAACCGATACGGGCGTGCCGGGCGCTCGACTCTTTGCGCAGGCCGCATGTTCTGCCGGGCGGGATCCGCGATGCGCTTGGTATGGCGCGACGGCCACGCTGCCCTTAGAGTGCCGGAAGGGGTCGTCGGAACCCGAACCGCCCGGACGCGTGCATTCGCGCTCCGGACGGTCGACGAGACAAGGGGCGTGAGAGTATGAGTGGACAGGGTAGGCCGGCGGCTGGCACCGACGCTGGGCGGAGCAGCTACCAACCCCGGAACAGGCGCAACATCCTTTGCGTGTTTCCCGCCTACGCACCCTCCTTCGGCACGTTCCAGCACGCCTACAAGCTCTTCCCCAGGGTGAGCGCCTTCATGCCGCCGCAGGGGCTGCTGCTCATCGCCGCCTATCTGCCGGCGACATGGGATGTCCGCTTCATCGACGAGAACCACCAGCCGGCCACCGACGCCGATTTCGCCTGGGCCGATGCCGTCCTGATGAGCGGCATGCACGTGCAGCGCCGCTTCATCGACGACATCAACCGGCGCGCCCACCGGCACGGCAGGCTCACGGTGCTCGGCGGTCCCTCGGTCTCGGCCAGCCCCGCCTACTATCCGGACGTCGATATCCTGCATCTGGGCGAGCTGGGCGACGGCACCGACGCGGTGATCGCCTATATCGATGAGGAGGGGCAGAGGCCGGCGCGACAGCTGGTGTTCTCGACGGCCGCGCGTCTACCAATGACCGATTTCCCATCGCCCGCCTACGACAGCATCGATCTGCGGAACTACTTCCTCGGCTCGGTCCAGTTTTCCTCCGGCTGCCCCTATCTCTGCGAGTTCTGCGACATCCCCGGACTCTACGGACGCAATCCGCGGCTCAAGGACCCGGCCCAGATCTGCCACGAGCTCGACGTCATGCTCGCCAACGGTGCCCGCGGCGCCGCCTATTTCGTCGACGACAATTTTGTCGGCAACAAGAGCGCGGCGCTCAAGCTGCTCCCGCGGCTCATCCGCTGGCAGGAGCGCAACGGCTTTCCCCTGCACTTCAATTGCGAGGCGACGCTTAACATCGCGCAAATGCCGGAATTGCTGGCGATGATGCGCGAAGCGCAATTCACCACTGTCTTCATCGGCATCGAGACGCCCGAGGAGGAGGCGCTGCTCGCGATGAAGAAGAAGCAGAACCTGCGCCTGCCGATCATCGAAGGGATCGAAGCCCTGAACCAATACGGGATGGAGGTCGTCTCCGGCATCATCATGGGCCTCGACACCGATACGCCCCGGACCGGCGACCGCATCCTGCGCTTCATCGAAGCGTCCAACGTTCCGCTGCTGACCATCAATCTGCTCTATGCGCTGCCGAAGACGCCGCTCTACGACCGCCTGGAGCGCGCCGGGCGGCTGCTGGCGCCCGAGGTCGCGGCGCGTCGCGTGTCGAACGTCGACTTCCTGATGCCCTACGACGACGTCGTGCGCATGTGGTTCGACACGATCACCAGCGCCTATGCGCCAGAGGCGTTGTTCCGCCGCTATCGCCACCAGACCGAGCACACCTTTCCCAACCGCCATCTGCGCGGACCGAAGCCGTCCTTGGCGCTCATCCGCTACGGCCTATCCGTCATCGGTCGCGTGCTCTGGCATTGCGGCCTCAAATCGCAATGGCGCCAGCAATTCTGGGACCTGTGCTGGCCGCTGCTGCGCCAGGGGCGCATCAACGACGTGGTCCAGATCGGTGTCGTCACGCATCACCTGCTCACCTTCACGCAGGAGATCATCGACGGCCGCTGGGAGGCGTCGTTCTACGCCGACCCCAACCGGGCGACGGTCGCGCGTCCCATCATGCCGCCCCTGGAGATGCCGGCGCGCTAGGCCGTCCCGGGCAGATCCAGCTCGAAGACCGTGCCGGCGCCGGTCGAGCGGGAGAGCCGGATGTCGCCGCCGTGGGCATGCATGAGGTCGCGGGCAATGGCGAGGCCGAGACCGGTGCCACCCGGCCGCGCCGAGCCGGAGAAGGGCTGAAACAGCTTTTCCCGTGCCCGCGGAGCGAGGCCGGGACCGTTGTCGGCGACCTCGATCAGAAGGCGGCCGGCGGTCTTGTGCGCGGCGATATCGACACGGGTGGCGCCGGCCTGCAAGGCGTTCTGGCCGAGGTTGGCGAAGACGCGAAAGAGAAGGTCGCGGTCGGCATCGATCTCGACCTCCGGGGGAATGTCGTTGAAAAGCGCGTTGCTGCCGTTCACCTGCGCCGGCAGCGCCGCGCCGACCTCGTCGATCAGGGGGCGCAGCGCAAAGCGTTGCCGCTTCAGCTCGGGCGGGCCTTCGCGCGCGAAGGTCAGGGTCTTCGAGCAGAGATCGATGGCGCGGTCGATGGCCGCCACGAGGGTCGGCGCCAGTTTCTTGACCTCCGGGTTGTCGCTGCCGGCCAGGCGATCGCCGACGAGCTGGGCGGTCGAGAGGATATTGCGCAGATCGTGGTTGATCTTGGTGACGGCCTGGCCCAGCGCGGCGAGCCGCGTCTTCTGTTGCAGGGCGGCGCGCAACTTGGCCTGCATGTCCGCCAGCTCATGCTGGGCGACGCCGATCTCGTCCGTGCGGCGGCTCGCCGGCAGCGCGCGCGAACTGTCCTCGGGATTCTCGCGGAAGGCCGTCATGCTCTCGGTCAGCCGGCGCATCGGGCGCACCAGCAGCCACTGCAGGCTCAGATACACGAAGGTGGCCGTGACGAGCGAGATGACGATCGAGAGCGCCAGCACGCGGCCGGAATAGTCGATCAGGGCCTCGCGCATCGGCGCCTCGTCGATGACGACCTCGACGATCGCCTGCGGGTGCATCGGCGATGGGCCGACGATGCGCAGGATCCGGTTCTCGCGCTCCAGCAACGTCCGGAGCGCGTCGCCGATGAGCATGAAGAAGCCGCCTTCCCGCAGATCGTAGGAGGCGTCGACCCTGGGCGGCATATCGGCATCCAGCATGAGCTTGATGCCGTCGGGCCGCGTGAGCGCGATGATGTAGGCGTGGGACGAACTCAGCAGCTCGCGTTCCAGCTCCTTGCTCACCATGTTGTCCGGGGTGGCCATCAAGGCGAGGATCGCGAGATAGCCCTCGGCGGTGCGCTCCTTGAGATAGTCCAACCGGAAGCGGCCGGCCGATGGCGCGAAGATCAGCACCTCGGTCAGCATCACGAAGACGATGGTGAGCGCCAGCAGGCGCGCCGACAGGCTGCGCACGAGTCCGGGCATCGGCGGACGGGCGGTCACGGAAGCCTCGTGGAGGCACGGGCGCCAGGACAATGCATCAGCCGAACCAGCGAAGAAAGCGGACAAGACGCCGCGTTCGACTACTAAACAGCGACGGCGTGTAAAAGCTTCCCGCGGCCCGCTTGCTGGCCTCGCCTAGCGTGGGGTAGGGGGCAACCATGGTCGCCAGGGCGCTCACCTTGAGGCCATTGGCCATGGCCAGAACCCAGGGCTGGATGAGTTCGCCGGCCTCTGCGCCCACGATCGAGGCGCCGAGGATGCGGCCGCGCGGCGTGGTCACCGCCTTGACGAACCCGGCTGTCCGCCGCTCGGTCTGCGCCCGGTCGTTCTCGACGAAGGGCCAGCGCAGGACGCGGACACCTCGTCCGCGGGCGCGGGCAGCCGCCTCGGTCAGGCCGACCTGGGCGAGTTCCGGATCGGTGTAGGTCACCCACGGCACCGCGCGATAGTCGGCGCGGGCCGGCAGGCGGAACAGGGCATGGCGAATCACGATGCCGGCATGATAGCCCGCGACATGGGTGAATTGCAGCCCGCCGACGGCGTCGCCGATGGCGTAGACGCGGCGGTTCGTCGTGCGCAGGTGGCGATCGACCGTGATGCCGGCGGCGGTCCAGGCGATGCCGGCGGCGTCGAGGTCGAGCCCGGCGATGTTGGCGCGGCGACCGGCGGCAACGAGCAGATGACTCCCCTCGATGCGTCCGCCGGTCCCGCCCGCCTCGGTCAGCAGCGCGACGCCCTCTGCCGCCGACTCCGCGGCGACGACCTTCGTTCCTTCGAAAACGGCGACGCCTTCGGCCTGCAGCCGCTCGCGGACGACCGCCACCAGCTCGGGATCGTCCTTCGGCAGCAGCGTCGCCATCTCGACGATCGATGCAGCACCGCCCAGTCGCCTGAACGCCTGGGCAAGCTCACAGCCGATCGGGCCGCCGCCGATGACCAGAAGATGACGCGGGCGCTCGACCAGATCGAACACCGTTTCGTTGGTCAGGTAAGGCAGGCGGTCGAGACCGGGAATCGACGGCACGAGCGGCCGCGACCCCGTGGCGACGACGAAGCGGCGGGCCCTGATCCGGACATCGCCGGCAACCAGCTCAGCAGGGCCGGTGAAACGCGCCTGAGCGACAATCACGCGCACGCCGAGGCCGCGGAACCGCTCGGCGGAATCGTGCGGCGCGATCGCCGCGATGACGCCATGCACGTGATCGTGCACGGTGCGGAAATCGATTACCGGTTCGCCCATGCGGATGCCGAAGCGATCGGCTTGCCCCGGGGCCGCCGCATGCGCAGCGGCCAGCAGCGCCTTCGAGGGTATGCAGCCATAGTTGAGGCAGTCACCCCCCATCTTGTGGGCCTCGATCAGGACCGTCTCGGCGCCCAGCTGGGCCGCGCCGGCCGCCACGCTGAGGCCCGCGGAGCCGGCGCCGATGACGCAGATATCGGGGGTCAAGGTCGTCATGGTGTCGCGGTGGTACGCTATTTCCGCATCGCGACAAAGCGCTTGTAGGCGACGGGGAGGAGCGCCAGCACGCCGAGTCCGACGAGGGCGACGACGGTTTCCGGGGTCAAGGCGTTGTCGAGCACGCAGTCACCGCCGGCATCGAACAGGCTGCCGAGGCCGGCGCCGACGCTCGCAAAGACGAAGCTGCCGGGGATGATGCCGAAGAACGTGGCGCCGACGAAGTTCCGCAGACGCACGCCGAGAAACGCCGGTACCAGATTGACGACGAAGAACGGGAAGAGCGGCACCAGCCGAAGGAACAGGAGATAGCTAAGCTCGTTCGCTGCGAAGCCGCGCTCGAGCCTGGCGAGCCAGGGGCCGGCGCGTGCCCGCAACAGGTCATGCAAGGCCGAACGGGCCGCCAGGAACAGTAGCGTCGCGCCGACCGTCCCGGCGACGGCGATCATTCCGGTCGCCGTCACGGCGCCGAAGAGGAAGCCGGCGGCGACCGTCAGGATCGCGCCGCTCGGCACCGACAGGGCGACGGCCGCCGCATAGATCGCCATGAAGGCGGCGACCGCCAGCGGCCGGTGGGCGCCGACCCAGTCGAGCAGCCAAATCCGGTTGTCGCGCAGCGAACCGCAGCTGAGATAGTCCCCGAGCCCGAAGGCAAAGAACAGCCCAAGGCCGAGCAGCAGCACGACCGCGGGCGCGAAGCGGACTGCCGTCATCGACCGGCTGGACAGGGGGGCGCTCCGTTCGGTCGTGCCATGGCCATTGTCCGGGGAAGGGAACCGGCCGGCCATGTAGCATCGCACCGCCGGCCGCGCCATTCACCATCAAGTGATAATGCCTTGATTAGCCTAATGGAATTTCAACCATTTCGATCGCCGGCGGCCGCATCGTGCGTTGACTCGCGTTCGCCGACCCCTTATACAGCCTGCCGCATTTCAAGCATCCAGCCGTCGAAAAACGGAGTTCGAACGTGAAGCGCACCTATCAGCCGAGTGTGCTGGTCCGCAAGCGTCGCCACGGTTTCCGCGCCCGCATGGCGACCGTCGGTGGCCGCACGGTCCTGGCCCGGCGCCGCGCCAAGGGCCGCAAGCGGCTGTCCGCCTGACGCCCCGATGGTAGCGGTCGGGCGCCTGAAGCGCCGACCGGACTTCCTGCGCGTCGCCGCCGGGCGGCGGCGATGGGTCGCTCCCGGACTGATCCTGCAGGCCCTCGGTCGAAGCGCCGACGGCGGTACGGCCGATGACGGCCCGCCGCGGGTCGGCTTCACCGCAAGTGCCAAGGTGGGTGGCGCGGTCGTCCGCAACCGCGCGCGCCGGCGCCTGCGTGCCGTCGCGCAAGCGGTCATGGCGGCGCACGCTCGGGTCGGGCATGACTATGTCCTGATCGCGCGCGCCGGGACCGTGAATCGCCGGTTCGACGCGCTCATCGGCGACCTCGAAATCGGCCTCAAGCGCCTTGGCCTCTATCGCGACGAAGCGGCAGCAAGGGTCGCGGCGCCGCGGACGGAGACACCCGATGCGGCTTGAGCGGGCGATCTGCATCGGCTTGATCCGAGCGTACCAATACGGCCTGTCGCCGCTCCTGCCGCGCAGCTGCCGCTTCGCGCCGAGTTGCTCGGAATATGCGCGCGAGGCGATCGAGCGGCACGGCGTCATGCGCGGCTGTTGGCTGGCGGCGCGGCGCCTGTTGCGCTGCCATCCCTGGGGCAGTTCTGGCTATGATCCCGTGCCGCAGCACGTCGGTTGGTTCTGCCGACATCGTCACCATCTCCCCAGCTAACCGACGGAGAAAGAGCGGGCGGGCGCCAGCCCCGCGCGCGGCGGAAATTCAGCATGGAACAACAGCGCAATCTCGTCCTCGCGATCGTGATCTCCGCCGTGATCTGGCTCGGGTTCTTCTTTCTCTACGAAAAGCCGCGGATGGATCAGCAGCGGGCGGCGCAGCAGGCTGCCCAGCAGGTTGCCCAGACCCAGCAAGCGCAGCCGCCTGCAAACGCCGGGGGCACCGGCGCGGTGCCTTCGGCGAGTGCGCCCGCCGGCGGGACGACTGCGGAGCCTGCTCCAGCCGTGCTGGCCGACCGCCCGACCGTCCTCGAACGGACTCCCCGGGTTCCGATCGTCTCGGCGCGGCTGAAGGGGTCCATCAACCTGAAGGGTGGCCGCGTCGACGATGCGGTGCTCGCCGGCTACCGGGAGACGGTCGATCCGAACAGTCCGAACATCGTCCTGCTCACCCCGCCTGGCGCCCCGGATGCCTATTTCGCGGATTTCGGGTGGGTAGGGGACGACGGCGTCAAGCTGCCCGATAGCGATACCCTCTGGCAGGCCGATGGTGACAGGCTGACGCCCGACAAGCCGCTGACACTGAGCTGGGACAACGGCGCTGGGTTGCGCTTTTCGCGCGTCTTTTCGCTCGACCAGAATTTCATGCTGACGGTCCAGGAGAGCGTCGAGAACGGCCAGTCGGCGCCGGCGACGCTCTATCCCTATGGTCGCGTGCAGCGCGTCGGCACGCCGAAGGATGTCGGCACCTCGATCCTGCACGAAGGGCCGATCGGCGTCTTCGGCGGCACTCCCGATGAGTCGCGGCACATCCTCAACGACAGGGCCACCTACAAGAAGCTTCTGGACGATGGTCCCTGCAGCAACCCGAACAAGCAGTACAAGTTCGATAGCGTCGGCGGGTGGCTCGGGTTTACCGACAAATACTGGCTCGTCGCCCTGGTCCCCGATCAGAAGCAACAACTGCACGCCTGCTTCCACTGGGAGAAGCAGGGAAGCGCCGACGTCTACCAGGCCGACTTTACCGGCGTGGCCGTGACGTTGGCGCCGGGCGCCAAGGTCGAATCGACCACCGCCCTGTTCGTCGGCGCCAAAGAGGTGCCCCTGCTGGCCGACTACCGCGACAACTTCCGCGGCCAGGGCATCCCGCTCTTCGACAGCGCTGTCGATTTTTCCGGTTATGTCCCTTTGGCCGCGCTGACCTACATCGCCAAGCCGCTCTTTTACCTGCTGCACGAGATCTACCTGCTCGTGGGCAACTTCGGCATCGCGATCATGGTGCTGACCGTTATCGTCAAGGCCGTCCTGTTTCCGCTGGCGAACAAGTCCTACCGCGCGATGAACAAGATGAAGAAGCTGACGCCGCAGATGACCGAACTGCGCGAACGCTTCAAGGACGACAAGGCGAAGCTCAACCAGGAGATGATGGCGCTCTACAAGCGTGAGAAAGTGAACCCGGCCGCCGGCTGTTTGCCGATCTTCGTGCAGATCCCGGTCTTCATCGCGCTCTATCAGGTTCTCTATGTCACTATCGAGATGCGGCAGGCGCCGTTCTTCAGCTGGATCAAGGACCTCTCGGCGCCCGATCCGACATCGATCGTCAATCTGTTCGGCCTGTTGCCGTTCCACGTGCCCGATCTGGGCCCGCTCAACATCCTCAGCATCGGCATCTGGCCGATCATCATGGGCATCACGATGTTCTTCCAGCAGCGCATGAACCCGCCGCCGCCGGACCCGGTGCAGGCGAAGATCATGATGTCGCTGCCGATCGTGTTCACGTTCATGCTGGGGCACCAGTTCGCGGTCGGGCTGGTGATCTATTGGGCCTGGAACAACACGCTCTCGATTGCCCAGCAATGGCTGCTGAAGCAGACCGACGCGGCGCCGGCGGCCGTCCCGAAGCGGTAGGCCATCTGCCGCTTTCTTGCCGGCCCCGCGTCGGCCAACGCGGGCAGGGTGATGGATAGGTTGCGTCACCTCGTCGGGGTCTGCCTACTGTTCTTCGGCCTGCTGCTGCTGCCGCTCGCGGCAACGGCCGACGAGGCCGCTTTCAGCGAGGGCCTGCTGTGGCGCGTGCAGCCGCCCGCCGGCGCACCGAGCTTCGTCTTCGGGACCCTGCATTCGAGCGAGGCGAGCATCGCGACATTGCCGCCGCCGGTCGCCGCCGCCTTCGCCGGGGCGCGGACCCTCGGAACCGAAGTCATCCTCGACGTGTCTGCCGTCATGCAGCTCAGCCGGGCGATGCTGCTGCCGTCCGGCGAGCGGCTCGATGCCAGGCTCACAGCGGAGCAGGTCGCGCGGCTCAAGGCCGCCGCCGCGCAGTACCATCTCGCGTTCGATACCGTCACGCGGTTCAAACCCTGGGCCGTCATGGCGCTGTTCAGCTTTCCGCCCGCCGAGTACGCGCGCCTCGCGGTGGGCGGCAAGGCGCTCGACGAGCAGCTGCAGGTGGATGCGCGGGCGACCGGCAAGAAGCTCGTCGGCCTCGAGACCATCGACGAACAGATCGATGCACTCGGCAGCGCGTCGCCTGCCGATCAACTCATGCTTCTCGACGCCACGCTGCGCCAGGCACCCGACATCGATCGCGTCTTCGAGACGCTGCGCAAGGCGTATCTCGCAAGGAACGTGCTCGCCGTGCGGGCGGCGCTCGACACGCCGGGAGACGCCGCGGACGAGGCTGCCGCCAGGCGCTTCGAGGCGACGCTCGTCGCGGCGCGGAACCGCCGCATGGCCGAACGCATCCGGCCGCTCCTGGCGGAAGGCAATGCCTTCATCGCCATCGGCGCGCTGCACCTTCCGGGCGACGACGGCGTCCTCAGCCTGCTGGCCGCCCAAGGCTACGCGGTGACCCGGGTATACTGAGGCGGCCGGATGCGGAGGGAAGGCCTCCGTTGACAGGTCCGCGGATTGCCCGGATATTCTCGCCCCTTCCGGTACACTGACGGTGGGCTGCTCTCCGACCCAGACCGATTCCGGTGCGGGGCGTGCGGCCGATTGGCGTTTCAACGAGAAGGAACTCGATCGTGATTCCAGCGGTCATGCCGACCTATCAGCGTGCCGATCTGAGCTTCGAGCGGGGCGAGGGCGCCTATCTCTTCGACGCCGACGGACGCCGCTACCTGGACTTTGCCAGCGGCATCGCCGTGACCGGGCTTGGCCATGCACATCCGCATCTGGTCAAGGCGCTGACGGAGCAAGCCGCAAAGGTCTGGCACCTGTCCAACCTGTATCGCATTCCCGGGCAGGAGCGGCTGGCCGAACGGCTCGTCGCGGCCAGCTTTGCCGACAGCGTGTTCTTCTGCAATTCCGGCGCCGAAGCCATCGAGTGCGGCCTCAAGATGACCCGCAAGTATCACGACGAGAACGGCACGCCCGAACGCTATCGGGTCATCACCGTCGAGGGAGCCTTCCATGGCCGCACGCTGGCCACGATCGCGGCCGGCGGCCAGGAGAAGCACCTCAAGGGCTTCAATCCGATCGTCGATGGTTTCGACAAGGTCGCCTTCGGCAACCTGAACGAATTGCGTGCTGCGATCACGGGCGAGACGGCGGCGATCCTGATCGAGCCCGTGCAGGGCGAAGGCGGCATGCGCGCGGCCACGGCGGACTATCTGCAGGCCCTCCGCGCGGTGGCCGACGAATTCGGCCTGCTGCTGTTCTGCGACGAGGTGCAAAGCGGCATGGGCCGCACCGGCAAGCTCTTCGCGCACGAGTGGGCCGACATCGAGCCGGACATCGTCGCCACCGCGAAGGGCATCGGCGGCGGGTTTCCCATGGGCGCATGCCTCGCCAAGGAAAAGGTCGCCAAGGCGCTCACGGCCGGCAGCCACGGCAGCACCTTCGGCGGCGGCCCGCTGGCCATGGCCTGCGGCAACGCCGTGCTCGATATCCTGCTCGCCGACGGCTTCCTGGCCAATGTCGACCGCACGGGCCGCGTGCTGCGCGCGCGCCTCGAGGCGCTGGTGAAGCGGCATCCGGGCATCCTGGTCGATGTCCGCGGGGCCGGCCTGATGCTCGGAATCAAATGCGCGGTGCCGAACACCGAGATGGTGAACCGGCTGCGCACGGCCGGGTTGCTCACCGTCGGCGCCGGCGACAACGTCGTTCGTATCCTGCCGCCGCTCATCATCGACGAGAGCCACGTCGACGGCGCGCTGGCGATTCTCGACGCGGTCTGCAGCGGGTGGCCCAAATCCGCCGACGGGGCGGGATGATATGGGCCGGGCCGCCGCCGCCGAAGTCCGCCATTTCCTCGATCTCGATCGCATCGAGCCGGCGGTCCTGCGCCGCATTCTCGACGTCGGCGTGGCGTACAAGCGCGGCACGGCGCCCGGCGGCAAGGAGAAGCCGCTCGCCGGCAAGGCGCTCGCTCTCATCTTCGAGAAGCCGTCGACGCGCACGCGCGTATCGTTCGAGCTGGGCATGCGGCAGCTCGGCGGCGACGTGATCGTGCTGGAGCAGCAGGGATCGCAGCTCGGCCGCGGCGAGACGGTCGCGGATACGGCGCGCGTGCTGTCGCGCTACGTCGACGCCATCATGCTGCGCACGACCAAGGAAGAGAAGCTCCTGGAGATGGCGGCGGCGGCGAGCGTGCCGGTCATCAACGGTCTCACCAACCGCACGCATCCCTGTCAGCTGATGGCCGACGTGATGACCGTCGAAGAGCATCTGGGGCCGATCGGCGGCCGAACGATCGCCTGGTGCGGCGACGGCAACAACATGGCGACCTCCTGGATCCAGGCCGCGGTGCAGTTCGGCTTCGAGCTGCGGCTGGCCTGCCCGGACGTGCTGGCCCCGCCGGATAGCGTCCTCGCCTGGGCCAAGAAGCGCAGCGGCAAGGTCACGGTGACCGCCGACGTCGAGACGGCCGTGCGCGGCGCCGACTGCATCGTGACGGATGTCTGGGTGTCGATGGGCGACGAGCCGGTCGGCAGCCTGCACCACAACTTGCTCGCCGGCTATCGGGTCGACGAGCGCGTCATGGCCATGGCGAAACCGAACGCGGTCTTCCTGCATTGCCTGCCGGCCCACCGCGGCGAGGAGGTGACGGCCGCCGTGATCGACGGCCCGCGGTCGGTCGTTTGGGACGAGGCCGAGAACCGCCTGCACGCGCAGAAGGGCATCCTCACCTGGTGCCTCGGAGTCGGCTGAGGCGATGACCGCTCCAGGCACAAGGGGGCGCCGGAGCCCGCAGGGCAAGCCGGCGCCGCTCGACGACCTCATCCAGCCGTTCAAGCTCGAGGGCCAGGCCGTGCGCGGGCGTCTGGTGCGCCTGGGACCTTTGCTCGAAGTCATTCTCCATCGCCACCAGTACCCGGATGCCGTCGCCAGCTTGTTGGCAGAAATGCTGGTCCTGGCGACGACACTCGCCGGCGCGCTGAAGTACGAAGGGGTCTTCACGCTGCAGACGAAGGGCGACGGACCGGTGCGCCTGATGGTAGCCGACATGACGAGCGACGGCGACCTGCGCGCCTATGCCCAGTTCGACAGCGAACGCCTGGCGACCGTGTTGGCGGCGTCGCCGGCGACGGTGCCGTCGGTGCCGAAACTCCTCGGTGCCGGCCACCTGGCGTTTACGGTCGACCAGGGCGCGCATACCGAGCGCTACCAGGGCATCGTCGAACTGGTCGGGGCGACGCTCGCCGACTGCGTGCACCACTACTTTCGCCAGTCCGAGCAATTGGAGGCGGTCGTCAAGATCGCGGCCGGCCGCACGCCCGATGCCGGCTGGCGTGCCGGCGGCCTCATGCTGCAGCGTCTGCCGCCGGAAGCCGGTGCCGCGGACGAGGTCGAAGACGGCTGGCGCCGCGGCCTGGCGCTCATGGCCAGCAGCACGGAGACCGAACTCCTCGACCCGGGGCTCGCCCCCAACGACCTGCTCTATCGTCTCTTTCATGAAGACGGCGTGCGGGTCTTCACGCCGGCCGCCGTGCGGGCCGGCTGCCGCTGCTCGCGCGAGCGGGTCGAACGCGTGCTGCGCTCCTTTCCCGCCGAGGAGGTGCGCTCGCTGATGGTCGACGGCCGGGTCGTCGCCACCTGCGAGTTCTGCAGCTCCGTCTATACTTTCTCCGAAGACGAGATCGCGGCGCTGATCCGCGCTTAAGTCAGGTCGCCGTCGCCCAGGTCTTGAGCCTGCGCAGGAACGTCAGGCAAGCCTCCACCTGCTCGAGCGCGATGAACTCGTCCGGCTGATGCGCCTGTTCGATGCTGCCGGGGCCGCAGATCACCGCCGAGATCCCGGCGTCCTGGAACAGGCTCGCCTCGGTGCCGAACGAGACGGCGCCGGCCGTGTTGGCGCCGGTCAGCAGCCGCACCAGGGCCTCGGCCGGCGAGTCCGCTTCGGGCGTCAGCGCCGGCTGCCCCAGATCGGCGCGCGTGGCGACGTCCGCCTCCGGCGCGACCTTTCGCATGCGCGGCAGGATATGCTCGGCAACGTGGGCGTCGAGCCGGCGGCGGATCGAATCGACATCGAAGTCCGGGATAGGGCGGAATTCCCAGTCGAAACTGCATTCGCGGGCAATGATGTTGACCGCCGTGCCGCCGCGGATTACCCCGACGTTGAGCGTCGTGTAGGGTGGATCGAAGCCTGCATCGAAGGGGCCCCGTTCGGCGATTTCGTCGGCGAGGCGCACCAGCCACCCGACGATCTCCGCCGCATAGGTCACCGCATTGACGCCCCGGTGGGTGCCGCTCGAATGGCCGTCGCGGCCGGTCACCGTCGTCGTGAAGCCGTAGAATCCCTTTTGCCGATTGGCGAGGCGCATCAGGGTCGGCTCACCGATGATGGCGATCGCGGGCCGCGGCAACGCCGCGGCGAGATCGGCGAGCAGGCCGCCGACGCCGAGGCACCCGACCTCCTCGTCGTAGGACAATGCAATGTGGATGGGTACGCGCAGGCGCACGGCGAGGAATTCCGGCACCATGGCCAGGGCGACGGCGAGGAAGCTCTTCATGTCGGCCGTGCCGCGACCGTAGAGACGCCCGTCGCGCTCGACCACGGTGAACGGGTCCGCGGACCAGGGCTGGCCGGCGACCGGCACGACATCGGTGTGGCCGGACAGCACGATGCCGCCGGGAATCTCGGGGCCGACGGTCGCGAACAGGTTCGCCTTGCTGCCGGCGGCGTCGAAGGTCAAGCGGCTGGCGACGCCGAGGCCCGCGAGGTAGTCGCGGACGAAATGGATCAGCGCGAGATTGGAGTGCGCGGAAACCGTGTCGAAGCTGACCAGCCGGCGGATCAGATCGATCGGCGCACGATGCGCGCCCGCATTCTGCACCGCAGAGCTTGTCATCACACGTTGGGCAGATGGCCGGTCAGCGGATTGCCGACGATGGCAAGGAATTCGCGCCGCGTCGACGGGTCGGTCCGGAAGGTGCCGAGCATGTGGCTCGTCACCATGCTCATGCCGGGCTTGTGGATCCCGCGCGTGGTCATGCATTGATGCGCCGCATCGACGATGACTCCCACGCCGCGCGGCTGCAGGACCTCATGAATGGTGTTCGCGACCTGGGCCGTGAGCTTTTCCTGGATCTGGAGGCGACGGGCATAGGCCTCGAGCACGCGCGCGAGCTTGCTGATGCCGACGACGCGCCGGTTCGGCAGGTAGCCGATGTGGGCGCGGCCGATGATCGGCGCAAGGTGATGCTCGCAATGCGATTCGAAGCGGATGTCGCGCAGCACGATCATCTCGTCATAGCCGTCCACCTCCGAGAAGGTGCGCGTCAGGAAGGCGACCGGGTCGACGTCGTAGCCGGAGAAGAATTCCTCATAGGCGCGCACCACCCGGTCGGGCGTTCCGACGAGACCCTCACGCTCCGGGTTGTCGCCGGCCCAGCGCAGCAGCGTGCGGACGGCTTCCCTGGCCTCGTCGCGGCTGGGTTTGTCGCCGCCGTTCTTGGGGCGGGCAGTCTTGCGTGGCCGGCGGGCTTCGAGCAGACGGCTGGATCTGGTCACAGAGCGTCGTCCTCCAAGAACTGAATCGGGGTGGGCTTGTGGCGCTGTCGTTCCACCGGAGCCGGTCAGTTGACCCGGCTGGGTTGGTGCGGGCTGTCGAGCGAGAACGCTGGGACGGCGACGTCGAACCGCTGTCCGTCGGTGGTCTCCATCTGGTACGTGCCGACCATGAAGCCCGACGGGGTCGGCAGCGGCGTTCCGCTGGTGTATTCGAAGCTGTCGCCGGGTTTCAGGACCGGCTGCTCCCCGACGACGCCGGCGCCGCGCACCTCCTGGATGCGGCCATGCGAATCGGTGATTCGCCAATAGCGGTTGCGCAGCTGCACCGTGGCGCCGCCCTTGTTCTCGATCTTCACGTGATAGGCCCAGACGTAGTGCGACTCGTCCGGCGAAGACTGGTCTTCGAGATAAAAAGGTTCCACCGTCACGGTGATGGCGCGCGTCGTCTGGCTGTACATTTCGAACCCGGTCTCCGCTCTCGATGACGGTGCGGGTTCGATTCTACGCCGGGGCAGTCCGTTGTCCAGTCGCGGCGACCGGGCCGGTCCTCGATGCAAGGAAGTCGGCCAGTCGGGCGCATCGCAAAAATAAGAGCGGCGCCGGTTGCCCGGCGCCGCTTCCATCCCCCTGTGGCGCGAGGGATTACTGCAGGATCAGTTCGACGCGACGGTTGGCCTGCTCGCGCACGCCGTCCGCCGTCGGCACTGCCGGCTCGCTTTCGCCGCGACCGGCGACCGTGATCACGTCGGCCGGGATGCCGCCCTTGATCAGGGCATCGCGGACCGAGTCGGCCCGACGCAGCGACAGCGCCATGTTGTACTCTTCCGTGCCGGCGCGGTCGGTGTGGCCGGTGTCGGTCACATGGACGGTGCCCATCTTCTTGGCATCGGCCAGGACCTGCTCGATCACTGCCTGACCGGCCTTGTTGATGTTCGACTTGTCGAAGTCGAAGAGCACGATGTAGGTGTTCGGCGCCGCGGCCATCGTCTTCGGCCCGAGTTCTGCCAACGCCGCCTCGAACTTGTCGCGGCACGGCTTCACATGGTCGTCGGTCAGGTTCTCGTACCAGAAGTCTTCCTGCGCCTCATGCTGGTAGCAGTCGAAGGCCACTTGCGCCTTCGCCGCTGCCGCCGGGTTGCTGTCGCGGGCGCCGCCGTCGAGCGCCGCCATCAGCTTGGCGCGGCCGTCGGTCAGCGGCTGCGTATGGTCGCCCGCCTGCGGCACTTCCTCAGGCAGCACGACCTGGCCGCCCGCTGCCGCCAGGCCCTTGACCGCAAAGTAGTCGGCGGCGTGCCAGTCGCGCTCCGCCTTCTCGTCCGCGACGAAGGCCCGATATTCCTCGGTCAACGCCTGCGTGAAGGGCGTCCCGCCCGTGGCCTGGACACTCTCCATCTTCGCGATGTTGGTGGTGCAGCCCGCCAAGATACCGAGCACCCCAAGAGCGCCGATCGTCGTCAATAGTCGCATAAATCCCTCCCTCACTAGGCTTGCCGCCGCTTGCCGTGCAAGCGCGCCGCATCAGGAACTGAAGTCAAGAAACGTAGCACTGCCATCTGAACCAAACCCCTCGAAAGACCGCCCAATCCGCTCCCACACCGTTGGAGGCGGCACTGATGCCCCAGTGCCGCTCGCCGCACTACTGCAGGATCACCTCTACGCGACGGTTGGCCTGCTCCTTCACGCCGTCGGCCGTCGGCACTGCCGGCTCACTCTCGCCGCGTCCCGCGACCGTGATCGCATCGGCCGCGACGCCGCCTTTCAGCAGCGCCTCGCGGACGGCGTCGGCGCGCCGTAGTGACAACGCCATGTTGTATTCCTCGGTGCCCGCGCGATCGGCATGGCCGGTCGCCGAAATGTGCACGTTCGTCAAGCCGGTCTTGCCCGCATCGGCGAGTACCTGCTCGATCACCGCCTGGCCGGCGCTGTTGATGTTGGATTTGTCGAAGTCGAAGAGCACGATGTATTTGTTCGGCTCTGCCGACGCGACAGCCTTGTTTGCCAGCTCATCCATGGCCTTGAGAAACTCGTCGCGGCAGGCCTTGGCCTTGTCCGTCTCCAGTTCTTCGGTCTCCTCGACCCAGCACGCATAGCTCCTCTGCGCGTGGGCGGCCACCTTCGGATTGCTGTCGCGGGCGCCGCTGTCCATCGCCGCCATCAGGCGGCCGCGCGCGGCGCTCAGCTCATCGACTTGCTCGGGCGGCAGGTCCCAGTTGCCCAGTTCCTCCGGCAGAACGATCTCGCCGCTCGCCGAAGTCAGACCTTCGCGGGCGAAATAGTTGCTGTCCTGCCAGTCGTTCTCGGCCACCTCGGAATCAACCAGCTGCCGATACTCTTCAGTCATCGCCTGCGTGAACGGCGTACCGCCTGTCGGTTGCACCCCACGGATTTTTTCGATGTCGCTCGCGCATCCGGCCACTAGGCCGAGCGTCGCGAGGACGCCGACTATTTTTGGCAATCTCATCAATCCCCCTCCGTGAGCCAACCTGCGGCATTACCTTAGGTCAGCCCTCACCTTTGGTAATATGCACCCCCGCATGGGTCAACGCGAGAGTACACGACCCGTCCCTTATCCAGCAGTATCGACCCTCACTAAGAAAATGCCAAAACCACATAGGATTCCAAAGAAAATTTGCCTGCGTCAGCTCTCGCCGTCAACGGACCGACGACTGAGAAACGGGTCCGATGGGCGGATTTTCCTCGGTTGTTGCATTTTTGCCACTCGGCTGTGACCGGCTAGGATTTGTTGCCGGCTGATGGCTGCTGCCCGGCTCCCCGGCGGCCAGGGGATCGAGCGGGATCATGACCACCGGCCCGCCCGCGGCGGCGGCATCGTCCGGGTCGTGCGTTACCAGGAGGGTCGGCAGCTGCTGCCGGCGCGCGTGGTCGAGGACGAGGCCCCGGAAGCGGGCGCGAAGCGTTGCGTCCAGCTTGCCGAACGGCTCATCGAGCAGCAGCGCCCGGGGGCGCGACAGCAGCGTCCGCAGCAAGGCTATGCGCACCCGCTGCCCGCCCGAGAGCGTCGCCGGATCGCGGTCGCCAAAGCCGGCCAGACCGGCCTCGGCGAGCGCCGCTTCGATGCGGGCGCGTCGCGCGGCCCGGCCACGCAGCTCCGCTCCCAGGCCGAACGCCAGGTTTTCAGCCACGCTCATGTGCGGGAACAGCAGATCGTCCTGGAACAGGATGCCGATGCGACGGCGCTCGGGCGGCAACTCCGTCACATCGATCCCATCGAGCCGGATGCGCCCGCCGGCCCGGAAGGCGGGGTCGAGGGTGCCGCACAGATAGGCGAGGAGGCTGGACTTGCCGGATCCGCTCGGGCCCATGACCGTGGTCACGTCGCCGGGAGCCACGACCAGGCTCAGCGGCGGGATGAGCAGCTGGGCGCCGAGGCCGACATGGACGCCGTCCAGCACGAGCCCCGAATCGGTCATCGACGCCCCGCAGCGGAGCGCGCCGGCCGCTCGGCGCGGCGCCGCGTGACGGCGAGCGCGAAGGCGAGCAGCGGCAGCAGGGCCTGGACCAGGGCATAGACGCCGATCACCCGGCGGTCGGCGCCGGCCGCCAGGCCGACCGCCTCGGTGGTCAGCGTGTCGAAACGACCCGCTCCGGCGAACAGCGTCGGCAGGTACTGCGCGGCGCTTACGGCAAAGCCCACGGCGAGGGCGACGAGCGCCGGTTGCCGGAGCATGGGCAGCTTGACCCGCCAGAAGACACGGTTCGGCGTGGCGCCGAGGCACAATGCCGAACGGGCATAGCGATCATCCAGGCCTCGATAGGGATCCGCCAGCGACAGGAAGACATAGGGCAGCACGAACAGCAGGTGGCTCCAGACCAGCCCGACCCAGGTGCCGTCGAGGTGGATGGAGACAAGCAGGACCTGCAAGCCGAACAGAAACGAGACCTGCGGCACCAGCAACGGGGTGTAGATCAGCCACAACCCGCGATTGGAGAAGCGCAGCGCATGCCGCTTCTCGTTTTCGAGGCAGCCGAGCGCCAGCGCCAGGGCGGCGGCCGTGGCCGCGATGCCCACCGTGACGGTGGTGAGCGCCAGGCCGCCGAGGTTGCTGGCATGGCGCTGCCAGGTCGCCAGGGTCCAGGCCGTCGGCAGCGGCGCCGGAAAGCGCCAGCGATCGGCCAGCGACCAGATCGCATTCGCCGCCAGGCTGCCGGCCGCCAGCGCCAGCAGGATGATCATGCCGGCGGTGGCAAAGGCGCGAGGCACATAGCCCCCGCCGCCGCGGCGTCCGCCGGCGATCGAGCGGCGGCCGACCCAGGCGGCGACCGCCTCCAAGAGCCTCCACGCGGCGATCGCGCCGACGACGAGCAGAAACTGGAGCGTGGCGCCGGCCGCCGCCGTGAAGCGCTGGTCGAGATCCGGCGCGGCAAACCAGCGCAGGAGCAGCGGCGCCAGCGGCGGGGGCGTCGCCGGCGCCAGGATCAGCGCCATGTCGACGACCGACAGGCTGTAGGCCAGCACGGCATAGATCGGCATGCGAATCTGCGGGTAGACGCGCGGCAAGACGCCCTTG
>Ga0335076_10001650_pt1 | contig 21757 bp, 19 predicted proteins | sample Lox_Sample_25_FD_206717 | JGI IMG/M metagenome (GOLD analysis project Ga0335076, IMG submission 206717) | Soil microbial communities from Loxahatchee National Wildlife Refuge, Florida, United States - Lox_Sample_2.5 | ecosystem: Environmental > Terrestrial > Soil > Wetlands | place: USA... | reverse complement strand
ATACACATGGCTACAAGTGCGGTATGTTCAATGGCCTTTTGCTGGGAGTGGCTCTGCTCGTTCTCGTAGCCCTTTGTGTCTGGTGTTTTTCGTAGACTGTCGCCACCTTCGAGGAGTCCGAAGCTTGAAGGCCAAAAAGCATGCACCCCATCGCGCGGAACGTGCTTCAACAGCTGGTGCTACAGCACCAAGCCGAGCGAGGGGTTTCTTTGCTCTCCTCTTAGCGATTTGTGTTGCACTGGAATTCCCGTGCTCCAGCCGTGCAAGCGAACTAAAACTGCGCACCGCCCAAGCCTTCGACCGATATGTGCAACTCACGGAGCTCCGAATACGGAGCGAAGTGACTGGTCCAGAGAATTATCTGCACGTCGATTTCCTTCCCGAAAGGGAGAGAAACTCGATAGTGGCGCGTGTTCACAGCGGGGATGTGGTCATTGAGCCGATGCGCACCCTAGACAACGGAAAAGAAATTCGAATACCCGATGGACTGGCTCACCACTGGCTGGCGATTGGATTCATTCCGGGCACGACGCTGGATCAGGCGGTGGCGCTTGCCCAGGATTACCCGCGCCATCCGGAACTGTATGGGCCTGACGTCCAGCGCGCCCAGGTGCTGGCGCATGACGGTCAGCATTTCTCGGTCTACTACCGTTTCTACCGTCACGCGATTGTAACCGTCGAATACAATACGGAGTTCAGCGTGGACTATGATCTACCCGCTCGATCCCGGAGCTACTGCTTTGCCCGATCTGTTCGCATTGCCGAGGTGCAAAACCCCGGCAAGCCGGATGAGAAGGAATTGCCTGTCGGAAATGACCATGGATATATGTGGCGGCTGAATCTTTACACACGCTACCTCGAGAAGGACAACGGCGTTTACGTGGAAATCGAGTTTGTGGCGTTGAGCCGCAGCGTGCCGTGGATGTTCGCGTTGCTTGTCAATCCCTACCTTCGTGCCGTCCCGCGGGATTACCTAACAAACTCCATACATGCAACGAGAAAAGCCCTGTCCCCGAACGGTTCTCTCTCATAACAGGGCTGCAACCATAGGGTGAATTTCTTCAGCGGCGACAGTAACGCACATTAATCGGTACATGTTAGCAATACGATCTTCTTTGTTGAATCCCTAGCTATGTGACCTCGTTTCACGTTGTCGCCGCAGCGATAGACAAAGTCAAAATCATTAGACTTGCCCAAGGCGGAATCAGTGATTGCGTTCGCGGCGACTTTCACGGCAAAGTTGCAACTCCTCTTTCCATCGCATGCCGACTTTATATACTTTGTTGCATTCCCCAAAGCACGCTCGGTGATGTTCAGGCCGTAGCTCGCCGACGAGACTTCAATCGTGGGCTTATGCTGAGCGTCCAAGCCCGCACAAAACAACAAGGTAGACCCACAAGCGACCAAAGACGCTCTTCGAATCGCCCGTCGCGTGAAGCTCAGTTGCGCTTTGTGACTCATTTCCTTGCTATTCAATTTGTCGCCGGTTTCTCTGTCTCGATGCAAAGAACCGAGTGTTTCCTACCGTCTTGTTGACGTGACTTTATGCAGCACGAATTCCTGGAGGATGTTGATAACAGCGCTGGTCCCCAGGGATATGGCGGTGTTTTCGAAGGTTAATGATGCGCCGTGACGGTCTTTTTCTGGAATGTACAAGTTGGAAATGCCGCCTGCAGCCAGGTCGCCGAAGATCGAGGAATAGTCTGGCTGCCATCGCTGGTTGTCGCCTTTACAGATGACGGTACGAGAAATGGCATAAAGGAAGCGCGAACGACTTGTGCCCGTGCCCTTGTAGAAATAACGAGGATCCTGCTTGAGAATTGATGGCAGGATAGCCCCTCCGATGAATAACCGGGAGGAAAAGTTGCCGTAGGAAGCGCCATAGCGCTTGGCATAACCTTGAGCGCCTTGGCCGTATCCGCTGAAGCGGTTGGCCGCTTGGTCTACTCCGGCAATCATGCTGACGGCGCCCAGAGATACCGGATCCGTGGTGGCTCTCAGAGCCAGTTGGAATTTTTGCTTGGATGTTAACGGTGCAGCTTCGGGTAGATAGCTGACATAAAAATTGGGAACAATGCCCAGAACGCGCTGCTTTGTCAGATCTTTGAATTCCTCTTGCTCGATTTCTTGTGGGCTCGGCGAGACGTAGATTTCGGTGATCTGCGTGGCTAAGGAGAGCGTGATCTGAGCGGCGACGTAGTTCTCGCCGGACGGCAGGGTGCTGGAGATTGCTTGCGTGGCAAAGCCATCCGCAGCGACGCATAGTTGAAACGGTCCGGAAGGAACAACGGGGAAAGTAAATTGACCATCCTCATCGGACTGTACTCGCTCGATGATGCATACCTGATCGTGCACAAATGTCACGTCCGCGCCAGCGACACCGTTACCGGTTTGATCGACAACCCTGCCGCTGACAGTGCCGTAGCTTTGTTGTTCCTGCTGGATGGCGCATGGCGTTGGCTCGGGTGTGTCGGGAAGATTGGTCGCTCCAGGCAAATGGTCGACAGGTTTCGACTGCCCTAAAGCTGGAGAGTGAAAGAAGCAGAGGAATGTCAGACAAGACAAGATTGTTGCGAATCTAAGTGAGCGCGATAACGTGTGCACCGAGGATTTCCGGCGACGGGCCCTCGGTAGGGTAAGTGCTTGGCTGGCGGCCGTGGTCCCAATGGTAGAACCCACAGCCACAGCGGTCGGTACAAACGCGATCTCCAGGATAGCGCTTTTGCAAGCCGTAGGGACCGAGTCAGGCCGGATAAGGTCGCAGTGCATGATGGGTAAGTGCCATGGAGTGTGCGCGAATCAAGGCGCGTAGCACTTCCTCAGCCGATCCTTGGTTTTCTAGAGCGTTTCGAGTCTTGCGCTCCGGTCTACCGTGCACACTCGTGCGCACGCAATGCCAGCTTTTCGCTGGAGTGCTGGTTAACCTGCAATCGACCGGATTCAGCTCGCATTTGCTCAATGTGCTGCCCTCGTTTTCGTCGCGCTCGAACTCGCTGCAAACTGAAAGCAGAGCAAATTTGTTTCCATTTCCAAATTTTGCTTCTCTGGCAAGCTCATCAGCGCCATTTGCCGGAGTGCTTCAAGTGGGCCGTGCATGCCACATAGTTTGTCACAGCGCTAATTGCACAAGAAACGAGAGGTCTCGCCGTAAAACTCGATCAAGCAGCATCAGAGAAAAGAGCAGCGTGAAATAGAAAATCGACGCCGCAAATAGACCGCGTGCCGCCACTCCAGGCGGAGGAGTGGGCGTTGCTACGAACTGCAGCTGTGTGTCGCGTCCCGGTGTCATGGTTTCGACAGTCTGGACTCACGACACAACTACTCTTCAATTTCGCGATGAAAACTCATCGACTTACAGCGCTCCAGGCGATGGCATTGGCGTTGCTAATGGTATGACCAGGGGGAACGCTGTTTTGCGCATCGGGTTTCAAGTACGGGTGCGAATACTCTTGCTCGTTGACCGGCGTGTCGTGCAGCAGGGTGTATCAGCACGCATCGACGCCCTTTGGAAAGCAGAGAAATGAAGACTCTACCCACGCTATATCTTCCGTCGACGAAGGAGCGTGATTGATGGCCGCCTCTCCTGTTCACGTGGAGCCCACAGCACCAGTAGCGAAGCCGGAAGTACCGAGCCAACAGCAGAACGCAGCGCCACCATCTGTGCCCGGTTGGCAGAAGTACCTCACGCCTCTCTTCATTGTGCTACTCGCTCTTGCCGTCTTGATTACCATTACCCGCAACTGGAATTCTTGGGAAGGCGGAAGGCCGGAACAGGTTACCGACGACGCTTACGTTCGCGGCGACCTCACCCCACTGAGTACCAAGGTTGCCGGCATTGTCCGCACCGTACACGTCTCTGACTATCAGCAGGTGCACAAAGGGGACCTGCTCGTCGAACTGCAAGACAACGATTACCAAGCCCAGGTTGACCAGGCGAAAGCGGCGGTCGAGGCTGCAAAAGCAGCCATCGAAGACAATCGACGGCAGCAAGAGCTCCAAGATGCACGCATCGAGCGGGCCCTCGCCGGTATCGATCAGGCGAACGCTCAGATAACAGCGGCGCAGGCGGGCATAGAAGCCATACAAGCGGACGTGCTGCGCACGCAAGAGGAACGCCGACGACAAGAGGGGCTATTCGAAACTCATTCCACGACACAGCAGAAGCTTGAGCAGGTAGTCGCCGATGAGCGGCGCTTTGCGGCTATGTTGGCCAGCCGGCAAGCTGATCTGAAGGAAGCAGAGGCGATGCTTCACAGCAACGAGTCGACGGCCGAGGCCGAACGTCGCGCCAAGGTGGTTTTGGAGTCGCAGGAGGTGCAGCTCGTCGACGACCTTCACGCCAAAGCGGCCTCGCTCACCGTCGCACGAGTGAACCTCGGTTATACCAGAATAGTGGCGCCTGGAGACGGGACCGTCGGGGAACGGCAGGTTCGCCCCGGACAGTTGGTCTCTCCGGGAACGCAGGTGATTCCGTTTGTTGCTATCACCAAGTGGGTCGAGGCGAACTATCGCGAGACGCAACTGACAAACGTCAAAGTTGGGAACTCCGCTGAACTTAAAATTGACGAGTACCCCGGCCAGCTCATTCATGGCAAAGTCATCGAGATTTCTCCCGCTAGCGGATCGCAGTTTGCGTTGCTGCCGCCCGACAACGCCACCGGCAACTTCACCAAGGTCGTGCAGCGCGTTCCGGTAAAGATCGCCCTGGATGATCCCAGCTTGGCCGCCAAACTGCGACCGGGTCTTTCTGTGATTGCCACAGTGCGCACGAGACCATAGCCGGAACATTATGGCTACTACAGCGATTCCAACTCATCTACCCACCCCGGTGGAGCTTGCGCAGATTACGGCCGAGATAATGCCCTCGGAAACCTCGACGCGGCCGCTGTTGGGGATTCTCGGGGTCGTCATAGGCGCCGGGCTGGTCACGCTCACCGGTCGCATGCTTACGCTGGGGCTTGCCGATCTGAAGGGCCACGTCGGCATTAGCTACGACCAAGGTGCATGGCTTGACAGCGCCTATAACGCGGCGCTCATGTTTATCGGCCCCTTTAGCGTGTTCCTCGGGGGCTTACTCGGACCGCGGCGGGTCCTTCTGTTTGCGGCTGGAGTATTCACGGTGACCTGCGGTTTCCTGCCGCTCGTGCACAATTATAGTCTGCTGGTTGCGGCATTGATCCTCGCTGGTCTGACCTCAGGCACCTTTTATCCGCTCACCCTGACTTTTGCACTTCGCAATATTCCCTTGCGGTTTCTTCCGTTCACCATCGCGTTCTACGCTACGTTTGTGGACGGGGCCGTCAATATAGCGCCGTCGCTCTACGGCTGCTACCGCGAGCATCTTTCCTGGCAGTGGATGTTCTGGAATTCGGCGCTGATTGCGCCGGTGATGATGATCTGCATCTATTACGGGATACCGCCGGCCCCTGCCCGAAAAAAGGGCGGTCCCGTGCCTAGTTTTGTTGGATTCCTGTACCTGAGCTTCGGATTGGCTCTGGTGTTTGCCGCCCTCCAGCAAGGACAGCGGCTCGATTGGTGGCGGTCCGGGGTGTTCAACGCGCTGTTTTGGTCCGGGTCACTCCTCATACTGTGCGCGCTCATTCGGCGACTGTGCGGTCCCAACCCTCTGGTGGCGCTCCCCTATCTCTGGAAACGGAACACGGTACTCCTGGGTACCCTGCTGTTCTGGTTTCGGTTTACTCTCGTCGGAACCATCATCCTAATTCCGCAGTCGCTGGCCATTCGCGGATTCGAAGCCGACCAGATTGGTCCAGCCGTGATCTGGAGCGCTGTTCCCCTATTGCCGGTTGCTTTTGTCGCTGCGCTCCTGCTGCTTCGTAAACTGGATCCGCGTCTGTTGCTAGCTGCCGGCCTGACCTGTACGGCGATCGCTGTCTATTTGAACTCTGAGTACACGACCGCGTGGTCGGCAGCAAACTACTTTCGCACCGAGCTGCTCACCGGCGTCGGGCAGTCGTTTTCTTTCATAGGACTTGTGGGATGTATTGTCCTGCAAGCGGTGTTCACAGGTGGATTGACGAAACCTCAGTGGATCCTGACCTTCTCTGCGTACTTTCATACCATTCGCTTATTTGGTGGAACCGCCGGGGCCATCTACATGGGCCACTTTCTCGCCGAGCGCGAGAAGCTGCACTCCAACCTTTTGGGTCTGCACGTAACCCGGGGCAGCTGGATTACAGACGGAAATCTTCACGCGTTGACTGCCGGTGTTTTCGCCAAATCATCTGGTTTGGCTAGCGCGGGCGCCCGTGCCGCCGATCTGATCGGAGCCCGGGTGCGTCTTCAGGCATACAGTTTGAGCCTCGTAGACGGGTTCCTTCTGGTGGCATGGTCTTGCGTTCTCGCGCTGCTTTTGACCGCGTTGCTGCGCAAATCGCCGCTGAACTACGGCGACCTCAGCGTCTCGCAGCCAGTTAAGGAGACCAACTCGTGAAGTGGAAATTGCGTCTATTGCCAATCACCTGGGCGCTCTCCGGTTCGCTCGCCCTTGGACAGACAAGTGATACTGTTTCCGCTCGCCACGTTACCTTGCACGAGGCCGTGCAGTTGGCGTTGCAGCACAACCACACCATCCACATCGCCGAATACAAAGTCGAGGAAAAGCAGCACGCCAAAGAAGTTGCGAAGAGCGCCTATTTCCCCACCATTCGAAATGAAAGCAACTTCGTTCATCTGACCGACACACAGCTTATACAAATCAATGCTGGAAGTCTTGGCACGGCAGCAGGCAGCCCTCTTCCTGCTGCAAATGCGGTCATTAACCAGGGTGGTCGTGACCTGACGACCAGTGGCACCCAGCTGACACAGCCCCTGACCACGCTACTGAAGATCCGACCCGTGAACGACATGGCGCAAGCGGAGTTGAAGGCTTCGCAGCAGAAAATGCAACAAACGGAGAACGATGTTGCCCTCACGGTTCACCAGCTCTATTACAAGGTTTTGATCGCGCAACTCCACCACGCCGCCACCGAAGCCAGAATCAAAGCATTGCAGGACCTGCAAAGCGAACGCGTACAGCAGGTGAAATTTGGCAGTGCCCTGGAAGAGAACCTGATCGAGAGCCGGGCGCAACTCCTGGAGGCCAAGCAGGAACTACTGACCACCGACATACAGCTCTCGGACCTGAAGCTACAGCTCAACGATGTGATGGGCCTGCCACTTGGAACGGCGCTGAACCTCGATGCCAACACCGCGGAAGTGCAGCCAGCCTGCCCGCGTGAAACATGTGTCGCCGAGGCACTCGCATCCCACCCCGAGATCATCGAAGCGCGCCACGAAGTGGAGAAAGCAAATGCCGCGGTTCGCCTGGCGAAAACGGACATTTATTTGCCGGATGTGGACGCCTTTGCTCGATACAGCTATCAAGACAACGTTCCATTTCTGGCCCGCAATTTCGGCAGTTTCGGTGTGCACTTCAGCTACGACCTCTTCGACTCGGGGCGCAAGCGTGCGCTTCTCCACGAGCGCGAGGCTCAGCTGTCGCAGGCGAGAGAAAATCTTGCCCGGCTTACGGATGAGGTCCAGGTGGCGGTGGAGACCGCGTACAACAAGCTGGAACGGACCCAGCAAATGCGGGGGGTATCTGAGGAACTGCTGGCGTTACGCACCGAATCCGATCGAGTTCTGCATGAGGAACTGGCGCGTGGAGAGGCGCTCAGCTCCCAAGCCGATATGGGAACCGCCCAAGAGCTCGACGCCCGGACGCTGCTTCTGCAGTCCCAGCTCGATTACACCGAGGCGAATGACGAGATCATCCACGCCGTGGGCAGGACGCCTGAATAAGCATCCTGATGAGCGCGAATGACGAAGGATTCAAATCTGAGCATGCAGTCAGCTCGATGAAGTACGGGGGAAACACATCATCAAATGCCGATGAATGAGACGGACGCGATCGACACCGGAAACCCTGAATGGCTCGGGCAGATGGAGACGGTGCTCGAAGTGCTGAACGAGGGTGTGATCATAGCCAATGACCGGCACCGGATTCTCTTTGCAAACTCCCGGTTTGTGGAAATGACCGGTATTTCACAGCAAGACTTGGCCGAATTTGAGCCTTCGCGGTTCTATTCCTCGCAGGAGCGGGAATTCTTGAAGCACCAAGTTGATGTTGCTTTCCAGGACGGGCACAACCGCTACGCCTTCGTTTTGCCTCGAAAAGGTGGCGGTCGCTTACCGGTGATCATCAGTTCACGCACATTCCAAAATTCGGGATGCCGATTCGGGATCGTCACATTCACGGACATCTCGCAGCAAGTTCAAGCCGAAGAGAAACTCCGCTCCGCCAATGAGAACCTTCAGAGCCGACAGATGGAGATCGAGGAGGACCTGCGACTGGCCGCGCGGGTGCAACACAGCCTCACCCCGAGATCCGTCGTCTGGGACATGCTTAGTATCGACGCTTTTTATCATCCCGTTCACTCCATCGGAGGCGACTTCGCGCTCGTCAACGCGACGGATCACGAGCACCTCAGCCTGCTTGTGTCTGACGTTTCTGGCCATGGAATCGGAGCCGCGCTGGTCGCCAACCGGATCTACTCCGAAACGACTGGGCACCTCCGTGGTGGCATGCCCCTTCTGAATATGTTCAAGGAATTAAACCGATTCCTCATTGAGGACATTGCCGGTTCCGGGATGTTTGTCACCATGGCGGCTGCGCGCATTGATGCGCGCAGCCGCAGCATGGTTTTCGCAGGAGCTGGTCATCCGCCGGCGATGCTCGCGCGTCGTGACCAGAATCCACTGTTGCTCGATTCCCGCAGCATGATTCTTGGCGCACTGCCTGAGGCTATCGGAAACGAAAGCGCCGTGGAGGTGCAGCTCCAGCCCGACGACCGTATCGTCATTTATACCGACGGAATCACGGAAGTGTTCGATTCACGTGGAGACATGCTCGGCATCCCGGGCGTCCGGGAAATCGTTCGGAAAGCGTCGTCCTTACCTGCCGAGAAAATGAAGAACGCCATTCTGGATGCGGTGGCTGCCTGGCGGAGCGGGCCACCGACTGACGACGTCTCGCTCATGGTGGTGCACGTTCGGTAAGACATTGAGTTTTGTCGTCGAGGAGAGATGGCCACAGGCCACAAAGATTCGCTTGCCTCTGCCGCGTTTTTCGCCGGGCTTGCGCTTTTGACGCACTACAGTTCTCAGAATCTATGTCCCAGAAAGCCGCTCACAGATGAACACCTTTTCTCAACCGATAGCGCGTAATGTCCAAGCGGAGCCCCCGCGACGAGGCTGGGTGTTGATACTCGCGCTACGCAGCAATCCGAAACTGTTCTGTACCGTCAGGGGAGCGGTCGAACGCCTCGCAGAGACGCTGGGATTCCCGGCGCCGCAATGCAGGTCCATCACCCGGGCGGTTGACGAAGCTCTAACCAACATCGTGCGGCATTCCTACAAGAATCGCCTCGATCAACCCGTCATTGCGTATTTTCGCTGCACAGAACGCGAGGACCACGGCCAGGCCCAATTGGGGCTCGAAATTCTCATTTGTGACCGCGGCCCTGCCGTCGATCCCAGCAAATTACGCGGACGCTCTCTCGAAGAAATAAAGCCCGGAGGCTTAGGATTGCATTTCATTCGCGAATCGATGGACACCGTGGAGTTTTTCCGCAAAGGGCGCACCAACCGAATGAGGCTCATCAAGTATCTGGCGAAGACGAACCATACTCCGTGAGGGACACACACTGTGAAAATATCCGTTCGGCACCTCTGCAAAACAACCATCTTCGACGTTTCAGGAGACGTCGATTTTGCAAACTCCCCTGAACTACGGGATTTGCTGTTGCGCGAAATCCAGGAAAACCACACGTCCCGCGTAGTTTTGAATCTGACGGCGGTGCGTTACCTCGATAGCTCCGGCATTGCCTCACTGGTCGAGGCGTTGAAAGCCTCTCGCGACACGGGTTCCCGATTTATTTTGTTTGGCCTTAGTGACTCGGCCCGCGAAGCCTTGGAACTTTCTCGACTTAACCGGGTATTCGAAATCTATGACAACGAGGTTCAGGCATTGGCGGCGTGACATGGAGATTGTCTCCAATATCGGCAGCGGCACACTCGGTGGCCTGAGCTATGTGGGCTCCTTGGCTTCACTCGGGGGCCGCGCCGCTTATTACACTCTCGTGGCTCCGTTCAAAGGGAAACCCCTGCACTTTGACCGTGCCATATCGCAAGGGATGGACGTCGGCGTTCGCTGCCTGCCTATTCTTTCTCTGATTACCTTCTTCATTGGCTTGATCCTGGCGCTTCAGGCGGCCTATGAACTTCGCCAATTTGGAGCTATGAGCGCTGTGGCGACAGCCGTCGCTGTGTCTATCACGCGTGAGCTTGGACCCTTGATCACCGCCGTGGTGGTGATCGGGCGCTCGGGTTCGGCGTTTGCTGCCGAAATTGGAACCATGAAAGTCAGTGAGGAAATCGACGCCCTCGAAGTCATGGCCATCAGTCCGATCCGTTTCCTGGTGGCGCCAAAGTTCCTTTCCATGCTGGTGATGTTGCCTTGCCTGACTATCTGGGCCAACGCCATGGGTGTTCTCGGAGGAGCACTGTTCGGCGTAACGCAGGCAGACTTCACCTTTGTTCGTTACATCCACGCTTCGATCGATTCTCTGCTCCTAAGGGATATCACATCGGGGTTGGTGAAAAGTGTGATGTTTGGCATCACGATCACCGCCGTCGGTTGCCTGGAGGGGCTGTCGACTGGCGCAGGCGCAGAGGAAGTCGGCCGATCCACTACCCGAGCCGTAGTTATGTCCATCTTTATGGTCGTCATTGTGGACCTGCTGTTTACTACCCTGTTTTTCTTTTCAGGAGGCCACTGATCTCGAGGAGTCAAGCGATGACGGCAAACCAAATACTCTCGGCATCCCATACGGAACCGATCATTTCGCTGCGCGATCTTCGCGTGAACTATGGAGAACGAGAAATTCTTCACGGTATCAACTTCAACGTCGTGCAGGGTGAAACACTGGTGATCCTGGGACGTTCGGGGTCCGGGAAAAGTACTCTTCTTCGAACACTCGTAGGCCTCCAAAAACCCAGCGGTGGTCAGATTCGCGTCATGGGGCGCGACCTCGCCAAAGTCTCCGCATCGGAAATGGACGAAATTCGCACCAAAATCGGCATGTCTTTCCAGGATGGGGCGCTGTTCGGCTCGATGACTGTAGGCGAAAACGTGGCCTTGCCTCTCCGAGAACACACGCAACTCGAAGATTCCACGATTGAAATTGTACTTCGTATCAAACTGGAGCAGGTCGGACTTGCGGGTTTTGAATATTACTTGCCTTCGCAGCTCAGCGGCGGCATGAAGAAACGCGCCGCGGTAGCCCGCGCACTGGCCATGGATCCAGAGATCCTCTTTTTCGACGAGCCATCGGCGGGGCTTGATCCGATCATCGCTGCGGGCATCGACCAGTTGATCCTGCAGCTCAAGCGCGCTTTTCGCATGACCATCATCGTGGTCACCCACGAGCTTGCCAGCGCATTCTTGATTGCCGATCGCATGATCCTGATTGACAAGGGCAGCGTCGCAGCCGGGGGAACGCCAGAAGAGATGCGTTCAAGTACCCAGCCCACCGTCCGGCAATTTCTTGACCGGGTCGCGGATCCCGAGATTTCCGCAGAACTGGACTACTTGCAGACGCTAACCGCGAAACGTCCTGCCGCAGAGGAAAGAGAGACAACCGATGCAACCTAAACGGGAGCAGGCACTCGTAGGTTTGTTCGTGCTCGTTGCCGTGGCTGTGCTGTTCTCGACGGTATTTGCCATGAGCGGCGCCTTTGGACGGCGCACGATAAAGTTTCACGCGCATGTTCCATTCGCCGGCGGACTCGAGCCCGGCGTGACCGTCCGTTATGCGGGAGGACCTAAAGTCGGCCGCGTTGACGGCGTGATGATCGATCCGCAGAATCCCACATTGCTAACCATTACGTTCAGCGTTCAATCCGACATTCCAGTCAAGACCGACAGCAACGTGAAGATCATGAGCATGAGCCCGCTGGGCGACAATCATCTCGAGATCTTTCCAGGCACTCTGCAGGCACCGAGAGCCGCAAGTGGCGCCGTGCTGCCCTCTCAGAAATACGTCGATTTTAACGCCCTGACGGCGGAGTTAAACGACTTACAGCCTCAGGTCCAGGAACTGCTCCGCAGCCTGAATGATCGCGCATCGGAAGTGAAAGAGACCATCGCGCGTGTAAACGATTTGCTCGGTCCGCAAAACCGCGCGAACATAGCTGCCACGCTCGCGAATACTCGCGGGATGATTGAAGAGAACCGTCCCGAGGTTAAGTCCACTCTCCAACACCTGAACGCCACAAGCCAGAAACTCCAACCGCTGCTCGAAGATTTTCGTAGGACTTCCGCCGAAGCGAACCAGGCGCTCGATCACATCGACGCCATGGTTGGTGAAAACCGGGCGGACATTCGCCAGGCTGTAATCGACCTTCGGCGTACTCTGACGAACATGACCGCCGTCAGCGCGCGTGCCGAGCAAACCCTCGACGTGAACTCTGACAATATTGACCAGCTTCTCAATAATCTACGACAGGTCAGTGAGAACTTGAAGGAATTCACAAGCACGATCAAGACCCGTCCCTACACACTCATCCGCACCACGAATCTCCCCGAGCACAAAACTGGAGAACAGCCGTGAAATCCACGCTATTGATTTCCGTTGCATTACTCTGTCTCGAATTGCTTGCAGGCTGCGGCGCTACCCGTCCCGACAAGTATTATCAGCTCAGCCTTCCCGGTGACCGTGGGCCCGCCAACGATCCAACCGCTTATCCCGTTACTCTCATCATCGGCCCGATACTGTCTCCTCAGCTTTACCAGGACCAGCAAATCGTTTATAGCTCGCAAGCACAGGCTATGGGCGCCTATCAATACCACCGTTGGGCCGAGCCACCGGCAGAAATGATCGGTGATGTGTTGTTGCGGGAGCTTCTCGTCTCTGGCCGGTATCGAAGCGTTATTTCTCTAAACAGCCGTGCCCGCGGCGACTATCTACTACGCGGGCGCTTGTACGACTTCCGCGAGGTTGACGGCAGCCCTCTGATTGCGCGCGTGGCCTTTGCATTCGAGCTGCGGGATTCCAAGACAGACACAATCGTCTGGAAGCAGTACTATTCGCACGATGAACCTGTGAACGGCAAGGATGTTACTGCCGTGGTCGCGGCCATGAACCGCAATGTTTTGAGTGGGTTAAGCGAGATTACAGGAGGTCTTGCACAGTACTTTGCGGGGCAAGAGCCTCCGGCCGCTTCGGCACGATAGATTCCCATCCACTGGACCTTCGACGGATTTGCAAGCCCGAGGGGGCGACGACATATTAAGTCCCAGTAGCGCCATATATTCGCCATATATAAAGGTTAAAGCCTTCGTTCAAGAGCCGGAGGTAATGATGGCCGGAGCAAACCCTTCCGGGCCAGTCTGGACAAATGATTCGCAGGATCGGGTATCTGCGCAGAAGCGCGACTTCGGTAATGGGAGCCCAGGTTTCCTCCGAGATTCACGCTCCGCCCGGTTCCCGTGAGCACGCTTTCGCGGTGGCCTGTCCAGCGAAAGAGGCGACCTGCCACAGAAGATTGGAGAACTGCCGCACAGGACGGCGCCTACAGGGAACTCCATGCTCATTGAGCATTAATACGATCGTATAGACCGCTGCGGAAACGGCGCCGAGAACACAAGCGCTGATCCGGCTACCCAGGTCGCAGCACTCAGGGACCACCCCAAGGATTATGACTTTCGAAGGCGAGAGGCCAGCCAACTTCAGCTGCGCCAGGCACTGCCCTAGACCTGGGTCATGACCCGTAAGATGGAGCATGGCTGGGCGATCCAGAAGACCGCTTCCATGATGAACGCGCAGTGTACCGGGCTTCTCGTCCGAAACAACCGCATCAACAATGACGACTAACTCCCGGGCGTGCAAGTAGGGCGTCAGATCCAGGCCAGGAGTACCGAGATCCAGAATCTCTGCACTTGCATCATGAACGTATTCACAACGGAACTTTTCCACGACGAGTGGACCGAAAGCGTCATCTCCGAGAAAAACGTTTCCCAAGCCGATGACGCAGATCTTCGGCCGTTCCGCGCTGGTGTGCCAGTTCACAACACTTTCACCTGGGCGATTTCGCGGCCAGTCGCGTCCAGGGTGTGACAGGCGCAAGCCATGCAGGGGTCGAAGGAATGCACGGTACGCAAGACCTCCAGGGGAGCGGCCGGGTCATTCACTGGATTTCCTAGAAGTGACGTTTCGTACGGCCCGGGAACTCCGTTGTCGTCGCGAGGGCTTGCATTCCAGGTTGTTGGCACCACAGCCTGATAGTTCGAGAAAACGCCCTTGTCGATGACCACCCAGTGGGAGAGAGTGCCCCGGGGCGCTTCGTGCATCCCAACGCCTTGAACTTCATGCTGGGGGAATACCGGCGGATTGTAAGTGGCCGCGTCGCCGTGAAGTATATTGCTCGTGAGTTGTTGACAATGCTTGACGGCTACATCAGAGAGCATTGCGGAACGAATCGCTCGTGCGATATAGCGCCCCATGGTGGACTGCAGCTGCTCGACCGCTACCTGCGAGCCACTCACGGAAGAAATTCGTTCAAGTGCTGCGTCCGTCCACTTGCGTGTAAGGGCATGACCCGACGCATAGCCGACAAGGATATTCGACAGTGGTCCGACCTGCATGGGCTTGCGGTCATATCTTGGCGCTTTCACCCACGAGTACTTACCCTCGGGCTGGAAGTCGGTGTAGTCCGGTTGGGTTTTCCCTTCCCAAGGCCTTTGCGCTCCCTTGCCCTGATACCACGCATGCGTAACATCCTCCGCAACCGCAGCGCGGATAGCTTGGTCGTGCCAGTCGACAACGGGCCGCACGGAATGCAAATTCCCATCGGTGATGAGCCCTCCGGGAAGATCAAACTTCGTGGCCCGCGCGTCCAACGGCAGATCCGGGACGGCAAGATAGTTCGCGACGCCACGGCCGTAATCGAGCCACTCTGGATAGGAGGCCGCAAGCAGGCAGGCATCCACGAAATAGGCCTGTTGCACGAACGGAATCAGGTCTTGGAGCAGAGAACTCAGCATTTCGAGGCGATCCATGTTCATGGTCGCGAGGCTGTTCAAGTTAATGGCGTTCATCACCCCGCCGACCGCGAGATTCTGGATGTGAGGCGTTTTGCCGCCAAGAATCCCGACGACTTGATTCGACTTACGCTGAAATTCGAGGGCTTGGAGATAGTGGGCAAAGAGAAGGAGGTTCATCTCCGGACTGAGATGCATCGCCGGATGCCCCCAATACCCGTGAGAGAAAATGCCAAGTTGGCCGCTCGCGATCAGGCCATTGACTTTTCCCTGAACCGATTCGAGTTCACGACGCGAGTTTCCCGGCCAGTTGCTGAGACCTTCGGCGATCGAAGCTGCGCGCGCCGGATTCGCTTTGGGAATGGTCGTGATGTCCACCCAGTCAAAAGCGGACAAGTGATAGAAATGGACGATGTGGTCGTGCAAGGCGTGGGCGATCAATATAAGGTTGCGGATGTACTGGGCGTTCGCCGGAATTTCAAGTTGTAGTGCGTCTTCCACGGCGCGAACGGAAGCCATCGCGTGGACCGTGGTACACACTCCACAAAAACGCTGCGCAAAAACCCAGCCTTCGCGGGGGTCGCGCCCTTTCAGAATGGTCTCAATGCCGCGCCACATTGTGCAGCACGCCCAGGCCTTTTGCACGGTCCCAGAATCCACTTCCACGTCGATGCGCAAGTGGCCTTCGATGCGGGTTACCGGGTCGATAGAGACGCGGGCCATGGTGTTTCTCCTTTAGTCGTAGTCGCGCGACGCGCGCGTACAAGTCTGAACATGTAATTCCAATCCTTGGTCTCTCCCGGAAGTATGGCGAAGTACTTGACCGCGAGGCCGAAAGCTACAACCCCCAGGGAAATGTACCCGATGGTCATCAACAACTCAGGCACGCTCGGAAAGTAGCTAGCCTTATGCGCAGGGAGAAAAGCGATGGTGGTAGGGATGAACCGATACAGGAGTCCGCCCAAACAGGCAAGCGTGGCCATATTTAGCAGGCTTCGGGGCGTTTCGCGCAAAGCCCTGCTCCGGAGCGCGACGGCGGGGATAAGGATGAGGGCAGTCTCCAGGAGGAAAAGCAAGCTCATCTTATCGAACGCGAAGACGGCGTGGAGCTGACCTCGCCAAATGAGGTCTACGAACTGAACGGAGAGGAAAAGGAAACAGGCCCCCGACAGTAAGTTACCCAGCTCACTCAGCACCCCTTCGTCCAGAGGACGCGAATAGCGCAGGCATGCCATTAGCAATAGGAAGGTGACGAAGCCAAGTCCGCACAGATTAGCGGCCAAGAGGTACAGGAACGGCAGACATGGCGTCTGCCAGAGAGGGTGGACCTTGTCGCCTGCCAAGAGCATCAGCCCTCCCAAGGAGGACTGATGCATGAGGGGAAATACATACGCCCCGGTGATCATAAATGGATAGATTCGACGTAGAGGGGGAGCACATCGGCGAAGGAACGCCCTGGTCGCGTCGCTGCCCGTATAGTAGAAGCGTTCGAGAACCAGAGGAAGGTTTTCGAAGGCCAGGAACACCGCGCAGTAGACTGGCATGCAAAACGAAATCTCGAGCATTGCCGATTCAGCATTCCAGCGCCATGGGAACAAAATGTTATAGAAGTTCCACGCGCGCCCCACATCGAAGCCGAGAGCAACCAGGCCGGTTGCATAGAAAAGAAAGCCACTCACAAGGGCGGTCCGCATGACAATGTGCAGCTTTTCCCGGTTGAAGACCCATGCCGCCATGCCCACGGCGAGCGGGCCGGAGCCCAAGGCAGTCAGAGTCAGGACATTGAACGTCTTCCAGATTCCCCAGGCATACGCATCGTTCATCCCTGAGAATCGACCGAGCGGGGAGACAAACCGCACGAGAGCGAGGGTCAAGCCGACGGCGGCCAGAGACGTGAAAAACAGCAGTGCTGGTGTGATTACCGGCTCGCTAAAGGCGGGAACGCCGCGCTGCCAGTGGTTGACAAGCGTAGTGCCGTCTTCGTCCCCAGTGCCCTTCGTCGTGTTGAGCAGATTGGCAACAGAACGCACCTCGCTAAACCTCTTCGCACTACTCATAGCTGCTCCGGAAGGCCCGTTTGTTTCTCACGTTCAAGGCGCTCGGACTCATGGCGGTTCCAGTTTCGCTTGATCACCGCACCGAGAATGCCAGCAACGAGGATTGGCCCCGAGAGCCATTTATAAAACTTTGACGTAACCTTGGTGGCATAGTGACCCAGCGAAGTCGAGCCTAACTTGGGCAGGCCAATCTTTTCGAACGCAACGTTAGAGAGATAGAGGACCTGAGTTCCACCCGCTTCATGCTCACCGTAGACGCGGTTCTCGAAGTATTTGTTTGGAGAGGCCGCGATGCGTTCCTTTGCTTTCTCAAGCAAGTCCGCGCGCTTGCCGAAGATTACTGCCCCGGTAGGACAGACTCCAGTGCAAGCTGGCTGTTGGTTCTCCTTTAACCGTTGGTCGAAGCAGAATTCACACTTGACGATTTTGGGATTCCATTTATCCCACTCGAATTTCGGCACGTCGAAGGGGCAAGAGACTTCGCAGTAGCGGCAGCCGATACAGAGCGAACTGGTCCACGTAACCGCGCCCCATTCGTTCTTCTTCAATGCTCCAAAGGGACAGCCGGCGGCGCAGGCGGGATCGAGACAGTGCATGCACTGCCGTTTGACATAGGTGAAGCCTGACCCATACGGCTCCTTGTAGCACTCGATGATGTTTTTGGTCTTTGCGTTAAGACCTGTGGGCATGTCCCACAGGCCACCGGATAGGGAAGTGTCTGGAGGCAAACCATTGGCCTCGCTGCAGGCCGTCATGCACGCCTTGCAACCGGTGCAGATGCTATTGTCATACAACATGCCGACTGCGTCGGGCGGTGCGATGGGATGTTCGGGATGCTGCTCCGCAGACGCAGCAGGCGCGACGAGAGTTCCAGCCGCAGCTCCTCCGAGCCCGAGAATTCCGCGGAGAGCTTGGCGTCGATTCATGCCCTGGTTCATGCTCATTTCCCCTGCTCTCGCGGCTGCGGGCCACCGGCTGATTGGGTCGTTGGGGGCATGCTGGAGCCTGGTACGTTTTCGTCGGCCCGCACGGTGGAGAATTTGCGCGAAGCGGCGTAGCCAGCGCCCAACAGCGCACCGGCTGCCAATCCGGCAACGCCAGTTGCGAACGGACTGATTGTTCCTTGCGGGGTGATGATCGGCGCGTACGTGTCTGGCGGTGTCGCTGGTGTGTGGATCTGTACAACTTGGAACATGGGCACCCGGAACGCAATGCTTTTCTCCGTGCAGCCAATGCAGGGTGCGCCAATCCCGATGGGCCAGACGTCAGGAATTTCGTTGAAATGGCGCGTCGAACAACCAGCGTGAGTATCCGGGCCCTTGCACCCCATCTCGTATAGACACCAGCCTTCGCGGTGTCCTTCGTCTCCGAACTGTTTTACAAAATGGCCGGCATCAAAGTGCGCACGACGGGGGCAGTGCTCGTGGATGTTCCGGTCATAGGCGAATTTCGGACGGCGTTCATGATCGAGTTCCGGCAGAGTGCCAGAGGAGGCGTACTCCAGCACTACGCCCAAAAGCGTATAGGGATTGGGGGGGCAACCCGGCAGATTGATGATGGTTTTGTCCGGCATGAGGTCGGCAACGCCTAGCGCACCTGTCGGATCGGGATCGGCCGAGGGGATGCCTCCCCAGGAAGCGCACGAGCCAATAGCGATGACCGCTGCGGCTTTTCCACCAACGTCTTCGAGGACCTGATAAGCCGGCCGTCCCGCGAGCTTCATGTAGACGCCATTGTCGCGCTTGGGAATCGAACCTTCGACGACGCAAACGTATTTGCCCGAGTACTTGGCTACCGCTTGCTGCAGCGCCTCTTCTGCCTGGCGGCCGGAACCAGCCATCAGCGTCTCGTGATACTCGAGCGAGATGACATTCAGAATTAAATCGCCAAGATCTGGGTGAGAGGTGCGGAGTAGTGTTTCCGTGCAGCCTGTGCAGTCTTGGAAATGCAACCAAATGACAGGGGGCCGAATTGCTTTCCCGAGGCTTTGGGCGACTTCTTCAGGGGTTTTCTTGTCAGTGATGGGCAGACCAAATGGTGCGGCGACCATCAGGGATGAACAGAATTGCAGGAACGATCGGCGGCTCACACCGCAGCGCAGTAATCGCTCATCAATCGTTTCGAGAACCTTGGCCGAATTATTGAGGGCGCCAAGCACTTAGCCACCTCCTCATACTTCATCTGCTCTTTCTCCGCAGTGCCATTGGCGCGTGAAGTGCGTCGACAGCTTCAGCTGGATTCGAAGCCGCATGCTCGAACAAGTGAAGTGCAAGCTCACTGCCAAACTAGCCAAGACTTTTCGTCAAGTAGCACGCGAATGAAAAGACAAGGAGTTTTGACTTGAGCTTTCCACGCGGCGGCTGCCCCAATGGGGCCGGCACCATTGCCCGGCTGCCTCAAAAGGTCCACTTCTTTTTCGATGGATTGCCTGGGAGGGGCAGAACTGCGCTGATGGACAACGCTCCCTCCCATGGGAAGTCATGACACTCAGACGCGAGCCTTCTGCTGATATCCAGCCACCAGACGAGCCACGGTGATGGCGATGTAAAAGACACCCGTCACGGCTTCAAGAGCTGCAATCATTCTGGCCGGTCGCGAAACCGGAACTACATCACCGTATCCCACGGTCGTCAATGTGGCGACACTGAAATAAAGAAGGGAATGGCGCGAAGCTTGAATGGGATTTGGCGTCGCCTCCATAAACGATCCGGGATGAATCTCTTGCATCAAGTTGAAGATTGCATAGTAGAACATTCCTAGAATTAGATAGAGGCCCAGGCACGCGTCTAATTTGGCTCTCATGATCGCACCTGACCGTTCGAGAAACGAGAAATGAGCGACCGAGACATAGCCAAGAAAGATGCACAAGAAGAGCCAGTTCGCAATCCGCAGGGTGTGTATGGGGCGGAAGACACAGATCAGCGTGATCAACAGGGAACAAGTTGTTAACAGGAGCGCCGGCCACGGCAGGGTGCGTCGATCGGATATCTTCAGTGTGGCTACAACTAGCACTGCGAACATCGCAAGGGCCACAACGACTTGACTGATCCAATCATCACGCACAAAGGCGCTGAGCACTAAAAAGAAAAGCAGAGCAATCAATAAGACCAGCGAGTGCTGATTGTGCTTTTCCGCGCCCATACCATTGGGCCCCGGTTCACCGGTTTTGCACATGGGATTGGTCATACGCCAAGCGAAATTTCATCGCTTCTCTCGATCTTTGAAAGCAAACCATCTTCTCCGGGTCAGTTACTGCAAACCAAGATCATTCAGGACCTTGGGATTTTTCTCCTGTACTGCCAGCAGGTTGTGGCATGCCGAGCAGTCGTTGGAAATCGTCTGACCGTCGGCGCTGGTGTGCGAACCGTCGTGGCAGCGGAAGCATCCCGGGAAATCGTTATGACCGATATTATTGGGATGAGTGCCCCAGGTCACCTTCATCTGCGGAAAAACGTTGCGCAGGTAAATGTCGGCCACAGCATCAGCGGATTGCTCGACGAGCCCCCGCTTGGTGTTGTTCACATCAGGATACCTGTCGCGGTAGAAGGTGATAATGCTTTCCTTGATGCGCGCTTTGGCGGTTTCGCGGTCCGGGTAGTTCACCTTGAGGAGTTCGACGGCTTTTTTCCGGATATAAGGTAGCTCAGGGTTGATGAATCCTTGGGACATCCGGAGGTCCACAGCGCTTTCCGGGAGTTCAAACGCGTGCGTGGGGCGGTTGTGGCAATCGATACAATCCATCGTGCGGGTTTCGCTTTTTTTCAGTTGTTCCTTGGTTGTGTTGATATCGGTGGATTTGAATTCAATGGTTTTGCCCTTGGAATCCGTATAGTAGACGACGGGTATGACCTGGCGCTCGGCATCGATGGCGACGTAGCGGATGCGCGCTCCATCGTCCAGATGGCGTCCATGAATGCCTATGGAACCTGCCCGGGTGCCGCCGCCGATTTTCAGGACGAGAGCCGTGGTCAGCGGGGTGTTCTTTTCATCGTCCTTGTAATTTGTCTTTACCAGGAACCTGTCTCCCGAGAAACGCTGCGGCCAGTGACACTGTTCACACGTTTCGCGCGCTGGTCGCAGGTGTTTGACCGGAGAGGGAACAGGAGTGGGATATTTTTTGAACGCTACGGCATAAACTTGGTACAGTCCGGAAATCTTGGAGCGAACGAACCAGCCCGCTCCAGGCCCAATGTGGCAGTCCACGCAATCGACGCGCGAGTGGGGTGAGTTCTGGTAGGCAGTGAATTCCGGCGCCATCACCGTGTGGCAGGTCTGTCCACAAAACGTGGTTGTATCCATGTAGGAGACCCCGCGGTAGGAGGCAAAACTGAAAATCATGACATTCAGGATCGTCGCGATCCCAACGAAGAGAAGACTGTTGCGAACCAATCGCGTGTTCAGGTCAATTTCGGGGTAAACGGCGGGCAGCTGTCCGGATGCGCGCAACCTCAGGCGCCGCAAGAAAATGCCGATCGGAATGAGAATCAAGCCGAACGCGAACACCGAGGGCAGAATCAGGAAAAGCAAAATGCCGACGTAAGGATGTGGAGGGCCCGGCAGCATGAAGTCGTAGATCCAGAAGCCGATCAACGTAAGG
>Ga0335076_10001649_pt1 | contig 21775 bp, 20 predicted proteins | sample Lox_Sample_25_FD_206717 | JGI IMG/M metagenome (GOLD analysis project Ga0335076, IMG submission 206717) | Soil microbial communities from Loxahatchee National Wildlife Refuge, Florida, United States - Lox_Sample_2.5 | ecosystem: Environmental > Terrestrial > Soil > Wetlands | place: USA... | reverse complement strand
CGCGCGATCAGCGAATCGGCCGCGGCGCCCGGTCTCATCCATCGCGGCTTTCTTCAGAACGCCGGGCTGACGCATGGGGCGGCGCCAGGCGATTTCCTCACCGGCGATCTATGCCCGAGCAGACGGCCGCTCGACCGGGCGTTTTTCACCCGGCTCGAGGCGGCGAGCCCCCACGCGCCCGTCGCCTTGTCGATCTCGGGCCTATGGCTCATCCATCACTTTGACGATTTCCGCTGGCTTGTCGATCAGCGCGCGTCCGGCGCGCTCGACATCCTGTGGGTCGATCACACCTACCACCACCCCTACCGGCGCAACCTGCCTATCGGATCGAACTTCCTTTTGGAAAGGGGCGTCGACCCGGAGGCGGAGATCCTCGACACCGAGCGGCTGCTCATCGCCAACGGCGAGACGCCGTCGCTGTTCTTCCGCTTCCCGGGGCTCGTCTCCAGCGATCCCCTGATGCAGGCGGTGAGCCGCTTTCATCTGGTGACGCTCGGCGCCGACGCCTGGCTCGCCAAGGGACAGCAGCCGGAGAAAGGATCGATCGTGCTCGTGCATCCGAACGGCAACGAGCCGAAGGGCCTCGCGCTGTTCGCTCGCGACCTCAAGCGGGGAACGATCGCTGCGCCGCTCGAGCCGCTGACCGCCGCGCCGGAGTAGGCCCCGACGCCCGTGCTCGCTGGCTGAGCAGGGCGCGCGGCCCAGAACTGCCCTTCCATTTGGCGCGCGATTGGTCGATGCGCTACGATCGCGCAGGCGTGTGCGCCGCCTGCCGCGGCGAACCGCGCGCCCGCGCATTTGAACGATCGGCGCGAGGAGGGACAGACCATCGACCGCGTTGAGATATCCGCGCCTTGACCACCGATGAGGCGATCGCCCGTGTGCTCACGCACAAGGACGTCCTCGGGATTACCCGCGTCGCCAATCTCACCGGGCTCGACCGCACCCGCATTCCGGTCGTCATGGTCTCACGTCCGAACGCGCGATCGAGCGCGGTGTTCAACGGCAAGGGAATCGACATCGCCGCCGCCAAGGCCTCGGCGCTCATGGAAGCAGCCGAAACATGGCACGCCGAGCACATGCGTGCGCCGCTGCGGTTGGCCACGTTCGCGGAAATGCGCAAGGATTCGGCAGTCGTCGATGTCGACGGACTGCCGCGAGTCCCCAGTACGCAGTTCGATCCCCACCAGCCGATCCTGTGGGTCGAGGGGCTGAACCTCATGGATAGCGGCGCCCTCTGGGCGCCATTTGAGATCGTGCACGCGGACTACCGCGTCGCCGGGCCGTCGATGAGCGGCGCATTCTCGATGAGCACCAATGGTCTGGCCTCTGGGAACCGCTTTCCGGAGGCGGTTCGGCACGCGCTCTGCGAGCTGATCGAGCGCGACGCGACCAGCCTGTGGAACCAGATGCCGCCGCGCGACCGGCAGGACACCCGTCTCGACCTCGCCACTGTCGACGATCCACAGTCACGCGCGATCCTGGACCTGCTCGCCAACGCAGAGCTCGATGTCGTGGTCTGGGACATCACGACCGACGTCGGAGTGGCGGCGTTCCAGTGCTATATCGTCGACCGCGAAGGCGAGAGCGGTCATCTCGGCATCGGCGCCGCGTGCCGCGTTGAGCGCGCGGCTGCGTTTCGGGCCACGATCCTGGAGGCGGCCCAGGTACGCTTGACCTACATCATCGGAGCGCGCGAGGACATCCACCCCGGCGATTACGATCCCGCCACGCTTCGCCGCCGCAACGCGGAGGCGCGCGCATTGATGGCGAAGAGCGGGGCGGGCAGGGATTTTCGGTCCGTGCCGACGAGGCGCTTCGAGACCGCCGAAGCCGATGTCGATCAGCTTCTCGACCGGCTGCGGTCGATCGGCCTCAAGCAGGCGATCGCCGTCGATCTGACGCGCCCCGAGATCGGCATTCCGGTCGTGCGCATGATCGTGCCCGGCCTCGAAGGCTTCGATCATTTTCCGGCCCATTATGCGCCGGGAGCGCGGGCGCTCGCCCAGCGACAGCGCGCGGCATGACAGCAATTGTCTTCGTCGGCCCGACGCTTCGTTCCGAGGAGATCGCCGGGGCGGGCGATTTCATCGCATTGCCGCCAGTCGCGCAGGGCGACGTCTATCGCGCCGCGCTCCGCCGGCCGCCCGCGATCGGAATCATCGACGGCTATTTCTCCGGCGCGCCCTCGGTCTGGCACAAGGAGATCCTCTGGGCTATGTCCGAAGGCGTTCCCGTGTTCGGCGCGGCCAGCATGGGCGCGCTGCGGGCGGCCGAGCTGCAGGAATTCGGCATGCGCGGGATCGGCCGCATTTTCGAAGCGTTCCGTGCCGGCGTGCTCGAAGACGACGACGAGGTGGCGGTCGTGCACGGGCCAGCCGAGATCGGCTTTCCTCCTGCGTCGGAAGCGATGGTCAACATCCGCGCGACGCTCGCACGCGCCGAAGCGAACAACATCGTCGGCGCACGATCGCGCCGCGCGCTCGAAGCATTTGCGAAGGCGCTTTTCTTTGCCGATCGCAACTGGCCGGCGCTGCTCGCAGACTCGGCGTCGCATGGCGTTGCTTTGCCCGAGCTGGCGGCGCTGAGCGATTGGCTGCCGCAGGGACGCGTCGACCAGAAGCGGCTGGACGCGCTCGAGATGCTCGCCGCGATGCGGGCGGCGCCGGCGGCCGGCGAACCTGCGTCTCCGGCGTTTCATTTCGAATGGACGTCGCTTTGGGACGCGTTCGTCGCCCGTTCGGATGCGAGCGCGCCGACGCTCGCGCCGAAAGATCGACTGATCCTCGACGAGCTCAGGCTTCAGGGGCCAGCGGCTTATCGTGAGGTGGAAGCGAAGGCGCTCCTGCGCATGGTCGCGGCGCACGGCGCGGCGCGGCCCAAAAAGGTCTCGCGCGGCGAGGCGCGCGCGACGCTCAGGCGGCTGCGCGAGCAATTCGGCCTTTACTCTCGCGCTGATCTCGATCGCTGGATGGCCGCGAACGATCTCGACGCAAGCGCCCTCGAGGCGCTGATCGACGATGAGGCGGCGATCGAAGTTCTGCGGGCGCGGGCGGGACGCGCGATCGAGGCGCGCCTGATTGATGAATTGCGCCTGAGCGGCGCCTATCCCCGTCTCGCCGATCGCGCGCTAAGGAAAGAGGCGGCCGTCGCGGCGTTGGCGGAGCCGGATTCGGGCGCCCCGGCCGACCTTCGCACCCCGGCGCTGAGGCTTTGGTATTTCGAGAACCAGCTTCGCCGCGCCGCGCCTGATAATATCGCCGAATACGCCGCTCGAGTCGGGTTTGCCGACGTCTCCGCCCTCGACGCTGCAATATTTCGTGAATGGCTGTTTCTCAAGCAAAAGCCGCAAGATTGACCTTGACAACATAGGGGAACGGGTCTCTGCTCCTTAACGGAGGGGAACGTGGACGGGCAATGCTGCGGGGGCGGCGTTAGGTTCAGGCTTTTCCCAAAGCCGCCTTATGTGCATCCAGAATGGCCGCCGGAAACGATCGCCGTTTCCAATCCACCGGGCTCAATCGGGCCGGGTCCGGCGGACGACAGGATTCACGTCGTCAATCCGATCGGCAGGTATTTCGCCTATGGCGTCAACCCTGGGCCGTTAGGCACGCCTCATCTCGACCTGCCGCCGTGGACCGGACCTGCTTTCCCGCCCGTTCCGCCCGACGCCGAGGGTCACTTCGATCATTTGGCCGTGGGGACGCCGGAGTTCGCTGAAGCGCATGTGTTCGGCGCTGTGCGGTTCGTGCTCGATATCTGGGAGCGCTATTTCGGCCGGCGGATCGAATGGCATTTTGCCGGCGATTACCGCCGGCTCGAAATCGCGATTCTGCCCGGCCTCAACAACGCCTACGCCGGCTACGGCTTCATGGAAGTCGGCGCGCATCATTTTCCCGATGGAAGCCACGCGCCCTACGCGCTCAATTTCGACGTCATCGCGCACGAGCTCGGCCACTTGATCCTCTATTCGACAATAGGCCTCCCAACAGCGGCGACGCAGCACGGCGAATATTACGGTTTCCAGGAATCGGGCGCCGACACGACCGCGCTGATTGCGGCGCTGCATTTCGAATCCCTCTTGCGGCATCTTCTTGAGCAGACCCACGGCAATCTCTACACCCACAACGAACTTGGGCGCTTCGCCGAACTCTCCGAGAGCGCCCAGATCCGGCTCGCCAGCAATGACGTCAAACTATCGGCATTCGCCGCAGGCTGGGAGGACGAGCACGCGCTTTCCCAGCCGCTGACTGGCGTAATGTTCGATATCGGGGTCGACATTTTCCAGGAAATCCTGGTCGAGCGCGGCGTGATTCCGAGGGATGTCGCCGAAGCGACGCGGCGCGTCCGCAACCATCCCGAAAACGCCGACCTTGTTCAGCCGGTCTTCGACGCCGCCTTCGCAGAGCGCCCCGACGAATTTCGTGCGGCGCTGATCGACGCGCGCGACACCATGGGATTCATGATCGGCGAGACGTGGAAGCGGCTGACGGCGGATTACTTCACCTACCTCGATGTCGCCGAGACAATGATCGAGATTGAAGCGGCAATGACCAGTGGCCGTTACCGGCGGGCGATGGTCGAGAGCTTCAACTGGCGCGAGATCGGCCAAGTCAGAGTCGGCCCTCGCTTGGCGCCGCCGGGGCCGCGCAGCCATTCCCACTCGGCTCGAACACTCGTGCCGGGGATGCGGAACATTCTGCCAAGGATGACCTATCGGGAGCGCGCGATTATGGCAGGCATCGACGTGTAAAAGTATGCAACTCAGTTTTCTTAGGAGGACGAAATGGCTGGCGAGACATTATTAACTCCATCAAGTATAAAATTGTTCGGTCGATTAATGCAGGGTATATCGTTCGACTACGGGTCCTCAGGAATTGGAACGGGACTTGGCGACAATCTATTCCTTCAAAAGCAGTTAGCGGCGAGCGGTTCAGGCAATAATCCGAATTTTGCTAGAATATATGCTTTCAGCTTCGAGGGGACTTATTTACAACTTCCCCGACCTGCGATCTTCCTTGTTCACGGGCCGGGGACCGCGGTGGGCGATTGGGCCAATCCTTCTTTGATGGACCAAGCCGGCGTGTTGGCGCGGGAGTGGGATTTCTCGGGCAATTCTGCTCTCTCCGCCCCGAAGGGATCTCCTCAGGATATTTTCTACTGGGAGTACGAGAAAGGTGACTTCTCGTTGCGCCTGGACCTGGACGCCGGACCCTTTGAGCAAATTCTGCTCCAGACGACGCTGCGTGCTGTTGCGGGGGTCAGCGGCGCCGGCGTGAGTGGAGCGGGCGTCAGCGGCGCCGGGGTGAGTGGCGCCGGAGTCAGCGGCGCTGGAGTCAGCGGTGCGGGAGTGAGTGGCGCGGGAGTAAGCGGTGCAGGCGTAAGCGGGGCCGGTGTGCGACGCTGAGTCGGCGCAGCCGCAAGTCTGAAATCACTGGATGTCATGCTCGTACTGAGAGCCCGCGCCCGCCGGCTGTCGCGCCTCCTGCAGGGTCACGCGAGCTCCGGTCCGGTCGCTTTCAGCGTGCGGTCGTGCTCCGAGGCCGCCAGATCATTTGCGCCTTGTCGGCGTCCTGGCCGGTCTGGCGAAAGCCCAGGCGCAGATAGAGGCGGCGGGCGGGGTTGCCGTGCATGACGTCGAGCGTCACCGGCTTGCCCTGCGCGTCCGCGCGCCGAAGCAGTTCCTTGATCAGCCGCGTGCCGATGCCCTGCCCGCGGTAGGCCGGAATTAAATGGAGCTGGCGCAGATAGAGCCGGCCGACGTGCTCCACGACCTGCATCCAGCCAATGGCATTTTCGCCGACGCAAACGATGCGCGTCTGCGCCTGTCTGTAGCCGTTGCGGAACCGGGTGGTCAGCCGACGTCGGTTCCAGCGGCCGATTTTGCTCAAATGCCGTTCGGCGCCGTCAAGATAAAGCGTGAGGGCGAAAAAATAGTCAGGCGGCCTTGCTGGCCGCAGCCGGAACTCCGCTGCCCGCGGCGGTCGATCCATTGTCCCCCCGCGGATCGGTTCTTGCCCTGAAAGTCTTGGCATTGTCGTCTTTCGTCGAGCGGCGCGCAATATATCGGCGCCGAAATTTTGCGCGCGCCTGTTCAACCGGCGTTACTTGCGGTCATAATTCGGCTAATATCCAGCGGTGTTTGGTTCGGCTGTGCGGGCAAGGGCGATGACATCCCCGGAACCAACAACGACGACGTCGGCGCCTGTCGCGCGGCCGGGAACGCGCGCCGCGGTGATGGTCGCCGACATGGTCGAGTTCAGCCGGCGGATGGAGCAGGACCAGGTCGGCAGCGCCGGCCAGGTAACCCGCTCAATTCAGCTTTTCCGGAATCTGATTGGCGATTACGGCGGCCATGTCGCCAACATCACCGGCGACGGAATTCTCGCCTTGTTCGACAGCGCCGGGCAGGCGCTGCGCTTCGCGATCCAGATTCAAACCGAATTTCGCGACCAATCGGTCTGGGCGGACGGCGAGCCGATCGAGTTCCGGATTGGCCTCAATATCGGCGAGGTGACGCTGCAGGAATCGGTCGCCTTCGGACATTGCATCAATGTCGCGGCGAGACTCCAGGCGATGGCCGACCCGAGCAGCATCCTGGTCAGCGGCGCGTTCCGCTCGGCGATGGGCGATGTGCCGGGGACATCCCTGCGCTCGCTCGGCCAGCCGCGGCTCAAGAATATTTCCGAGCCGATCGAAGTGTTCGAGGTCGAGCACTCGGGCGCGAAGCCGTCGCGGGTCGCCGGCGCGCCGCGCGAGGGTCTGTCAGTCGAGCCGGTCCGGCATCCGACGATCGCGGTCCTGGCGCTGACCAATCTCTCGGGCGATCCCCGCAACGATCATCTCTGCGAGGGCATCGCCGAAGACATCATCGCCAGCCTCGCCCGGTTCCGCAACCTGATGGTGATCGCGCGGCACTCTGCCTTCCTGTTCAACTTGAGCAGCAATCCCGCCCAGGAGGTCCAGAGCCGCCTCGGCGTGCGCTACATTCTCAGCGGCAGCCTGCGCCGGGCCGACAAGCGCCTGCGGATCACCGTCGAACTCATCGACGCGGCGTCTGAAAGCGCGCTGTGGTCCGACCGGTTCAACCTCGAACTCGAGAACCTGTTCGATCTGCAGGATGAGGTCGCCGGCGCGGTCGCGGCGAGGCTCTCGAGCCAGATCGACATGGCCGAACGGCGCCAGGAATCGCCCCACCCGCGCGATATGCGCGCCTACGGGCTGGTGGTGCGCGGGCGCCATCTCATCCTTAAATTCACCAGGGAAGCGAACTGGCACGCCCGCCGGTTGTTCGAGGAAGCGATCGAATTCGCGCCTGAATATGGCCGCGCGTTCAGCGCGCTCTCGCGGACGCACAATCTCGACTGGCGCTATTCCTGGTCCGCGACGCCTGAGGATTCGCTCCAATCGGCCATCGTCCTTGCTCGCCGCGCCAAGGAATTCGACCGCCTGGACGCCAGCGGCTACGCCGAGCTTGGCTACGCCAGACTCTACAGCAAGCAGCTCGACGAAGCGCTGGTAGAATACGCGCACGCCATGGCGCTCAATCCGAACGACAGCGACATCATCGCGGAATACGCCGATGCGCTCGTCTACGCCGAGCAACCGCAGCGATCGGTCGAGCTTATGGAAAAGGCGATGCGCCTCAATCCTTTTTACCCCGACTGGTACCTTTGGTATCTCGCCGACGCCTACGACGCTTTGGGGCGCTACCAAGACGTCCTCGCGGCGGTCCAGCGGATGCACGATCCTTCCGAGGGCCGGCGCCTCCAGGCGATCAGTTACGCTCATCTCGGGATGATGCCGGAGGCCAAAGCCGCGGCGCGGGAGGTCATGCGGCTTCATCCCGGATTCACCATCGGTCAGTGGATTCAGCGCCCGCCGTTTCGCCAGGGGCCGGTCCTCGAGCGGTATGTCGATGGCCTCCGCAAGGCCGGCTTGCCGGAGTGACGGCTGGCCGGCCGCTTCGCTTCTCTTTCGTGACGAAGGACGGCTCTCGCCGCCAGCATCGTTCGGCTGGCCGAACGGCCCGTGCCGATTGCAGGGCGTTATCGCAGCTGCCTTGGGTGGCTATATGCAACCTCGATCGAGAGGAGACGAGGCGATGACCGACATCAGCAAAGCCGGGACGTTCAAGCTTGGTGACCGCGTTGTGGCCCGGATGGGCTATGGCGCGATGCAGCTCGCCGGAAAAGGGGTGTTCGGGCCGCCGAAGGACCGCGCCCAGGCGATCGCGGTATTGCGCGAGGCGGTCGCGAGCGGCGTCAATCATATCGACACCAGCGACTATTATGGCCCCTATGTCGTCAACGAGCTGATCCGCGAGGCGCTCCATCCCTATCCCGACGATCTCGTCATCGTCACCAAGATTGGCGCCCGGCGCGGCGAGGACGCATCGTGGATCCCGGCGATGGCGCCGGCCGAGCTTGAGAGCGCGGTCCACGACAATCTGAGCCGGCTCAAGCTCGACGCGCTCGAGGTCGTCAATCTCAGGATCATGGGAAGTGTCCATGGGCCGACGGAAGGGTCGATCGAAGCGCCGCTCACGGTGTTGGCCAAGCTTCAGCGGCAGGGCCTGGTGCGCCATGTCGGGCTGAGCAACGTGACGGCGACGCAGGTCGCGGAGGGGCGGCGGATCTGCGACATCGCCTGCGTGCAGAACATGTACAACGTCGCCCATCGCAAGGACGACGCCCTGATCGACAATCTCGCCCGCGCGGGGACCGCCTACGTGCCTTTCTTCCCCCTTGGCGGCTTCACGCCGTTGCAATCGACCGTGCTTAGTGACGTTGCGAAGAGCCTCGGCGTCACGCCCATGCAGATCGCGCTCGCCTGGCTCCTCCGGCGCGCGCCGAACATCCTGCTCATTCCCGGTACGTCATCGGTCGGGCACTTGCGCGAAAACTTGGCGGCGGCGCGCCTCGAGCTGCCGGCCGATCGGGCGAGGACGCTGGATCAGATCGCAACCCGCATGGCGCCGGCCTGACTTTTCCTTTTCGATTGGCGGCAGGGGCGGGGTGGCGAGGCGCTCGGTCCAGGGCAAGATCGGTCTTCGTCGAATCGCGTCATCCGAGGAGCGGAGCGACGCGGCGATCCAGGAGTCGCTCCCACGCCCTTCGTTCTCCGGATTGCTTCGGCTCACGCTCGCAATGACGGAACTGCTTCCGACAAACCAGATCGCGCTCTAGTAGCCCTTGCCGCTGTCATCGGCGTAAGCCGGCGCGAGGCTGATTGTGACGCTCGCCGCCGCTCCGCAGGCCATGGTGATAACGACAAGAAGAATAAGCAGGTATTGCATTGTCCCCTCCCAACCCAACGCCGGCAGCTGACTGCCGTCCCCGCCGCTCAACGCTCACCCTCAATTGCACAATCCAGCGAAGCGCGAAGTGAGAGCGATCACAGTGCGCGCCGTTTCCCCCACCCCATCCGTACCATTTCTCAACGGATATTGACTTATCTATTAGCAATCCGTTAAATTTCCCTGGCGGCAACAGGTAACAAGAGGGAGAAAAATGAAGAAAATCTTAATCGCGGCGACGGCGCTGGGCCTCCTGCCGTTGCTGGGCGGGGGGGTGGAAGCCGCAACCAATCTGGTGCAAAACGGCAGCTTCTCGTTGAACACGCTGCCGTCCCCGCTCAATCCAGCCGACGCCAGCGGAGCTGAGATCGATTCGCTGTGGAACTACAATGGCGACCTGACCGATTGGTCTTCGGTCGCGTCCGGGACATATCCGCGGGTTTACAACCTGCTGTTCACCGGTACGTTGGCGGCTGACACCAGCATTGACGCGGACACCCGCTACACGTCCGCCGAGCCCCAGCACCTCAACTCCAACGTCGACAGCTTGAGCCCCGACGGCGGCTCTTTCGTCGGCCTGGACGGCGACCCGGGCTTTTCCGGGCCGCTGACCCAGACGATCACCGGGCTCACCGTGGGAGACACCTACCAGCTCACCTTCTATTGGGCGGGCGCCGAGCTTTCCAACCGCACCGGCTACCAGACAATCCAGCTGACCGGCAGTTTCGGCGGCGACCCGTTCGCCACGCCGGTCTTCACAAACACAAACCCCGTGGGCACGCCGGGTTTGTTTTCCGGCTGGACTCAGGAGACCTTCGATTTCACCGCCAATGCGACGAGCGAGGTTCTGTCGTTCCTCGCGGTCGGGTCTCCGGCAAACAATCTGCCGCCTTTCGCCCTGCTGGACGGCGTTTCGCTGACCTCGGTCCCCGAGCCGTCGACCTGGGCGATGATGCTGGCCGGGTTCGGCGGACTTGGCTACGCGGCCTTTCGCCGCCGGCGACAGACGCCTCGGGCGATCGCCTGAAGGGGGCGTCGTAATCACGGCCTTCAGGCCGGGGTGGATTGAATTCCGCCCCGGTTTTTTGTTATAAATGATCGCCGCCGTGGGACTGACTGCCCTCATGACTGAGTTTCTGGCCTCGCATCAGCATGTGCTGTCGTTCGCGACCAATGTCGTGCGGGCCTGCCTGCTGCTTGCCGTCGTGACGGCGGTCTTCGCGCCGCTGGAGCACATTTTCGCGGTTCGTCCGGGGCGGCTTTTCGCCAAGGGCTGGACGGTCAATCTCGGCTGGTATTTCTTCAATGGCCTGTTCACGACCCTTCTCCTCAGCCCGCCCGCGGTCCTGATCGCCTGGCTCATCCATTCGGCTCTGCCCGGCGCGATCCCCGGCGCCGCGGCCGGTCTGCCGTTGTGGGCCCGCATGGCCGCTGCGATGGTCGTCGGCGAGATCGGCTTCTACTGGGGCCACCGCTGGAGCCACGAGCTCCCGATCCTGTGGCGCTTCCACGCCGTCCACCACAGCGCCGAGCATGTGAACTTCCTGGTCAACACGCGCGGGCATCCGGTCGATGTGATCTTCACCCGCCTGTGCGGCTTGACGCTGCTCTACGCGACGGGCCTCGCCTCCCCGGTCGGACCGAACCCGTCGCTGGTGCCGGTGCTGGTCCTGTTCATCGGCTCGCTGTGGAGCTTCTTCATCCACGCCAACGTGCGCTGGCGCCTGGGGCCGTTCGAGGAGGTCATCGCCAGTCCCGCCTTCCACCACTGGCACCACACGCTCGAGGATCACAAGGACCACAATTATTCGGCGATGCTGCCGTTCGTCGACCGGCTCTTCGGCACCTTCTACCTGCCGAAGACCTGGCCGAAGGACTATGGAACCTCGACCCCGGTGCCGGAGACGCTGATCGGCCAATTGCTCGATCCGCTCGCCCCGAGCGGCGCGGCCCGCCCGGCGCCGGCGCGCTCACCGACCCGGGCCTGATCCACAGCGAGGCCGCGGCTGGAGCGCTATCCTCGCCCTACGAACGGCATCTTGGTCGCCATGATCGTCATGGTGAGGATGTTGGTCGAAAGCGGCAGGCCCGCCATGTGCGCGACCGCGGCGCCGACCTCATCCGGGTCCATCGTCGGCTCGACCGCCATGCGCCCGTCGGCCTGCATTACGCCCTGCGTCATCCGGCGAGCCATCTCGGTCAGGGCGTTGCCGATGTCGATCTGGCCGCAAGCGATGTCGTGCGGGCGACCATCGAGGGCGATCGACTTCGTGAGCCCGCTGACAGCGTGCTTGGTCGCGTTATAAGCGATGGCCATTGGCCTTGGCGTGTGCGCCGAGATCGAGCCGTTGTTGATGATCCGCCCGCCCTGCGGCTTCTGGCGCTTCATGAGGCCAAACGCGGCCTGGGCGCAGAGGAACATGCCATTGAGATTGACGTCGACCACCGCCTTCCAAGTGTCGTAGGGAAGTTCGTCGATCGGAACCGCCGGCGCGCCGCGGCCCGCATTGTTGAACAGGAGGTCGAGGCGCCCGAACTCCCGCTCTACACCGGCGAATAGAGTCTTGACCGCCTCGGGGCTGGCGATATCGGCGGCTGCGGGAAGCGCACGCCGGCCGATGGCCTTGATCTCGCCCGCGACCCCATCAAGAAGATCGCCCCGCCGCCCAGCGAGCGCCACATGCCAGCCCGCGCGCGCGAGCGCGAGCGCCGAAGCCTTGCCGATTCCGGAGCCGGCGCCCGTCACCAGGGCAAAACGCTCGCTGTTCATGGTTCCTCCCTTGCCGTTACGAAACCCGTTCCCGCCTCAATTCCGGCGCCATCCGCCACAGGGCGGCGGCGAGCACGATCGCGCCGCCGAGCATTGTCGCCATCCCAGGGTTTTCGCCGAAAGCAAGAAACACCCATACCGGGCCGAGCACAACATCGAGCAGGCTGATCAGGCCCGCCTCGGCGGATGGGATGAACTTGGCGCCCTCCATAAAGATGACGAAGGCGAGGCCGATCGTGGTCAGGCCGAACACAAACAGGATGGCAAAATCGTGAAGCCCAATCGGCTGCAGCGGCGAATTGGCAAGGCCGAAGACGCCGGAGCCGAGCGCGCCGAGGCAATTGACCACGATCATCGACGCTTTCGGCTGGCGCCGCTGGAGCACGATCATGCCGGCGAAGGCGAGCGTCATCAGCATGGACAAGGACTGCCCGAGGAGGCGACCCGAACCAAGGCCGCTTGCGACCATGATGACAATGCCCAGGAGCGCCAAGCCTGAAGCAGCGAGGGTGCGTGAGCTTGCGCGCTCGCCATTGATGAGAAAGCCAATGGCTGCGGCGACGAACGGCAGCGTCGCATAAATCACCATGACGTCGGCGATGGTCGTCGTCATGACCGACGCGGTGTAGGCAGAGATCGCGATCATCGCCAAAAGCGCCACGACCGGCGAGAGCGGACCGAATCCCAATGGATTGTCCAGGCGTCCGCGCCTCCATTCGATGAGCCCGACGGCGGCGATCGAGGCCGCGCCGAGCAACGCCCGCCAGCCCATTACCGTCCAGATGTCGAGATGGGCGAGGAGGCGGGCGAAGAGGCCGGCCATGCTCCAGAGGACCGTGGCGACCAGAACCAGAACCACGCCGCGCCGGCGCGCGGACTTTTCGCCCGGCACGGAAGCGTCTCCATTTCGCTTGGGGTCGAAGCAGAGAATAGGCGGATTCGCGCCGCGGGGGAACGGCGCGCGACCGGGCAAAAAAACGATGGCGCAGCGACTGTCCGTCATTGCGGCGCGGATCGTGGACCTTCCTACGCCAGCGATCCCTTCCGCGCCGCCCGCAGTTTGCGCTCTGTCGCGAGCCTCTCAGCAAGGCTGCCGATACGCCCGCCGACGCGGGCGCAGGGGATTATGAGGGCGGCAAGAGCGCTGCGGAATGGCGGCGTCTCGGCGCCGAGTCCGAAAACGACCGGCTCGCGCGTCCTGGCCGGGATGGCGAGGGTGCCGAACGCGCAATCCCAGACGGCAAGCGCAAAGCCGAGGTTGCGGTCGTAGTGGACGGGATTGGCCGAGTGGTGCAGCTGGTGATGGGCCGGGCTCTGGAGGATGCGGCCGGCGAAGCCGGTGAAGGGGATCCACATATGGGTGTGGCGCAAGTGCCCATAGGTCACCAGGAACGCCATCAGGAAAATGTTGCCGTTCAGAAGCGTGAACGGGCGCACGCCGGGGCCGAAAACGTAGGTCATGACGCCGAACACGATCCCCGTCGAAAGGCCGATCAGGTTCATGAACGCGATGATCTCGACCGGATGCTGGCGCAATTCGGTCAGCGTCGTCATGACCTCGGCGGAATGGTGGACCTTGTGGAACTCCCAGAGCGCCGGGATTTTGTGGAAGCAATAGTGGGCAAACCAATAGGCGAGTTCGGAAGCGAGGAGCTGGAGCACGGTCGCCAGCGCCAGGATCGTCCAGGCGGGCCAAGGCGCGGGCGCGCGTGTCCCCCAGGCGTGATTCAGGCCGGCGACCACTTCGTCGCGCCAGAAGATGAGGCCGAGGCCGAGCATGCCGTAGGCGGAGGCGAAGGCGACTCCGTTCAGGAGCCATAGGCGCATGTCGACGAGCGACGAGGGATGGAGGAGGATGCGTTTGGGGAAGATCGAGCGCGCGAAGCCGCTCGGGCTCATGCGCCGGCCGCGCGCCCGGCGGCGCTCGGCGTAGTAGAGAGCCGAGATCGCGAGCGCGCCGACAACGGCCGGGGCGCCATAGGCCGAGCCGGGGCTGAACGGCTCGAGGACGGCGCTTTGCAGCGCGGCCCAGATCGCGGCGGGGGCGAACATGGCGAAAGCCTAGCGCGCTGCGCTTCCCAAAAGGTTAGGAATATCGGACGAAGTCTCACTCAACGGGGCGGCGGGACGTGGAACAGACGATCGGCGCGGATTGGCGCGATCTCATCGGGACGGCGGATGTCGCTTTCCTGCTCGCCTTTTCGTCTCTCTTTTCGATCATCAACCCGATCGGCGGGACGTTCATCTTTTATGGCGTGACCAAGGATTTCTCGCCGGCCGACAAGGAGAAGGCGGCCGCCCTGGTCGGCGTTTACTCGCTGCTCATCATGTTCGGCGCGCTTTGGGCGGGGGCTTATGTCTTGCGTTTCTTCGGCGTTTCGATCGACGCCGTGCGGATCGCCGGCGGGACCGTCGTCGCACTGAGTGGCTGGCGTTTGTTGACGTCGGCCGACACTCACCCCGACCGCAAGGGTCACGAGCGCGCCGAGGAGCGGGGAGGGGACGGCGACCCGATGCAGCTCGCATTCTTTCCCTTGACGCTGCCGTTCACCACCGGCCCCGGCACGATCGCGGTTGCGATCACCATCGGCGCCGAGCAGCCCGCGACCAGCGTCGGCTTCGTCGCCTTCTTTCTCGGCGCCAGCCTCGCTGCGGCCGCCAACGCCGCGATCATCTGGATTTTCTACCGGTCCGCCGACCGGCTGACCAACTTCGTCGGGCCAACCGCCCAGGCGGTGATCGTGCGGCTCACCGCGTTCCTCCTCATGTGCATTGGCGTGCAGATCCTGGTCACGGCCGTAGGCGACCTGGTCAGCAAATGGCGGGTCACGTAGCTTGACCGCCCTCGCCGGCGCAAGCCGAGCGGTCCAGCCGACTACTTTCCGCCGGCGACCTCGATGTAGACATCGATCGGATCGATCACCGTGTCGGCGGCCTTCGCCTTCGCGGTTTCCGGGCTGCCCATTACCGCCTGCATCTTCGCAAGGTCGACATTCTCGCAAAGGATGGAAACGCGGTTTGCGTCGGCGTGCCTGAAAATTCGGTGGCTCGAGCAAAACTTCGAGAACACCGCTTTGCGATGTTCGCCGCCTTTGAGCCAAGTGTCCATGTTGCCCACCGCGTGGGTAACGACCACCATCCTCATGGCGCTTTCTCCCTGTCTGTCGTTGAATTGGGACTTGAAATCATCTGGGCTTCGTACCGGCTAACACAGGTAAACTCAAACAACTCCCCGGTTTGGTAGTGGGTCCATTTGGAATTATCGCTTGTCGGAGGCGATGATACCCCGGTTTCTTCGCCAGCCGCATTGCCTGTTCAAGCGCTTCGCGCCGCCTTCTCGGCCTGATAAAGCGCGCGGTAGCGCTTGAGGCGCGGCGCGTGGATCGCGGCCCGCTCCGGGTCCGGTTTGAACTCGCGCTGGACCGGCGGCCGCGGGCACACCGCCTCGATCGTTCCGGCCCCGGCGGCCAGCATGCCGAGCCGGGCGGCGCCGAGCGCCGCGCCTGCCTCCGCGCCGGAGGCGAGATCGATGGCAAGCCCGGTCACGTCGGCGATCGTCTGGCCCCAGAATTCCGACCGCGCGCCGCCGCCGACGAGCAGCGGCCGGATCGGCCGGGCTCCGGCGGCGTCCAGCACGTCGACCCCGTCGGCGAACGAGAAGGCGACCCCCTCCATGACCGCGAACGCCAGCGCATCGGCGCTGTGCTCGGATCTCAGTCCCACGAACATGCCGGTCGCTTCGGCGTCGTTGTGCGGCGTGCGCTCGCCGCTGAGATAAGGCAGGAAGATCGGCGCGGATGCGACCGCGCTCTTCGATCCGGCGAACGCCGCTGCGCCGGCGATCAACTGGCCGATGTCCTGCTCGCGGCCGAGGAGGGCGGCGAGCCAGGAGAGCGAGGAAGCGGCCGACAGCATCACCGCCATCCCATGCCAGCGCTGCGGCAGCGCATGACAGAACGCATGCAGAGTGCGCTCGGGCAGGCTGACGAAGCGGTCGGTGACGGAAAAGATGACGCCCGAGGTGCCGAGCGAGACGAAGCCCGCGCCTGCTGCGGTCGCGCCGACGCCGATCGCTGAAGCGGCGTTGTCGCCGCCGCCGCCGGCAATCGGAACCTTATGGCCCTTGAGGCCCCAGTTCCCCGCAACCTCGGGCGCGAGATAGGCCGAGACCTCCGACCCTTCGACGAGGGCCGGCATGGCCTTTTCAGTGAGGCCGGTCGCCGCCAGCAGGGCCGGGTCCCAGCGTCGGCGGCCGACGTCGAGCCATAGCGTCCCCGAGGCGTCGGACATTTCCGACGCTGCTTCGCCAGAAAGGCGCAGACGCACATAATCCTTGGGCAGGAGCACTTTTCTGGTGGCCTTTGCGATGTCCGGCTCATGCGCGGCGACCCACAGCATTTTCGGCGCGGTGAAGCCCGGCATGGCGAGGTTGCCGGTGCGCTGCTCGAGATCGGGGACACGGCGCTTGAGCTCGGGGCATTCCGCGAACGAACGGCCGTCGTTCCACAGGATCGCCGGCCTCAGCGGCTTGTCGTGCGCGTCGAGCAGCGTCGCGCCATGCATCTGGCCCGAGAGCCCGATTCCCCCGAGCGCGCCGAATTCGGGCGCCGCATGGCGGCGGATCGCGGCGACGACGGCCTCGACCCCCTCGACCCAGTCGGCGGGATCCTGCTCGCTCCATAAAGGATGGGGACGCGAGACGCTGAGCGGGGCGGAGGCTTCGGCCACAACCCGCTGATCGGCGTCGATCAGCAACGCCTTGACCGACGAAGTGCCGATGTCGAGCCCCAGAAACGTCTCTTGCCTGCCCTCAGTCATCGCCGCCTCCCCGTGAGCGGCCACCATAAACAAAAAGCCCCGGCCTTGTCGCCGGGGCCCAAGCCTGCGCGGCAAGCGCGCATGCGGGTTAAAAAAGGTCAGGCGACCTTCAGGTTCCCCGCCGACGAGCGGCCGGTGCGCTTGTCGGCGACAATCTCGTAGGCGACTTTTTGTCCCTCGGCGAGGTCGCGAAGCCCCGCGCGCTCGACAGCGCTGATGTGGACGAATACGTCCTTGCCGCCATCGTCGGGCTGGATGAAGCCAAAGCCCTTCGTTGCGTTGAACCATTTGACGGTTCCAGTAGCCATAGATGCAGTCCCGTAGATGAAGTTGAGTGGAGCGGCCTGATGAGCGCCAGTCCGCTATCGGTGCGGAAGGCTTCCTCGTCGCGCGCTAAGAACGCGAAGTCGCGGTCGGACATCGATGCCAGCCCATAGCCAGACATGGTGGTGAAATCAAGGTCGCCTCTCGCCCCGGCGCTTAGAGCCATGCGTCGGCGGCGTGGGCAATCTGAGCGCCAGCCTCGTAGTAGGCCTCCTTCAGCGCCGGCAGCGCCGGCGCGCCGGGCTCGGTGACCGGCAGCGGCAGGTCCTTGTCGCTCAGCTTTCCCAGGACGTGATCGGCGAGGAGCCGCCCGAATACCGTCCCTGTGCCGATTCCACGGCCGTTGTAGCCACAGAATGTCACAACGTTCGGCGCGAGCCGGTGAAATCGCGGCAGCGCGTTGTCCGTCATCCCCATCATGCCGTACCATTGCGCCTCGAACGCGATCTCTCCGATCTGCGGAAAGGTCTTTTGGATCGCGCGTGAAGCCCAGGCGCGGTGCACCTCCAGGCCCGCAAGCCGCAGGGCGCCGATGCTGCCGAATAGAAGCCGCCCGGCGCGATCGAAGCGGAAGGAATTCATGATCATGCGCGTGTCCCAGCACCCTTCGCGGCCGGGCAGGATCGCGGCCCGCAAATTGTCGCTTAAAGGCCGCGTCGCGAAGTTGAAGTAAGGCACGCGGATTTGCTCGCGCTTCCCCTGGGGCCACAGCGCCCCTTCGGCGTAAGCATCAGTCGCGACCACGATCCAGTCCGCAGCGACATTTCCCCCGTCGGTCTTAAGCCGCCAGACTTTGCCCGCCCGCTCGGCCGAGCGCGCCGGGCTTAGGGTATGGATAACCGCGCCGGCTGCAATTGCGGCGCTGGCCAATCCGCGCGCGTAGGCAAGCGGCTGTATGGTGCCCGCGCGCAGGTCGAGCAGCGAACCCGCGTAAATGTCGACGCCGATTCGCTTCGAAGTCTCGGCGCGGTCAAGGAGGCGAACGGGGGCGCCCCGCCCGCTCCATTGCCTTCCACGCTCCTCGATCTTGGCGAGCCCGGAAAGCCCGACTGCGCAGTGCAGCGTGCCATTGCGCACAAGCTCGCACTCGATTCCGTGCTTGTCGACGAGCGCATAGACTTCCGCCGGGCCGCCGCCGAGGAGGGTGAGGAGCCGCTCGCCGTAGTCGGCGCCCAGCCTCTCGATGATGTCGTCCGGGGCGAGCCACATGCCGGCGTTGACCAGGCCGACGTTGCGCCCCGCGCCGCCGAAGCCGATCTCGACCGCCTCGAGGCTCACGACCTTCGCCCCGGCCTCGGCCAGATGGAGCGCCGCCGAAAGTCCGGTGTAGCCGCAGCCGATGACCGCAACGTCGGCCCGGACCTCGCCTTGGAGGGTCGCCGTCGGCGGCGCCGGCGGAGCCGTCATTTCCCACAGGCCGTGCGAGAGCGAATCGTTTTGCATGAGACGGCTTCGAATCCCTGTCGCCGGAGTTCAGCGCTCAAGCGATGATAGGCCCGCGCCCGCGCCCTTTCCACTCCGCCGCCGGCCGCGCCCTCGACGCCTCGCTCACGGCCCAATATAGATCGATATTGGGGCTGCTCCTCATGTTCCAGAGGCCCGCAAAGGGCCCCAGGAAGCGGGGTGAAGGAGGCCCGAGGGCGTTCAAATGAGTGGCTTTCATGGACCAGATCTCGGCCCGTTCCAATGGGACGATCCGCTGCTCATCGAATCCGAGCTCGCTGAAGACGAGCGGATGATCCGCGACACGGCGCGCGATTTCGCGGCGAAGGAACTCGCGCCCCGCATCCAGAAGGCTTATCTTGAGGAGAGGACCGACCCGAAGCTCTTCCAGTTGATGGGCGAAGCTGGGCTTCTCGGGGTGACGCTGCCGCAGGAATATGGCTGCGCCGGCGCGGGCTATGTCTCCTACGGCCTCGTGGCGCGCGAGGTCGAGCGCGTCGACTCCGGCTTCCGTTCGATGATGAGCGTGCAGAGCTCGCTCGTCATGTATCCGATCCACGCCTATGGCGACGACGAACAGCGACGCAAGTACCTGCCCGGCCTCGCGCGCGGCGAGCTTATCGGCTGCTTCGGGCTCACCGAGCCGGGCGCGGGCTCCGATCCCGGCGGCATGGTCACCCGGGCGGAGAAGATCGAGGGCGGCTACCGGCTCGTCGGCTCGAAGATGTGGATCAGCAATGCGCCGGTCGCGGACGTGTTCGTTGTCTGGGCGAAGTCGCGCGCGCACGGCGACCAGATCCGGGGCTTTGTTCTCGAGAAAGGCATGAAGGGCCTTTCGGCCCCGAAGATCGAGGGCAAGCTGAGCTTGCGCGCCTCGATCACCGGCGAGATCGTGCTCGACAACGTCGAAGCGCCGGAGAGCGCGCTTCTGCCCAACGTCGCCGGCTTGAAGGGGCCATTCGGTTGCCTCAATCGCGCCCGCTACGGCATTTCCTGGGGTGCGATGGGCGCGGCGGAGGATTGCTGGTTCGCCGCCCGCCAATACGGCCTCGACCGAAAGCAGTTCGGCCGCCCGCTCGCCCAGACCCAGCTCTTCCAGAAGAAGCTCGCCGACATGCAGACCCGGATCGCGCTCGGTCTTCAGGCGTCGCTGAGAGTCGGCCGGCTCATGGACGAGGGTCGCGCTGCGCCCGAGATGATCTCGCTGGTCAAACGCTCGAATTGCGGCGATGCGCTCGATATCGCCAGAGCCGCGCGCGACATGCATGGCGGCAACGGCATCCAGATCGAATACAAGGTCATGCGTCACCTCGCCAATCTCGAAACCGTCAACACTTACGAGGGTACGCACGACGTTCACGCGCTGATCCTCGGACGCGCCCAGACCGGCCTGCAGGCGTTCTTTTGAGCGCGTCCGCGCTTGCCGGTCTGCGCGTCGTCGAGCTTGCGCGCGTGCTCGCCGGTCCGACGACCGGCCAGACGCTTGCCGATCTCGGCGCCGACGTTGTCAAGGTCGAGAGTCCGGAAGGCGACGAGACGCGCCGGTGGGGCCCCCCGTTCATCGACACTGAGGGCGAGGAGTCGGCCGCCTACTTCCATTCGTGCAATCGCGGCAAGCGCTCGATCGTCGCCGACTTCGCGACCGAGCGGGGACGCGAGATCGTGCGCCGCCTCGCCGCGCGCTCGGACGTCCTCATCGAGAATTTCAAGGTCGGCGGACTCGCCAAATTCGGCCTCGATTATGAATCGCTGAGCCGACTCAACCCGCGCCTTATCTATTGCTCGGTGACCGGTTTCGGCCAGACGGGGCCTTACGCCAAGCGCGCCGGCTACGACTTTCTGATCCAGGGCATGTCGGGAATCATGAGCATCACCGGCGAGCCGGACGGCTCGCCGCAGAAGGCGGGCGTTGCGATCAGCGATCTCTTCACCGGGCTCTATGGCGTCATCGCCATCGAAGCGGCGCTGATCGCGCGCGAGCGGAGCGGCAAAGGCCAGCACATCGACCTCGCGCTGTTCGACTCGATGACCACAATGCTCGCCAATCAGGCGATGAACTATCTGGCTTCCGGCCAGTCGCCGAAACGGATGGGCAACGCCCATGTCAATCTCGCGCCCTATCAGACGCTGCCGGTTCAAGACGGCTGGCTGATTGTCGCGGTCGGCAACGACGGGCAGTTCGCCCGGCTTTGCGGCGTGCTCGGCCTCGAGCCGCTCGCCAAAGACCCGCGCTTCGCCTCCAACCCCGGCCGGGTCGTGAACCGCATCGAAATGGAGCGGCAGCTCGTAGCGAAGACCGCGACATGGAAGCGCGACGCGCTTCTCGCCGCGCTCGAGGCCGCGGTGGTGCCCGCCGGGCCGATCAACACGATCTCCGATCTCTTCGCCGATCCGCAGTTCAAGGCGCGCGGCATGCGGATCGAGCCTGAGGGGACGCCCGGCGTGCGCAGCCCGATCCTAATGAGCGAAAGCCCGCTCAAGCTCGACCGCCGGTCGCCGAAGCTCGGCGAGCACACGGCGGAAATCCTGCGCGAGATCGGGCTTGAATAGAGGGGCCCGCGCGCGCTTGACGGCGCCAGCACACGGGCGGCAAATCGCTTCCGAGCGAGGCGAAAGATGAGCGCGATTCGAAATGTCTGCGTCTATTGCGGATCGAGCGCCGGCGACGACGCGCGCTTCGCCGACGCGGCGGAAGAGCTCGGGCGGGCGCTGGCGGCCGGGGGCGTCGGCCTCGTCTATGGCGGCGGCGGCGAAGGGCTGATGGGGCGCCTCGCGCGCGCGACGCTCGCGGCCGGCGGCTACGTGACCGGCGTCATCCCGAGCTTCCTCATCCGCAAGGAGCATGCGCTGACCGCCGCTCACGAGGTGCTGGTCGTCGACAGCATGCACGAACGCAAGCAGGCGATGTTCGATCGCGCCGACGCCTTCGTCGCCTTGCCGGGCGGGGTCGGGACGCTGGAAGAGCTGGTCGAACAGTTGACCTGGGCGCAGCTCAATCGCCACATGAAGCCGATCCTGATCGCCGATATCGGCGGCTTCTGGCGCCCTCTGCTCGCTCTGTTCGCCCATATGCGGTTCGAAGGCTTCATTCGCGACGGCTTCGATATGCGCTATCTGGTCGC
>Ga0335076_10001648_pt1 | contig 21779 bp, 14 predicted proteins | sample Lox_Sample_25_FD_206717 | JGI IMG/M metagenome (GOLD analysis project Ga0335076, IMG submission 206717) | Soil microbial communities from Loxahatchee National Wildlife Refuge, Florida, United States - Lox_Sample_2.5 | ecosystem: Environmental > Terrestrial > Soil > Wetlands | place: USA... | reverse complement strand
TGTGCGATGGTCCAGCTTGCGCCAGCAAGGATGCGACGTTCATCAGAACAAACGCGGTGAGCAGGGAATAACGGATTTGAGTCTTCAATCGTTCAACAGCTTTCATCGTAGAATCTCCTGAAAAAACTGAACTCCAAGGAATGGGAGCTGCGGGAACCGAGTCTTCCTGAAGCATCCAATGCCCTGTACTTGAGATATCGAAAACGGTTGCAAAAACCCGACACGCTGAAAAAACTGGCTGTGCGTGACAACGGTTCGCGATGTCGGGGGCCTCACGATCCTGGCCCTGGTGTTGTTGGCCACGCAGGTCAGGTCAGAGACCCCCAACTGCAGCAACAGGTCACGACCGTTTTTCGCGGCGATGATGCTCGTGCAGTTGCTGACCGGGGGATCTGGAAGCGCCCACCGACGCCTTGCGCCCAACCAGAGTGTGCGCGGACGATCTCCAGAAACACTCGAGCGTCGGCTCCATGCGGCCGCGCGGGAACTGAGCCTTACCTCCGGCAACAACGGCCCACCGCATGGTGAGAGGAGGGTCGCTCGACAACAACTCTTCGACTCGCAGCCAGGGGCGGATGCCCGGATGGGCTGGCGATTCGAGGAGTGGCGGCATCGAGTGGACAGAGCCAGACAGCCACGCGGCAATCTGCGCCGCCCAAAAAGTGAGAGAGAGAAACTTCTTTCCGTTTTTCATTTCTTGACTTCCTTCTTCGATGAGATTCGGGCATCTGTCCGCGCAGACCGGCACAGCCTGGCAGGTGAATCTGGCGCCAGCCTCCGCACGCGGCGACCGCACAGGGATAGAACAAACGCTCTTGACTGGAATATCGGAAGGGAAGAGAGAAAAGCGACGGACTTGCGGCGACAACTCAAGCAAAAATTTAGATAGCCTGAATTGATGGCGTGAGTCGGTGTTCCGCAGCTTGCGGAACATATGAAACATGAAACGACACAAGTGTGTTTCGAATTTCGCGCCCGCGCAAAAAACGAAGAAGGCGATCCTGCCCAGGCGGTCAATTAGAGTCTGCGGGCTTATTTCTCCCGCTTATTTACGCCTTAGCACCAGGAGTTCGTAGATGTTGCTGTAATCATCCGTCCACAACCGTATCGGAACCGTTGCGCCGGTAGGATGTCCCGCATTGGCGAGGGCGGGAATTTGCAGAACTTGCGGATCTCGGGCGAGCAGCACCCATGTGTTCTCGATATTGTTCGGATCCCTCCCCTCGACCTCAAGCGTGGTTAAACCGTACGCATCGCTCAGGGCCGCCATGAGCGGCTGCAGGTCGACCGAGTTGCTGGAGACATGGAACGCGATCACGGATTCAGGTCCGCGGAGTTCGCTCAGGTACAGTTTCATTGCTTCGCTGGTGAGCAGGTGAACGGGAATGGAGTCGCTATTGAACGCGTCCACGGCAAGGACGTCGAATTTCTGCAATTCGCCGCGCCCGGCTTCCGCCTGCATCATGATGCGAGCGTCTCCCAAAACAATCTCCGTCTTCGCGGCCGAACCTCTCAGAAAAGTAAACTGCGGCGCGTCTCCCTGGGACAGGGAAATGACATCGGGATCGATTTCGTAAAAGCGGTAATAGTCGCCGGGACGTCCGTAGGCAGCCAGCGTGCCGACTCCCAGCCCGATCACTCCTACCCGCAGATTCCGGTTATCGGGACGCGGAAAGTTATCGAGCAGAAGGCCAATGCCGCTTTGCCGAAAATAGTAGCCAGTCGGCTCGAATCGGGTAGCGGGATTTGAATTCTGAAGGCCATGCAGTGTGTGCCCGCTTACCAGGTAGGGCCCGATGTCGTTATGCGCAACAGTCTTGATGCCGAAGAAATTTCTCATGCGCAGGTTCACGAGAGTACCCACGCCTTCTTTCTGGAAGAGTTCCAGCGTGTACACTCCGGACTCGATCACAACTACGAGGGCTGCTCCGGCGACAATCAGCCAGCCTCCCGGAATGCGGTGAGCCCATGAATCTTTGTCTCGAAGCAGCGTGACAAAAAGCAGAACTCCGGCCGCGAGCAGCGCAAACTGGAATTCCCAGAAGCGCACAAAGATCACTGGCGCCAGAAAAACTACAAAGATGCTGCCGATGGCGCCGCCGATGCTGACCATCAGATAGAACGAGGTCAAATGCTGAGGTTCGGGCTTGAGCCGCGCCAGTTCCCCGTGGCACACCATGCAAACGGTGAACAGCGTCGCGCAGAACAGGATTACCAAACGCGCCACGATCGGTCCGCCGTAATTCGCCAGCCCAGCGAAGGCTCCGACCGTCAGCACAGCACACAGAGGATGAAAAATCTCTCGCCGGTACCAGCGGGCGTGATCGAAGCAAATGATGAACGACAGAAGGTAGAGAGTGAGCGGCAAGACCCACAGCAGGGGCACGATCGCGATCTCTTGGCAGATCAGGTTGGTGGTAGCGAGCAACATGGCTGAGGCGCAAGCGGCGAGCGACATCCACAAAAACCTCGGCTTGGCCGCTTCTGCCTTTTTTGGGCGGCTCCGCGGAGCAGCAGCAGGCATTACCGGCTGCAATTCCCGACGGCGCAGTTGAAGCGATGCACAGCCCGCTGCCGCGACCAAAAAGCCGACATACCCCGCCGCCCATAACCAAGCCTGGGTCGACAGGGTGAGAAATCGCTCAATCAAGAACGGATATGTCAGCAGCCCCAGCATCGATCCCAGATTCGACAAGGCGTACAGCCGATACGGAATGGCCTCGCCATGGCCCGTACTGAACCATTTCTGCAGCAGGGGACTCGTCGCCGACAGAACTATCGTAGGAAGACCGACGGCGCAGATCAGCAGCAACAGGATTTGCCACACCGGATTGGCGCTTGGCCGTAATCCCGACGAGAACGCCGGGAAGATGGGCGAACGCCACACATACGCCAGAAAAGCGATCAGGAGCGCGGAAATCACCAGCAACGAGAGATGAACCCTGCCTTGCTTTCGGGAATCGAATTTCGCACAAATCAGCGCGGCATAGCCGTAGCCCGCAAGCAGGAAAAGCTGAAACATCAAAAGAGAGGTGCTCCAGACCGATGGACCGCCGCCAAAGCGGGGCAAAATGAACTTGCCCATCACCAACTGCACTTGAAAAAGCAGAAAAGCGCTGAGGAAAATGGTGACGGCATAAACGCCAGCTTTCGGGACATCCGCCGGTCTTGGCGACTCCGTGCGGCGACGAGTGGCCGCAACCGTCAAAGTGTGCGCAGCGAGACGACCGCTTCTTGCTCTTGGCTCAGAACGTGAGATGGAACGAGGCATGGGCCCTTTGCGGAAAGGAATGACTTCCCAAGAAAATCATTTGAATGTAGCAATGTCGTGTTACAGGTAGATGACAAAGGAAGGGAAACGCAGTGTGCAACTAAAGAAGGAAGGCGCGGGACGCGCGTGAAGAACGCAGCACTCGACATCGCCGACATTTCCGGAGACGGCCTGATTACGGCATTTTGACGGCCGGCGGTGGGTTGGGCAGTTTTCTCATTTCAATCGCACGGGCCGACATCGCACGCGCCGTCTCGATCATCTGTTTCGCGCGTTCTTCCTGCTCGGTCGCAATCGTTCTGTGCTTTTCCGTTTTTAAGGAGAAGTCGCGATCTGATAGCGTTTTAACGATGCTGTCGATTGCAGAGTAAGTGGAGGTGCCCTTCGTGCTCAGGGATTTCATCAAGTCATATCCCTCAGCGCACAGGCGATGCATCTCAGAAATTCCTTTCCTGAGATCATCCACGTTCTGAGAGTTTAGTGCCGCCTGCTGGGGTTTCATCGCACGTTTTGTCACCCAGGCGTCAAGCTCCAAGGGAGAAGCTATTACCGACGCGCCCGTTTGCCCCAGTGGCCGTCGCACCGGCAACCGTAACGCTTGTTCGTAGCGTTGCACGGTTCGAACACCCTTACCGAGATAGTTCGCAATGTCTTTCCAACCACTTAGAAAGTTCGGCTGTGCCGTCAAACGACGAGGGTTTACAGAGGTAAACCTAAAGTCAGACGCCATGTCTGGCCTCCTGCGGTCGCATTGTCAATTGCGCAAGAGACCGACGCCCATTCGGGCACGGCGGAAAGATGGGTAATTGATCGATCACAGACTATACCTGCGGGGGGGGGATGGCAAATCGCTCGCAGGCGAATGGCGTAGCCCACGTTGAGCCCATACCGCCTTGCCGAGTAAATCAACGGCGGATTTTTGGAGCGTGTTGAGATCTGATTCACGTTACAATTATTTTTTCGCCCTCGATTTTATGTTGGTTCGGAACACTTCTAATTCTCAGCAAACTGCTCCCCGCGCAGAAGTGGTTGATCAATCCCGGATACGAATCCAAAAATCGATGCGGGCCGTTCAATCCAGTCTTCAATGCTTGCAACAGACCCGCTTGCTACTGGATAAATTTTGGCAGTCTCGGCTGCAGAAGTAACCGGGGAAGTTCAAGCAGGCGGAGATCAATGCAGATCTCTTAGTCAATTGCTGCAAGTTACGCTTATCTTTCACGCCGTAGCGGCTTTTTAGTCGAGGCGCACTTCATCCGCGGCCCCGGTGCCTGCCGCGAACCAAGCCTTCGAATGCTATATAGCGCTCTCTGAGAGCCCTTATTTTTCCGGGAGTGTTGATAAATGCGCTATAGAGTACTATACTCCGCCCGTTTGCACATTCAGCGCTTTTGGAGGCGTTTGCTATGAATAGCCATGTGTCCCGATCCTTTGGGCGTGTGAGCGCGTTTGCGTTGGCGATGGTGATCGCTCTCGTGGTTCCGTCTTTTGCTCAAGAGAAAATTCTTGGAGGATACTTCGAGGAGTGGAGCATTTACTACGCCGGCTATAATATCGCGAACCTGCAGCAGAATAAGGTTGCAGATAAGCTTACCCACCTCATCTACGCGTTTGCCAATGTCAGCAGCAGTCCAGCAGGATGTACTCTCGCCGATACCTGGGCCGATTACCAGACTCCATATCTGCCCAGCGTGAGCGGCACTCCCTATCCTGGTCCTCTCTACGGAAACTTCGCGGCCATCCAGCAACTCAAGCAGCTTCATCCTCGGCTAAAGGTGCTTATGTCAGTGGGAGGAGCCTCGGCAGCGAACACCACCGCGTTTCAGACGGTAGCCAGCACGCCGGCAGGGCGGCAGGCCTTCGTTGCGTCCTGCATCGATTTGTTTATTAACGGAAACATCGCGGCGGGAATAACGGCGCCCGGCTTGTTCGACGGGTTCAACATTGACTGGGAATTTCCCACGTCTGCCGACAAGCAGAATTTCACGGCGCTGCTTGCCGAATTTCGCGGCCAACTGAATGCACTGGGCAAGACGACCGGCAAGCATTACGTCATGTCGTTCGATGGCCCGGCTGGCTCGCAGAACTACGTCAACATTGATCTTCGCAACGCGGCAAAGCAGGTGGATTTCATCACGATTGATGGTTACAACTATGCTGGCTCCTGGGACACACAGACCAACCATGCATCCCCGCTGTTTGACTCCAAACAGGATCCACTCTACGGGCAAAAACTCGATATCGATGACACGGTGAACGCTTACCTTGCGGCTGGCGTTCCGCCGCATAAGTACACCATGGGATTGCCGCTCTACGGAGCTGGATGGACTGGCGTACAGAATGTGAATCACGGGCTTTACCAGAACTCCACCGGTCCCTCGCCGGTTCCATTGGCTAATGGTACCGGGCTGTGCACCGATTTAAGCGGCGCCACGGCAGGATGCGACACCCTCCTGACTCCGGGCCTCGCAACCTACGGGACGCTCGCGGATCTACAGGCAAATGGCTACAAGAACTACTATGATCCGAAACGGGTCTCGGTTTCCCTCTATGATCCGACGGCGGGTACTTTTTACAGCTATGACGATCCTCAAACCGCTTTTCTGAAGATGCTCTACATCGACATCAAAGCGGGTGGCCTCGGCGGCGCCTATGTCTGGGCCGTCAAAGACGACGATGCAAACGGCACGATGGTGAAAGCCATGGCGGCAGGCTTGGGCCGCTAACATTCCTTGAGTTGTGCGCACTTGGCGATGCCGGCTCGGTTTGCGGATTCCCCAACCGAGCCGGCTTCGCGTTCAGATCGGATCCCGATCTCCAAACTGAGCCATTACCCCCCAAACTTCCGTACTTCTCGTTTTTCCCAATCAGCATTTACAATGCAACAGGTTTGCATGGCCCGAGCACCTAAGTTTCGGGACACGCGCTACGCAACCGATCGCGCCTGACAGAATCTAATAGAGGTAGGAACCGGTAGAGGATGGCGACCACAAAGACCGACCCCAAGCTGGCCGCTGCGGCCAATGGCGCAAAAAAGAACAGAATGTTCGATGGTCTCAGTCGGGACCAACTGATCCAGGCCTACCGGTACATGTATACCTCCCGTCGTATTGATGACCGGGAGATCCTGCTCAAGCGGCAACAGAAAATTTTCTTCCAGATGTCGAGTGCTGGCCACGAAGCGGTCGGAGTTGCCGCGGCGATGGCCCTGAAGCCGGGCTACGACTGGTTTTATCCCTACTATCGCGACCGCGCGCTCTGTCTCGCGCTGGGCGTGAAGCCGCTGCAAATGTTCTTGCAGGGAGTCGGCGCGGCCGACGATCCCAGCTCTGGCGGTCGGCAGATGCCTTCGCACTGGAGCTATCCCGATCTGCACATCGTGACGCAGTCTTCGCCGACCGGCTCGCAGATTTTGCAGGCGATTGGGTGCGCGGAGGCCGGACGATATTTCGCGCGGCATCCGGACGCGGCTCGGGTTCCGGAAAACCCACCTCCTGCAAATGGGGCATCCTTTGCGGGTGTCGATTATCGGCAATTCAAGAACGTCTCTTTTCAGGGCGACGAAATCAGCTACGTTTCGCTCGGCGACGGCACTTCGAGCGAAGGTGAGTTCTGGGAGGCGATGAACGCTGCCGCTCTCGGCAAGCTCCCGGTGATCTTCTCGGTTGAAGACAATGGCTACGCGATTTCGGTTCCAGTGGAAGTGCAGACTGCGGGAGGCAGCATCTCGCGCCTGGTCTCAGGCTTCCCTAATTTTCATTTCGAAGAAGTAGACGGTACCGATCCTATCGCGGCTTACGCCGCGTTTGCCCGTGCCGCTAAATATTGCCGGGAGGGCCTTGGCCCGGCGTTCGTGCATGCGCACGTCATTCGTCCTTATTCGCATTCGCTCTCGGATGACGAGCGGCTCTACCGTCCGGACGCCGAGCGCGAGCGCGATGCCCAGCGCGATCCCGTGACGCGCACGCAGATGTTCCTGTTGCGGGAGGGCGTGCTCGACGATAAAGGCATCAACCAACTCGAAAAGGATGTCGAAGCCGAGCTTCAGGCGGCCGTCGATCAGGCCCTGGAAGCCCTTCCGCCCGCGCCCGAGTCGATCACCACTTTCGTATATTCACCGGACATCGATCCGACTTCTGCGGCTTTCGATACTCCGCCCGGGCCAGAGCCTGCGCCCGCGGCTGACGGCAAGAAACCGGCCACGAAAACGATGGCGGACCTGATCAATGCCACGCTGCGCGATGAGATGAAGCGCGACGAGCGCATCGTGATCTTCGGCGAAGATGTTGCGGACTGCAGCCGCGAAGAGTATTTGAAGCGCAAGCTGGTGAAAGGGAAGGGCGGCGTCTTCAAGCTGACCTTCGGCTTGCAGTGCGAGTTCGGCAACGACCGCGTTTTTAATACGCCGCTGGCGGAGGCATCCATCGTTGGCCGCGCCACGGGAATGGCGACGCGCGGGTTGAAGCCGGTGGTTGAAATTCAATTCTTCGACTATATCTGGCCGGCGATGATGCAGATCCGCGATGAACTCAGTGTCATCCGGTGGCGATCAAACAACGGATTTTCGTGCCCGGTCGTAATCCGCGTCGCGATTGGCGGATATCTCACCGGCGGCGCCATCTATCACTCGCAGTGCGGCGAGAGCATCTTCACGCACATTCCGGGGCTGCGCGTGGTATTTCCGTCGAACGCTCTCGATGCTGCCGGGCTGCTGCGAACCGCCATACGTTGCGATGACCCGGTACTTTTCCTCGAGCACAAGCGGCTCTATCGCGAATCGTATGGACGCTCGAGTTATCCCGGCGCTGAATATATGATCCCGTTCGGCAAGGCGAAGATCGTGCATCCGGGCGAAGATCTCACGGTGATCACCTACGGCGCGGTTGTGCCGCGCGCGCTGCAAGCGGCGCAGAAGCTGGAACGCGAGCAAGGCGTGAAAGTCGAGCTGATCGACCTCCGCTGCCTGAATCCGTTCGATTGGGAGACAATTGCGGCTTCGGTCGCCAAGACGAATCGAGCGCTGGTCGCCTACGAAGACACGCTAAGCTGGGGATACGGTGCCGAGATCGCTGCGCGCATCGCCGACCAGCTATTCGACCAGCTCGACGCCCCGGTTCGCCGCGTGGCCGCCAAAGACACGTTCGTGGCCTACCAGCCGATTCTCGAAGACGCGATCCTGCCCCAGCCCAATGACTTGTTCCTCGCGATGAAGGAACTGGCGAAATACTGAGGCGTCAGGACCGGGCTTCCACCGACATTGCCTGTCGTACCGTCGGCTCGGGTTCTTCCGAGAACAGCGCTGCATAGATTCCGCCGCCCAGCGCTCCGCCAATCAAAGGCGCGACCCAGAACATCCAGAGTTCGCTCAAGGCCCATCCCCGTGCGAAGATAGCGGGCCCGGTGCTGCGCGCGGGATTTACCGAGGTATTCGTCACCGGGATGCAGACGAGGTGAATCAACGTGAGACACAGGCCGATCGCCACTGGCGCAAAACCTTTCGGAGCACGTTTGTCGGTCGAACCCATGATCACCATCAGGAAGAACGCGGTCAGCACAACCTCGGCGACAAAGCCTGCCAACAAAGAGTAGCCGCCTGGAGAGTTCGCGCCGTAGCCGTTGCATGCGAAACCGTTGCGCACGTCGAAGGCGGCGTTTCCGCTGGCGATCACATACAGCACTCCCGCCGCGGCAATCGCGCCCAGCACTTGTGCGATGACGTATTGGAGTAACTCAGAGGCCGGGAAGCGCTTTCCAACCACGAGTCCCAAAGTTACCGCGGGATTCAAATGACAGCCCGAAACATGCCCGATGGCGAAGGCCATGGTGAGGACCGTAAGTCCGAAAGCCAAGGCTACGCCGGCGAATCCGATGCCAACCGCAGGAAAGGCAGCCGCCAAGACTGCGGCGCCGCATCCACCCAATACCAGCCAAAACGTTCCCAGAAATTCAGCGAGAGCGCGTTTCCCGATAGGCATGACGATCTCCTTGTGGAACCGGGTAAAGAGAATTTATGTGACGTTGCAGGATCAGGAGCTTGTGAGGGTGCCAGCCTAGCACAATCGGGTCGGATGTAGAAGTCACGGCAGCAGCCCGGGTTGGTGGCTCAGTTTGAATTTCCTGCTGCAGCTCGCTTTCGAATGGCGTCATCCTGAGCAGAGCCGCTTTTCAGGCGGAGCGAAGAGCCTGCCCTGAGCGAAGTCGAAGGGATCTCCCGCACGATGAAGTGTGCCAATGCGAGATCCCTCGAGCCGCTGGTGAAAGCGCGGGCCTTCGGGATGACGCATTGTTGAATTTGTATACTGAACTTCGCTCCCATGCATCGCACTCTTTTTCTTCTCGCGCTCGTGTTTCTTTCGATCCGCACGGGCACTAGCGCCGACTCGCCACCCGCCTATCAATCGCAGGGAACAAAGAAGATGGCGGCACTGCTGGTGCAGATCTACAACGAACAGGACTGGAAGACTGATCCCAACAAGGATGCCCTCCGAGCCAAATACTTTCAGAGCATGCTCGAGGCCAAGCCGCCATACGAAAAAGAAATCCAGGTCCGCAAGGCGATTGCCGATTGTCTACTGCGCGCTGGCGACAGCGCGGGATCGGTCGAGCAGCTGGAAAAAATCCGCAGCCTCAGCCGGGAGAGGGGAACTCCGCTCGAGACCGGCTTCGACACAGAAGTTCGCGACGCACTCGGCATCTCTTATCTTCGGCTCGGCGAGCAGGAAAACTGCATTGCGATGCACGGCCAGGAGTCTTGCATCTTTCCGCTGAAAGGTTCTGGGATTCATGCGCGCACTCGCGGAGCCGAAGGCGCCGTACGCAAATTTACTGCAGCGCTCGAAAAAAATTCCAAAGACCTGAAGGCGCGCTGGCTGCTCAACATCGCCTACATGGCGCTCGGACGTTATCCGCAAGGCGTTCCGCAGCAGTGGCTGATTCCGCCGAGCACGTTTGCCTCCGACGCCGACATTGGCCAGTTCAAAGACGTCGCCGCCGCTGCCAGCATTTTGACCAACGGCCGCTCCGGCGGGGTCGTCATGGAGGACTTCGACGGCGATGGCCTGCTCGACCTCGTCGTTTCCTCTTCCGGCCCAATGGATCAGATTCGCTACTTCCACAACGACGGCAACGGATACTTCAGCGAGCGAACGAGGGAGTCGGGGCTGATTGGCGAAGTCGGCGGCCTCAACGTGATCGCCGCTGACTACAACAATGACGGTCATCCGGACCTGCTGATTCTGCGGGGTGGATGGTGGGGCGAGCACGGCAAGTATCCCATGTCGCTCATGCGCAACAATGGCAACGGCACCTTCGACGATGTGACTGAACAAGCCGGCCTGCTTTCACTGCACCCTACGCAAACCGCGGCCTGGGCCGATTTTGACGGCGACGGATGGCTCGACCTTTTCGTCGGGCACGAGCAGATGGGGAGAGAAAGTCATCCTTCGCAGCTCTTCCACAACAATCACGATGGGACCTTCACCGAAGTCGGCGCAGCCAACCAGCTTGGCGATCTTGGGTTCGTCAAGGGCGTGGCCTGGGGAGACTTCAACAACGACGGCCGTCCCGATCTTTACATCTCGCGCAAAAGCCAGCCGAATATTTTGTTTCGCAATGACGGTGCGCGCGACAAGAAGAATCCGCGCGCGGATCGATGGCAGTTCACCGACGTCACCGAAGAGGCCGGTGTTGCCGAACCAGTCCAGAGTTTCCCGACCTTCTTTTTCGATTACGACAACGACGGCTGGCCTGACATCTTCGTGGCCGGATACTGGTACGACACCTTCGACGACATCGGCGCATTCGAGATGAAAAAGAATTTCCGCGCGGAGACTCCACGCCTTTACCACAACAACCACAACGGAACCTTCACTGACGTCGCCAAGCTGATGCGGCTCGACCGCGTCATCGTCCCGATGGGCGCGAACTTCGGCGACCTGGACAACGACGGCTGGCTCGATGTTTACTTCGGCACGGGCGATCCGGCCTTCGAGGCGCTGCTGCCGAACCGCATGTTCCGCAACAACGAAGGCAAGAATTTTCAGGACGTCACCACGTCCGGCGGTTTTGGGGAATTGCAGAAAGGACATGGCATCGCTTTCGGCGACCTCAGCAACAACGGTCAGGAGGACGTGTTCGAAGTCATCGGCGGCGCCTTGCCTGGCGACAGTTATGCGAGCGTGCTGTTTCAGAACCCGGGTCATCCGCAAAATCATTGGATCACTCTCGAACTGCAGGGTGTCCAGACGAATCGCGCGGCATTTGGCGCCCGCATCTGCCTGACCGTGCAGAATGGCAAAAACAAGCGGCGCATCTATCGAACCGTTGGATACGGCTCGAGTTTCGGCGGCAATCCCATTCGACAGCACATCGGCATTGGGTCGGCAACGGAAGTCGAACAGATCGAAGTCGATTGGCCGGTTTCGAAATCCACGCAGCGATTTAATCATGTGGCGGCCGATCACGCTTTTCACATTGTTGAGGGCAAAGACCTGTTGACGCCTGTCCCCTACCAGAGCTTTAAGCTCGCCCCCGCGGTCCGGCCGCAGGATCAGATGCCACACGATCATCCGATGAACTAGAAACGGCCGGTTACGAAGGCTTTCCGCGCGACGTGTTCCCGTTTGTTCGTTCTTAGCAGGGATGCTAGCCTGCAATCTGTGGGTTCCGGCTACGCCAATCCGTTGAAGCCGCGTATTTCTTCCCCGGCGCGGATCGTCCAATGGCTGCAGTCCGCCTCGGCTGAAGTGTGGGTCAAGTTTCTACTGGCGCTGGTCGGTCTTACGCTCGCCTTCGCGGCGGCACTGTTCTCCACCGTGTCCCGCGATGCCGGAAATCTCTGGGCCACGGTCATCCTCGCGTCGCTCTCCCTGCTGCTGGCCACGCTTGTAGGTCTGGTCACGGTGCCGTATCTGGCACGCCGCGTTGCTGTCGAACGCCTGCGCGAGTCGTTCGACTACGACGTGACCAAAGCCGGGATCGTCTATGTTGTGGTCACACTGGTGATTGGCATCGCGGCCCTGAACACTGGCAACAATCTGCTCTACATCGTGGTTGCCGCCATGTTGGCGGCGATTCTTGTCTCGGGTATTGTTTCCGCGTGGGTGCTGCGCTGGCTCCAACTCGATGTGCGGCTTCCCGAGCACGTCTTTGCCGGGCGAACGGTAATGGGACGCATCCACCTGCGCAACCCGCGCCGATTCCTGCCCTCGTTTTCCGTGCGTGTCGTCTCGACTCGCAAGAAGAAAAAGACGCCAGCAAAACAATGGCGCTGGGAGTCCGCGACCTTCGCCTTTCCGTTCAATCGTCCGCGCCAACAACAGTGGCTGCGCTTGCCTGATCGTCGCTTGCGTCGTGTCGACGTCGCGCCCTCGGCTCCCGGCATTTTCCAGGGCATGGCTTACTTCCCATTTCTGCCGCCACGGGGCGAACTTTCAGCCGACCTTGCACTTCAGTTCGAGCATCGAGGACGTTATCGCGAAGACAGCTTCGGCCTCGCCACGCGTTTCCCGTTCGCCTTCCTGACCAAGACCCGCCACGTCAGCCTGCCTCGCGAGGTGCTGGTCTACCCGCACATCGAACCCACTGATACGCTGTTCCAGATTCTTCCGCTGGTGCGCGGCGAGTGGGAAAGCTTCGTGCGCGACCGCGGGTCCGATCTCTACCGCATTCGCGAATACATGCCTGAGGATTCCGCCCGCCACGTCGACTGGAAAGCCACCGCCAAGTCCGGTTCGCTCAAAGTCCGCGAGTTCGCCCGCGAAGACGAACGCAAGCTGTGCATCATCTTCGACAATCCGGAAGCTGGACTCATTACGGAGCCTGCGTACGAAAAAGCCGTCGACCTTGCAGCCTCGCTGGCGTGGCACTTCGCCGACGAGGCTGCGGAACTCTCCTTCGCCATCGCCGGCCAGCCGCGCACCCGCGATCTGCACCAGTTCCTGGCCGCGCTCGCTGTTGTCGAGCCCCAACCCAAGCCAGCGGAGCAGGGAAGTTCGCCGCATGATTCGCTTCACCAAATGAAGCTCGCTACTTCCGGCGAGTACAACATCGTCATCACTGCCCGTCCGCGCGGCAACCTGCCGACCACGCTGTGGAATTCCTCCTACTTCGTTTTTGTCGGCTAGGCAGGGTTGCTGCAAATGCGCGACCTGAAACGGCCTCCCGGGCCGGAAAGATTTCATTTTTCCCAACCAATTCTTCTTCCCGAGCATCTGGTTTGGGCATATACTCGCGCCCCGGTAGATGCTTTTGGAACAGCTCGGAAATCTGTGAACCGGGAGGGATCAAATGCGGATCTGCGACCTCATCAAGAATCAGGAAACCTACCAGGCAGAGCTTGGCTGCACCGTGCTCGAAGCCGTGCAGGCCATGGTCGAACGCAACATTGGAGCGGTTCCCGTGCTGCATAACGGCCTATTGGTCGGGATTTTTTCCGAACGCGACCTGATGAAGCGCGTTGTCGCCGCGGGCCTCGATCCTCGCCGCACCTGCATGGCCGAGGTCATGACCGCCGACCCGCTGAGCATCAATATGAACGAAGAACTCGAGACCTGCATGACCCTGATGCGGCGCCATAGCTTTCGCCACTTGCCCGTCTGCCATGAAGGGCAACTCATCGGCATGGTGTCGCTCCGCGACATCCTGCTGCATGATCTCGACGAGAAGGATGACGAGGTCCGCATGATGCGCGCCTACATCCACTCCACGCCCGACGCCTAGGTTTGACGGTTTGAACGCGGGCGATTATTCGTAGCGCAGAGCCGCCATCGGGTCGACCTTGGCCGCCCGCCGTGCGGGCCAATACGCGGCAAAAAGCGCGACACTCAGCAGCAGAAGTGGTGTAAGGAACATCGTCGTCAGATCAAACCTGTTCACGCGATACAGGCTGGCTCGCAGGAAACTCGAAGCTAACACTGACAAGAACAATCCAAGCAGGCAGCCCGCACCGCTGATCGCAGCGGCACGTCCAAGAACCTGGCCGTAGATATCTTTTCGTTCCGCGCCTAGCGCCATCCGCAATCCGAATTCATGAGTGCGCTCGGCGACCATGCACGAAACCACTCCGAAGAGACCGATGGCGGCGAGAAGCAGAGCCAGGGCACCAAATGTGCCAAGCAAAAGTACAGTGAAGCGCCGCTCGGCAATGGACTCGGCAACCAGCGACGCCAGGCTCGTCGTGTCGTAAACCGGTAGATCTTTGTCTACTGCCCACACCCGCTGTTGTACTTCATTGAATAGGATCTGCCCTGGCTGATCGCTGCGCACCACAAAGGCCGTGTGGCCGGCGCTGCCGCTTTTCACCTCAAACATCGAGAAATAGATCATTGGCGGCGGGTCGGCGTCGAGCGCCGAAATGTGCACATCCGCAGCGATTCCAACGATCGTGAATAGATCGCCACCCCACTCGAACCGCTGCCCGATGGGATCTTGTCCTGGGAAGAATTTTCTTGCCAGCGTTTCGCTGATAATCGCATCGCACTTGCCCGTGCATCTGTGCCGCGGATCTGCCTTCGCTGACGTATCGTGCTGCTCTCCGCTAAAGTCACTGCCCCTGATCAGCGAGACGCCCATGGCGTTGAAATAACCGGGGCTGACAAGCGAATTCTCTGCCCAGTGAAAATCATCTTCGGCGGCATGTTCCAGCCGAAAACCGATCTGCCGCGTATCGCTGAGGGGAAGATGAGTAGCCGCCGCCACGGCCTTTGCTCCTGGCAGATGTCGCAGACTTTCGAGCAGCGTTTGCTGCACTGACATGCGCCGGATGGGATCGGGATAGCGAGCGTCATCGAAAATCGTACGAACGACAAAGGTATTGTTCGGGTCGAAGCCAAAAGGAGAATTCAGAAGCCGCACGAAGCTACGGATCAGCAGTCCTCCAGCAATCAGGAGCACGATGGTCGCGGCAATCTCAGTGATGACCACCGAATTCTGCAGCCGTTGCGAACTGCGTGCTGGACCCACCTGCGTCGATTCCTTGACGGCTCCCTGGGGCGCGACATGCGACAGCCGCCATGCAGGAGCCAGTCCGAAAAGAATGGCCACCGCAATTGAGAGCGAGAGGGCGAAAACAAAAGTGGTTGGGTGCAGTGCAACTTCGTAAAGACGGGGAACGTTGTGTGGGCCAAATCGCCGTAGCGCCGCGATCGATCCGGACGCGATGAGCATAGCCGCGCTGGCTCCGATCAAGGAGAGCATTATGCTTTCCACCAGGCACTGTCGTATGATGCGCGCCCGGTTTGCGCCCAACGCGGCGCGGATCGCCATTTCCCGCGCTCTCGGGCTCGCGCGCGCCAGCAGAAGATTAGCGACATTCGCGCAAGCGATCAGCAGCACGCAGCCCACGGCCAACGCCAGCAGCGAAACCAGCGGCCGAGCTTTGTCCACCGCGTACGCTGCGAATGGATAGACCTTTGGCTGCACGTGAACCGTCCCGCTATACGAGTACTGCGAATACTGCTGCATGAAGCCGTGCGCGATGCCTGCGATATCCTGCTGTGCTTGCTCCTTGCTCACTCCGGGCTTCAGCCGGGCAACCAGCCCGATACCGAATTCCTTTGTGCGGTTCTCTGGCGCAAGCTGATCGGGCGAGAACGTTTCAGGAACCCACAGATCTGCCATTTCCGATAGAGGAGCGCCATCAAACGGGAACCGAAACGATGGCGGCATCACGCCAACTACCATATAGCTCTGCTCGTCGAGCTTGACGGTCCTGCCTACAATGTTCTGGTCTGCGCCGTACTGGTTCTGCCAGAGCGAGTGCGACAGCAGAACCACGTGTGCCGCGCCATAACGGTCATCTTCGCTGGTAAAAGCGTGGCCCAGTTCCGGCGATACACCCAATAGCGGAAGTGCAGACGCGGAAACCGCGGCCCCATTCACCCGCAGCGGCCGTCCTTCGCCGGTGAGATTGAAGCCGGCGCTTTGGTACGAGGCTACCCCCGAGAAGGAGCGATTGCGGTCGCGGTAATCGATGTACTCTGACGCGGAGACTCCGACTTCATCCGACGACATCGCGGGCAGGCTTTCCGTTACCAGCATCAAGCGCTCGGGGTCACGGTAAGGCAGCGGATGCAACAGGACTATGTTCACGACCGTGAAGATTGCTGTGCTCGCACCGATGCCGAGCGCCAGCGTGAGACCTGCAATCGCCGTAAACCTCGGATTCTTGCTCAACTGCCGCAGCGCGTAACGAACATCTTGTGCTAATCCGCTCATCAAAGGTTTCGTCCTTCCGTCGGGATCCGCAGTGCGAAGGCAAACCGCCGAAGCCGATCAACTCGGCCTCAGGTTGATCCTGCTCCTTTTCGCAAGACTCTCACCAATCCTGCGGACCTGTAACCGATTGATGGCAAAGGCCCAGCTTTCAAACCCGCGGTTGAAAGGTGTCCGCCGCCGCCCTTGGATGTCCGGAAGCGAACATGAGCCATGCCTTGGCTGGACTTCGAGCAAGTGCGCGCGCACTTCGTCTCACCGAAGCAGGATGCCTGTTCCGTCAAGCTCTTTTTCACCGCTGCCCTAGCACGAAAGTAACTTGCCCTTGGGTTATCTCCAACAGTAACGTTACTGCGGATTACTTCAGTCCATTGAACACCGGGGTGTGTACGGGTTAACTTAGCTTCACCGAGCCGAAGACCGCTCTTGTGTCGAGTACATGCCGTTAGATTGCGTTACCGATGAGCCATAACCTTCGCATCCTCTATTACGCGCTGTGGTTCGCGCATCCGGCGTTGCAGCTCGGCATTGCCGGCATTATGCTGCGCCGCGGCATCATGCGGAAGTTCCCATATTTCTTCGGCTACATCATCACGCAACTCGTCACCTTCGGCGTGGTCCTGCCGGCTTACTGGCACAATTACAGCGCCTGTTTTTACTTGTACTGGGGATGCACTGCTGTCAGCGTGGCTTTCGGTTTCGGAGTGATCCACGAGGTCTTCGTCGATGTTTTCCGTCCCTTTCACACCTTGCGCGATCTCGGCTCCGTGCTCTTCAAATGGGCCGGTCTCGTGATGCTGCTGGTAGCCGGGGTCGTAGCTGTCTCCTCGACAGCCTCCGCTCTTGGTCCGTTAATGCAGGCCATCGTTACGTCGCAGCGCTGCGTGCGCATGATCCAGGTGGGAATGATCCTGTTCCTGCTCTTCTTCGCACACTATCTTGGCGTGAGTCGCCGGCAGCAGAGTTTTGGTATCGCTCTCGGCTTTGGAGCCTTCGCGGTGGTCGAACTTACTTTGATCTCCTCCTGGGTGGGCGACCACCTCGGAAATCCCTGGGTCAGTCTCGTCAACATGACCGCGTACAACGCCAGCCTGATAATCTGGCTGGGTTATTGCGCGGCCAAGGTGTCGGCGCGGGACGACGCTAACAAACTGCTGCGCACGCAGCGTTGGGAGCAGAGCCTCTCCGACATTCAACACCCCGTTCCTGCCGACTCGCTGATTCCCATGTTTGAAGGCATGGTTGACCGTGCGCTCTCTGGCAGGCAACCAGACATCCCAGTAGTGCGGGAAAAGAGCGCGATCGGAGATATGCCTTGGGATTCGCCCGGAACTGGCAGGTTTAACCGCTTCTGACTCTCGGCCAGGTAACCTCGCCCTATCAAAGGTAACCACCCGAAAGTTACCTCTGTTCGGAATTTGTAACACCCGACCCCAAATTTCTGTCTGACTGTCATCGGCGGAGTGCTTCATCCGCTGGATGATTAAATCCTGCCTTTAGTGTTGAAATCAATAAAGAAAGCAGACGCGTAGGAGGGCTTACCGTTCCTTTTCTGGTTACGCGTAAGTCTTGAATCTCAGATGGTTTGAATTTGGCACTTGACCTGTGCCTTATAATTCGGCTCCGCGTTGAGGTTCCCTTAGGGGGAAACCCTACGCGGATCTAGGAGAAAAAACCCATGAAACGTACAGTCAGGATTGCGATCCTGATCGTAGGACTAGTGGGCACGTATCTCGCCGCCGCCGTTCCTCAGGTTCCCGCCCAGGACGGAGGCCCGATTCTACTGTGCCCACCCAGGAATCCAAACTGCCAAGTCAACCTGCCTCCGCAGTAAAGCGCAGGCAGCCGGTGACCGCAAGGTCACCAAAGTAACCTGTGGTAATTTCGGGCCGAACCTAGGGCTCGCAATCTTTGGGCTGGTCGGGGACTCATTACCCCGCCAGCCCCTATTTTTGTTGGGCCGCTTGTAGTGCTTTCCGCAGCTCTCCTGCCTCGCTGACCGGAGGTTGGCAGCTGGTCCCCGAACACAGCACTGCGAGTGATTTTCCCGTCCGCAGCTCTGGCAAGTGCGGAATCGTTGCTGCCAGCACCGGCGGGAGATTCTCCGCCACAGCCTGATTTGCCGCCAATCGTAAAGTCGTCTTGCCGAAACTGAAACCCTCGTTCGCCGCCGCCCACAGGCCGTCGGCGGTTTCGTTTTCCGCAATCACTACGACCTGTATTGGACTCTCCAGGAAGTGCAGCACCGCGGTGCCATACGTCGCTGCGAAGATGCCGAATTGTTCCGCGACTCCAGCGAATGTCTCCAACGTTTCCTCCGCCTTGTCCCGATAGTCGGCCTCGCCCGTGTAATGATGGAGGCGCATCAACGCAATCGCCGCCATGGGATTCCCCGCCGGAGTGGGCGAGTCCTGCAGCGGCTTGCGCCGCGTTCCCAGTACGCCCAGATTCTGGCCCTCCGTCCCCGCTTCGCTGTCGAAAAATCCACCGGACGTGGAATCGTAGAAGCGGTCAATCATCGCGTCTGTAATCGCTTTGCCAAACTTGAAGTAGCTGAGATCGGCTGTCGATTCGTATGCGTCAAGGCAGGCCAGCGCAGTAAACGCGTAATCGTCCAGCAGTCCGGCCACTTGCCGATGTTCCGCCTTCGGATCCGAATACGCGACAACATGCAGCAAAATATGACCGCCGTTTCCGATCGCTTTCCAGGCTCCGGCCAGGATGCGATCCAGTGATCGCAGCGCAAACCGCCGCGCTTCTTTCAGCTCCAAAACCTTGGCTGCCTCGAGATACGCCGACACGCACAGGCTGTTCCATCCCACGTAGACCGTCTTATCGACGTAAGGCGTAGGGCGCTGCAAGCGCGCGGCATACATTTTCTTTTTCGCCGAATCGAGCAACTGGGCAACCTGCTCCGTCGTTTGCCGCGTACGTTTGGCAATCTCGTCAATCGGCGCCTTCACAAAGAGCACATTTTTCGCCGGATTGTGATGCATCTCGCCAATTTCGTTGATGTCGTAGTAGAGCGAGGCCACCGTCGCTTCATCTTCAGTCAAGACGGCGCGGGCTTCCTCGAGAGTCCATGTGAAATAGTCGCCATCGTCGTCCATGTTGATGTCCGCGTCCTGCGAGGCATAGAAGCCGGCACGCTCGCGGTCGCTCAGCCACTCGTCCATCCAGCGAATCATGTCCCGCGCGACTTCCGCAAAAAACTTCTCGCCGGTCGCCTGGTATGCATGCACATAGTTCTTCAGCAATTCTGAATTGTCGTAACACATCTTCTCGAAATGAGGCACCACCCAGCGCTCATCCACCGAGTAGCGATGGAATCCGCCCGCCAATTGGTCATAAACGCCACCCCGCGCCATGTGCTCAAGGGTGGTCGTGATGAGGGTGCGGAGAGAGTCAAGATCCGTGGAGTGGCCGTCCCCGCCTGCCGCATGGGCCAGTCTTTCGATGAGTAAATCCAATGCCGCCGGATGCGGAAATTTCGGCGCCTGCCCGAATCCTCCATGCTCCTGGTCGAACATCCGGAACGCCGAAGTCCTGATCGCATCGATGACGCTCGCCGACACGCGCCCGCTGCGCCCGGCAAACGACTCTGACTGCGCGATCGCCGATTCCACCATCTTTGCCTGCTCGACGACGTCGCCGTGCTTCTCCTTGTAAGCATTGGCAATGCTCAACAGCACGCGGCGAAAGCTCGGCCGCCCGTAGCCATCCTGGGGCGGAAAGTAGGTTCCTCCGTAGAATGGCTTGCCGTCGGGTGTGAGAAACGCCGTTAGCGGCCAACCTCCCTGACCGCTCACCGCCTGCACCGCCGCTTGATACCGGCTGTCGATGTCGGGCCGCTCGTCGCGATCCACCTTCACCGCCACGAAATGTTCGTTCACGATCGCAGCAATTTCCGGATCGTCATACGATTCGCGGTCCATCACGTGGCACCAGTGGCACCACACTGCCCCAACGTCGAGCAGCATCGGCCTGTTCTCGCGCTGCGCCGTGGCGAATGCGTCCGGCCCCCACTCATGCCACTGGATCGGCTGGTGCATGGCAGAACGCAGGTAGGCGGACGAGGCCCGCGAAAGGGAATTGAGCGTCGTGGAGGAGGTCATACAGCCAGTCTAAATGTTGAGAAGGAAAACAGGTGCTGGCCAAGAAATGGCGGAGGGCAGCTCAACTCCGAAGCTGCTTCGCGATCTTGCAATACAGGTCAATCGCTTCGTGCAGCTGCTGCTTCTCAATGTATTCCCCTTCGGTGTGCGCCACGTGGATGGATCCCGGACCGATCAGCAGAGGTTCGCCCCATTTCCCCAGCTTCGGAATGTCGGTGGTGAAAGCTGCGATCATGGTTGCGATCCCATCGACTCGGCGCAAGCGCTGGAAAGGAAGCTCCAGCGGAAATGTCACCTCCACCTGATCACCCGCAGCCGCGAGAATCTCGCGACGCAGATCAGTCGATGGCCCCACAAGGCGGTAAAGCAAATCTGCATGTGCGTAATCCGGGATCACATTTGGCGCGCGTCCGCCTTCGATCAGTCCAATATTTAAAGTGCACGGACCAACTTCCGGGTCGGAAGGCAGCGGCATGGCGCGCAGCCGCGACAACGCTGCGACCAGCTTGTCGATCGCCGAATCGCCCAGCTCCGGATATGCCGAATGCGCCATGCGTCCCCGCGCAGTCACTTCGACGCGCAGCGTTCCCTTCGAAGCCAGCGCGATCCGGTTCTCGGTTGGTTCGCCGTTCACCAGGAACCGGCAATTGGTCGGCGCCTGCTCATTCGCCACGTGCGCACCCAGGCTGTCGCGCTCTTCTCCGACCACAAACAGCAATCCCACGTGAACATCTTCGCTTCGCAGCTTCTCTGCCGCCGCGATCTGTGCTGCGATGATGCCTTTGGCGTCGCAGGATCCGCGCCCGCAGATGCGCTGCATATCCTCCGACGATGGAATGAATGGAGGCACCGTGTCCATGTGCGTGGAGAAAACAATCGTGGGATCAGGATGCTCAAACGAGGTCGCGTACACGTTGAAGCGATCGTCCTCGACCGGCATTTTTCTAGTGTGGTATCCGATGCGGCAAAGTTCGCCGAAGAGGTAGTTGCCGACTTCGGCTTCATTGCCCGTGATGGATTCGATGTCCACCAACTGTCGCGTCAAAGTCACAGCATCCATGACGGAGAGAATAGCAGAGCGGGGAGAGGGGAAGACAGAAGTCAGAATGCAGATTGCAGAAGTCAGATATCAGATTGCAGAATGCAGAGGTCTGATTGCAGAAGTAAGGAGTCAGAATGCA
>Ga0335076_10001647_pt1 | contig 21783 bp, 13 predicted proteins | sample Lox_Sample_25_FD_206717 | JGI IMG/M metagenome (GOLD analysis project Ga0335076, IMG submission 206717) | Soil microbial communities from Loxahatchee National Wildlife Refuge, Florida, United States - Lox_Sample_2.5 | ecosystem: Environmental > Terrestrial > Soil > Wetlands | place: USA... | reverse complement strand
AAGCCCGTGCCCGAGCCGCTGTCGTAGTACCCGTTGAGGTAGATCCCCGTCGGATCGTAGAAGCTGATCGTGTACGTACCGGCCGGCACCAACAGGTCGTACGAGCCGTTGTCCTGGCTTTCCGTGTTGAAGTCGTTGGCTCCGAAGTCGGCGGCGACTTCGATGCCCGAAACTCCGAGGTGACCGGCGTCCGGACTGGTGACCATTCCGGTTACGTGAAGGCCGATCGGCATGTCGACGTCGATGCCCGGCACGTCGGCATCGGCAACGGAGACCTGATCCGCATCCCCGGGGTCGAGCGCGTAGCTACCGTCCAGGTAGAAGCAGCCCACGTAGATCATCGAGTAATCGTAGAAAGACACGTAGTACGAGCCGTCGGGGACGACGATCGAATAGGTCCCGTCCGCGGCGCTTGACGTCGCTCCCATGTAAGTGCGCCCGAGGTCGGACGCTGAGTCCGCCTCGACGTACACGTTCTCGAGGGGAGTATCCGATCCGGTGACCGTGCCGCTGATGGTGTAGCCGAGACCCAGGGTCGCGCTCTTCGTCACGTCGGTGGCGACGGCGAAGCTCGACGCGTCGCTGGGGTCGGTGGTGAAGTTGCCCGAAACCCCGTCCTCGTAGTAGCCGTCGAGGTGCGCGCCGCTCCAGTCGAAGAACTCGAGGGAGTACGACCCGGCGTCGACCGAGAACGTGTACGAGCCGTCCGAAGCGGTCGTGGTCTCGTCGCTCTCGTCGCCGTACAGGTACACCGTGATCCCGTCCACGGGACCGGCGCCCTGTTGAGTAATCACCCCGGAGATGTAGTAACCCGTCGCCATCGTGACGTTGACATTCGAGCGGTTGGCGCCGAGGGTGAGCTCGGTCGGGGAATCGCAGCCGTCGTCATAGTTGCCCGAGACGCCCTGCTCGTAGCAACCGTCGCTGTACGGCGGCTTGTCATTCAGGCTGAATTCGAGTGAGAAGGTCATCCCGGTCGGCAGGTCGAGCGAGTAGGTGCCGTTCGACGCGGTGGTCGTCTGTCCGAAGTAGCTGTAGTCGTCCGGATAGCCCGAGACGACTACGCCTGACAGCGGCTGACCGGCCGTGTCAGTAACGGTCCCCGACACGAAACTCCCCGTCGGGATCTGGGCGTCCTTATCCGTTACCGTGTCGCTCACGGGCACGTAGTCCGCGTTGTAGCCGTCGAGGTCGAAGTTGCCCGGCGACGACGTGTCGTAGTAGCCGTTGAGATAGTGCCCGCTCCCGTCCTGGAAGCTCAGCGTGTAGGTCCCGCCTATAACCGGGATCGAGTAGTACCCGCTCGAACCGCTCTGGGTTTCCGCCCCCGCCACGTACCCTCCATACGCGGTGGAGGAGGCAAAGACTTTCACCGGGTTGACCAGCTGGCCGCCGCCAGACGCGGTTATGTAGCCCTGAACGTAGTAGAGCGTGGTGAGTTGGACGGAGATACCCGTGACGTCGGAATCGCCGACGTTGAGGGTTTGGGCACTCGCCAGACTCGTCGTGAAGGTGGCTGTGGTGCTGTAGTAGCCGTTCAGGTAGCCCTGGCTGTCACCGAAGAACATGACCTGGTAGAAGCCGGAATCGACGTCGGGGATCTCGTAATGGCCGCTCGAATCCGTGGTGGCCGTGTACTCACCCCAGTAGCACCCGAAGCAATCCCAGTCTGGGTCTCCGAGAGCCACTTCGACGTTGGCCACGGCAAGGTTGCCATCTCCGGTCACGGTGCCCTGCACCGAGACCTCGTATCCCGTCGTGGCAGCCGGCTTCGGCAGCTGGCTGCGGCGGCCCGACTTGTCGAGCGGGGTCAGCGCGGGGCGGGCCGCTGTCCTGGCCGCCCTGGCCGCGCTGGCTCCCCGGTTCGAGCAGTCAGCCGAGTCCCTCGAGACGAACCAGCCGTCAGGACCGCATTCGCCCTTGACGAGCTTCGGCGCTCCCGCCGCGGGGCGCGGCGTCGACGTAACCAGGGCCGGGGCCGGCGTATCGGAAGCTGCCGGCGATTCGGTGGCCGACGCATCCACGCTGGGCATGGCGGCGGGCGAATCGATTGGCGCCGGGCTGACAACCGGAGCCGGATCGCCGCTCCCCGGGGATTGCCCCGGATCGACGGCAAGGGCCATCGACCCGGCTCCCACGACCAGCATCAGACTCAGGAAAACGGACGCGCCAAGGCGCATCACCCGCGTGGAACCCATGAACGCAGCTCCCTCTGGCACGCGCGGCTACCATGCCGCCGCCGCCGGTCTACCCAGGCATGCGGGCCGACCTCGCCAGGACGCTTGGCGACTGGTTTGGGCCCCCTACGTCGCGAATACTAGTCCACCCGGATACCAATTTGTCGGCTAAGCCCGCAACCCGTACCCGCCCCTGCCGAGACCAGACCTACGCCCTCAGACGCCCGACACGGACACTCTTCTTCCCGCCGCGGAGGACCAGATAGCGGCCCGAAACCGGCTCCGGCACGACCGTGTCGGCGGACGTCATGCGCTCGTCGTTGATCGACAGGCCGCCCTGGGCGATGGCCCGCCGAGCCTCGCCATTCGACGAGTAAAGCCCGCTGGCGATCGCCACCCGCAGCGCCCCGCCCGCCAGATCCTCGGCCGTGAACTCGAAGCCGTCGATCTCCTGGAACAGACCCTCGAGAACGGCCGGGTCGCGAATTGGCTCCCTGGAGAAGGCGGCCTCGCTCAGGCGAACCGCGGTCCTGGCCGCCTCCTCGCCGTGGACGCGGGCGGTCAGGTCGTACCCGACGGCCTTCTGGGCCACTCGCGTTTCGGGGTGGGCCGCCTGCTCCGCCTCGATCTCCTCGATCCTCGCGCGGTCGAACAGCGTGAATGTGCGCAGGTACCTCGGGACGTCGCGGTCGTCCGCGTCGAGCCAGTACTGGTAGAAGTGGAACGGGCTCGTCCTGGCCGGGTCCAGCCAGACGCTCGTGCCAGCGGCGGTCTTGCCGAACTTCGATCCGCTCTCGTTGGTCAGCAGCGGATAGCTCACCGCGAAGGCCAGCTCCTGCCCGTCGCCGGCACCGAACTCCTTGCGGATCAGCTCCAGGCCGGCGGTCATGTTGCCCCACTGATCGGCGCCGCCCATCTGCAGCTCGACGCCGCCGGCGCGGTAGAGGTGCAGAAAGTCGGCCGCCTGGAGGAGCATGTAGCTGAACTCGGTGAAGCTCAGGCCAGCCTCCAGCCGGATCTGAACCGAATCCTTGGCCAGCATGTAGGGCACGGTAAGGTGCTTGCCGATGTCCCGAAGGAAGCGCAGCAGCGAGTACGAGCTCAGCCACTCGTAGTTGTCGACGACCTCGGCCCCGTTGTCGCCCTCGAAGTCGAGGAACCGCGTCAGCTGCGACTGGATCCCGACCACGTTCTCCTCGACCGTTGGCCGGCTCAGGAGCAGCCGCTCGGCCGACCGGCCCGACGGATCGCCGATCATCGCCGTCCCGCCGCCGACAACGACCACGGGCGTGCCACCCGCCCGCTGGAGGTGGATCAGTCCGAAGATCGGGACCAGGTGGCCGATGTGGAGCGACGGACCGGTCGGATCGAAGCCGTTGTAGCCCTTGATCGGGGCGCCCGTGGCGAGTCTTTCAGGCAATCCGCTGCTCGCCTGGTGCAACATGCCCCGCCAGCGGAGCTCGTCGAGCAGGCCGGGCAGCCCGGTCGCGGCGGACCCGCCCCCCATAGTTTGATTCGCTTTCGGCAGCGCCATCGCCTCAGCTAGCTCCTTGTCGTAACGCCCGAAGGCGCGTGCCCGTCCGATGCCCCGGCGGCGTGGGGTGAGAAGTCCGCCCGTTTACGTATGCTATCTTGCGAGCCGCCATGCAGACCAGCCTCGCGCGACGCCAGCGCCACCGTCTCGCCAAGACGGGTTCGACTCACTCCGGCAGTGGCCCTGGCAGCCGAGTGGTGGCCATCCTGCCCCTCTTCCTGCTGGGCATGTTCGTCGCCACCGGGCTCGTCGGAATCGGTGCGGCCGTCGAGGTCTACCAGACGTACAACCAGGACCTCACCGACCCCAAGGCGGCCCTGGAGCAGCTCGACCTCCATCAGCAGACCGTCCTCTACGACCGAACCGGCAAGATCCAGCTGGCCGCCTTCGGTTCCGAGAACCGCCGCGTCCTGACGTTCTCCGAGATCCCCGACGCCGTCCTCGACACGACCACAAGCACCGAGGACAAGACCTTCTGGACCAACACCGGTTTCGATCCCGCGGCGATCCTGTCGGCCCTGAGGGACGCACTGGCGGGCAAGCCGCGTGGCGCGTCGACTATCACCCAGCAGCTGGTCAGAGAGACGCCGGGCGTCCTGCCGGTCACGACGAGCACCCTGGATCGCAAGATCAAGGAGATCATCCAGTCAGTCCGCCTGACCCAGGAGTTCCCCGGAGAGACGGGCAAGGAAACGATCATCACCGACTACCTGAACCTCAACTACTACGGCAATCAGAGCTACGGCATCGCCGCGGCAGCCGCCGGTTACTTCGGCGTGACCGACTTGAGCCAGCTGGACGTCGCCCAGGCCGCGATCCTGGCCGGCATCCTCCAGGCTCCCTCGGCCTACGACCTCGTCGCGAACTCGGTGCTCCAGGACGACGGTACCATCGTGGTTCCTGCCGACTCGCCCATCGTTCAGAGGCGCAACACCATCCTGGAGGAGATGCGGCGGGACAACCAGGACGGACTGCTCCGCGGCACGTACACCGACGCGGAGCTGATCGCCGCCGAATCCGAGCCGGTGGTCCTTCACCCTGCCGCGGCGCCGGCGATGATCGCGCCTCAATTCGACCTGATCGTCCGCCAGCAGCTGGCCGATCTGCTGTGCGGCCCCGACACCAGCCCGGACGATTGCCCGGCGGTCGACACCGGCGGCTACAAGGTCGTGACGAGTCTCGACGTCTCGATGCAGCAGGCCGCCGAGAAGTGGCTCAAGGCCTATGTGTTCGGCCCCCACCAGGCGAGCCTGAGCGCCGACATCGCCTATCTCGCGGCCATGGGCATAACGCCCAAGACGGACAACTACGACTATTCGCGGATCATCGGCCCGAGCTCGACCAGCAAGGTCGGTCTGCGCAACGACAACATCCGCAACGCCGCCTTGATCGCCGTCGACTACCGCACCGGTCAGGTCTTGACCTACGCCGGCAGCGCGGATTTCTATGGCACGACGGTAAAGGACCCGAACCGCCCCGGCCAGGACCTCTTCGACCCTGAGTACGACGTCCTGTCGTCGGGCAACGGTCGCCAACCCGGCTCGTCGTTCAAGCCGATCAACTACACGATCGGGCTCCAGGACAAGACCATGACGGCGGCCTCGCTCTTCATGGATGTCGCGACCGACTTCGGCGGCAACGGCTCGCCGAGCTACATTCCCCACGACGCCGACGGGCTCGAGCGCGGTCCCGTGAGGCTTCGTGAGGCGCTCCAGTACTCCCTCAACATCCCGGCTGTGAAGGCCGCCGCGATCAACGGCGTCGGCCATGTCGTGCAGCGAGCCGAGGACTTCGGGCTGCAGTTTCCGGCCAACTCCAACCCGGGGGTCTCGATCGGGATCGGCACCGTCGAGGTTCACCCGGCCGATCTCGTCTCCGCCTACGGGGCCATCGCCGACTCCGGCACGCTGGTCGAACGAAACATGATCCTGTCGGTCGCGGACGCGAAGGGCGACCAGGTCTGGACCGCCACGCCCCAGACGGCCAGGGTCACTCACCCGTCGACTCCTCAGGCTACCTACGTCATGACCAACATCCTGGCCGGCAACACCGACCCCGCCCAGAACAACTGGTGGAGCCAGTACAAGATCATGCAGGGCAAGACCCGCCGCCCGGCCACACTCAAGACCGGCACCAGCGACCAGACCCAGGACCTGTTCGCCGTCGGCTACGTTGCCCCGCCGACGGACCCGTCCGCCCCGGCCATCGTGGCCGGAGTCTGGGCCGGCAACAGCGACGACGCTCCGGGCAACAGCGTCATGTCCCTGGAGATGGCCGCCCCGATCTGGCACGCCTTCATGCAGCAGGTGACCAACGGCACTCCGGTCACCGACTTCAAGCAGCCGGCGGGGGTCACCTGGGCGACCGTCGACGCCTACAGCGGCATGCTCCCCGGGACGTACACGACCAAGACGGTCAAGGAAGTGTTCATCGACGGGACGGTGCCGACCCAGGTAGACGACACCAAGGTGCCGGTCGACGTCGACTCGGAGACGAACACCCTCTGGACGTACGACTGCCCCGGCACCAAGGTCACCAACGGCTACCTCGACTTCAGTCAGGTCGACGCCAACAACCCGACCTGGCAGAAATACGACATGATCTGGGCGGCCAGAGCCGCGAAGGGGGCGGGCGTCAAGGGCGGCCCGAACAACGGCGCCACCTCGTACTTCTACCAGGCCGGGTTCTGGACGCCGTACGGAAAGACCTGGGGTGCGCCCTTCCCGCCCACGACCTACTGCACCTCGAACACCGGCACGCCGCCGCCCGAGCCGAGCCCTACCGAAGAGCCGACCGAAACTCCGGCCCCGACGGAAGCGCCCACGGAGACGCCGGCGCCGACCGACACGCCGGTGCCGTCGGTCCTGCCGCTCTTGCCACTGCCTCTGATCCTGGGCCGCCGCGCCGGCAGGCCACGGGGCCGGCGTCCCTGACCTCCGCCGGCGGCGCCTAGTTCGCGCCTGCCCCCGAGTCGGCCGAGCGCCGCCCGACAAGCGTCCGGATCAGGGCCAGGGCATCGTCAAATTCGGGCAGCCTGAAGACCCGAGCCCAGGCCACGTAGGCACCCAGCCCGACCAGACCGCCCGCGCCCAGCTCAGCGATCTGGACCACCAGGGAGGGCCCGATCAAGCCCGGGTCGACCAGGCGCGCCGCCAGGTAGGCCGCGGCCGAGGCCACGCACGCGGCGCCGACGAAGGCGACGGCGTGCCGGGCGATCGGGCGCAGGTCGAAGCCAACCCGGCGCTCCATCAATACGAAGAGCATCCCCACCTCCGCCCACGCCCCGAGGCCGATGGCCAGGGCGAGGCCCAGCAGATGCAGGAACGGGAAGAGCAGAATGGCTGCGCCAACGTCGACGGCCACGGCCAGGAGCGCCGCCGTGACCGGCGTCCGGGTGTCCTTGCCCGCGTAGAAGATCGGGGCCAGCAGGGCGATCAGGACGTGGGCGACGAGGCCGAGCAGGAAGACGGCGTAGACCGGCGTCGTGGAAGCGGTGTCGCCGGGGCTGAAGCTGCCGTGCTGGTACAGGAGCGCGATAGTCGGCCGGGCCAGCACCAGCATGAAGCCGGTCAGCGGCACCACCACGAACAGCAGCAGCCGTATCGACTGGTCGACGAGACGCCGGAAACGGTCGTCGTCGCCGCGGGCGATCGCCTGGGAGAGCGGCGGCAGCAGGACGATGCCGAGCGGGACTCCGATCAGGCCGACAGGTATCTGGAGGGCGGTGAAGGCGCCCGTGTACCAGGAATTCGGGCCGTTGCCGGGAAGGCTGTTGAGGAACACTGAGTTGACCAGGAAGACGAGCTGAGTCACCCCCAGGCCAAGCGCCCGGGGAGCCATGAGCAGCAGCGTCTCCCGAACGGCCGGATCGTGGACGTGCAGCTCCGGCTTGTACAGGCCAGACCGCCGAACGGCGAGCGCCTGGGTTACGACCAGCCCACCCGCCCCGACGACAACTCCGAGAGCCAGGGCGTAGATGCCTAGGAAAGGCGTGAGGGCTAGGGCGCAGACGATGATCCCGACGTTGTACACATTCGAGGCGATCGCGGGGGCGCCGAAGAGGCCGACGGAATTGAGCCCGGCCGTCATGACCGCACCGACGGCCAGGAGGACCGGCGAAAGGAGCATCAGCCTGGTCATCCCGATCCGGAGGTCCAACTGGGCGGGGTCGTCGGTCGGGAAGAGTATCCCGACCAGCGCCGGTGCGGCGATCCAGACGACGATTGCCAGGGGGATCAGAGCCATGATCATCAGGTTCGCGATCGTCGCGATCAGCCGTCGGGCCCGCTCGGGCTCACCGTTGGCCAGCAGCGCCGAGGCGACCGGTACCAGGGCCGACCCGACGGCGCCGGCGGCCACGAGCTGGAAGAGCGTGTCGGGGATGCGGAAGGCGAAGTAGAACGAGTCGAGACTGGCGTTGCTGCCGCCGAACTGGGCGAAGAAGACCGCGGTCCGGAGCCAGCCGATCAGCCGCGAGGCGATCACGCCGCCGACGACCACGACCCCCGCCAGAGCGATCGCGCGACCGCCCAGCCGGGCCGAGGCGGCAGCCGAGAGGTCCTCCGCGGCAACCTCCGCCGTGGCCACGTCGGCGGTCAGAACCACGTCGCCCGCCACCGCCTCGGGCGGGGCCACGGCCCCGTGGCGGGGCTGCGGGCCGCGCGGCTGCCAGCCCTCGACGCGAGGCGACTCGGCGGCCGCCTCGCCGGGACCCGGTGCGGTCTCGGCCGGAATGGCCACGGGCCACGCTTCCGGCCGCGGCGGGCCGCCCCGTAGCTTCCGCTGCTCCCTCACCGGACGCGCCGGACCAGTCGCCAGGCCAGCCCGAGCGCCGCGCTCGGGACGTATTCGTGGGCGTGGATCCGAACGACCGGGACCCCTCCGAAGCGATGCTTGAAGAGGTAGAGGTTCCAGAGTGGATGAGACTCGTCCTGGGGAATGCCCGGCGCAGCCTGGGTGTCGACGCCGCCCATGTCATAGCCTTCGAAGCCGGCCGCGGCCGCCCAGCGGATGATCCGCCACTGGAGCAGATGGTTCGCCCGCGTCCGGCGCAGATCGGCCCCGTCGCGCGAGCCGGCCGCGAAGTAGACCAGGAGCGAGCCGCTGTGGAGCAGCAGCGCGCCGGTGTCGCGGCCGGCCAGGCCGGCGAACCAGAGGCTGGCCAGCCCGGACTCTCCCAGGCGGCGCCACTGCTCGAGCTCGTAGTCGCGATCGCGGACGATGAAGCCCTCGCGCCGACCGGTCGCAGCGTGCATCTCGTAGAAGTCGGCCAGGGCGGCGTCGCGGCCCGGCCCGTCGGTCATGTCGACGCGCTCGGTGACCACTCCCGCAGACTCCGCCCGCTTGATGTCGTAGCCCGTGGTGTGGCCGAGAAGCTCACGCTGAGCTTCCTCGGAGGGCCGGAGCGGCACGATCATCGCCGTCCTGGAAACCTGGACGTCCCGGGTCGCGACGCGAAACCCGGCCGCCGAGAGAGCCGTGGCGGGACCGCTCCCCTCCTCCCAGGTCGGATCCATGGTCAGGACCACGGCGTGCCGGAGGGCCGCGATGCGGCGCAGGCCGTCCAGCGCGGCTGCGACCGCCTCAGGCTCCGCGGCCATCAGGATCGGGCCGTGGGGGGCGTAGTGGATCCGGTAGCGGCCCAGCGGCCCCCGGGCCCCGGGGAGCGGCCGCTCCTGGATGGAGACGGCGGCGACCGCTCGACCGTCGAGCTCGACGACGTAGCGCAGCGGCCGCCAGCCCAGGCCGCGCTTGAGCTCGCCCCAGGCATACGACTGGAAGGCGTCGCCCTTGGGGCTGCGGGCCGCGACGTCGTCCCAGGCGCTGGCTGTCCAATCGGTGGCCTCCACCAGGCTCGTTCGGGCCGACCGGTCGGCCACGGCCCCGTGGCCGGCGCGCACGCTCAACAGCTCCTCCAACGCGAAGCGCCGCGGTCGCGGCAGCAGCGGCGATTGTCTCATCCCGTGCGTCGGTCCCGCCACAGAGCCATGCCACCACGGCGCCGTCCATGGCGGCCCGAGACAAGCCCTCTTGTCAGAAAACGACGATCGTAGCCCCGTCGCCACCCTCGCCGCGCTCGCCAGGCCGCCACGACTTGACCAGTGGATGCGCCCCGGCATGCTCCCGGACCGCGTCCCGGAGCGCACCCGTGCCCATCCCGTGGATTACGGTGGCCTGGTCGAGTCCGGCCAGAGAGGCATCGTCGAGATAGCGGTCCAGGACCTCGAGCGCCTCCGCCACCTTCGCCCCGCGCAGGTCCAACGACGAGGCCACCGTCCGCGCCCGCTCGAGCTGCAGCCTGGAGCCGGTCGAGCTACCCGCCAGGCCTGCCGCCGAGCCGCCGCCCCGGCCGGGCCGGCCGGCCGATCCCCTGGCCGCTTCCGTCTCGCCCGCGACGGCTGGCTCGAGCTCCTCGACCGGAACCGTGATACGCATCCCGCCAGCTTCGAGAGTGGCCCGCCGGCCGCTCCTGTCCAGGGCCGCGATCCGGCCCTCCGCGGCCGCGTTCCTGGTCCGCGCCCGCATACCGATCCGCCAGGCGATCGGTTCGCGCGTGGCCGGCGCCGAGGCTGGCTCCGGCTCGGGTGTGACGGCCTCCAGGCGGGCCAGCTGCGCGTTGACGCGGTCCAGATCCGCGTCGAGGCTGCGCTGCGTGACCGTCTCGCGCTGGAGGCGGTGTCGGATGCCTCGCACCTCGACGCGAACGTCGGCGATCATCCGCTCCGCGTCGTCGCGGGTCGTGCGCACGACTTCCTCGCGTTCCCGACGCGCCTTGCGGCGCTCCTCCTCGGCCGCGGCCAGGGCCGTCCTGGCCCGTTCCTCGGCCAGCCGGGCTTCGGCGAGCGCGTTGGTCGTCTCCACCTGAGTGGCCGTTATCGAGGCCAGCGTCTCCTCGAAGGCGTGCTGCTCTTCGGTCAGACGCGACCGGGCATCGGCCACGAGCGCCTCCGGGAGGCCCAGACGCTCCGCTATGGCGAAGGCCTGGCTTCGGCCTGGCAGCCCGATCGTGAGCTTGTAGGTGGGCCGGAGCGTCTCGACGTCGAACTCCACGTTGGCGTTGCGGGCCTGCGGAGTGGTGTGAGCGTACAGCTTGAGCTCGGCGTAGTGAGTCGTGGCCGCGACCAGCGCCCCGGACTTGATGAAGCTGTCCAGCAGGGCCTGGGCCAGGGCCGAGCCCTCGGTCGGATCGGTGCCCGCGCCCAGCTCGTCGAGCAGGATCAGCTTGTTCGGGCCGGCCGCCGCCACGATCCTGACGATCGAGCGCATGTGGCCGCTGAACGTGGAGAGAGACTGAGCCACGGACTGCTCGTCGCCGATGTCGGCGTAGACGTCGTCCAGGACCGGCAGCCGGGTGCCGGCGTCGGCCGGGACGTGAAGCCCGGCCTGGTGCATGAGCGCCAGTAGCCCGAGCGTGCGCAGAGCAACGGTCTTGCCGCCGGTGTTCGGGCCCGTGATGAGCAGGGCCGTGTACTCACCACCCAGTCGGATGTCGACAGGGACGACGTGCCCTGAGAGACCCGGGTGGCGGGCGCCCAGCAGCACGACCTCGGGTCGATCCGCTATCTCGGCCGCGATGCCGTCCATCTCCTCGGCCAGGCGCGCCTTCGCCGCCCAGAGGTCGAACCTGGCCAGGGCTTCCAGGGTCTCGCGGAGCGGCCCGGCCTGCGCCGCCACGACCGTGGACAGCTCGTCGAGGATCCGCTCGATCTCGGCCGTTTCCGCCAGCTGGGTCTCGCGCCAGGCGTTGCCCATCTCGACCGCCACGAGCGGCTCGACGAAGAGCGTCTGGCCGCTGCCCGAAGCGTCGTGGACGATGCCCTTGACCCGGCCCCGGGCTTCGGCCCGGATAGGGATCACGTATCGCCCGCCGCGCAGCGTGACGATCGGCTCCTGGAGCGAGCCGGCCAGCTCGCCGGAGTGGATGAACTGCTCGAGCCGGCTGCGCAGGCGCTCGTAGGCGATCCGGACCGCCCGTCGCAGCCCGCCCAGACGGGGCGAGGCGGTATCCAGCAGCTCGCCGGTCGGGTCGAAGCTCCGCTGGAGCGTGCTCCTCAGGCTGGGCAGGGCGTGGATCTGGCGGGCCAGGTCGCGCAGCAGCGGCCTCCTGTCGTCCGCCAGCGCGTCGCCCAGCCGCGCCGCGGCCTCGAGCGTGGCCTGTATCTCCAGGAAGTGGATCGGATCGAGGCGGCCGCCCCTGGCTGCGCGTTCGATCCACGGCCCGATGTCCTTGCTCCCGCCGATGCCCGCGCCGGGATGGCCGGCGATGAAGGCCCGGGTCTCGGCCGTCTCCTGGAGCCCGCGGGCCACGATGACCGGCTCGTTCGACGGCTCCAGCGCCTCGGCCAGCCGACGGCCGGGCGGGAATCCCGTCGCGGCGGCAAGCCGGGCCCGGACGAGCGGAAACTCGAGGAGCGCCATCGAGCGGCGGTCGAGGAGCCGCTTCGGCGTCTCCGAGGTGGCGGACAGCGCCCCCGCAGCCGAGATGCCGGCGGACGCCGGCTCCCCTGCCCCATGACCGGAACGCGGGCTCATCGGCCCAACCCTCGCGACACCGCCGGGTTGCCCCGGACGAAGAACCGCCAGGGCCGGCTGCGCCACGGCTCCGGGGCGTAGCCGATCCCAATCCTCGGTCCGGCCTCGATCGCCGGCACGCCCGAACCGTCCGATTCGAGCCGCAGGTCGGAGCCAGGCTGGCAGAGATCGGCGCCGTCGTGGCGGCGATCGATCGAAAACGCGGCGCAGACGAGCCCCGGGCCGGCGGCCAGCGCGGACTCGGGCAGCGCGGCGACACTCCTCGCAGCCCCGGCCTCCGCCGCGCGACCGTGGCGGCCGGTCCGCGCCATGGCCGACGCCAGCCGCGCCGAACGCATGGCGGCCGCGCCGCTAAGCGGCTCTACGGCCCGGATCAGAACGGCCGCGGCCCGACCCTCCGGCTCGACGACGACGTTGAGGCAGCTGTACATCCCGTAGACAAGGTACACGTAGGCGACTCCGGGCGGTCCGAACATGACCGCGTTCCGCTTCGTCTGGCCGAAGCGCGCGTGCGAGGCGCGGTCTTCCTGCCCGACGTAAGCCTCCACTTCGACGATACGGCCGCGCCGCTCGTCCGGACCACTGCCGCGGACGAGATGGGCACCGACCAGGCTGTGCGCCGCCTCGACCGCCGGGCCGGACAGGATGTCACGCGAAAACACCGGCAAGTCGCGGCCGCCCGGATCCATGGGTTGAAAGGTCTCGACGGTCCGCGCGGCTCAGCCGAAGAGCGACACGAAGTCCGACGGCAGCAGGAAGGAGAGCAGCCGGACGAAGCCGTGGGCCAAGTTCTGATCCAGCCAGATCGATATGTGCGACTGGTTGCAGATCATGTCCTGGGCCGTCCGCAGGTACGTGACGTCGCCGGGCTGGGCGCCGGGCAGGATGTACGAGTTCAGGATTACGACGACCATGAGCAGCAGCAAGAAACCCTGAACCAGACCCAGCAGGCCGCCGAAGACGTCGTCCACGATCGGATGCTCGGCCGACAGCTCCGTTCGCTTGTAGAAGCCCTGGGTCACGATCGAGGCCGCGACGCCTACCACGACGAAGACGATGATGAAGGCCAGCAGCTTGTTGTAGTCGGGGTCGAACTGGGTCCAGTTGTCGGCGAAGAAGCTCCCCAGTGGATCGCGGAGGTTGCCTGCGACGAGGAACGCCACCAGCATGGAGGCGATCCCGATCAACCGGCGAATCGCCCCCTGGAGCACCCCCAGGAAGAAGAAGAGGCCCAAACCGAACAGAATGAGGAGGTCCACCACGGGCACGCTTCTGATGGCTCCGGCGATGTCCACCGAGGTACCTCCCCATCCTGGCTCTTGCTGCCGACCACCGGGTCGGACGGGTCTGGCCTAGGGTAGCAGCGGCGGCGGCGCCATATCAACGAACCGTTTCCCCGGCGACGTGGCCATCCGGCCTGTCAGCTGCGGATGTGCGCCCCGACGTCGGCCGCCAGGCCCGCCCGAACCAACGCCACGGCGGCGTCGACTTCGGCTTCGGTGAGGGTTCGCTCGCCCGAGCCGAAGACCATCCGGTAGGCCAGGCTCTTCTCCGTCTCGGCCAGCGGAGCGCCCCGGTACAGATCGAAGAGCCGCAGCTCGCGGAGCAGGTCGCCGGCGTGACGCCAGAACGCGGCCTCCACGTCTGCGGCGGGTCTGGTCTCGGCGACGATCACTGCCAGATCGCGCTCCACGACCGGAAATCGGCCGATCGGCTCGACGTGGACGGGCCGCCCGGGCGCCGACTCAAGACCGCCGATGGCCAGCTCGGCGACGATCACCCGAGGCGCCCGGATCTCCCAGGCCGCGAGCGTGTCGGGATGGAGCTCGGCCACGCGGGCGCTCAGCCGGCCTTCGTCCGAGCGAGCCTCGGCAGTCAGCGCCCGGCCCGGGTGGAACGGCAGCCCCCGCGTGTCCGACGCGTAGGCCGGCGCGGGCAGATGGAGCCGCTCGCAGATCGCCTCGACCAGACCCTTTGCGTCGTCCAGGTCGTAGTCCCGCGGCCGGCGGTTCCAGGCCGGCGGCTGGGCGTTGCCGGCGAGCAGGAGCACCAGACGGGTCCACTCCCGCGGGCCGGTCTCGATCCGGCCGTAGCCCTTGCCGATCTCGAAGACGGCCACGTCCGAGCGGCCCTGGCGCTCGTTCAGAGCCAGGACGTCGAGCAGGCTGCCGACGACCTGGCGGCGCAGAACGGTGTGCTGGCTCGACAAGGGGTTGGTGACCGTGATGGGTGTGCCCTGGGCCCGATCGGAGGGCGGAATGGCCAGACCGTCGTCGCCCGGCCAGTGGAGCCTGGCTTCGTCGGCCGGGGAGACGAGGGCGTGGGTGACGACCTCGGTCAGCCCGGCACCGGCCAGGGTTTCGCGAACGAGGTTGCGGCGCGCCATCGGCGAGGGCCGGTAGGCCGGCATCAGCGTGTCCGGCAGGTGCGCCGGAGTCGTCTCGTAGCCACGAACCCGGGCCACCTCCTCGGCTACGTCCGCCTCGACCGTCAGGTCGGCGCGCCAGGTCGGGACGACGGCTACGAGGACCTCGTCGCTGCTCGCGTCGACGACGAGTGGCTTCGGCTCGATCGCCACCTGGATCCGCGCCCCCGCCGGCGCCGGCTCGGTCTCGATGCCGACGCGGCGCAGGAGGGTCCGCTGGTCGGTGGTCGGGACTTCTTCGCCGAGCAGCTTGCCGACCCGACCCGGCCGGAAGGCCAGCCGCGCCGGGGCGGGCTCGTCTGGAGCGGTGTCGACTCGACCTCGAGCGCACCTCCCACCGGCCCAGGCCAGAGTCAGCTGGGCGACCCGATCGGCCCCGATCCGCGCCAGGCGGGCTTCCTGACCCTTCTCGAACCGCAGGCTCGCCTCGGATCGAAGGGCGTATCGATGACCGGTCCGGCGGATGCTGACGGCGTCGAAGACGGCCGACTCGATGGCAATCTCCGTGGTCGTCTCGCCGATCTCGCTGTCGGCCCCGCCCATCACCCCGGCGATGCCGATGGGGCCGCTGGGGTCGGCGATGATCAGCGTGTCCGAGGTCAGGTCGCGGACGACGTGGTCGAGCGTCTCCAGCCGCTCGCCCGGGCGGGCCAGTCTGACGACGATACTGCCGTCCCTGACCGCGGCTCCGTTGAACGTGTGGGTCGGCTTGCCGAGCTCGAGCATGACGTAGTTCGAGGCGTCGACGACGTTGCTGACCGGCCGCATCCCGGCGGCCTGGAGCCTCATCTGGATCATGTCCGGGGAGGGCCCGATCTCGACGCCGCTGATCCAGCGGCCGACGAAGCGGGTGCACAGCCGCGGCTCGCGAACGTCGACCTTGAGGTGATCCGTCACGGGGCCGCCCGTCTCGGCGACCACGATCTCGGGCCAGCGGACCGTGGCTCCGGTCGCGGCCGCGACCTCGCGAGCCAGCCCGATCAGGCACAGGGCGTCGCCGCGGTTGGGCTTGACGTCCACGTCCAGGACGACGTCGCCGTACAGGTCGGAGAGCTGCCGGCCCAGGCCGGTATCCGGGGGCAGGATCAGGATCCCCTCGGCGTCGCTGGTGATGTGGAGCTCGTCGCCCGAGCAGAGCATCCCTTCCGAGGCGATGCCCATCTTCTCGGTGCGCTCGATGCGCCGCTCGCCGGGGAGCACCGCGCCGGGCAGAGCCACTGGGACGCGCTGGCCGGGGGCGATGTTGTTGGCCCCGCAGACGATGCGCAGCGGCTCGCCCGAACCGACGTTGACCGTAGTCAGGTGGAGCCGGTCGGCGTAGGGGTGCTTCTCGACCGTCAGCAGCTCGCCGACCACGACCGAGCGCCAGTCGGAGCCCCAGGCTTCGATGCTCTTGACCTCCATGCCGAGCAGCGTCAGGCGCTCGGCCAGCTCCTCGGGCGTCTGGTCGACGTCGACATAATCGCGCAGCCAGCGGAGCGGGACTCTCATCGGAACTGCTCCAGGAACCGGAGGTCGTTTTCGAGGTAATAGCGCAGGTCGGGGACGGCGTGGCGCAGGTTGGCGATCCGTTCGACGCCCATGCCGAAGGCGAAGCCCTGATGGCGCTCCGGGTCGATGCCGCCGTACTGGAGAACGACCGGGTGGACCATGCCGGCGCCGAGAATCGTCATCCAGCCCGATTTCGAGCAGGCCGGGCAGCCGACCCCGCCACAGACCACGCACTCGACGTCGAAGGCGACCGAGGGCTCCGTGAAGGGGTAGTAGCCGGGCCGGAAGCGCGTCCGGCGCGGCCCGAATAGGGCGTGGGCGAATTCGTCGAGGAGGCCCTTGAGATCGGCCATGGACGTCCCCTCGTCGACCATCAGGCCCTCGACCTGGAAGAACTCGAAGCCATGGCTGGCGTCGACCGCCTCGTAGCGGAAGCAGCGGCCGGGCAGCAGCGCCCGGATCGGCGGTCTGGTCGACCGCATCACGCGGATCTGGCCGGGGCTCGTGTGGGTCCGCAGCAGGTGGCCGGGGATGTCGACGTAGAGGGTGTCCCAGAGGTCCCGGGCGGGATGGTCGGGGGCGATGTTGAGCATCTGGAAGTTGGTCAGATCGTCCTCGACCTCGGGTCCTTCGTAGACCACGAAGCCGAACTGGCCGAAGACCTCGGCGATGGCCTCGATGGTCTCGGGGATCGGGTGCAGCGTGCCTCGCCCGACCGGCCGGCCCGGCAGCGTGACGTCGACCTTCTCGGCGGCCAGCCGGGCGGTCTGGACCTGGGCTCGGACTTCGGCGCCGCGCCGCTCGAGGGCTGTCTTGACAGCCTCGCCGACCTCGTTGGCGATCGCCCCGACCCGCGGACGATCCTCGGCGGGCAGCGCCCCAATGCCTCGCAGCACGGCGGTCAGGTCGCCCTTCTTGCCGAGATACTGGACCTGGAGCGTCTCGAGTGACGCCGGATCCGCGGCGGAGCCGATCTCCTCAAGCGCCCGATCCTGCAGGCGTCGCAGGTCGGCTGTCAGGCTCTCGAAATCCACGCTGCCGTCCTCACTCTGGTCGCGGGTCTCCCCCGCCGGTTGCTTCCGAGAATCTAGAGCCCTCGACTCCGCTCGTCCCGGCCGGGACGCTCGGCCATCCTCCGGGACGGCAGCGAGTCGAGGGCATCTGACCGGCCAGCCAAGCCGGCCGCGGAGAGGTCAGGCCGCCTTGGCGACGGCGACGATCTTGGCGAACGTGGCGGCGTCTCGAATGGCGATGTCGGCCAGGATCTTGCGGTCCAGCTCGATCCGGGCGGCCTTGAGACCCTGGATGAGATGGCCGTAGGTCAGGCCGTTCTCGCGGGCGGCGGCGTTGATCCGGATGATCCAGAGCCGGCGCATCTGGCGCTTGCGCTGCTTGCGGTCGCGAGTGGCATAGGCAAGGGCGTGGAGGGCGGACTCGTGAGCTCGGCGGATCAGCCGCGAGTTCGTCCCGGTACGTCCCTCGGCGTCCTCGAGAAGGCGCTTGTGACGGTTATGGGCGGTTACGCCCCGCTTGACGCGTGCCATCTAGGGTCAGACTCCCAGGTATGGAAGCAGGCGGCGGACCTGGTCGAGCGACTCGCCGGTCACGATCGCCTTGCCGTCGTATCGGCGCGTCCGCCGCGAGGACTTGAGCTCGAGGTGGTGACCACGCCACGACTTGACGCGGTAGGGCTTGCCACCGCCGGTGACCCCGATCCGCTTCGCGGTCCCCTTGTGGCTCTTCATCTTGGGCACGGTCTCACACTCCAGTCGACGCCGCGCCGGCGTCCGGCTCGGGTCTCGGCGGCGTCGCCCGCGGCGGCGTCGTCTCGGTCACTGATTCTTGCGCGGCTTCGGCAGCGCCTGCGGTCTCACCAGACTCCTCGCCCGGCGTCCTGGCGTGAGCCCGGGCCGTCGGGGTCGGTTCGTGGACCTTCGGCTTGTGGGTCGAGGCGACACTGATGTGCATCGACTTGCCTTCGAGCATCGGAGGCCGCTCGACCACACCGTGGTCCTTGATCTGTTCCGCGAACCTGTCCAGTAGATCGCGCCCGATCTGCGGGTGGGTTAGCTCGCGACCCCGGAACTGGACGGCGATCTTGACCCGATCTCCGTCCTCCAGGAACTCGATTGCCCGCCGGACCTTCGTGTCGAAGTCGCCGGTGCCGATCTTCGGCTTGAGGCGGACCTCTTTGAAGGTGATCGAGCGCTGTTTTCGCTTGGCTTCCTTCTCACGCTTGGTCAGCTCGTACTTGTACTGACCGAAGTCGAGGAGCCGCGCCACGGGGGGACTGGCAAGGGGTGCAACCTCCACCAGGTCGAGGCCCCGCTCCTGCGCGAGCCGCATGGCGTCCGCGGTTCGCATGACTCCAAGCTGGCTACCGTCTTCGTCGACGACCCGAACTTCGAAAACACGGATCATCTGGTTGATGCGCAGGTCTCGGCTAATGGCGAACCCCTTCTAGGCGTGTTCCAGTTGCCCGGTCCGGGGCTTTCCCGCCCCGAAATCAGACGAGCGGCCCATCCCGGCGCACGACTGCACCGGGCGGTCGCCCGCGGGACTATAGCACAGGGCTTTCAGCCGCGGCAAACAACCGACCGGCCGCCGGCAGGGCGGGTCTGATGGCCGGAACAGGCCTCAGCCGGGCTAAGGTCGCCGGGCCGCCGTCTCCTCCGCGAGCCTGTCGACGAAGACGTCCCACGGGACGCCGTTCTCCTGTTCCCCAGCCCGATTGCGTATGGCCACGGTCCGCCCTTCGATCTCACGGTCGCCCAGAACGAGCATGTAGGGCACCTTCTGCTCCTGAGCCAGCCGGATCTTGTTCTGCATCCGGCTGTCCGAGGCGTCGACCTCGACACGTAGCCTGCGGTCTCGCAGGAGAGTCTCCAGCTGGCGTGCGCCGTCGACGTGGCGGTCCGCAATCGGGATCACCACGGCCTGTACGGGCGCGCACCAGACCGGGAAGGCCCCGGCGAAGTGCTCGACCAGGACGCCGATGAAGCGCTCCAGCGAGCCGTAGATGGCTCGATGGATCGTCATCGGCCGGACCGCCTCGCCGTTCTCGTCGATGTAGGTGCAGTCGAAGCGTTCGGGCAGCATGACCAGGTCGACCTGGATAGTGGCCGTCTGCCACTCGCGGCCGAGCGCATCCTCGATCTGGATGTCGATCTTGGGCGCGTAGAAGGCGCCGTCCTTGGGCTTGAGCCGGTAGGGCTTCCCGAGGGCGTCCAGAGCGGCCTTGATCTGCCGTTCGGCCGTCTCCCAGAGCGCCGGGTCGCCCAGGGCCTTGTCCGGCCTGGTTCCGAAGGTGAACTTGGGATCCAGTCCGAACCAGCCGTAGACCTCGTACACCTCCCCCAGCAGAGCCGCGATCTCGTCCTGGAGCTGATCCGGGCGGAGGTAGATGTGGGCGTCGTCCTGGACGAAGTGGCGGACGCGAGTCAGCCCCGAGAGCGTTCCCGAGCGCTCGTTGCGGTGCAGGCGCCCGAAGTCGGAGAAGCGCAGCGGCAGGTCCCGGTACGACCGCAGCCGGCTCTTGTAGATGAACGTGCTCTCGGGGCAGTTCATCGGCTTGAGGCTGAAGGTCTGACCCTCGGCCTCGAGGATGAACATGTTGTCCTGATAGTTGGCCCAGTGGCCCGACTGCTCCCAGAGCTTCTTGTGGACCAGCATCGGGGTCGAGACTTCCTGGTAGCCGCGCTTGTCCTGGACCTCGCGGATCGCGGTCTCGAGGGTCCGCCATAGCCGCTGGCCCTTGGGGTGCCAGAAGGCCGAGCCCGGGCTGACGTCGTGGAAGCTGAACAGGTCGAGCTGGACGCCGAGCCGGCGATGGTCGCGGCGCCCGGCCTCCTCGAGGCGGTTGAGGTACGCGTCCAGCTCCTCCTGGGTCGACCAGACCGTGCCGTAGATCCGCTGCAGCATCGGCCGCTTCTCGGAGCCACGCCAGTAGGCGCCGGCCACGGTCATGAGCTTGAACGGGCCGATCTTGCCCGTGCTGGCCACGTGGGGACCTTTGCAGAGGTCGACGAACGAGCCGTGCTGGTAGGTCGAGGTTGGCGGGACAGGCGATCCGGCCTCATGCGCCCTGGCGGCCAGGTCGTCCAGGATCTCGACCTTGAAGGGCTGGCCGCGCTCCTCGAAATAGGCCCGGCCTTCCTCGAACGGAACTTCCTTGCGGACGAAGGGGTGGTCGGCTGCGATCGACTCGCGCATGCCGGCCTCGATGGCGGCCAGATCCTCGGGGGTCAGCGGCCGCGGCAGCAGGAAGTCGTAGTAGAAGCCGTCCTCGATGGCCGGCCCGATCCCGAGCTGAGCCTCGGGGAAGATGCCCATGACCGCCTCGGCCATGACGTGGGCGGACGAGTGGCGCATGGCGTCCAGCTCGCCGTGGGCGCCGGCGTCGAGCAGCTCCTCCGCGGAGCCGCGGACGACCGTCTCGACGAAGGGGCCTGAATCCTCCGGGGAGGACGGAGAAGAGCCGCCTGCCGTTTGGGCCTCGCCTGTCTCAGCCATCTGGTCTCTCCTTCTCGCGGTCCGGTGATCCGCCACCGGCGTCCGACTCCTGAGTCAATACACAAAGCCTCCCGTCCGACAGGACGAGAGGCTTCTCTCGCGGTTCCACCCGCCTTCGCCGCGTCGCCGGTCTTGCCGGCGGCGTCGCGCGCTCATGACCGCGCTAACGGGCGGATCCCGGGCCGGGTTGGCGGCCGCTCGCGGGTGGTCTCGCGGCCGGTCCGCTTCACCGTCGCTTTCAGCCACGAAGATCGTGGCGACGGCTCTCTTGGATGGACCCGGCGAGCTATGTCCCGCTCGACGCGTTGCGTTTGAAGTTGGCCGGCGCCGCGCAGGCGGCCCCGAAAGTGGTGGGCGGTAGAGGACTTGAACCTCTGACCTCATGCATGTCAAGCATGCGCTCTAACCAACTGAGCTAACCGCCCGCCGTTTTGTGCTTGGGAAGACCTCATGCTTCCCGGTTATCTGGATGTGGCCCTTGCCTTCATCGCTCGAATACCGCATGCTGGTCGCTGTTGAGACTTCCAGAGAGGTACGACGATGGAGACCGCAGCCACCACCCGCGGCGTGCATGATACGGCACCGGGCGGCTTGCCTGCACTCGTGACTTCGTGGCGCCGATCCCTCGCCGCCCGTCGAGCGAGTCCCGCGACGATCGACACCTACAGCACTGCGGTCGGCCAGCTCGCCGACTACCTCGCTGCCCACGGGATGCCCGACCGAGCCACCACGGTCCGCCGCGAGCACGTTGAAGCCTTCGTCACCGACCTGCTGGAGCACAAGGCGCCGGCGACGGCCCACAACCGCTACCGCGGCTGCCAGGCGTTCTTCAATTGGTTGGTCGAAGAGGGCGAGATCAAGTCGAGCCCGATGGAGCGGATGAAGCCGCCCAAGTTGCCCGAGGCTCCCCCACCCGTCCTGCGTGACGTTGAGCTGCGTCGACTCCTGGCCGCGTGCGAGAAGGACCACACGTTCAACGGACGCCGCGACGAGGCCGTGCTCCGGGTGTTCGTCGACACCGGCACGCGCCGGGCCGAGGTCCTTGGCCTGCGCGTCGAAGACATCGACCTCGACCAAGGACTCTTGAAGGTGATCGGCAAGGGCAGTCGGAC
>Ga0335076_10001646_pt1 | contig 21783 bp, 16 predicted proteins | sample Lox_Sample_25_FD_206717 | JGI IMG/M metagenome (GOLD analysis project Ga0335076, IMG submission 206717) | Soil microbial communities from Loxahatchee National Wildlife Refuge, Florida, United States - Lox_Sample_2.5 | ecosystem: Environmental > Terrestrial > Soil > Wetlands | place: USA... | reverse complement strand
GCCGCCGGGGGCCGGCGCCCGCCAGGGCGCCAGGGTGCGGGTACCTGGCCCGGCTGCCGGCGGGCCCCGCTGAGTGGACGTGCCTGACGCGGCGCGCCGGCCGTGGGCGGGCGCGGCTTGACGTCTCTTGCGTGCCCCGTAATGGTTACGTAGATGTATCGCGAAGATAACGTGAAGATAACGAAACGGTTAGGAATGTTCTGGTGTTAGTGGTTCGGGCCGCGCGTGCGTAGAATCCCGGCCACTCGTTTAGTCCCGATCGGCAACGTCTTCCGTTCGGAGTTCCAGGAGGTCGAATGTCAAGGCTTGGCTTGGCGCTGGCGGCGAATCCCGTCACCGTGAGCGGCTCCAACCTGACCTGGGTCATCATCGTCGCCGTCGTTGCGCTGCTCGCCCTGGGCGTGGCCGGCACGCTGGTGCGGGAGGTACTGGCGGCAAGCCAGGGGACCCAGCGGATGCAAGAGATCGCGCGCGCTGTGCAGGAGGGCGCGGCCGCGTACCTGCGCCGGCAGTTCAGGACCCTCGGCGTGTTCGTGGTCATCATCTTCTTCGTGCTGCTCGTCCTGCCCGCCGACACCGCCGGAATACGCTGGGGCCGCAGCATATTCTTCCTGGTCGGCGCGCTGTTCTCGGCGCTGACCGGGTTCACGGGCATGTCGCTGTGCGTCCGCGGCAACGTCCGGGTGGCGGCCGCGGCGCGCGAGGGCGGTGAGCGGCCGGCGATGCGGATCGCGTTCCGCACCGGCGGCGTGGCCGGCATGTTCACCGTCGGCCTGGGCCTGTTCGGCGCCGCGGTCGTGGTGCTGATCTACCGCGAGAACGCGCCCAACGTGCTCGAGGGGTTCGGCTTCGGCGCGGCCCTGCTGGCGCTGTTCATGCGTGTCGGCGGCGGCATCTACACGAAGGCGGCCGACGTCGGCGCGGACCTGGTGGGCAAGGTCGAGCAGGGCATCCCGGAGGACGACCCGAGGAACGCGGCCACGATCGCCGACAACGTGGGCGACAACGTGGGCGACTGCGCCGGCATGGCGGCGGACCTGTTCGAGTCCTACGCGGTCATGCTGGTGGCCTCGCTGATCCTGGGCAAGACCGCGTTCGGCGACAAGGGCCTGGTCTTCCCGCTGATCGTGCCGATGATCGGGGTGATCACCGCGGTGATCGGCATCTTCGCGGTCTCGCCGCGCAAGGGCGACCGCAGCGGCATGACCGCGATCAACCGCGGCTTCTTCATCTCCGCGGTGATCTCGGCCATCGGGGTGGCGATCGCCTGCTTCACCTTCCTGCCGGCCAAGTTCAGCGACCTGAAGGGCATCACCGACCCGGCCATCGCGGCCTACAGCGGCAACCCCCGCTGGATCGCCTTCGGGGCGGTGCTGATCGGCATCGTGCTGGCCAGCGCCATCCAGTTGCTGACCGGGTACTTCACCGAGGTGAACCGGCGGCCGGTGCGGGACATCGGGCAGAGCTCGGAGACCGGCGCGGCCACGGTCATCTTGTCCGGCGTGGCGTACGGGATGGAGTCCGCCGTGTACGCCGCGCTGCTGATCGCCGCCGCGGTGTTCGGCGCGTACCTGCTCGCGACGGGGAACGCCACCATCGCGCTGTTCGCGGTGGCGCTGGCCGGCGGCGGCCTGCTGACCACGGTCGGCGTGATCGTGTCGATGGACTCGTTCGGCCCGGTGACCGACAACGCGCAGGGCATCGCGGAGATGTCTGGCGACGTGGAGGGCGACGCCGCGCAGGCGCTGACCAAGCTGGACGCGATCGGCAACACCACCAAGGCGATCACCAAGGGCATCGCGATCGCGACCGCGGTGCTCGCCGCGACCGCCCTGTTCGGCTCCTTCGACACCATCGTCAAGCAGGCGCTCGGCAGCGGGGCAGGCTCGTTCAGCTTGTCGCTTGACCGGCCGAGGGTGCTGGTCGGCGTTATCATCGGCGCGTCGGTGGTGTTCCTGTTCGCCAGCCTGCTGATCAGTGCCGTGGGCCGGGCCGCGCAAGGCGTGGTCCTGGAGGTGCGGAACCAGTTCCGCACCCACCCGGGGATCATGGATTACACCGAGAAGCCCGAGTACAGCCGGGTGATCGACATCGTCACCAGGGACTCGCTGCGCGAACTGGTGACCCCGGGCCTGCTCGCGGTGCTGACGCCGATCGCCGTCGGCTTCGCGTTCGGTTATTCCACGCTGGGCGCCTACCTGGCCGGCACGATCTCGGCCGGGGTGCTGATGGCGGTGTTCCTGGCCAACTCCGGCGGCGCCTGGGACAACGCCAAGAAGCTGGTCGAGGACGGGAACCACGGCGGCAAGGGCTCCGAGGCGCACGCCGCGACCGTCATCGGCGACACCGTCGGCGACCCGTTCAAGGACACCGCAGGCCCGGCGATCAACCCGCTGATCAAGGTGATGAACCTGGTGTCGCTGCTGGTGGCGACCAGCGTGGTGAAGTACAGCAGCAACGTCGGGCTGCGCACCGGGGTGGCGGTCGGCGCGGTGGCCATCGTGGTCGCGGCGATCGTGATCTCCAAGCGGCGCGCCGCGGGCGGCGGCGAGGTCGCGCCGGCCAGCACCGAGGTGACCGGGGCCGTCTCGCCCGCGGTGGAGGGCGCCAGCCCGGCCCAGGAAGTGACCGGGGTCACCGGGGCCACCGGGGCCACCGGGGTCACGGCGGGGGACACGGCGGACCGCGAGCCCGCCGCCAAGCGCCCCGACTAGCAGCACGGAACTCGCCTTGCGGGGCGCCGCGCCGCCCCGCAAGGCAGGCCGTGCCCAGGAAGGACGCCGGCGGCCGGGTCCCGGCCTAGGACCCGGCGGCCACGTCCTCGCTGGGGATGCCGAGCAGGTACAAGATGGCGTCCAGGTAGGGGACGCTCAGCGAGGTGTCGGCCGCGTCCCGGACCGCGGGCTTGGCGTTGAACGCCACGCCGAGCCCGGCGGCGGCGATCATGTCCAGGTCGTTGGCCCCGTCGCCGACCGCCACCGTCTGGGACAGCGGGACGCCGGCCGCCGCGGCGAACCGGCGCAGCGCCGTCGCCTTCGCGGCCCGGTCGATCACCGGGCCGCGCAGCCGCCCGGTGAGCTTCCCGGCTACGATGTCCAGCTCGTTGGCGGCCACGTAGTCGATGCCGAGCTCGGCTGCCAGCGGCTCGATCACCTGGACGAAACCGCCGCTGACGATCCCCGACTTGTAGCCGAGGCCGTGCAGCGTCCCGACCAGCGTGCGCGCGCCCGCGGTCAGCCGCAGTCCGGCCCGGACCTCGTCCAGGATCCCGGCTTCCAGCCCGGTCAGCAGCGACACCCGCTCGCGCAGCGACGCGGCGAAGTCGAGCTCGCCGCGCATCGCCGCCGCGGTCACCTTCGCCACCTCCGCGGCGCAGCCGGCCCGCTCCGCCAGCAGGTCGATCACCTCGTCCTGAATGAGGGTGGAGTCCACGTCCATGACGATCAGCCGCAGCGCGCGCCGGTGCAGGCCGCCGCGCTGGACCGCCACGTCGACGCCCTGGTCTACCGCGGCGCGGGCCAGGTCCTCGCGCAGCGTCGCCGGGTCTCCGCCGGAGACGTCCATCTCGATACAGGTCACCGGCTGCTGCGCGAGCCTGCCGATCCGGTCGATGTTCGCCCCGCAGGCCGCGATCCGCCCGGCGATGGCGGTGATGGCGGCGGGTGCTAGCGGGCTGCCCAGCAGGGTGACGTGCAGCCGCCCACCCCGCGCCGCAGCGGCCGGCTCGCCGGACGGCGCCGAGCCCATGGTGATCTCCGCCTCCAGGCCGAGGTCACGGGCCAGCAAGTCGACCGCCTCGTGGATCTCGTTCAGGTCGGGCGTCGCATCACAGCCGAGCAGCACCCCCAGCACCAGGCGGCCGCGGATCACCACCTGCTGCACGTCCAGGACGCTGAGCCGGTGCCCGGCCAGGACGCCGAACAGCCGGGAGGTCACGCCCGGCCTGTCCCGGCCGGTCAGCGTGATGAGCAGCGAGGTCCGCGGCGTTTTCATCGCGGCGCCAGGCTACCGCAAACGCCGTGTTTCCGCGGAAAACGAAGCCTTGAGCCGCCGGCCGCCCGCTAAGGCAGCAGCAGGTGCACGTCGCCGAACTCGTGCCACAGGTAGCCGGCATCGATGGCGGCCTGGTAGCACCGGCTGAGCAGGCCGGGTCCGGCGAACGCGGCCAGCATCCGCAGGTGTGACGAACGAGGCTCGTGCAGCCCGGTGAGCAACCCGTCAGCCGCCCTGATCCCGGTCTCCGGCGTCACCACGTGCGACGTCCAGCCCGCCCCGGCGGCCACCCGGCGGTCCGCCTGGCCCAATGCCGGTCGACACTGCGCCGGTCGACACTGCGCCGGTCGGCACTGCGCCGGTCGGCACTGCGCCGGTCGGCACTGCGCCGGTCGACACTGCGCCGGTCGACACTGCGCCGGTCGACACTGCGCCGGTCGACACTGCGCCGGTCGACACTGCGCCGCCGTCTCCAGCGCGCGGACCACGGTGGTGCCGCAGGCGATGACCCGGCCGCCGTGTGCCCGCACGTGATTGACCAGGTCGGCCGTGGCCGGCGGCACGTCGTAGGGCTCCGGGTACGGGTCCTCGCCGGCCTCCAGCGAGGACACCCCGCAGTGCAGCGTGACCGGGGCGATCAGAACCCCGGCGGCCACCAGCCTGGTCACCACGGACGGCGTGAACGGGCGGCCGGCGCTCGGCATCTCCGCGCTGCCCGGCTCCCGCGCGAACACCGTCTGGTAGGCCGCCAGCGGCCACTGGCGCGGCACGTAGGAGTACCGGACCGGAATGCCGTAACGCAGTAGGTACGGTATGACCGCGACCGACGGCCGGGCCTGCCAGAGCCGGGCCGTGGCCCTTCCCTCCAGGGTCAGGACCGCCCCGCCGGGCAGGCCGATGCGCTGGCCGGGTGAGCCGGCTTCGTCCGGCCTGGAGATCTTGCCCTTGACCTGCCGGAGTTCCACCAGCCACGATCCGTCCGGCCGCGGGCCGGAGAAATGTACCGCGAGGTCGGCGGACGCCCGGACCTGGGCGGGCAGCGTCGCGCTGGTGTTGACCACAAGCAGGTCGCCCGGGAGCAGCAGGCCGGGCAGGTCGGTGAAGCCGTGGTGGCTGATCTCGCCGGACGAGGTGCGGCTGACCAGCAGTCGCACGCCATCCCTGGGCAGGCCGCGCGCCTCCGCCGGGTCGTGCGCCTCGAGCTCGGCGGGCAGGGTGAAATCGGCCAGCGGTACGTCGGCGGTCATGGCGCCGCCGGCATCAGGTGCGCCGCGCGGTACCGGCCGCTCGGGAGCCGCCGCGTGATCAGCCGGAGGAACGCCGGGACGACCGACTCCGGCACCGGGCGGTCCGAGATGTCCTCCCCGGGGAAGGCCAGCTGGTGCATGTCGGTGCGCAGGTCGCCGGGATCGGCCCACCAGACCCGCAGCGCGGGTTCCTCCGCGGCGAGCACGTTCGAGGCCTGCTCGAGCGCGGCCTTGGCCGCGCCGTAGCCGCCCCAGCCCGCGTAGGCCTGCACGGCCGCGTCCGAGGTGATGTTCAGCACCGCGCCGCCGGCCGCCCGCAGCAGCGGCAGCATCAGCTGGGTCAGCGCGATGGGCGCGATCACGTTCACCTCGAACGCGGCGCGCAGCTCGCCGGCCGGGTAGTCGGCCAGCGCAGGCAGCGGGCTGACACCCAGCGTCCCGGCGTTGTTGACGAGCAGGTCGAGGCGCCCCGCGGCGTCGGCGGCGAGGCGCAGCGCGGCGCGGTGCGCGGGGTCGGTGACGTCGCCGGCCACCGCGACGACCGCCGCCCCGGCGCGGCCCACCGCCCGCAGCGCCCGAGCGCCGCCCGCCGCCCCAGCGCGGCCCGCCGCCCCAGCGTGGCCCGCCGCCCCGGCACCGCCCGCCGCCGGCGGCGCACCAGCGCGGCCCGCCGCCCGCAGCGCCCTGGCGGCGGTGCCGAGCGCGGCCCCGTCGCGCGCGTCGACGATCAGATCGTAGCCCTCGCGGGCCAGGCGGGCCGCCAGGGCGCGGCCCAGTCCGCGGGAGGCCCCCGTGATCATGGCTGTCGGATTGCTCATGTCCCCGACGCTAGGCCGCGCCGGCCCCCGGCACATCGGTCTCCCGCCTGGCCAGGCCTGCGCCGATGGTCCTAGGACCGCCGCCCGATGCACGGGGCCGGCCCGGCGGGCTAACGTCGGTTGAGAACAGGAGAAAGCATGAGCGACGGGCTGGACGAGCTGTATCAGGTGAGCCAGGCGGTGCTGTCCGTCACCCGGCAGATGTCCGTCCGCGACGTGCTCCAGGTGATCGTGCGGTCGGCGCGTTCCCTGGTGGGCGCGCGCTACGCCGCGCTCGGCGTGCCGGACGAGGGGGACTCGTTCGCCGAGTTCGTGGTGGACGGAATCAGTTCGGCCGAGTGGCAGGCGATCGGCCCGCTGCCGCGGCGGCACGGCATGCTCGCCGTGCTGCTCAACGAGGGCAGGCCGGAACGGCTTGCCGACATACGCAAGGACCCCAGGTTCGAAGGCTGGCCGTCCGCCCATCCGCAGATGTCGCACTTCCTCGGGGTGCCGGTGCGTGACGGGGACCGGGTCCTCGGCATCATCTTCGCGGCCAACAAGGTCTCCGCGGCGGCGGCCGGGCGCGGCTTCACCGAACGCGACCTGCAGATCCTGTCCCTGTTCGCCGCGCACGCCGCGATCGCGCTGACCAACGCCCGGCTGTACGAGCGCAGCCGGGAGCTGTCGGTCCTGCAGGAGCGCTCCCGGCTGGCCAGGGACCTGCACGACGCGGTCACGCAGAAGCTGTTCAGCATCAGGGTGCACGCCCGTGCCGCCGCGGTCCTGGCCGCCAGGGAACCGGTGGACGCGGCCCGGATCCGGGCCGAGATCGAGGTCGTCGGCGATCTCGGCGCCGAAGCGCACGCCGAGCTGCGCGCGGTGATCGACGGCCTGGCCCCGCCTGACCTGGAGGCGGCGGGGCTGGCCGAATCCCTGCGCCGGTACGCGGTGCTGGCCGGCCGGGCGCACGGGATCCCGGTCACCTTCACGGCCGGCTGCCTGCCGTCGCTCGGGCCGCGGGCGCAGACGGCGCTCTACCGGGTGGCCCAGGAGGCGCTGCACAACGCGCTGCGCCACGCCGGGGCCTCCGGCGTCCGGGTCGCCCTGGCCAGGGCCCCGCGAAAGGCGGGGCGCCGGGTCGTCCTCGAGGTGGCCGACGACGGCCACGGGTTCGCGCCCGAGGCGTCGTCCGGCGGGCTGGGGCTGGCCTCGATGCGCGACCGCGCCGCGGCGGCCGGCGGCGCGCTGACCGTCCGGTCGGGGCAGCGGGGGACCGTGGTGCGGATGACCGTGCCGTTCCGTAACGTTCCCGTCGCCGCCGGAGACCAGCCGTGACGCGGCCCATCTCGGTGCTGATCGTGGACGACCACCCGGTGGTCAGGCGAGGGCTCCGGATCCTGCTCGAGGTGCAGGACGGGATCGAGGTAGCCGGCGAGGCGGGCGACGGCGCCGCGGCGCTCGCGCTGGCCGCCGAGCATGCGCCGGACGTGATCCTGCTCGACCTCAAGCTGCCCGGCATGGACGGCATCGCCGTCCTGGCCGAGCTGAGAGCCCGCCACGGCGCCGCCCGGGTGCTCGTGCTTACCAGCGCCACCGCACCCGCGGCGGCCAGCCTGGCGGTCCGCTCGGGCGCGGCGGGGGTGCTCTACAAGGACGTCGACCCGGACGCGCTGGTGCGGGCGATCCGTTCGGTCCACGACGGGCACCTGGTGCTGGCGCCCGAGGCGGCGGGCAGCCTGGTCCGCGGCGCCGGCCTCCCGGTGGCGGGCATCGACGCGCTCACCAGCCGCGAGCGCGAGGTGCTCGCCGAGATCGCCAAGGGACGGTCCAACCGGGAGATCGCGCGGGCCCTCGGGGTCGCGGAGAAGACGGTGAAGGCGCACGTGAGCGCGGTGCTGGCCAAACTCGGGGTGCAGGACCGCACCCAGGCGGCGCTGCTCGCGGTGCGCACAGAGCAAGCCCCTAGCCCCGGATCAGGTGCGCGTAGACGATGATGTTGTCCACGTAGTGCCCGGTGGCCTCGTCGAAGGGGCCGCCGCAGGTGATCAGCCGCAGGCTGGGATGGCGTGACTTCCCGTAGACCGAGGCGGTGGGGAAGGCGTCCTTGGCCACCTTCTGCACCCCGTCCACCGCGAACGTGGCGACCTTGCCGTCGGCCAGCCTGGCATAGACCCGGTCCCCGGCGTGCAGGTCCTTGAGGTGGTAGAAGACCGAGATGCCGGTGAGCGAGTCCACGTGACCGAGGATGACCGCCGGGCCGCGCTGCCCGGGCGCCGGGCCGTACCGGTACCACCCGGTCAGGTTGTGATCGTCGAGCGGCGGCACCTGGACCGTGCCATCGGCGTTCCTGCCCACCTCCATCACCGGCGCGTCCACCCCGATGGCCGGGATCTTGATGCTGACCGGAACCGAGCGGGCCAGCGGCCTGGCCCCCGGGTCGTGGGTCAGCCGGGGCGGTGCGGTCGTCACCGATGCCGGGGTCCAGGTCGCCCCGGCATCGGCGGGCGTGCCATCGAACAGGCCGAACGTGGCCATGACGACACCGCCCACGCACAGCACGACGGCGGCGAGGGCGCTGCCGAGGGCCCACCGGCCCAGTGGCTTACGCCGGTGGCGAGCCAGGTACAAGGTCTAGGCGACCGTGCGCGTCCGGCGCCAGCGGCGGAAGGCGAGCAGGCCGAGACCGGCCGACGCCAGGGCGACCGCGCCGCCGCCCGCGGCCAGCGGGAGGTTACCGCCGCCGCCGAGGCTGCCGCCGCCGCCGGTGTTGGCGCCGCCGGTCGGCGCCACCGACACGGTGGCACTGGCCGTGACCTGGGGCGCGGGCGGCGTTGAGGTCGCGAGAGCGGGCGCGGCCGTGGTGGGCGCGGCCGTGGTGGGCGCGGCCGTGGTGGGCGCGGCCGTGGTGGGCGCGGCCGTGGTGGGCGCGGCCGTGGTGGGCGCAGCCGTGGTGGGCGCGGTCGTGGTGGGCGCAGCCGACGGAGTCGACGTCTCGCTGCAGGTCGGCTTGGGCGTCGGAGTCGGCGTCCAGGTCTGATCACCGGTCCACGTCGGCGCCGGTGTCGGCGTGTGATTAGCGCCGGACTGCGGTGCTGCCTGCGCGGCCGTCCCGGTCAGCAGCACCCCTCCCACGCCCAGGGCGAAGCAGCCCGCTACCACCCTCATGCGCAACGTCATTTCCCGCTCCTCCTCGCTCGACCGCCCCATTAACGGCCATAACTTGTTAGTGACTAAGCAAGCAGCAGGCAGCGTAGCGCCGTTCGACGGCAGAGTCACGGAAGTTAGATGAGTGTTATTTGGGAAACTGGATATCAAGCGCCAAGCAGGCACACGCGCCCCCAGATCGGGCTCTCACCAGTGAGATCCCCGAACGGTCTGCCAACAGCGGCTACTTACCCGTCCGTCCGGTGGGCTCAGCGGGGCGCGGTGGCATAGGTTCGATTTCGCCGGCCATTCGAGCGGGGCCGGATCCACCGTGGCGCGTGCGGAGAAAGGGGACCCGATGTCCGACGAGGTGCTGCGGATGCGGGGCGTCGAGGTCCGGCGGGACACGGCAGTCCTGCTGCGCAACATCGACTGGACCGCGCACGGGGACGAACGCTGGATCCTGATCGGGCCGAACGGAGCGGGCAAGACGACCCTGCTCCAGGTGGCCGCCACCTTGATGTTCGCCTCGGAGGGCACGGTGGAGGTGCTCGGCGAGCGTCTCGGCGAGGTCGACACCTTCGAGCTGCGGCCGCGGATCGGGCTGACCAGCGCCGCGATCGCCGAGCAGGTGCCGCCCGGGGAAAAGGTCATCGACCTGGTGCTCACCGCCTCCTACGCCATCCTCGGCCGGTGGAAGGAGGAATACGACTCCGCCGACGTCACCCGCGCGGTCGAGATCCTCGACGCGCTCGGCTGCGCGCACCTGATCAGGCGCAGGTTCGCCACCCTTTCCGAGGGCGAGCGCAAGCGGGTGCAGATCGCCCGGGCCCTGATGCCCGACCCAGAGCTGCTGCTGCTCGACGAGCCGGCCGCCGGGCTGGACCTGGGCGGGCGCGAGGACCTGCTGCGGCGCCTGGCCAAGCTGGCCCGCGACCCCAAGGCGCCGATGATGGTGCTGGTCACCCACCACGTCGAAGAGGTGCCCGACGGCTTCACCCACGCGATGCTGCTGCGCCGGGGCTCGGTGCTGGCGGCCGGACGGATCGCGGAGGTCTTCACCGCGCGGAACCTGTCCCGGTGCTTCGGGATCCAGCTGGAGATCGAGCACCGGCAGTCGCGCTGGACGGCCCGGGCACGCTAGCGGGGGGTGCCAGGGGGGTCGTCCCCCCGTGGCCGGCACAGCGGGGGGTGCCAGGGGGGTCGTCCCCCCGTGGCCGGCACAGCGGGGGGTGCCAGGGGCGTCCCCCGGATGACACAGAGTGGTCGCTTGCTAGCCGAACCCGCTCGCGGTCGGTAACGTAGCAAACGAGCCCGGAAACCCCGCAACCCGCCGGAAACCCCGCAACCGGCCGGAAACCCCGCACCGGGCGCAGGAGTGAGGCAGCCATGAGCACGCTGATCGCGACCGTCCTGCTGGTCGTCTTCGTCGCCCTCGTGGTCGCGGCGGTCGTCAAGTCGGTGCGCATCGTGCCGCAGGCCACCGCGGGCATCGTCGAGCGGTTCGGCCGGTACCACCGGACCCTGCACGCGGGCCTGAACATCGTGACGCCGTTCGTCGACCGGCTGCGCCCCCTCATCGACCTGCGCGAGCAGGTGGTCAGCTTCCCGCCGCAGCCGGTGATCACCCGGGACAACCTCGTGGTCGGCATCGACACCGTCATCTACTTCCAGGTGACCGACCCGCGGGCGGCCACCTACGAGGTCGCCAACTACATCACCGCCGTCGAGCAGCTGACCGTCACCACGCTGCGCAACGTGGTGGGCGGCATGGACCTCGAGCACGCGCTCACCTCGCGTGACCAGATCAACAGCGAGCTGCGCAAGGAACTCGACGAGGCGACGGGCAAGTGGGGCATCCGGGTCGGCCGGGTCGAGCTCAAGGCCATCGAGCCGCCCGGCTCCATCCAGGATTCGATGGAGAAGCAGATGCGCGCCGACCGGGACAAGCGCGCCGCCATCTTGTCCGCCGAGGGGTCCAAGCAGTCGGCCATCCTGACCGCGGAGGGTCAGCGCGAGGCGGCGGTGCTCAAGGCGCGCGGCGAGTCCGAGGCGACCGTGCTGCGGGCCGAGGCGGAGGCCAAGGCCCAGGCGGCGCGGGCGCGCGGGCAGGCCGAGGCGATCAGCACCGTGTTCCGGGCCATTCACGAGGGCAACCCGGACCAGCGGCTGCTGGCCTACCAGTACATGCAGATGCTGCCGCAGATCGCCCAGGGCGACGCGAACAAGGTCTGGATCGTGCCGAGCGAGATCGGGAAGGCGCTGGAGGGGATCGGCGGCTTTTTCAGCGCCGCCACCGGGGCCCGGTCCGGGGCTCCCTCCGTCCCCCCGGACCCGGCCGGGCCGCCGCCGTCAGGGCCTGGGCCGGAGCTCGACGCGCCCGTCGGCCGTCAGGCGAGTCTGGAAGGATGGCTGGCGGGCAGTGGCGGGCCCGTGCACGACGGCGCCGCTGGCGATCGCGAAGGTGGATCCGTGCCAGGGGCAGGCGACGCAGGCAGCGCCCCGCTCCACGACAATCCGTCCCTGATGCAGGGGCCCTCCGAGATGGGAGCACCGGTCTGACAGCACGCTGACCTCGCCTCCCTGCCGGTACACCAGCAGGGACAGGTAGCCGAGCTGGCGCCGCACCGGGCGCCGGTCGGCCAGTTCGGTCAGCGCGCACAGGTCGTGCCAGCCGAGCACGGACAGGTGGCTGACCTGCTCGGCGTGGCTGGTGCCGGCGCCGAGCCGGAGCGCCAGGTGGCCGCCGAGATAGGCGCCGATGGCGGCCACGGCCAGCCCCGAGGCGGACAGCGCCCGGCCGTAGCCGGTCCGGCCGCCCGCCCGGGCGGTCAGCGAGCCGAGGAACAGCGCGGCCGCGCCGCCCTGGCAGGCGGCGTGCACCAGGCCGACCCGCTGCTGGTCCCGGTGCAGCGCCGACCAGTCGGCCAGGCCGGTGGCCGCGGCGGGCGCGGTGCCCGCCACCCCGGCCGCGATGAGCATCCCGGCCGCGCGTTCGGTGCCGCGGAACAGGTCGAGCAGGACCGCCGAGGTCCAGCAGCCGAGCGGGAACCGGACCAGCGCGGGATGGGCGGGCTGGCCGAACGGGACGCCGTGCAGGGCGTCGGTGCCCTTGCCGGCGGGCAGGGCGCGCACCACGGTGTCGGACAGGCTGCAGACCAGCGGGTCGAGGGTGTGTGCCCGCTCGATGCGCTCGGCGAGGGCCGCCGGCCGGGACAGCAGCGAGGGCTTGCGCGTCTTGCGCGCTCGCCGTGCCGCGGTGAGAAGGGATTGCCGCACGTCTAGTGCGTACCCGTCCGCGCGCGGCCTACCCGCGCGAAAACCGCTCCCCGATCAAGATCACCGCGGAGCCGGGCGAGCTGGCCGGGCACGATGTCCTCGAGTATCACGGCTTGAACCGGTAACCCATGCCCGACTCGGTGAGGAGGTACCTGGGCCGGGAGGGTTCGGGTTCCAGCTTGCGGCGCGGCTGGGCCAGGTAGACCACCTTCTGGCTCTCCCGGCCGCGGTCAGCCCCCGTGCAGCACGGCCGCCACCGTCCCCGCGGCCAGGAACATGGCGAAGCCGGCCGGCAGCGCGTAGGGCGCCGGTATCGCGCGCCGTCCCAGATCGTGAGTCATCCCGGTTGCTATTTCAGCCGCGCTACCAGCCAAATATCATTGTCCTTGACGGATCCTTAACGCCCGGGCAGGAAAACTTGACTGGGCGCATACGGCGGCCGGCGGACGGCCCGGATTAGCGTCGGGAGACATGATCAGCAACCGAGCGCGGCGGACGGAGCTGTAAGCCTAGTGGCTGTGCGCAAGGCGACTGGCCTGCTTGGCAGCGGTCAGGCCACCGAACTTCCGGAGACCTTCTGGTACTCGGCCAAGCGCCGCCTGCTCGGCCCGCCGATGATCAACGCGCAACTGCAGGACGAGCGGCTGTCCAAGACGCTCGCGCTCGGCGTGCTGTCCCCCGACGGCATCTCCTCCTCGGCCTACGGCACCGAGGAGATCCTCATCGAGCTGCTGCCGATCTTCGGTGTCGCCGCGTTCGCGGTACTCATCCCGATGACCGGGGTGATCTTGTTCGTCATGCTCCTCGTGGTGCTCTCCTACCGCGAGGTGGTCATGGTCTACACCCGGGCCGGCGGGTCGTACGTGGTGGCCAGGGAGAACTTCGGGCCGCGGATCGCCCAGGTGGCGGCCGTGGCCCTGCTGATCGACTACGTGGTGACGGTGGCGGTGCAGATCGCGGCGGGCACCGCGGCCGTGGCCTCCACGTTCCCCGCCATCGGCCCGTACTCCAAATGGATAACCATCGGCATCATCCTGCTGATGTGCTTCGGCAACCTGCGCGGCATCCGGGAAGCGGGCAAGATCTTCGCGCTGCCCACCTACCTGTTCTCCGCCACGATCATCCTGATGATCGTGGTCGGGCTGATCCGGGCCGCGGCCGGCACGCTGCCCCAGCAGAACGTGCACGACATACACGGGCTCTACACGATCGGCCCCGGCGCCTCCAGCTTCACGACGCTGGTGCTCATCTACTCGCTGCTGAAGTCGTTCGCCAACGGCGGCTCGTCGCTGACCGGCATCGAGGCGGTCTCCAACGCGGTCAGCGCGTTCCGGCCGCCCGAGGGCATCAACGCCCGCCGGGTCCTGGTGACGGAGGGCCTGATCCTGGGCACGCTGGTGGCCGGCATCTCCGGGCTGGCGTACCTGACCCACGCCGCCCCCTACGTGGTCGGCTACCCGACCGTGATATCCCAGGAAGCGAACATGGTGTTCGGGTCCGCCGGGCACTTCATGTTCTACGTGGTGCAGGCGACCACCGCGCTGATCCTGTACACCGGCGGCAATACCAGCTTCAACGGCTTCCCGTTCCTGACCAGCTTCGTGGCCGAGGACTCGTTCCTGCCGCGGTGGATGATGAAGCGCGGCCAGCGGCTGGTCTTCTCCAACGGCATCATCGTGCTCACCGTGCTGTCCGTGGCGCTGATATGGGCCGTCGGCTCCAACGTGAACAGGCTGGTGCCGTTCTACGCGATCGGCGTGTTCACCGCGTTCTCCATGGCCGGGTTCGGCATGGCCAGGTACCACACCAGGCACAAGGAACCGGGCTGGCGGCACAAGCGGGTCATCAACTTCTCGGCCGGGGTGATGACCTCGATCGTGGTGGTGGTCTTCGCCGTGGTGAAGTTCACCGAGGGCGCCTGGCTGATCCTGATCATCTTCCCGATCCTGGTCTTCGCGCTGATCAGGCTCAACCACCAGTACCGCACCGAGTCGCGGGCGCTGCAGAACATCGGCGAGCGGCGCGCGTCCGGCGAGCTGCCGCGGCAGCCGAACTACACCCGCAAGGTCGTCATCGTGTTCGTCGACGACTTCGACCTGTCCACTATCGCCGCGCTGCGCTACGCGCGGAGCCTGCGGCCCACCACGGTGCGGGCGGTGCACTTCGTCATCGACACCGCCAAGGCCGAGCAACTGCGGATCGCGTGGCTGCCCGACCGCAACGTCTCGCTCGAGTTCATCGACTGCCCCGACCGGCGGCTGGCCCGGGCCGCGGCCGAGCTCGTCCAGCGCGAGACGGACACGCCGGGCACCCAGGTGACCGCGATCCTGCCCCGGCGCAGCTTCTCGCCGCTGCTCGGCCGGCTGCTGCACGACCGCACCGCGGACAAGATGGCCGGCCTGGTCAGCCGGGTGCCGGACGCGGCGGCCACCATCATCCCGTTCGACGTGCAGAACCGGCTGCACGTGCTGCAGCAGCGCCAGGCCGAGCGGGACGGCACCGCGCCGGCCAGCCTGACCCCGGTGCCAGGACCGCCCGCGTCCGGCGACGGCCCGGCGGCCGAGAGCACCACGGCCGAGCTGAAGCACCTCGAGGTGGCGGCCGCGGTTGCCGCCGAGGGCAAGCCCGAGCCGCTGCCCGGGGCCGGCAGTTACGGACGGCCGGTGCCGCCGCCGGACGCCACCCCCATCGGCTCTATCCACCAGCCGGGCAAGGTCACCGTGGAGGGCCGCGTCCGGGTCGTCGAGATCAGGTCGGTGGAGCAAAACTCCGTGTTGGCCTGCGAGATTTCCGATTCCACCGGCGACCTGACCGCGCTGTTCTACGGCCGCTCCAGGATCGCCGGCCTGATGTGCGGCTCCCGGGTCCGGTTCCGCGGCCCGGCCGGCATCAAAGCCGGCGCGCCGGTCATGGTCAACCCGGCGTACGAGCTCATCGTCCCGCACGCAACCGGCAAGCCCGGCGCCGACGGAGATAAGAAAGGAGATAAGAAATAGGCCGAACGGGGTGGGTCATCCGCCCCGGCGCGGGCTCGTCAGACCCGACTACCCGGTACACCTGCCGCTCACCCGCGGGTGCGAGGGTTGTCCCGGACAGTGCGGCCCTAGCCTGGTGGGAGGCGTCAATGTCCGAGCTGAAGAGGTCTGCCATGACCACAACTCCGGCCACTGGGCCGAGTGCCCCGGCGGACGGCAAACCCGCGCTGCGCCTGTCGCGACTGCTCCGCAGGCCGGTGGCGGACAGCAGCGGCGAGACCATCGGCAAGCTGGCCGACGTCATCGTCCGGCTGCGCGGATCCGACTACCCGCTCGTCACCGGCATGGTTGCCGCGGTCGGGGGACGCGAGATCTTCGTGTCCATCGACCAGGTGATCAGCTTCCGCGACGATCCCATCCGGCTGAATAGCGCGCGGCTGTCCCTGCGGCACTTCGAGCGCCGGGACGGCGAGGTGCTGCTCAAGGCCGACGTGCTCGGCCACCGGCTCATCGACGTGCAGAACGCCCGCCTGGTCCGCGCGGCCGACCTCGAGCTGGTCCGGGATGGCGAGGAGCGGGTGCTGGCCGGGGTGGATACCCGGCGCCGCCGACGTCGGCTGTTCGGGCTGCTCGGGCCGAAGGACCCGGACGACGCCGGCGTCTTCCGCGACTGGCACGACTTCGAGTGGCTCATCGGGCACCAGCGCAGCGCGCTGCTGCGCGGGCCGTTCGGCCGCATCCGCAGGCTGAAGCCCGCCCAGATCGCCGACCTGCTGGAGAACGCCTCCAAGGAGGAGGAGACCGAGATCCTCGGCAGCGTGCATGCGGACCCCGAACTTGAAGCCGACGTCTTCGAGGAACTCGACGAGGACCTGGCCACCCGGCTGCTCGGCGCGCGCACCGACGCGGAGATCGCCGCCGTGCTGGCCCGGATGCGCGCCGACGACGCCGCGGACGCGATCGGCGAACTGCCCCAGCGGCGCAGGCAGCCGGTGATCGATCTGCTGCCGCCTGCCCAGCGGACCAAGGTGCTGACCCTGATGGGCTTCAATCCCACCAGCGCGGGCGGGCTGATGGGGATGGACTTCATCTCGCTGCCCACCATGTCGACCGTCGCGGACGCGCTGGCGCGGGTGCGTGAATCCATATCGCTCCAACCGGAGGCGCTGACCAGCGTGCACGCCGTCGACGACGACGGCGGCCTGCGGGGCGTGGCGCGCCTGGTCACCCTCCTTCAGGCCGATCCGGCCACCAGCCTGATCGACGTGAGCGACACCGATCCGGTCCGGGTCGGCCCGGACACCGACGTCCCCGACGTGGCCGTGCTGATGACCGACTACAACCTCATCACCATTCCCGTCGTCGACGACGAGCGCCGCCTGCTCGGCGTGATCACCGTCGACGACGTGCTCGAGGCCACCCTGCCCGATGACTGGCGGCGCCGGGAGGCCGCGGAACCACCGGACGCGCACCACGGGGACGCCCCGTGACCACGCGCGACGGGCGCGCCCAGCCTCGCGAGCCCCAGCCCCAAGCCGCCGCCGCCTCCTCCTCCCCGCCATCCCCCCAGCCTTCACCCCCCTCCCCGGCATCTCCCCAGCCTTCATCCGCGCGCGCCCAGCTCCGTGCTCCCGCGGCCGGAGCGCCGCCCGCCCGGGCCACCGCGGTCCTGGACGAAGCCCACCTCGGCGATATCGAGGGCGCGCTCGGCCACATCAAGCTGGGCGAGGACATGGGCGGCGGGTTCCGCCGCAAGCTGATCACGTTCCTGGCCATCGTGGGCCCGGGGCTGATCGTGATGGTGGGCGACAACGACGCCGGCGGCGTGTCGACCTACGCCCAGGCCGGCCAGAACTACGGCTACAGCCTGCTGTGGACGCTGCTGCTGCTGATCCCGGTACTGATCGTCAACCAGGAGATGGTGGTCAGGCTCGGCGCCGTCACCGGCGTCGGTCACGCCCGGCTGATCAACGAGCGATTCGGCAAGTTCTGGGGCTGGTTCAGCGTTGGCGATCTGTTCATCCTCAACTTCCTGACCATCACCACCGAGTTCGTCGGCGTCTCGCTCGCACTGCAGTACTTCCGCGTCAGCCCGTACATCTCGGTGCCGATCGCCGGGCTCATCCTGATCGGGATCACCATGAGCGGCAGCTTCGCCCGCTGGGAGCGGGCGATGTTCGCGTTCATCGCGGTCAGCCTGATCCTGGTCCCGCTCTTCTTCACCTCCCATCCCAGCTGGAGCCAGATCGGCTACCACTTCGTCGTCCCCGGCATCCAGGGCGGCGCGAACTCGACCGCGGTGCTGCTCATCATCGCGATCGTGGGCACCACCGTCGCCCCCTGGCAGCTGTTCTTCCAGCAGTCCAACGTCATCGACAAGCGGATCACGCCGCGGTTCATCGGTTACGAGCGGGCCGACACCACGCTGGGCGCGTTCGTGGTGGTGATCTCGGCGGCGATGATCCTGGTGGTGGCGGTCTTCGCGGTGGCGGGCACCCACCTGGCCGGGCAGTTCACCGACGCGCTCGGGGTGGCCCACGCGCTCGAGATGCACGGCGGGTGGTACGGCACGGCGTTCTCGATCGTGCTGCTCGACGCGTCCATCATCGGCGCGTCCGCGGTCACCCTGTCCACCAGCTACGCGTTCGGCGACGTCTTCGGCATCAAGCACTCGCTGCACCGCAAGTTCAGGGAGGCCAAGCCGTTCTACGCCAGCTACGCCGGGATGATCGTGGCCGCGGCGATCATCGTGCTCATCCCCGGCGTCCCGCTCGGCCTGCTCACCACCGCGGTGCAGGCGCTGGCCGGGATCCTGCTGCCGAGTGCGAGCGTGTTCCTGCTGCTGCTGTGCAACGACCGCGAGGTCCTCGGCCCGTGGATGAACCCGCGCTGGCTGAACATCCTGGCCACCTTGATCATCGGCGTTCTCCTGGTCCTGTCCGGGACTCTCGTCATCGACACCCTGTTCGCCAGCATCAGCGCCGTGAAGACCGCGATGTGGCTGGCCATAGGGCTGGCGGCGGCCGGGATCCTGGCCACGGCGGGGTTCTGGCTGACCAGGAAGCGCCGGCCCCCGCGGCAGCCGCACCCGCGGACCACGATGTCCGAGGCCGACCGGATGAACTGGCGGATGCCGCCGCTCGCCCTGCTCGAGCCGGCCGACTGGTCCGTCGGCCGGAAGGTCGCCCTGCTGGCCTTGCGCGGCTACCTGGTGATATCTGTCCTGCTGCTGATCGTCAAGGCGGTCCAGCTGGGCAAGTAAGTGGACCGCTGATGCGACACTGGTGGCATGACTGACGCGTCACCACGTTGTTTCCGTTCGGTCCTTGACGGCTTTCCCGCCTACAAGCCGGGCCGGACGCCGGTCAGCGCGACCGGGCGGACGCACAAGCTCTCATCCAACGAATCCCCGTATCAGCCGCTGCCCTCGGTGGTGGACGTCATCGCCGAGGCGGCCCGATCGGTCAACCGGTACCCGGACAACGGCGCGCAGGCCCTGGTCGAGGCCATCGCGGCCAGGTTCGGCATCCCGCCGCAGCATGTCGCGGTCGGGTGCGGCTCGGTGGGGGTCGCCCAGCAGCTCCTCGAGGCGGTCGGCGAGCCCGGCGCCGAGGTGATCTACGCATGGCGTTCCTTCGAGGCGTACCCGACGCTGTCCGACCTGGCCGCGGCGGAATCGGTCCGGGTCCCGCTCCGCGGCGAGACCCACGACCTGGCCGCGATGGCGGCCGCGATCACCCCGCGCACCAGGCTGATCTTCGTCTGCAACCCGAACAATCCGACCGGCACCGTGGTGCGCGCGGCCGAGCTCGAGGCGTTCCTGGACCGGGTCCCCGCCGACTGCCTGGTCGTGCTGGACGAGGCCTACCACGAGTACGTCAGGGACGAGGCCGTGCCCGATGGCCTGGACTATTACCGGGACCGGCCGAACGTCGCGGTGCTGCGCACCTTCTCCAAGGCGTACGGCCTGGCCGGGCTGCGGACCGGCTTCCTGATCGCGGATGAGCCGGTGGCGGCCGCGGTCCGGATGACCATGCTGCCGTTCAGCGTGAACAGCATCGCCCAGGCCGCGGCGGTGGCGTCGCTGGCCGCCGAGGGCGAACTGCTCGAGCGCGTCGAGCTCATCGTCAAGGAGCGGACCAGAGTCCGCGAGGCGCTGGTCGCCGACGGCTGGGCCGTGCCGCCCACCGAGGCCAACTTCGTCTGGCTGCGGCTCGGCGAGCACACCATGGACTTCGCCGCGGCGTGCGAGGCGGAGGGCATCGCGGTCCGCCCGTTCGCCGGCGAGGGTGCCCGGGTCAGCATCGGCGACGCCGAAGCCAACGACGCCCTCCTCGCCGTGGCCGCGGCCCACCCCCACCGCAGCGCCGCGCCCTAGCACCTGCTGCTCCCCGCCCCGTCCTGTCGGACCGCCAGCCTCATCAATCCCGCCAGCCCCGTCCGTGGCGGCCGGCCCGGGCTGGCGCCCGCTCGCAAACAGCAGCGGTGCCACGTTGCTGACCGCGGCTCAGCCCGATGTGTCCGTGAGGTCGAAGAACCGGCGTACCCGGCGCGAGCGGCGAGCCATGATCCGGAGCACGGGCAGGGAAAACGCGAGGTGCGAGACGCTCCCATAGCTGTCGTAGACAGCAGCGTTGAGCTCTATTGAGACGATGATGGCCCGCCCGAGGATGAAGAACCAGCCGAGCGTCGCGACCGTCGTGCCGAAGGCTCCGTAGAGCTGGCTGGCGCGACCCAGGCGATCAGGGAGGTAGAGCTCGCTGACGGCGTGCATCACGGTGATGGTGAGCGCGACGAGTATCGAACCCGGCAGCAACGCACCGGGATCCCGTGTGGCCCGAGGAAGGAACAGCGAGACGCCCAGCCAGGCGATCGCGTAGATCAAGAGCGCCGGGACGAAGGAAACGCTCGCGAGACCAAGGCCGAGGGACTCCCGGGCCCTGTTGATGAGAATCGCGATCACGCCAATGGTGCAGACAAGGCCGGCAACTGCGCCCACCGCACGGAGCGGCGCGCGGTTGCCGGCCGGCAATCCCCATGCCGCCGCGCTCGCCGCGTACAGCACCCTGCTCAGTGATCGTCCAGCAGCCAGGACGCCGAACAGGCCGAGCAGCACCGCGAACCATCGGGTGATCCCGGGCTGGTGAAATGCCGCGGCAACCTCCTTCGCCAGGCTTCCCGAGATCCCGGCTGCCCGGTTGGCAGACCGCGCATCGACGATGTCGGAGGCGAAACCGGCCACCCCGATCGTGAGCAGCATCAAGGGGAGAAAGAAAAGGAAGAGCCGGAACGCCAGCGCGCTGCTCATCACCCACCCCGCCGCCTGCCGGTCCCTTCGGAAGGTCCCGAAGATGACATCGACGACGGGAAGACCCCGGCACTTTGCCAGCCACCGCCGAACCGGTGCCAGGCGGCCCTGGCTCACCGCAGCAAGCCTGTTGAGCGCCGTATCGTACGCAGCAGCGTCCCTGGCCTCGTCATCACCAGCGTTATCAGACGCCGCATCGCAGCTCGGGCGATTACCGTTGCCCGGCATTCGGCCACGTACGGTCATGGACCTACCTAAGCAGCCCGGCGGACGGGGGGAGCTTGACCTGTTCTTAAATCTATCCTTGACAGCCTGCTGGGACCACTCACCCGGGTGCCAGCGCGGCTGGCGCCCTCGCGCGGGTACGGGAACTCAGGCGGTAACGGGGGTAACGTCAGCGCCGAGGGCGGTGAAGCGCTGCGCGATGGCGGCGTGCCCGCGGTCGATCAGGTAGCCCGGGGTGACGATCGTCTCGCCCTCGGCGGCCAGGCCCGCCAGCACCAGCGCGATGCCGGTCCGCAGGTCGTGCGCCACCACCTGGGTGCCGCGGAACGAGCACGGACCGTGCACGACCGCCCGGGTGCCGTCGAACTCGACCCGAGCGCCCATCTTGTTCAGCTCGCCGACCAGGGTGTAACGCCCGTCGAAGATGGTCTCGCGGATGTACGAGGCGCCCCCGGCCAGGCAGGCGAGCGCCATGATCGGCGACTGCAGGTCGGTGGCGAACCCGGGGTAGGGGCCGGTGATGACGTTGATCGGGCGCAGGTCACGGCTCATCCGGACGGAGACCACCGCGCCGTTGGTGGCGAACTCCACGCCCATCTGCTCGAGCTTCCAGCGGACCACGCCGAAGTGGTCCAGCGACGCGCCGACCAGGTTCACCTCGCCGCCGGTGATGGCCGCCGCCATCGCGAACACGCCGGCGTCGATCCGGTCCGCCATCACGGTGTGCTCCACCGCGGTCAGCTCGTCCACGCCGTGCACGGTGATGAAGCCGGTGCCGCCGCCGGTGATCCGCGCGCCCATCTTGGTCAGGA
>Ga0335076_10001645_pt1 | contig 21788 bp, 18 predicted proteins | sample Lox_Sample_25_FD_206717 | JGI IMG/M metagenome (GOLD analysis project Ga0335076, IMG submission 206717) | Soil microbial communities from Loxahatchee National Wildlife Refuge, Florida, United States - Lox_Sample_2.5 | ecosystem: Environmental > Terrestrial > Soil > Wetlands | place: USA... | reverse complement strand
CCACGGCGGCAGCGTGACCGTGCTCACGCTCGGCCCGCCCGCCGCCGCGGATCAGCTGCGCGACATGCTGGCGCTCGGGGCCTCGCGCGCGGTGCTGCTGGAGACCGACGGGCGGGAATGGGGGCCGATCGCGACCGCGGAGGCGATCGTGGCCGCCGTCCGCGACGCCGGTTACGACCTGCTGCTGTTCGGCAACGAGGCGGCCGACACCGGCGACTACCAGGTCGCCATCCGCGTCGCCCACGCGCTTGATCTCCCCTGCGCCACCGGCATCAAGAACCTCGAGGTCACCGGCGCGGGTGCGCGGGCCCGGCGCGAGTACCGCGGCACCGAGGAGGTCTTCGACCTGCCGCTGCCCGCCGTCATCTCGGTGAAGGAGGGCATCAACCTGCCCAGGTACCCCTCGCTGCCGGGGCGGCTGCGCGCCAAGCGGGCCACGATCGAGCAGTCCGCTCCGGAGTGGCACCCCGAGGGCCTGCGCAAGGAACGGCTATGGGTCCCGGCCGGCGAGACCAAGCGGGCCGAGATCCTCGGCACCGGCGCCGACGCGGTGCCCGCCCTGGTCGCCCTGCTCGACGAACTCGGGGTGCTGTCATGACCGTGCTGTGCCTGGTCGAGCGGGACGGTGCCGGGGCCGCCGACGTCTCGCTGCGCGCGCTCACCTTCGCGCGGTCGCTGGGCGAGGTGGCGGCGGCCGTGTTCGGGGACGCTGGCGCGGTGCCCGTGGCCGACCTGTCCGGCTTCGGCGTGCCCGTTGCGTATGCGGTCGGATCCGATGAGCTCACCGGTTACGCGCCGCAGGCCTGGGCGCGGGCGCTGGCGGGCCTCGCCGCGGAGCTGTCCGCCACCGCGGTCGTCGCGGCGGGCACCGACCGGGGCCACGAGGTCCTGGCGCACCTGGGCGCCCTCACCGGGCTGCCGATGGCGGCGAACTGCGCCTCGGCCGCGGCGGGCGCGGACGGGACGCTGCGGCTGGTCCGGCACCGGTGGGCGGGCAGCCTGCTGGAGGACGCGGTGCTCGACGCCTCGCGCGCGCTGCTCACCGTGGCGGTGGACGCCGTCGCGCCGGTGGCCGCCGACCATCCGGCCGAGACCGCGGTGCGCACCTACCAGCCCGGGCTCGACGAGGCGGACCTGCGCGTGGTCGCCGCCGAGTCGGCCGAGCGCAGCGCGGGGGTGTCGCTGGCCACGGCGCGGGTGGTGGTCGGCGGCGGGCGCGGCGTCGGCGGGCCGGACGGGTTCGGCGTGCTCGAGGAGCTGGCCGGCCTGCTCGGCGGCGTCGTGGGCGTCTCCCGCGTGGTGACCAGCGAGGGATGGCGGCCGCACAAGCAGCAGGTAGGTCAGACCGGCACCCGGATATCGCCGGAGCTCTACCTGGCCTGCGGGATCAGCGGGGCCATCCAGCACATGGCGGGATGCCTGAGCGCCAAGCACATCGTGGCGGTCAACACCGACCCGGACGCGCCGATTATCACGCACGCCGACTACGCGGTGATCGGTGACCTGAACCAGGTGATACCGGCGCTCGTCACGGCCATCCGCGCCCGCGGCGCCGGCAGTTAGATGATGGCCATTCGGCTGCCGAATCCGCAGTGACTGTGGACCATTCTGTGGATGGTCCGGTGGAAAACAGCACCAGCGAGGGGACAACGCCTCGTGTCCTGTGGATGACCAAAGAATCTGAAAAAGAGCGGCGGCAAACCCTTGTGCCGCCGCCGGGAGCGGGCGTAGAAAGGCTCTCACCACCAAAGACGGGCAGCTACCGCGGGCCACCCCGGTAACGTCCGGGAGCCGGGAAACCGGTGCTCCGGGCGGGTGCCTGACGGCGGTGGCGGCCAGGCCGGGCGTGGCGCCGAGCGATCGGCACCCCACGACCGCCGGGCCAGCCAAGGCCCCTCCATCTCATACATGGAGGGGCCTTGGCCTATTGTGTCCTGGCCCACGACAGGAGCCCCGGAACGACACGCGGGGAAATGCTCATGATCGTGGAGACTTATATGCGCCATTCGCCGAAAACTCTCCACGATCACGGGGGCCAGGCGTAGGCGGGGGCAGGCGTAGGCCGGCCTCGCGCTCAGTCCGGCGGGCGGAGCCCGTCGCAGACCACGGTGACGACCCGATCCAGCGTCGCGCCGTCACCGCCGCGGGCCAGGCAGCCGGCCAGCAGCGCCTTGACGTCGGCGTCGTCGATCTCCGGCCGGACGGCTCCGGCCTGCTGCGCCCGGGCCAGCAGGTCACGCAGCCGGCCCGTTACGTCATACCCGGCGCGGACGGCGGCGCTGTCCAGGTCGTAGCCCGCGCCCGCCAGGGCCTCGGCCAGGCCCCGGTTCGCGGCGCCCTCGCGGACCACCGCGGCGAAGAACGCGAAGAACGCCGGGCCCGGGTCACGCGAGCTGGCCAGCGCGTCGGCCGAGGCGGTCAGCTGCTCCATGCGTCCGAGCAGGATCGCGGCGTACAGGTCCTCCTTGGCCGGGAAGTGGCGGCTCACGGTGCCGGTGCCCACCCCCGCGCGCCGGGCGATCTCGTGCACCGGCACCGACAGCCCTTCGCTGGCGAAGGTCGCGGCCGCCACCTCGAGGACGCGGGCCCGGTTCCGCCGGGCGTCGGCCCGCAGCCCCCCGGTGGTCTTGTTCGCCATGGCCGGGCTACGCTCCCCTCAGGCGGATGGACAACCGGACAAAAGTCCGCGCGGTGCGCGGAAACGGGATTGGAGTCCCGATTGTACCGGTGGCTCGCGGGCCGCGGGCCGGGCTCGCCGCGGCGGGAGTCAGGTGACTCGGGAATCGCTGCGCGCGGTGAGATACTTGCCACAGCACAAATATGCCGGCCCAGCCCGGCACGCAGCGCGTGCGTGACCGGCCATGCGCCGGAACCCGCGGCGGAGGGGGTCCATGGCACTGCTGACCGTCGGCAGGCTGCCGGTACAGCTTGTCCCGCTCGTGGGCCGCCAGCGCGAGCTTCAGGATGCGGTGGACGCCTTGTCGCGGAGCCGGCTGGTGACCCTGACCGGGCCCGGCGGCACCGGGAAGACCCGCCTGGCCCTGGCGGCCGCGGATGCCGCGCGCGGAACCTTCACGGACGGGGTCTGCTGGGTCGAGCTCGCGCCGATCGATGATCCTGAGGTCGTCGCGCTGGCCGTCGCCGGCAGCCTGGGCGCGGGCGAAGAGCCCGGGCGGGACGTGGCGGACACGATCGCCGAGCACGTGGGCGAGCACTCGATGCTGATCGTCCTCGACAACTGCGAGCACCTGGCGGCACCCGCCGCCGAACTGGCCCACCGCCTGCTCAGGTCCTGCCCGGCCCTGTCCATCCTGGCCACCAGCCGCGAGGCGCTCGGCGTGCCCGGGGAGCGGCAGCTCTCCGTCCCGCCGCTCGCGCTGCCGCGAGACGACATCATTCCCGCCCCGTCCGCGATCGCCGAGTTCGACGCGGTCCGGTTCTTCGAGCAGCGCGCGCAGCTGGTACTTCCGTCGTTCCAGCTCGCCGACGAGAACGCCGCCGCCGTCCACCATGTCTGCCGGCGGCTCGACGGACTGCCGCTGGCGATCGAGCTCGCCGCCGCGCGGCTGCGGATCCTTTCCGTCGGCCAGCTCGCCGAGCGCCTGGACGACATCTTCGCGGTCCTGGTCGGCGGGGTCCGGACGGCGCCGCGCCGCCACCAGACGCTGCGCGCCACGCTCGACTGGAGCCACGACCTGCTGGCCGAGGATGAGCGGGCCGTCTTCCGGCGGCTGGCCGTGTTCGCGGGCGGGTTCACGCTGGCCGCGGCCGAGGAGGTCACGGCCGGCCGCGACATCCGCCCCGGCCAGGTGCTCGACCTGCTGACCCGGCTCGCCGACAAGTCGCTGCTGCGGGTCGACCACACCGGTGACGACGTGCGCTACCACCTGCTGGCCACGGTCCGCGACTACGCCCGAGAGTGCCTGGCCGCGGCGACCGAGGAGGAGCCGACCCGGCAGGCCCACCTGCTGTTCTTCGCGGACTTCGTCGAGCAGATCGAACCGCGGATCGGCGGAGCCGACGACGCCCACGGGCCGGTCGACCTGGAGCGCGAGCTGAATCGCATCGAGGCCGAGACCTCGAATCTGCGCGCGGCGGTGGAGTTCGCGCGGGCGTCCGGCGACGTGCGCGGAGCGCTGCGGATCGCCGGGCCGCTGGAGCGCTACGCCTACCTGCGGGGCCAGTACAGCGAGGTCCGGCACTGGATGGACTCCGCCGTCACGATCGGCCCCGGCGCGCCGGCGGTGCTGCTGGCCAAGGCGTTGCTGGGCAGCGGCCGGCTCGCGCTGCTGCAATGCGAGTACGTCCCGGCGATCCGCCGGCTCGAGGCCGCCCTGCGGCTGTACCGCGAGCTGGACGATGCGCAGGGCGTCGCGCGGGCGCTGCAGGCGCTCGGCAGCGTGGCCCGGGAACAGGGCAGGTACGCCCGCTCGATCGAGCTGCACGAGGAGAGCCTGGCCATCGCCGAGGCGGCGGGCGACCGGTGGGCGGCCGCGAGCGCTCATGGCTACCTGGGCTTTGCCTCGTGGCTGCAGCGCGACTTCGAGCGGGCCACCGCGGAGTGCACCACGGCGCTGCAGGAGTCCAGGAAGCTCGGCGATGTCGAGGGCACGGCGTGGTCGCTGATCAGCCTGGGCATCATCGCGCGGTACCAGGGGAGCCGGGAGCGGGCGGCCACGCTGCTGGAGGAGAGCCGCTCGCTGTCGGAGAAAATAGGGTTCCGCGAGGGCATCGCGTGGTCGCTGGAGCAGCTGGGACTGCTGGCCATCGGCCACGGGGACCTGGACGCCGAGCCGCTGCTGCGCCGCAGCCTTGAGGTCCACCGTGATCTACGCGACCAGTGGCGGGCCTGCAGCGTGCTCGATGACCTGGCCGCGCTGGCCCTGGCCCGCGGGGGCCCGACGGCGGCCACGCGGCTGCTGGCCGCGGCGCAGGAGATGCGCGGCGCGATCGGCACCGTGGTGGCTCCGTGTGAGGCCGCCGAGCACGCCGCGATCCTCGATGGGGCGCGGGCCGCGCTGGGCGACGACGCGTTCGAGGCGGCGTGGCGCCAGGGCCAGCTGATCCCGGTCGAGGATCTGCTGGCCGAGCTGCCCGCGCCCCGACCGCCGGCCACTGAGCAGGCGGCAGGCCCGGCGAGCCAGGCAGCTTCGGCCGCGCCTGCGGTCCCGGCCGCCCAGCGCCCGCGGTCCGGGCCGGAGGAGCGGGCCGGCGAGACCGCGGCCACGGACGGCGTGCTTCGCATCAGGGCGCTCGGCGCGGCCACCGTGCACCGCGGAGACACCCTGCTGACCGCCGCCGACTGGGGCTACGGTAAGCCGCGCGAGCTGCTGTTCCTGCTGGCCACCTCGCCGCCGATGACCAGGGAGCAGCTGGGTGTCGCGCTCTGGCCCGACCAGGCCCGGGAGCGGCTGGGGAACGCGCTGCACACGGCGCTGCGCGAGCTGCGCCGCGCGCTAGGCGATCCCGGCTGGGTCCTGTACGTCGAAGGGCGGTACGCCTTCAACGGCACGCGGAACCACGACTGCGACGTCGAGACGTTCGAGCAGGCCCTCGCGGACGCCCGCCGCGCCCGCCCGGCGGCCGCGGCCCTGCCCGACCTGCAGCGCGCGATCGCCGCGTACGGCGGCGATTTCCTGGCCGACCTGGCAGCCGGCGAATGGGCCCAGACCCGCCGCGATGAGTTGCGCCGCGCCTTCGAGTCGGCGCTGCTGGCCACCGGCCGGCTGCATGCCGCGGCCGGCCGCCACCAGCCGGCCGTGACCGCCTTCCGCCGGGCGGTGGCCCACGAGCCGCTGAACGAGACCGCGCACCGGGAGCTGATGACCAGCTGGGCGCGTCTCGGCGAGACGGCGCGGGCCGTCCAGCACTACCGGGAGCTGGAACAGATGCTGCGCGAGCAGGTCGGCGTGCCGCCCGCGGCGGAGACCACCGCGCTGTACCGGCGGCTGCTGGCCGAGCGGTAGCACCCCCCTGAGCTTCCCCCTGAGCCCGGCCGGTTCCCCCGGTCCGGGCGGGGAAGCTGGCGGCTGACCGACGGGGGCCGGCCAGGTCACCTTCCTGGGCGGTGCTGGTCGTCGCCCACGAAGGAGACCGCGTTGTCCGACCCCATCGCGCCGCCGACCGCCCGCCGGCCCGAGGAGGCCATCGAGCTGGTGTCGCTGGCGCTCAGCGACGGCGACCTGGAGGCTGCGCTGGCCCAGTACGAGCGGGGAGCGCTGCTGCGGCCGTGGGCCGGGGCAGCGGCCGGCGACGGCGCCAGCGTCGGCGATCTGCTGCGATGCGTTATGGAGCTGCGGCTGCCGCTGGCGGCCCGGGTCCGCTCGGTGCTGCCGGCCTGCGGCCTCGCGCTGGTACTCGGCGAGTGGCACATGGCGGGCCCCGGGCCCGGCGGCCAGCCGATCCAGCTGAGCGGGCTCGGCTGCACCGTCGTCCGGCGCCAGCCCGACGGCACCTGGCGCATCCTCGCCGACGCCTGGGGCCTGCAGGGGCCAGGCGCACGCGACTGATTACGAGCCCTTACCGGCGTCTCGCAACCGATTCCCTTGTGCTTCCCCCAGATCGCCTGGCGAATCCCCCTGTGCGGGCGAGCAGCCTGGTTTGCGAACGGACCACGGCGCGCGGCCACCACCCCTGCGGCTCAGCCCGCCACTACGGCACAAGAAAGGGATCAGACGATGCGTACCACCGACCACCTCCACGGCGAGCCTGCCGACCAGACCAGCCCGCGCCGTACCCGGCGGAAGATCTCCCTGCGCACGGGGCTGCGCATCGGCGCGGCCGCGGCCGCGACCGGCGCGCTGGCCACCACGGCCGCCCTGACGCTGCTGACTCCGGCCAACGCGAGCACCCAGGCGGCCCAGGCCACCCAGATCCCGAACGGCAGCGGCCGGTACCACTTCACCACCCTGAACAACGACAACGACCTGACGTTCAACCAGCTGCTGGGCATCAACGACAACGACCACATCGCTGGCTACTTCGGCTCCGGCGCCGCCGGCCACCCGAACAAGGGCTACCTGCTGCGCCTGCCGTACGGCCAGGGGAACTACCAGAACGTCAACTTCCCCGGCTCGGTGCAGACCCAGCTCACCGGGCTGAACGACGAGGGCGTCCAGGTCGGGTTCTGGTCGACGCAGAACACCGCCAACATGACCAACAACAACTTCGGCTTCTACATCCGGAACGGCCACTTCCATGAGGTGAACTTCCCGACCGGCGACAACGCGAACCCGCCGGTCGACCAGCTGCTCGGGGTCAACAACCACGACGTGGCCGTCGGCTTCTACACCAACGGCCAGGGCAACAACCGGGGCTACGAGTACAACATCATCACCCACCGGTTCAGCCGGGTGCTCAAGCCGGGTGCCCCGGGCGGCAGGGCCGGCCCGAGCCTGACCGCCGCCGCGATCAACAACCACGGCGACGTGGCCGGCTTCTACACCAACTCCCACGGGGTGACCGTCGCGTTCCTCAAGTACGGTTACGGCCGCTTCCTCACCCTGGCCGTCCCCGGCGCCTCGATGACCCAGGCCTTCGGCGTCAACGACTCCGACGAGGTCGTGGGCGCGTACACGGTCGGCACCGGCAACAGCGCGGTCATGCACGGCTTCACCTGGCGGCCCGGACACGGCTTCACCAGGGTCGACGACCCGCACGGCGTGGGCACCACCACCATCAACGGCATCAACGACCGCGGCGACCTGGTCGGCTTCTACACCGACTCGGCCGGCAACACCGACGGCATGCTGGCCGTGCCCGGCCACTGACCAGCAGCCGTACTCGCCGCCGGCACCCTCCCAGCCAGCGGCACACGACGGGGCGGGCCGTGCGGCCCGCCCCGTCCGCGTCAGTAGCCCAGGGCGGGATCGACGCGCCCGACCAGGGGCTGGCCCGCGGCGAACCTGGTCACGTTGTCCCGGATCCGGCGGGCCAGCAGCGGCCTGATCATCTCGGTGGTGTCGGCGGTGTGCGGGGTGATGATGCAGCGCTCCTGGTCCCACAGCGGGTGCCCGTCTGGCAGCGGCTCGGGGTCGGTCACGTCCAGCGCCGCGCCGCCGATGGCGCCCGCGTCCAGCGCCGCGACCAGCGCATCGGTGTCGACGTGCCGGCCGCGGGCCACGTTCACCAGCCAGGCGTCGGGCCGCATGGCCGCCAGCTCGGGAGCCCCGATGATGTGCTCGGTGCTGGGGGTGAGGGCCAGGGCCAGGAACACGACCTGCGCGCCGGCCAGCGCGTCGTGCAGGCCAGCCTGGACCACGGTCCGGGCCGCCCCAGGGACCGGGTCGGGGCGGTGGCGCACCACGGTCGCGCCGACGCGCAACGGCGCGAGCAGGTCCAGCAGGCTCGCGGTGATCCCGCCGCCGCCGAGGATCGTGACCGGCTGGTCGTACAGGCTGATCCCGGCCGGCTTGCCCCAGGAACGGGCCATGATCCGCTGCCGCAGCAGGCGCAGGCCGGCCAGGGCCAGCATGAGCGCGTGCTCGGCCACCGGCTCTGCGTAGGCGCCCTTGGCCGAGGTCCAGGCCCGGCCCGGGTCCAGGACCCCGGCCTCGGCCAGCCGCTCGACGCCGGCGTACGGAAGCTGCACCCAGCGCGCGGAACTCGCCGTGGCCAGCGCGGCGCGGAGCCCGTCGATGTCGTCCGCGTCGAGCCAGACCAGCGCGTCGGCGCGGGCGTCCACGTCGATGGGCTCGCCGCCGCCGTCGCGGATCGCCTTCTCGGCGAAGTCACGGCGAGCCGGGCCGACGGCCACCAGGGGCACGGTCACGTGCAGCACCCTAGTGCACCCGGTGGTTCAGGCGGCCAGCTGCTCCAGCAGCGAGCGCCGCCACTGCTCGGTCTGCCGGACCTGGTTGAAGGTGAATACGTGCAGCCCCTCGACCGACGAGGCCGGGTCGGTCAGCGTGGCCGCGGTCCGCTCCAGCAGCCGCTGCGGGCTGTAACCACCGGGCGTGCCGAGGCGCAGGAACCACTCGGTGTGCCCGGACAGGAACCTCGCCGACTCGGCGACGCCGGCCTTGGCCGCCATCCGCAGCAGCCGGGCCCGGTCCACCGGCCCGGCGAGGCCGACGAACAGCGGCAGCGTGACGCCGCGCGCCCGCACCCGGGTGATCCACTGCCGCAGCGTGGCCGGGTCGAAGCACAGGTTGCTGACCAGGTAGGTCGCGTGGTGCCGCTTGTCCCACATGGCCTGGATGGTGATGTCGTCATCGATCTTGGGGTGGCTTTCCGGGTAGCCGGTCACCCCGACCCGGGCGAACGGGCTGCCCATCTCGGCCAGCCGGTCGAGCAGGGACAGCGCGCTGTGGAAGCGCCCAGCGGGCGGGTCGGCGTCGCCGGCCGGCACGAACACGTCGTCCACCCCCTGCGCCGTGAGCCGGGCCACGATCTCGGCGAGATGAGCGTCGTCGCGCACCAGCCGCGCCGACAGGTGCGGGATCACGCGGTAGCCCCGGGCGGCCAGCTTCCCGGCGAGGTCCAGGGTGGGGTCGAGCCCCTTGGCCGGGGAGGCGGTCACGGTCACCGGCAGGTCGGCGGGCACCCACTCGAGCACCGCGTCCTCGGTGGACGCCGCGGGGAACACCTCGTACCGGGGCCGTTGCAGCAGCGGCGCCACGCGGGCCAGCTTGCCGCGCGTCATGGCGGGTCAGCCTCGGCCAGCAGCAGCGCCAGCTCGCGTTCCAGGCCGCTGATACCGACATCCATAACGGTCAGCGGCAGGCCGAACATGGCGGCGACGGCCGACGCCTCGGCGTCCAGGGCCGGGTCGCGGGACTGCGCCAGCCAGACCAGCCGCCGGTAGTGGCCGAAATAGTCCGGCCACAGCTCGGGCCGGGCGTCCAGGCCGAGCTCGGCCAGCACCGAGCGGCGGAAGCTGCGCACCAGGAAGTCGGTCAGCAGGTAGGTGCCGGGCTCCCGCTCGAACATCGCCCGCAGCCGGTCGGCGCCGGCCAGCACGTCATAGCAGTGCAGCCCGGGCAGCCGGCGCAGGTTCAGCCGGGAGCACAGTTCGTCGAGCGCGCCGTAGCTGCCGCAGTCCGCGTAGCCGAGCGCCACCCGCAACCCGCGCGCCTGCAGCTCACGGGCCAGCCGCTCGGCGGCCGGGGCGATCCGCTCCGGGTGGTTGTGCAGCAGCGACGGCAGGCTGTGCAGCTCGACCGGCCAGCCGCGGCGCGCGGCGATCTCGCGGATGTGCCCGCCCAGCGCCCCGCACGCGATCACCGCGACCTCAGGCCGGGAACTGCAGCTGGTCGACGAACGCGTCGTTGAAGTCGCTGCGGTCGGAGAGCTCGACATACCTCACCTCCTCCTGCAGCGCCAGCGCGCCGGCCCGCTCGCGCACCGAGAGCAGCGCCATCTTGGCGCCCTCGCCGGCCACGTTGCCGGCGCTGACGATCCGCAGCACCGGCAGCCGGGGGACCAGGCCGAGCCGGATCGCGCTCGCGGGCGACAGGTAGCTGCCGAACGAGCCGGCCAGCAGCACCTGCTGGATGTCGCCCGGGGCCAGCCCGGCCTCCTGCAGCAGGACGTTCCAGCCGGTCGCGATCGCGGCCTTGGCGAACTGCAGCTCCCGCACGTCCCGCTGGGACAGGTAGATCGAGCGCTCGACGTCGCCCGGCTCGCCCAGCCAGTGCAGCACGAAGACCCGCTCGGCGCCCAGCGTGGTCAGCCGGGCCGCCAGCCCGGGCGCGAGCGCCGGCGCGTCCTGCTCTCCCGCGAACCGCCCGGAGCGGTCGAGCAGTCCCACGCCCACCAGGCTGGCCACGGCGTCCACCAGCCCGGAGCCGCACAGCCCGGCCGGCTCGGCGTCGCCGATCACCCGCAGGTCCAGCCCGTCTGGCGTCATCGAGACCACCTCGATCGCGCCGTCGGCGGCGCGCATCCCGCACCGGATCGCCGCGCCCTCGAACGCCGGCCCGGCCGGCGCCGCGGTGGCCAGCAGCCAGTCCCGGTTGCCCAGCACGATCTCGCAGTTCGTGCCGATGTCCACGAACAGCCGGGTGCGCGAGTCCCGGTCCATGCCCGAGGCGAGCAACCCGGCGGTGATGTCACCGCCGACGTACGCGCCGAAGGCGGGGAACATGAACGCGCGGGCGCGGGGATGCACGGGCAGGCCGAGGTCGGGCCCGGCGAGGACTTCCGGAAGCTGGCGCGCGGCCATGATGAACGGCGCCACGCCCAGCGGCTCGGGGTCGATGCCGAGGGCGATGTGCGTCATCGTGGCGTTGCCGGCCAGCGCCACCTCGCACACCTCGGCGGGATCCACGCCGGCCTGGACGCAGACGTCCGCGGCCAGCTCGGCCAGGGTCTGGTGGGCCAGCCCGGTCAGGGTGTCCATCTTGGCCGGGTCCATCATGATCGCGCTGATCCGGGTGATCACGTCGGCGCCGAACGGCTGCTGCTTGTTCAGCATGGACGCCACGGCCAGCGGCGTCCCGGTGGACAGGTCGAGGAGCGTGGCCACCACCGTGGTCGTGCCGAGGTCGAAGGCGATGCCGTACAGCCGCCCGGTGGTGTCCCCGGCCTGGACGTCGATCAGCACGTCGTCGATGATCACCGCGGTGACCCGGTAATCGGCCGCGCGTAGCACCGCGCCGAGCGACCGCAGGACCCCCAGGTCGACCCGCAGCTCCAGGTCGTCCAGGGCGGCCAGCACCCGCTCGAGATCGGTCTGCTGGTCGGACAGGGACGGCTCGGACAGCTCGAGGTAGCGCTTCTGCGCCGCCGGGCGCAGGATCACCTGGCGGCCGACCCCGACCGTCGCGGCCTTCGGCCTGGTGACCAGCGGCGGGACCTCGACCTGCAGATCGCCGTCGGCCAGCGCCCGGCAGGCCAGCCGCCAGCCGGCCCGCAGCTCGTCCGGGGAGAACGCCCGCGCGTCGAGCGCCGAGGCGGGCACCTGCCCGTCGGTGATCCTGATCTTGCATTTCTTGCAGGTGCCGTGGCCGCCGCAGGTCGAGTCGATCGCGATGCCGTTCCAGCTCGCGGCGTCGAACAAGGTGACGCCGGGCGGCACCCGCACCCGGGTTCCGCTCGGCTGGAACTCCAGCTCGACGCGGGACGGCACCCCGACCGCCGGGTCCGCCGTCTGCGTCACGTCGCGGCCTGAGCCTGAGCCGCCCGGTGCGCCGCGATCCAGCCGGCGCCCCAGGGGTCCTTGTCGGTCAGCAGGTCGGCCGCCTTGACCGCCCGGACCAGCTGCGGCGAGCGGGCGTCCATGATCGCGCTGGTCAGCCCGTTCGTGATCGCCATCGGCAGGAACGCCGAGCCGATCGCGGCGCGGTCCGGCATCCCGAACGAGACGTTGGAGGCGCCGAGCGTCATGTTCAGCCCGAACTCCTCGCGCACCAGCGCGATCGTCTCCAGCGTGCGCAGCACCAGCGAGGTGTCCGCGCCGATCGGCATGGCCAGCGGGTCGATCACGAGGTCCTCGATCGGGATGGCGTGCTTCCCGGTGGCCACGTCCACGATCTTGCGCACCAGCTCCAGCCGCCGCCGGGGGTCTTCCGGGATCTCCTCCTCGTCGTTCGGCAGCGCGATCACCGCCGCGCCGTGCCGGCGCACCAGGGGCAGGATCGCGTCCAGCCGCTCGTCCTCGGCGGTCACCGAGTTGACCAGCGCCTTGCCCTGGTAGGTGGCCAGGCCCGCCTCGAGCACCTCGACGATCGAGGAGTCCAGGCACAGCGGCAGGTCGCACAGGCCCTGGATGAGCTTGACCGCGCCGACCATCAGCTCGGCCTCGTCGGCCAGCGGCGCGCCCATGTTGACGTCGAGCATCATCGCGCCGCCCGCGACCTGGTCGGCCACGTCAACCTCGATCCGGGACAGGTCGCCCCGGCGCAGCTGCTCCTGGAAGATCTTGCGCCCGGTCGGGTTGATCCGCTCGCCCACGATGCAGAACGGGTTGTCCCCGCCGATCCGCAGTTCCCGGCTGGCCGAGGACAGGACGGTCTCCATGCGGCCCCCTCAGGCCGGCGCCATCGCGCGGCGCTGCTTTATCAGTTCCTTGGCCTTGACCACGGCCGCCGACGCGTCCGAGGCGTAACCGTCGGCGCCCACCACGTCCGCGTACTCCTGGGTCACCGGCGCGCCGCCGACCATCACGATCACCTGGTCGCGCATGCCGGCCTTCTGCAGCGCGTTGATGTTGGCCTTGAACATCGGCATCGTCGTGGTCAGGAACGCGGAAAAGCCGACGATGTCGGGCTGGTGCTGCTTGATCGCGTCGACGAACTTCTCCGGCGCCACCTGCACGCCCAGGTCGATGACCTCGAAGCCGGCCCCCTCGAACATGATGTTCACCAGGTTCTTGCCGATGTCGTGCACGTCGCCCTTGACCGTGCCCATAACGATCTTGCCGATGGTCTCGGCGCCGGTCTCGGCCAGCAGCGGCCGGAGTATCTCCAGCGCGCCGGCCATCGCCTTGCCGGCGATCAGCATCTCGGGCACGAAGAAGTCGCCACGCTCGAACCGGGCGCCCACCTCTTCCAGCGACGGGATCAGCGCCTCGTACAGCAGCTCCTCCGGGCCCAGGCCCATGTCCAGGCCGGCCCGGGTCAGCTCGAGCACCGCGGGCCCGTTACCGACCAGGGTGTCGTCGTAGAGCTGCTTCAGGAGCTCGTCGCGTGTCATCAGGCGGCACCTTCTTCTTTCTGCGGTCGGCGCCGGGCCGGCTGGTAGCCGAGCACGGCGGACAGGGCACGGGCCTCGGTCATGCACCCGGCCGCGATCGCGGGGATGCGGGCCCGGGTCAGCCGGGAGGCCGGACCGGACACCGACAGCGCGGCGACCAGGGTGGGTCCGTCGCGGTAGACCGGCGCGGCCACGGCGACCAGGCCGGGCTCGAGTTCCTCGTTGGTCACCGCGTAGCCGCGGCGGCGAACCTCGGCCAGGTCGGCGGCCAGCGCCTCGCGGCTGGTGATCGTGCGGGAGGTCCGGCGGGCGAGGCGGCCCGGCGGCAGCTCGGCCGCGTCGTAGGCCAGCAGCACCTTGCCAAGCGCCGAGCAGTGCAGCGGCACCGACAGGCCGACCCAGTTGGTCCCGCCGATCAGGTAGGTGCTGTCCACCTGCGCAACCTGCTCCACCATGTCCCGGCTGGCCACGCCGAGGTTGATGGTCTCGCCGGTGGCGTCGCCGAGCCGGTCGAGGAACGGCTGGGCTACAGTGATCAGGCCTGCCTCGGCGCCGCCGCGCCAGGCGTAGGAGACGAACACCTCGCCGGGCCGGAACCGGCCGCGGCCGTCCCGCTGGACCAGGCCGTTGCGCTCCAGGGCCATCAGCAGCCGGGACGTGGTGCTCTTGGCCAGCCCGCTCGAGGCGGTCAGCTCGGTGAACGTGACCGGGGCGGAGCCGTGCACGACCTGGATCAGCAATTGCGCTGCCCGGTCGACCGCCTGCGTTCCGTTAGGGCTAGTCAAGGAGGAGTCCCCTCGGGGCCAGAGTTCCATGTTACGGAACCTTGTTCTACTATGTGATCCTAAGTTCGGCCTCGCACCGGGTCAAGCCAGCACGGTTCCAGCACGCACAGGCTCCGCAGAAGCAGGGGTGGCCATGTTCCGCAACCGCATGCCGCGTTACGAGATCCTCTCGCCGGACGCCGTCGACGTCCTCGACGCCGGATGGCGGCGCATCGTCACCGAGATCGGCGTGCAGTTCGCCAAGCCGGAGGCCGTGGAGCTGTTCCGCCAGGCCGGCCAGAAGGTCGACGGCGAGGTGGTCTTCCTCGACCCGGAGTTCGTGCTCGAGCAGGTGGCCAAGGCGCCGCGGGAGTTCGACGTCCAGGCCCGCAACCCGGCCAACAGCGTGCACATCGGCGGCGACGACATGGTGTTCGGCGCGGTCTACGGGTCGCCGTTCGTCCGCGAGGGCGACGTGCGCCGGGACGCCACGCTGTCCGACTTCCACCGCCTCGCCATGCTGGCCCAGTCGTTTCCCCAGCTGGACTCCGCCGGCGGCGTGATCTGCGAGCCGAACGACGCCCCGCTCGACTCCCGGCACCTGGACATGATCCTCGCGCTGCAGACCCTGACCGACAAGATCTACATGGGCAACGTGGTCTCCGGCCCCAACGCCGCCGACACGATCGCGATGACCGAGATCCTGTTCGGCGGGCGCGCCGCGATCGAGGCCACGCCGGCCACGATCTCCCTGATCAACTGCAACTCCCCGTTGCGCTGGGACGACCGGATGCTGGACGCGCAGTTCGAGTACTGCGCCGCGAACCAGGCGGTGGTGCTGACCCCGTTCCTGCTGATGGGCGCGATGTCGCCGGTCACGATCCCGGCCGCGCTGGTCCAGCAGCTCGCCGAGGCGCTGTCCGGCATCGCGCTGGCCCAGCTGATCCGGCCCGGCTGCCCGGTGATCTTCGGCTCGTTCCTGTCCAACATCGACATGCAGTCGGGCTCGCCGTCGTTCGGCACCCCCGAGTCCGGCATCGGCCTGCTGTGCACCGGGCAGCTGGCCCGCCACTTCGGGCTGCCGTTCCGTACCGGCGGCGGCCTGAACGCCAGCCAGACCTGCGACGCCCAGGCGGCCTACGAGTCGCTGATGACCCTGCTGCCCACGTTCCTGGCCGGCACGAACTGGGTGATGCACGCGGCCGGCTGGCTGGAGGGCGGGCTGGTCTCCTGCTACGAGAAGTTCATCGTCGACATCGAGCTGCTGCGGATGCTGCGGGTCGAGTTCACCCCGCTGGAGATCGACGAGGCGTCGCTCGCGTTCGGCGCGCACGAGGAGGTCGGGCACGGCGGGCACTTCCTCGGCGCGGCGCACACGATGGAGCGGTTCCGCGAGTGCTTCTACCGGCCGCTGCTGTCGTCCACGGCGAACTACGAGCGCTGGCTGAAGCAGGGCGGCAAGGACGCGACCGCCCGGGCTTCGGAGATCTGCGCCAAGACGCTCGAGGACTACATCGAGCCGCCGCTCGACGACGCGATCCGGGCCGAGCTCGACGACTACGTGGCCCGCCGCCGGGTCGAGCTCGGCGACTAAAATGCGTTGATGCGATGGCCGGGATACCGCCGTGACGCCGTATTCGCCGGCGGGCAGAAGGCCCGAGGGAGCGTGCCGTGAACGTTGCCGATCTCGTCGCGATCGACGTGCACGCGCACGCCGAGGTCTCCGCCACGGGCCAGGATTCGCTCAGCCCGGAACTGCTCGAGGCCTCCCGCGCGCTGTTCAAGGCGGGCGGCCGGCCCCCCACCCTGCCCGAGATCGCCGCGTACTACCGGGAGCGGCGCATGGCGTGCGTGGTGTTCTCGGTGGACGCCGAGGCGGCCACCGGTGTGCCCGGGGTGCCCAACGAGGAGGTGGCCAAGGCGGCCGCGGACAACCCGGACGTGATGATCCCGTTCGCCAGCATCGACCCGGCCCGGGGCCGGGCCGGCGTCCGCCAGGTGAGCAGGCTGGTGACCGAGTTCGGGGTGCGCGGCTTCAAGTTCCACCCGAACGTCCAGGCGTTCTACCCCAACGACCGGAGCGCCTACCCGCTGTACGCGGCGATCGAGGAGTTCGGCGTGCCGGTGGTGTTCCACACCGGGCAGAGCGGGATCGGCGCCGGCGCCCCCGGCGGCGGCGGGATCAGGCTGAAGTACTCCAACCCGCTGTTCGTCGACGACGTGGCCGCGGATTTCCCCGGCCTTCCCATCGTGCTGGCCCATCCGTCTTTCCCCTGGCAGGACGAGGCCCTCGCGGTGGCGATGCACAAGCCGCTGGTCTATATCGACCTGTCCGGCTGGTCACCCAAGTACTTCCCGCCGCAGCTCATCCAGTACGCCAACACCTTGCTGCAGGACAAGGTCCTGTTCGGCTCCGACTACCCGCTGATCACCCCTGACCGCTGGCTCGCCGACTTCGACGCGCTGCCGATCAAGCCCGAGGTCCGCCCGAAGATCCTCAAGGACAACGCCGTCCGGCTGCTCGGGCTCGCTACCGGCTGACCCGGGGTCGTTCCGCGGTGTCCGCGTCGCCTCGCGCGGCCGGGGCGGGCCCGGACCCGTGGCCGTCACCGGCACCGGCGGTCGTCAGCTCCGAGCTGTGGTAGGCGGCCCGCGTGGCGAGGTCGCGGCTGTACCGGGCGATGATCTGGCGGACCCGGTGCGCGGCCAGCGGCCCGAGCAGGTCGTAGGTGGCGATGAACAGCTCGCGGGCGGCGGCCCGCGGCCACGCGTCGGGAAGCAGCTCGCCGGGCAGATCGGGGTCCAGCCCGGGGAACGCCCGCCACTCGTCCATGACCCGGGTCCGGGCGACCAGCGCCTCCACCGGGGATACCTGGCCCGCGAGCGCGCGCTCCCGCAGCCGCTGGGCGTAGTCGATGAAGGCCTCGTACCGCGCGTGCAGGTCGTCCAGGTCCCACGCGCGCTGCGGGAACCCGCCGGGCTCGATGCCGGGGACGGTCGTCGCACGGAAGGCGGTCGCGGTGCTGATGCCCAGCTCGGACAGCTGGCTGACGACCTCGGAGGCCTGATCCCGGGGCGCCACCCAGAGCCCGTCGTACAGCGGGGCGAAGCCGAGCCAGCGGAGCTGCTTGCGCAGCGCGTCGCGGGCCGCGCGGTTGTGCTCGGGAATCGAGAACGCCACCACGCTCCACATCCCGTCCCACGGCTGCGTCTGCCGGCCGAAGGAGAAGATGTGCCGCGCTCCCTCGTCGAGGATCTGCGCCGCACGCTCGCTGAGCCGCACGAACGTGCGCCTGCCGACCTTGGAGGTGACCAGCAGCCGGTTTCTGGTCAGGCGGCTGAGCGCGGCCCGGGCGGCCGAGTCGCTGACGCCGAACTCCGCGAGCAGCGCGACCAGCGCGGCCGACGGCAGGGACTCGGTGTGCTGCCACCAGTAGTCGCCGAGCAGCGTGAGCAGCAGCCGCGGCGGCCGCTGGGCGACACCCCACGGCCCCGCCTCGGCGCCGTCGTCGCCGGCCAGTACCGTCTGCTCGGCGGGCGGATGAGACGGGTGAGAGACGGTCACGCTCCCGAGGGTACCGAACCGCTGCGCGCCGTGAACAAGGCCATCGCGGGAGTTCATGCCGACGCCGGACACCGGGTAAACGTGCTGAACGTTATGGTGATCGGTTTTTCTAATGTCATATATCGGCGGGCCGAAAACCGGGAACCGGAAGCAGCCGGGCGCGGTCGGCGGGCAGAACTCGGCCGGGCGTTGCCAGGTCCCTTGGCACCGCCCGGCCGAGTGATCGACGCGCCATCCTACTCCCGTCGCCACCACGATGTGCGGGCCCCGGGACAACGGGCCGACCGGGACCGGCGAGCGCTCCCGGCCCGGGCCAGCCGGGTGATGAGATGCGCGCTTCACTACCGTCGTAGAACGCAATGTCATAGGTCATCAGACAGCCGGTAACGCGGCCGGGCCGGCTCGTATCGTGATCCTGACGAAGGGGATGCCATGTGCCGGTTGTTCGGGCTGACCGCGGGCACCGCCCGCGTGTCCGCGACGTTCTGGCTGCTCGACGCACCCGACTCGCTGGAAGCGCAGAGCCGGCGCAACGTCGACGGGAGCGGCATCGGGTTCTTCGACCCGTTCGGCGCGGCCGTGCTGGATTCCGCCCCGTCCGTGGTGGTCGCGTCCGAGGAGCTCGACGGCGAGAGCGGGTGGCGCATGCTCGCCCCGGGCGAGCTCGTGCACGTCCGGCCCGACCTGACCGTCCGGTCCGAGGTGGTGCTCCCCGAGCCGCCCGCCCGCCTGGTGCCCCTCGGCAGCGACAACCCGAACATCGACACCTGACCGGGTCCCGCTACCGTCGAGCTCATGGAACATCAGCCAGACATGAACGCGGCCATCTGGCAGTCAGAGACCATGGTCCAGAGCTGGGCGGCGGAAGAAGCCAAGCGCGAGCGCAAACGCACGGCGCAGCGGCGGCTCATGGCCCTGCTGCTGCCGTTCGGGCCGGGGGACGCGTTCACGTTCCTGGACCTGGGGGCGGGGACGGGGGCCGCGTCGCGGGTGATACTCGGGCTGTATCCGCGCGCCACCGCGATCCTCGCCGACTTCTCCGCCGAGATGATGCGCGCGGGCGAGCGCGAGATGGAGCCGTTCGCGGGGCGGTACGGCTACGTCGAGTTCGACATGTCGGCCAGCGAGTGGCCCGCGGCGATCCCGGTGGCGCTCGACGCGGTGGTGACGTCGATGTGCGTGCACCACCTGCCGGACGAGCGCAAGCGCGGCCTGTTCGCCGAGATCTACGACCATCTCGCGCCGGGCGGCTGGTACCTCAACTACGACCCGGTGCGCGGGGAGGACTCGCTGGCCGAAGCCGCGTGGCAGCGGGTCAGCGACGACGAGGACCCGGAGGCGGCGCACCAGCGGGCGCACCGCACGCCCGACGAGCAGGCCCGGTGGGACAACCACGTGCGCTACATCATCCCGCTCGCCCGCCAGCTGGAGTACCTGCGGTCAGCCGGGTTCGCCGGCATCGACGTCTACTGGAAGCGCCTGGAGAGCGTCATCTACGGCGGGTGCCGCCCGGCGTGACGGGTCGCGCCGCCTGGTCGCCGCGTTCAGCAGCCGGAGACCGACCTGGCGGTCGGGTGACGCGAACGGGCTGCCGGGCGCGCTGACGTCGAAGCGGCCGCTGTCGGGCCGGTAGTCGCGGCCCCGGGCGATGACGCGATGTAGTTGGCTGAGCACAGTGATGTCGGCCCGCGGGTCGCCGTCCACCACGATGAGGTCGGCGTCGTAGCCGGGCGCGAGGCGGCCGGTGACCGCGTCGACGCCGAGCGCCGCCGCGGCCTCGGTGGTGGCCATCGCGAGCACCTGCTCGGGCCGGAAGCCCAGGGTCACCAGGTACTCCAGCGCGCCGGCGTACTGGTGGTGCGGGTTGTTGTCGACGCCCGCGTCGGTGCCCGTGATGATCCGTACCCCGGCCTCGTGCAGCGCCCTGGCCTGCTGGCCCACCTGGATGCCGGTCAGCTCGGCGATGTAGGGCGCGTTCGCGTTGACGGTGGGGCAGACGAAGATCTGCCGCCCCGCGATCTGCGCGGCGAGGTCCGCGTCGAAGCGCCGCTCGTTGGTCTCGGTGACGAACGAGCAGTGCTCGATCGTGGTGACCCCCGCCTCCACGGCCCGCCGGATGCCCTCGATGCCGTGGGCGTGCGCCGCGACCGGCTTGTCCACCCGCCGCGCCTCGTCCACGATCACGGCCAGCTGCGCGGCGGTGAACTGGGCGTGCCAGGGCGCCGACCCGGCGGTCATGAACCCGCCGGTCGCCATGACCTTGATCAGGTCGGCGCCGTGCTTGTGGTGGGTGCGGACGATGCGCCGCAGGTCGTCCTCGCTGTCCGCCTCGCCGCCCATGAACCAGCAGTGACCGCCGGTGACGGTGACCGGGCGCGCGGCCACGACCATCCGCGGGCCGCGGGCCAGGCCCTCGGCGATGGCGTCGCGCACGACCACGTCCAGGTAGGACCGCGCGCCCAGGTCGCGGGCGGTGGTCACGCCCACGCCGAGCAGCAGCCGCGCGTTGTGCAGCATCAGCACCAGCAGCTGCTCGTCGGTCGACCCGCGCATCCGCGCGGCCGGGTGCGGCCCGCCGTCGAACCCGAGATGGACGTGGCTGTCGATCAGCCCCGGCAGGATCGTCGAGCCCGGATAGTCCGCGCGCGGCAGCTCCCGGTACTCGCCGGGCAGCGCCGCGGCGGGGCCGACCCAGCTCACGGCGCGGTCGCCGATCACGACCGCGCCGTCGGCGACGGCCCGGTCGCCGGTCAGGACCCGCGGCGCGGTGAGCACCTCCGGCATGGATGGAGGATATCGGTGTGCCAGAAACTCTCCGAGAGGCCATCGATACCACCACCGCGGCGATGCTCCGGGCCCGCGGCAGCGCCAAGTGGACCGCCCCGGGCCCGGGCGGGTTCGGGGCCGGGGTAGCGGAAATGGACTTCGGCGCCGCGCCCCCGGTCCTCGACGCGCTCGCCGGGCTGTCGGCCCAGGCGAACTTCGGCTACCTGCCGCCACCCCTGGGCGACGAGCTCGCCGCGGCGTGCGCGGAGTTCCAGTGGCGCCGCTACGGCTGGCCGGTCGATCCGGCGCTGATCCACCACGTCCCCGACGTGATCAAGGCCTTCGAGATCGCGATCACGCACTTCTCGCGCCCGGGCTCGCCGGTCATCCTGCCGACCCCCGCCTACATGCCGTTTCTCATCGTGCCGGGGCTGCTCGGCCGCGAGATCATCCAGGTCCGGATGCGGGACGACGGCGCGGGCTTCTTCACCCTGGACCTGGACGCGATCTCCGGCGCGTTCCGGGCCGGGGGGCACCTGGTGGTCTTCTGCAACCCGTACAACCCGCTGGGCCGCGTCTTCACCACCGCCGAGATGGCGCAGCTGACCGACGTCGTCGACCGGCACGGCGGGCGGGTCTTCGCCGACGAAATCCACGGCCCGATCGTCTACCCGGGGACGCGCCACGTGCCCTACGCGTCCACCTCCGCCGCGGCCGCGGCGCACACCCTGACCGCCACGTCCGCCTCGAAGGCGTGGAACCTGCCCGGCCTCAAGTGCGCCCAGGTGATCCTCACCAACGAGCCGGACCGGCAGCGCTGGGAGGAGATGGGATTCTTCGCCGCGCACGGCGCGAGCAATCCCGGCGTCGTCGCCAACATCGCCGCGTACCGGCACGGCGAAGCCTGGCTGGACGAGGTCCTGGCCTACCTCGACGACGGCCGCCGCCTGCTCGCCGACCTGCTCGGCCGCCACCTGCCCCAGGTGCGCCACCGCCCGCCGGACGGCACCTACCTGGCCTGGCTCGATTGCACCGGGCTGGACCTGTCGTGCTCACCC
>Ga0335076_10001644_pt1 | contig 21789 bp, 22 predicted proteins | sample Lox_Sample_25_FD_206717 | JGI IMG/M metagenome (GOLD analysis project Ga0335076, IMG submission 206717) | Soil microbial communities from Loxahatchee National Wildlife Refuge, Florida, United States - Lox_Sample_2.5 | ecosystem: Environmental > Terrestrial > Soil > Wetlands | place: USA... | reverse complement strand
GTCTTCCGGTCGGGTTCGGAAGTCTTCCGGGCGGGTTCGGAAGGAATTGCATTCCGCGATGAGAGCGGCTTGTCGTCTGAGTTCAATCGCGGTTTTGTAGACGCGGTCGCTGACCGCGTCGCCATAGGGCGTCCGGAAGGACGCCCGTCTCTCGACGGGCTGGCGAGCGCAGCGACAAGTCGAGCGCGTCAACCCGAACGCAAACGGCTTTTTAGCGACCAGGACGCTGGCCGTAGTAGGCGCTCGCTCCATGCTTGCGTTTGAAGTGCTTGTCGAGAAGCTCGGGCTCGATTGGCTCGAGCCCGGGCGCAAGTTGCAGCGACATGAGCGCCATCTGAGCGATGCACTCGACCGCGACTGCGGCTTCCACCGCTTGGGCCAAGGTCGGCCCCCACGTGAAAGGGGCGTGCCGATTGACAAGGACGCCGGGGAACTCGGCCGGATCGAACGCCTGCATCTTTTCGACAATGACCTTGCCGGTCTCCCATTCGTAGTCCGAGGCGATTTCGCTTGCCGTCATCTTTCGGGTGACGGGCACCTCGCCGTTGAAATAGTCGGCGTGGGTTGTGCCGAAGATCGGAATCGGCCGTCCCGCCTGGGCGAAGGCGGTCGCGTGCGACGAATGGGTGTGCACGACGCCGCCGATGTCCGGAAAGGCCAGGAAGAGACGGCGGTGGGTCGGCGTGTCCGACGACGGGTTGAGCGGTCCCTCGACCTTCCTCCCTTCGAGATCGACGACAACCATGTCGTCCGGGGTCAGCGCTGAATAGTCGACCCCGCTCGGCTTGATCGCAAAAACGCCCTGCGCGCGATCGATTGCGCTGGCGTTGCCGAAGGTGAGATTGATGAGGCCATGCCGCGGCAAGGCGACATTGGCTTCGTAAGACTCGCGCTTGAGCTCGGTGAACATGCGTCCCGTCTCCGCGTCAGGCGCGGAACCCCTGCGCGAGATAATAATAGACGTCGTTCGAGCGCAGATCCTGCTTCAGGGCGGAAAGCGTGGTCTCCGGCCCGATCATGACCATCTCGATGTCCGCAATGGTCGCGAAATCCTCGAGCATCTCTCGCGTCACGCTGTAGCTGAAGCCGGTGTGATGCGCGCCACCGGAGTAAATCCAGGCCGCGCACGCAGTCTTGAAATCGGGCTTGCATTCCCAGACCGCGCGGGCGACCGGCAATTTCGGCAGGGCGGGATGATCGACCGCGGTCACTTCGTTGACCAGGAGACGGAAGCGGGCGCCAAGGTCGATCAGGCTCGCATTGAGCGCCGTGCCCTTGGGCGCGTCGAACACCAGACGAACCGGATCTTCCTTGCCGCCGATCGAAAGCGGATGAATCTCGAGCTTGGGCTTGCCCTTGGCGATGCTCGGGCAGATCTCGAGCATATGGGCGCCGAGAACCTGATGCCCGTCCGGCGCGAGATGATAGGTGTAGTCCTCCATGAACGACGTGCCGCCCTTGAGTCCCTCGGCCATGACTTTCATCGCCCGCACCAGCGCGGCCGTCTTCCAGTCGCCCTCGCCGGCGAAGCCGTAGCCATCGGCCATCAGGCGCTGCGGCGCGAGCCCCGGAAGCTGCTTGAGCCCGTGCAAATCCTCGAACGTCGTCGTGAACCCCTTGAATTCGCCCTGCTCGAGAAAGGCGCGCAAGCCCAGCTCGAGCCGCGCGCCGTACAGCAGCGATTCGTGCCGCGCGCCCTTCGCCTTGAGCTCGGGAGCGACCGCATAGAGCTTCTCGTATTCGCCCGCGAGCGCCTTGACCTTGGCGTCGGAGACGGCGTTCACCTCAGTCGCGAGGTCGCCGATGCCGTAGCCGTTGGTGGCGAAGCCGAACTTCATTTCGGCCGCGACCTTGTCGCCCTCCGTCACCGCTACCTGGCGCATGTTGTCCCCGAAGCGGCAGAATCTCGCCCCCTGCCAATCGTGCCAGGCGCGGGCCGCCCGCATCCAGGCGCCGATCCGGTCCTGTGCCTCCGGGTCGGACCAATGGCCGACGACGACCTTGCGGGGAAGACGCATGCGGGCATGGATGAAGCCCGCCTCGCGGTCGCCGTGGGCCGATTGGTTCAGATTCATGAAGTCCATGTCGATCGCGTCCCACGGAAGGTCGCGATTGAACTGCGTGTGGAGATGGACGAACGGCTTCTTGAGCGTGTTGAGCCCGCGTACCCACATCTTCGACGGCGAAAACGTGTGCATCCAGAGGATGAGGCCGGCGCAGTCCGAATCGGAATTCGCTTCGAGGCAAAGTTTCGCGATTTCGTCCGGCGTTGTCAGCAGAGCCTTGAAGACGGTCTTGAGCGGAAGTTTGGGCGAGTCCGCAAAAGCGCCGGCGATCTCCCGCCCATGCGCCGCGACCTGCCGGAGCGGGCCGGGACCGTAGAGATGCTGCGAGCCGCAAACGAGCCAGACTTCAGGTTTGGCGAGATTGATCATGGTCGCCCCGAGTTCGCCGCCAGCGCGAGTTCATCCGCGCTGCGCATATTTGATATCCAAGAGCTTCTTCATGACCCCTGAAAGATCGGCGGATTTTGTCAGTCCGCCGAAGGCGTCGTGCAGATCGCGATAGAGGGCGTAGAGCTGATCGTAGACGTCGCGGTTTTCGGCGACCGGTTCGTAGGACTCGGGCTTGAGCGACGTCATCGCCGCCTCCGCGCTGTCGAAGTCCGGGTGTGCGCCCGCCAGCACCGAGGCGGCGATCGCCGAGCCAAGCGCGCAGGTCTGGCTTGATCCGGCGACCTGCATGACGCGGCCGGTGACATCGGCGTAGATTTGCATCAACAGCGGATTCTTCTCGGCGATGCCGCCCGTGCACACGACTTGATCGATCGGCACCCCATACTCCTGGAGGCGCTCGATGATCGCGCGCGCCCCGAATGCGGTCGCTTCGATCAGGCAGCGATAGATGTCGGCCCGGGTCGTATAGAGGTCTTGACCGAGAATGAGGCCGGTGAGCCGCTGGTCGACGAGGATGGTCCGATTGCCATTGTTCCAGTCGAGGGCCAGCAGGCCGGCCTGACCCGGACGCTGCTTCGCCGCCTCGGCGGTGAGCTGATCGTGAAGCGCCGCGTCGCCGCCAAGCACCACTTCTACCCACCATTTGAAAATGTCGCCGACCGCCGACTGCCCGGCCTCGATGCCGAAGAAACCGGGCAGGATCGCGCCTTTGACGATGCCGCAGATGCCGGGAATGTCGGCGACCGGCTTTTCGGCCGAAACAACGGCGCAGTCGCAGGTTGAGGTGCCGATCACCTTGACCAGGGCGCCCTCGCGAACGCCGCAGCCGATCGCGCCATAGTGAACGTCGAACTCGCCGATCGCGATCGGGATCCCCTGAGAGAGACCCAGTCTGGCCGCCCAGTCGGCGCTTAGCGACCCGGCCGGCTCGGTCGCGTCGTAGGCTTTTTGGTAGAGCCGGTCCCTCAGATCCACGAGACGCGGGTCGAGTGCGTTCAGGAACTCCTTGTCCGGGAGGCCGCCCCAGTCATCCGAATAGAGCGCCTTGTGGCCGGCGGCGCACACGCCTCGCTTGACCCGCAGCGGGTCGGCGACGCCGGCGAGCACCGACGGCGCCCAGTCGGCAAGCTCGACCCAGGAGAAAGCGGCGTCGAACGACTTCGGGTCGACATTGAGGCAATGCCAGACCTTGGCCCAGAACCATTCCGAGGAATAGACCCCGCCGATCTTCGCGATGTACTGAGGCCGCAGCCTGGCTGCGAGCTCGGTGATTTTTGCAGCCTCGCGCCAGCCAGTGTGATCCTTCCACAGCCAGCATTGCGCATTGAGATTGGCCTTCCACTTGTCGCTCAACGCCAGCGGCCGGTTCTCAGCGTCGACCGGAATCGGGCTCGATCCGGTCGAGTCGAGGCCAATGCCTGCGACCTTCGATGGGTCGAAGTCGGGCTTACGCCGCGCCTCGTCGAGCGCGCGTTTGATGCTCGCCTCGAGGCCATGGAGGTAATCGCCGGGGTGCTGCCGGGCGAGCAGGCCGTCCTTCGGATCGAGCAGCACGCCCTGCACGCCAGAAGGGTAGTCGACCACCGAGCCGCCGAATTCGGCCCCGTCCGAACAGCGCACGATCAGCGCGCGGACGGAGTTGGTTCCGAAATCGACGCCCAGGCTGAACATTGCCGCTCACGCGCTCCGGGGTTGGAAGTCCATGCGTTGGGCGGCCCGCTCCCCGACGTCCAAATCAGACCGCCGCTCGCCCATGCGGACGCCCTCAGGCGTCCGCATTCCCATGATCGCGATCTTCGCGAACGAGCCGGTCTACCTTTAGCGGATGCCGGCGTCGATCAGCTTGGTCAGTGCATCGATCGTCTTCGGCGTGACGACGCCCGCGCCGGTGTTGAGCGACAGGCCCGGCATCTTGTATTTGGCCGTCATCACGCACTGTAGGACCGGGATGAAGCCCTGAAGATAGAGCAGCTGGTCGAGCGTAGCGCTGACCGCGCCCGACTTCAGGCCATCGATCGTTGACGGAGCAAGATCGATGCCGCCGACAACGATGTCGCCGGGCTTCTTGCCGGCCTTTTCCAGCACCTGCTTCATTTCGCCCGTCGCCCCGCCGTGCTGCGTGCCGATCGCCTTCAGATTCGGATGCGCCTGAATGTATGCGGCGAGAATCGGCACCGCCAACGACATGTCGCTGTTGGCCTCCTGGGTGATCTCGAGCCGGTCGACCTTGAGCCCCGCCTTCTCGAGCGTGTCCGCGAGGCCCTTCTCTGACTGGCCGCGTTCGGCCTGGCTGAACACGCCATAGACCATCGCTTCGTCGCCCGACTTGAGACCCTGAGCGAGCATCGCCTTGGCCGTGAGAGCGCCGCCCGCGTAGAGATCGACGCCGGCGTAGCCGAAACCCTTCGGGCCGAACTCGTTCTGCAGATCGGTCAGCGGCGAATTGCCGGAGGTGACGACGATCCCCTGGTCGACGGCCTGTTTGACGAGGTCATGGAACGCGGTCGAGCCGGGGTGGCCCATGATCTCGATGCAGTTTGGCTTGGCCGCCATCGCCTCCTTGAACTGGTTGATCATCGTCTCAGGAGCCCAGGCTGAGAATTGCGACTTGAGCTCGACACCCAGAGCTTCAGCGGCTTCCTTGGCCCCGGTCTGACGCGCGAGCGTCGCGCCGTCGCCAGGGTTGCCGCCCATTTGCATGTACATTACGAGGCCTTTGCCGATCGGGTCGGCCGAAGCCGGCGTTGCGGCGACCGCGAGTCCGGCCGCGGCGACGCCGGCTAGAAGGAAATGTGCCAGACGCATGTTCGTTTCTCCCTTGCCTATTCGGGCCGCCTTTATCGGCGCGCCCCTTCCACGTCGGAAGTCCATATATCGCAATGTCGTGCGGAAAGTCGTCCCGCGCCGATTTCCGCAGCTGATCAAATTGAGGGGAAGCGGTCTTCGCTTGAACTCCGAACCGTCTCCTAGCGACCACGGCGGAACCCGAGCGCTCGCTGCCTCCGCGCGAATTGTCAGACCAGCACTTCATCCCATGGAACCATTGGCTCGATAAGTAATACAATATGATTTTAGCGCCCATGGGTCAACTTCAGGCCGTGTTCTTCGCGACGGACTTTGCTGCCCGACATTCGTCTGACGCAAGCGCCCCGCGCATGTCCATTTCCCCTCGTCCATCCGGATCGCGGCTATCGGCGAACGCCGCCCTCCTCGGACGCCCGCATGCCGCCAAATCTCGAGAACGAGCGCAGCTTGGCGAAAAGCGTCCGCCGGCGCTGCGGCTCGTCGGCGTACAGGTAGAAGATGATCGAAATCAGGAAGATTAATCCCTGCACGGTTCTCACCCACGCGCCGGTGAGGCCCGCCGCGACGAGGCCGGCCTCGACCATGCCAATGATAAAGCAGCCGAACACCGTCCCGATGATGGTCGCCTGGCCACCGAAGATCGACGTGCCGCCTATCAGCACCGAGGCGATCGCGGTCAGGAGATAGCCTTGGCCCTGGTTGCCGAAGAAGTTCTTGTTCTCCAGCGTGAGGATGATCGCGGCGCAGGCGGCGAGGAAGCCCATGAGGGTGAAAATCTTGATCTTTTCGCGATCTACATCGATGCCGACGACGCGCGACACGTCGTTGGAATCGCCGATGAACATGGCGTGCTCGCCGAAGCGGTGGCGAATGAGCACGAGCCAGAGAAAGCCGACGATGATCGCCGTCCATAGCCCTTGGATCGAAACTTCCTGCAGCCACGGCGTCGACGCCGACGCGAACGGACGCCCGACAATCCATTGCCACACCGAACTCTCCTCGGCGCCCCGCAGGGCGTAGGACTTGCCGCCCGAAAGCACGGTCGCCATGCCGGCCCAGAAGAACTGGGTCGCGAGCGTCGTCATGAACGAGGGAATGCCGACTTTGGCGATGATGACGCCATTGATGAACCCGACCAGAATCCCGGAGAGAAGGCCGGCGATGACCGCGATCCAGCCGAGGTCGTATTCCTTGAACAGGACCGCAAAGACGAAGCCGGAAAAGGCGATGATCGAGGGAAAGCAAAGATCAATCTCGCCCGCCCCGATGACGAAGGTGAGCCCGGTCGCAAGCAAAATCAGCGGCGGTAAGGTGGAAAGGAAGGTGGTGTAGATGTAGGGCGCGAGGAAAACCTCGGGCGCCCTGTACATGAACAGGAGGAGCAAGAGCGCGAACACGACAATGATCGGCAGCGCCTCGAAGCGCTGCAGGATCGACTCGCCCGACCGCTGGCCCATTCGCTTCCGTTCCCCCTCAAGCCTTGTGCTGCAGCGCGATCAGATACTCGGTGAGTTCGGGCACGGTCATGTCTTTCGGGTCGATCTCCGAGACGATCCGCCCCCGGTCGAGCACAACCAGACGGTCCGCCACTTCGTGCACATGCGCGAGATTGTGTTCGATGTAGATGCAGGCGCGTCCGGACTGTTTGATCCGGCGCACGAATTCGACCACTTTCCGCACTTCCGCAACGCCGAGCGCCGCAGTTGGCTCGTCGAGCACGATGAGATCGGCGTTGTAGTGCATCGCCCGCCCGATCGCGATGCCCTGACGCTCCCCTCCCGAGAGATTGGCGACCGTCGAATCAACGGTGATGCCCACGCCGCGGAAGCCGATGACGTCGATCAGGATCTCCTGCGCGATTTTCTTTTCGCGTTTGATGTCGATGAAGCCGAACCGGTTGACGATCTGCCTCCCGACGAAGAAATTGCGCCACAGCGGCTGCTTCTCGGCCAGCGACTTGTCCTGGTAGACGGTTTCGATCGAGAGATCGTGCGCCATCCGGACCGAATAGTCGCTCGGCTCGATTTCGCGCTCGCGGATGAAAATCCGGCCCGAGGTCGGCGCGAGCACCCCGGTCATGACCTTGATCAGCGTCGATTTGCCGGCGCCGTTGTCGCCGATGAGTCCGACGATCTCGTTGCGTCCGATCGAGAGGTCTATGTCGCGAAGCGCGTGGACGGCGCCGAAATATTTCTGCACGCCGTCGAGGCGAACAATGGACGCGTAATTACCTGCCGCCGGCGTCATTGCGTTCCCATCCCGAAAACAATCCGCCGACGAAAGCGGGCCCGCGCCCGCTACATTCGCGCAACTAGGCGTGCTTGGCAACGGGACGCGCGGCAAGGGCGTCGGGCTCGCGCGGGGAGGATTCGAACCTCCGGAGGGCGGAATCGAAATCCGCCGCCTTACCGCTTTGGCGATGCCCAAACGCGCCACAAGGCTATTGGGGTGGCCCGTTCAACCGACAGCGGAAACTTGGCCGATGAAATCACGGATGTGTCGTTCGATCTCGCCGCTCGGCAGTCCGTAGCGCGACTTGGCGTCCGGGAGGCCAAGATTGCCGCTGATGACGAAAGCGCGCAGCCCTTTGCGGGCCAAGGCGACAGCCTGGTTGGCGCTAAGCCCGCCGACCACCTGCACGGACGCCCTGTCGCCCACGCTTTCGAAAACCGCGCAAGCTGCATCGTGCAGGCAGCTGCCCTCAAACAGGGCTGAGTCGGCCTGGCGAGCGTCATACTGCAGATGGATCCCGACGCCGTCCACGCCGGCGGCAAGCATGCGCTCGGCAGTCTCAACCGCCAGCCCGGCCCGCCCCTGCATGGGCAGGAGGATGTCGGCGAAGGTAAGCCTCGGTATCGTCGGATCGGCCTTACGGAATGCGTCGCGCGCCGCGCACACCGCCTTGGCCGTCGCGTCGCCTGCAAGAGCGAGGAAGTCGATGACGTTGCCCCCGCCGCTGTAGACCGCGTTCGCTTCACTTCCGCCGCCGTCCATGGTCTTCATGTCGGCAAGCAGCAGCGTATTGGGGAAACGGCGCCGAAAGATTGGCACAACGTTGCGGACGCCCTCGTGTTTCAAGAGCGGCGTGCCGAGCTCCAGAATAGTCACGCCGGCCTTGAGCGCTGCTTCCGCCACCGCGAGCCCCTGTGGCAGATTCTTGGTATCGACGGAAATCTGGAAGGTAAACCGCTCGCGAAGCAGGCGGCGGACGCGCTCCGATTCACTGGGGACGTCGTCCAACATGATGTCGTTTCTCTTCGGTCGATGGGCGCGCCGCACCCTGATGCGGACGCGACCGCGCTTCGAGTTTCAAGGAAATCGGGCCTCGATGGCTGGGGCGGGAGGATTCGAACCTCCGTATGGCGGAATCAAAATCCGCTGCCTTACCGCTTGGCTACGCCCCAACGCGCCGCAAGGCGGCCTAAAGCCCGGCGGAAAGCGGGCGGACAATAGTTCGGGCCCTTTCGCCCCGCAATGGCCGGCCGCGGCGATTTCGCCTCAAGCCGCCGGCGAATCCGCGCCACCGGCCCTTCATTCCGCGAATGTCGCCAGGTCGGCGTTCGAGCCGCAGACGAGCACCCCGACGCGCTCGTCCCGCTCGGGCCGGTAGGCGCCGCTTGAGAAGGCGGCGAAAGCGGCTGCGCCCCCGGGCTCGGCAATGATTGAGAGATCGGCCCAAAGGCGGCGCTGGGCCTCCCTGATTGCTTCGTCCTCGACCAGGATGACCGTGCTGACGAACCGCCTGGCGATGTCGAAATTGAGCTCACCAACCCGCTTGGCGCCCAGCGAATCGGCCGCGATCGACTTGACCGGCACGTCGACTGGCGCCCCAGCTTCCAGCGCGGCGGCAAGCGCGCGCGAGCCTTCCGGCTCGACGCCGACCACTTTGACCCGCCGGGCGAACCAGGCCGCCACCCCCGAGATCAGCCCGCCGCCGCCGACCGCGATGAGAACCGTGTCGAGCTTCCATAGTCCAAGCCGTTCGATATCGTTCTCCCATTCTAGCGCCACGGTTCCCGCGCCGACGACGGTCTCGCGCGCGTCGTAGGGATGAATCAATAGCGCCCCGCTGTCAGCGACGTATTGGTCGCAGTGCGCCTGGGCCTCCGCATAGGAGCCGCCGCCGATGACCGCCTCAGCGCCATAGGCCTTGATCTTGGCGACCTTGGCCGAGGTTGCGATTTCCGGCACGAAGACGCGCGCCCTAACGCCGAGCTGACGGGCGGCATAGGCGACAGCGGCGCCATGATTGCCGCCCGACGCGGTGGCGCAGCCCACGGCCGGTGTGCGCCGCGTGACGAGGTTGTGGAAGGCGCCGCGCGCCTTGAACGACCCGGTCGCCTGCAGGCATTCGAGCTTGAGAGAGAGCGGCGGCGCGCCGGCTGCTGGCGGCGCCATTTCGAGGATCGGCGTGCGGCGGATGTGGCGCTCAATGCGCGCGTGGGCGGCGAGGATGTCAGCAGGCGTGACGGGCGCGGTCATCGCGAGGATCCGCGGGCTCGACCTGCGGGGACGCGGCGATCCAGGAGTCGCGCCCACGCCCTTCGCTCTCTGGATTGCTTCGGCTCACGCTCGCAATGACGATGGCGAGCAATCGCGGGTTGCGCAGACCGCATTCAACAAACCTCCCCCCAAACCCCTCACGCCTCGATTTCCGCCGTGAGCACCAGCAACACCGGCGCATCGAGCGGCATCTCGGGGTTGGTGAAGATCATCCGGCTGTGTCCGGCTCTCTCGGCGAATATCCGGTTCACCAGGTCGGATGCGCCATTCAACGCGGCCGGATGATCGCGAAAGCCGGGGGCGACCTGCATCGTGCCCTCGACCCGGACGATCTGCCTGATGCGGCTCAGCTCGCCGACGCCGTCCTTCAATTGCGCAATGCCGGCGATCGCGGCGAGCCGGCAGGCGTCGTAAGCGTCTGCCGGGCTCACATCGCCGCCGATGCGCCCGATATAGGCGAGGCGCCCGTCGCGCCACGGAAACTGCCCCGAGGTGATCAGGAGCGAACCCGCGATCGCCCACGGCTTGTAGGCGCCGACCGGTTTTGGCGGAGGCGGCAGCACAATGCCTGCGGCCGCCAGCCTGTCTTCGGGCGTCTCGTGAGCGGGCGAGTGAGCGCTTGCCATCGGTTCCCTCCACGCGGCGCTCACGCGCGGCGCCTATCGGGACAACGCTAACACGGGGCCTGGGCAAGACAAGCGCGCGACGAAGCGCCGCCCTTACTCGTCGCCGAGGAAATGGAGGATGGCGAAGTTGAACTGGTCGGGGTCTTGCAGGAAGGCGAAATGGCTCACATTCGGCAGGATGAGCAGGCCGGCGTGCGGGATGGTCGCGGCGATATATTCGGTATGCGCCCGCTTGATCGCCTCGTCGTGATCGCCGTCGACGACAAGGACCGGCGTCGCGATTCCCCCAAGCTCGGCGTCGGTCCAGTTGGGCTCGGCGAACCACATCTTGCCGATCTGATCGAGGAAGGCCGCATATTCGCTCGGTGTCGCCGAAAGCGCGGCGTACTCCTTGCCGGCGCGGGCGATGAAAGCGGCGAAGGTCGGGTTCTTCTCGACCTCCTCGACGACGCCCGATGTTCTGGTGTTGGCGGCGAAGGCGAACACTTTGCCGACCCGGTCCCTGTGCCTGAGCGCAAGGTCAATGCCGATGATGCCGCCGTCGCTCCACCCGACGATGTCGGCCTTCGGGATCTTCAGAGCATCCATCAGAGCGACGACGTCGTCGGCCATCAGGTCGTAACCGTAGGGGCGCGCGTCGCGGGTCGAGCGGCCGTGGCCGCGGCTGTCCATCAGGATCACGGTGTGGCGCGCGGCGACCGGGGGAACCTGATTGCCCCAATAGTCGCTGTTGGCGAGACCGCCGTGGAGGAAAATGACCGGCGAGCCGCTGCCATAGATCGCATAGTGGATCTTGATCCCATTGGCGTCGGCCATGCCGCTGCGGTCGGTCGCGATCGGCGCAGGCGTCGGCGGCAAGGTCTCCCATCGCTGAAGGGCGCGGGATGGCAGGGCGATCAAAACGAAAAGAGCGACGAGGGCGAACCGGCGCATCGGCTTCCTCCGTTGATCTGCGCGGCGTGCTACCCTTCTCCCATTCTCGGGCGCCGGCAAGCGGGGCAGATGCCAACCGGGGCAGCGATCGGAGAGCAGAGCGCTCGAATGGCCAACCCATTCTTCACAATTGGACACTCGACCCATCCGATCGAACAATTCATGGCGATGCTCGAGGCCACGCAGGTGAAGCTGGTCGCCGACGTGAGGACAGTTCCCCGCTCGCGCTTCAATCCGCAATTCAACCGCGACGCCCTCGCCGGCTCGCTCGCCGCCAGCGGCGTCGCCTACGAGCATCTGGCTTCGCTCGGCGGACTTCGCAAACCTCAGCGCGACGTGCCGCCGGAAACCAACGCCTTCTGGGAGAATGCGAGCTTTCGCAACTATGCCGACTACGCGCTCGGCGAGGACTTCCGGTTGGGCCTTCGCCGCTTGCGCGAGCTCGGCCATGAGACGCGCTCGTGCATCATGTGCGCGGAGGCCGTCTGGTGGCGCTGCCATCGCCGGATCATCGCCGACCACCTCATTGCGGCCGGCGAAGAGGTGGTCCACATTCTCGGCGAAGGTCACATCGAGCCGGCGCATATGACGCCGACGGCCCGGATCCGATCCGACCGGACGCTGACCTATCCGAAGGACACCCCGCCTCTTCTGGCGCGCCTCGATGAGCCCGCATGATTCGCTGCGCCCGTTGGCGGGCGCGTTGCGCTCGCTCCTCGAGGCGGCGGGGCCCGAGGCAGGGCCATTCCTGCGCGACTGGCCGAGAACTTTGGTCGCGCGACCGTTCGCCGCGCGCTCGCTTTCCGTCGTCTCGGCATTTGAAGGTTTGTCGCAATTCGCGGCGCCGGAGACACGAAGGCTGGTCGAGCTGGTTGCGGCGCTGGCTGGCCAGCTCGACTGGCGCCAGAGCTACAACGAAACCGATTTCGGCGAGCGGTTCCTCGACAATTACGGCTTCAACGAATGGATCGGCGAGCGCGGCGCCTTCAAGAGCGACTCGACCGCCTGCGGCATCCTCATGCTTGGCCCAGAGACCGAATACCCCTCCCATTCGCACGAGGCGGAAGAGCTTTACCTTACCTTGGCGGGCCGCGCGTGGTGGCGCGCGGGCGCGTCCGATTGGCGACTGCGCGCGCCGGGGACTTGGATCCATCACCCCTCCTGGACGATCCACGCCATGCGGACGGAGCGCGAGCCGCTGCTCGCGGCCTACGTCTGGCGCGCGGGCGATCTCAGTGCGAAATCGCGCATCGACGTCTGAGCGGTCTTCGATCAGGCCGCAACGACGGCGCAGGCCGATCAGACATTGCGCTAGCCTAGCGCCCTCAAGCCCGGGCTCGCGGCGGCCGGCGAGTTGACGCGGCCGGCGGGCTCACGCATCCCTGCCGGCGCGCTCACAGTCGGGCGCGGTCGGCGTCCCAGGGGGGTTGCATGATCTTCGTCAAGCGGGCGGTCCTGGTCTTTTGCGTCATCTTGGCTGGCTGCATCATTGGCGCCGCGCTGCAAAGTTTCCTGCCGACGCGACATATGACCGACGCCAAGACCGCCATCACCACCATTCAATCGCTGGTGACCTTGCTGCTCGCCCTTGTGCTGGGGCTCCTTGTCTGGACCAGCTACGGCGTGTATTCGCAGCAACGATCGGAAGCGCAAACTCTCGGCTCGCAGATTCTTCAGCTCGACCTGTCGCTCGAGCGCTACGGACCCGAGGCCGATCGCGGCCGCGAACTGTTGAGACAAGAGCTGCTGGCCAGCCGCAAACGCTTCTGGGGCGGCGACGGCGCGGGTCCGGTGCGGCTGACGTACTGCGAGTCGCGAGCCGAGTTGCGCGACTTCGAAGATTTCTTCGCCACGCTCAGGCCCTCGACCGACGAGCAGCGCCGCCAGCTCGACGCTGCGCGCCAGTTGTCGAGTTCGATCGTGCAGACCTATTATCTGATGTCGAGGCAGCTCAGCAGCCCGATTCCGAACGCGCTTCTGATCAGCGTCGTCTGCTGGGCGACGCTGGTGTTCACCTGCGTCGGCGCGCTGTCGACCGTCAACGCGCTATCCATCATTTATGAGGCGCTGGGCGCCGCGTCGGTGGCGAGCGCCATTCTTCTCATTCTCGAATTCAGCGCCCCCTATGTGGGGCTGTTCAGGATCACGCCGGAAGGCGTCGATCAGGTGATCGCATCGCTCGCGCTTAGGCAGCAGTCTCCCGAAGCCTGACGGCCCGTCCCGCCCGTCGAGACTGTGACCCGGGTCACAGCGCCCCGCCGCGCGCGATGTTTATTTGGCCGCGCTCCCGAAGGAGCGGCCTTCCTGAATTTTCGGTCGCGGCGCTCCGAGGACTCTGCGCCGCGGCGCTCGCCAGTCGAAGAGGAGGAATGTCGTGACTCACTATGAAAAACAGCTCGGCTTCCGCGAGGGCTTTCTGCCCGCCCGGCCGCGCGCCCCAGCTTTGCCGACCGTGAAAACCGTGGCTCTGATCGCCGCGCTCATCGCTTATGCGGTCGGCTTCGCGATTCTTTACCCGCTTGCGCAAGCGAGCGTGTCGAAGAGCGCGGCCGAAGGCAATGACCCGGCGATGATGGATTTTGTCGCGCCCTGATCCGTCGGGCGCCCGTGAAGAAACCGGACCGGGGAAGGCAGGCGGCTGCCTGTCCGCAGGAGCCGTTTCGCCTTCCAATCTCGCGATCACTCGACCACCAATGCCGGTTTAAGGACCACGGGCCGGGACAAATTGTAGAAATTGGGCGAGGTCGCCATGACTGCCTTGTGGATCTCGGCGAACTGCTCTTTTGTGCCGTTGCCCCGCGAAGCTGTCAGAGCTGTTGTTTACTGAAGCCGTGCGGCGCTACGCTGAAGCACCGCCGCACGGGCGGGCCGGTTGGCTCGCCGGTTTGCGCGACCCCTACGTTGCACGTGCGCTGGCGCTGCTGCACCACTATGTCGCCCGGCATTGGAACGTGGATCAGCTTAGCCGAAGGGTCGGGCTTTCACGTTCGGCGCTAGCGGACCGTTTCGCTGATTTGCTCGGCATGCCGCCGATGCACTACCTCGCGAGCTGGAGCATGCGGGTCGCCACCGAGAAGCTCCGCCATACGACCAGGTCCCTCGCACCAGTTGCCGATTTGGTCGGTTACAGTTCCGAGGCAGCTTTTTCCCGCGCCTTCAAGAAGGCATTTGGAACCGCGCCAGCCACCTGGCGCTCGAATAGATAGGTTGGCTCGGGGGGCAAGCTTGCGAACGCCCCCTGCTCCGGCAGATTATTCCCAAATATTCTCCTGTTCCGGCGCAAAACGCCCCTGTTCGGCGCTTGCGAATTGTGGCGGTGGCTCCGTGCCGAAATCCTGCATGAAGCGCATTGCGCCGGGATTGGGCCCCAATCGCGCCTCCATGATGACCTCCCTTGTCGGCAATCTTTCGACTTCTCTACTACGGCCTTATTATGGGGCGCAGATTTGGTCGGACGTCGTCGGCTCGATCAAAAATCGGTGAGGGGAGTCACGTTTGACCGCGAAATTCGCCGCCTTGGCGCATGAGGATGCTGTCGCCGCCCTCAAAAGCCGCGGCCTCGATTCGCTGCCGACGCTCGCGATCGTGCTCGGCTCGGGCCTCGGCGCCTTCGCCGACGAGGCGCGCGATGCGACCGCGATCTCCTATCTCGACATCCCCGGCTTTCCGGTTCCCTCGGTCGAGGGCCACGCCGGGCGGCTTGTGGTCGGCGCGATCGAAGGCAAAAGAATCGCCCTCTTCCAAGGCCGCGGCCATTACTACGAGCGCGGCGACGCCGACGCGATGCGGGTCGCGATCGACGCATTCCGCAAGCTCGGCGGTGAGACTCTTCTCCTCACCAACGCTGCGGGCGGCCTCAACACCGACTGGGCGCCGCCGTCGCTCGTGGCGATCACCGACCACATCAACCTTTCCGGGACCAATCCGCTGATCGGCCATCTCGGCCATGACCGTTTCGTGCCGTTGACCAGCGCCTACGACAAGACGCTCATCGCCAACCTGCATGAAGCGGCGCGAACTGCCGGCGTCGCGCTCGACGAGGGCGTCTACATGTGGTTCTCCGGCCCGAGCTTCGAGACGCCGGCCGAGATTCGCGCGGCGAAAATCCTCGGCGCCGATCTGGTCGGCATGTCGACCGTGCCGGAAGTCATTCTGGCCCGGCGCGCGGGCTTGCGCTGCGCCGCCGTCTCGGTCGTCACCAACTACGCCGCCGGACTCGCTGGCGGCGATCCGAGCCACGAGGAGACGCAGGCAGTCGCGCATCAAGCCGCCGACCGGTTCAAGCGCCTCTTGCGCGCCTTCATCCGCCAATATGAGCCGAAGGGCGCATGACTCTCCGGCGCGGCGCCGCCCCCTCCACCATGCTTCCCATGGTCCCCCTGCCCCGCTTCGCGTGGGAGGATCCCCCTCTTCGCGAGTCTTCGCGGCGACCAAATCCTCCCATGACGCGAAGCGGCGGGGGAGGGGGAGCGTCCGAGGGACGGTGGTGGGGGCGGAGGCCCTCAAAGCCAAAATGATCCTCCCCCAGGAGATCATCCGCGCCAAGCGCGACGGCGAGGCGCTGAGCGCGGGAGAGATCGGCGATTTCATCGCCGGCCTGACCACGGGCGCGGTGACCGAGGGCCAGGCCGCCGCCTTCGCCATGGCGGTCTTCTTCCGCGGCATGAGCCTTGAGGAGCGCGTCGCGCTGACCCGCGCCATGACGCGCTCGGGCGTCAGCCTCGACTGGAGCGGCGAGAACCTCCCCGGCCCGATCCTCGACAAGCACTCGACCGGCGGCGTCGGCGACAACGTGTCGCTAATGCTGGCCCCGATGCTGGCCGCATGCGGCGCCTATGTGCCGATGATTTCCGGCCGCGGCCTCGGCCATACCGGCGGGACCCTCGACAAGCTCGATTCGATCCCGGGCTACGTCTCGCAGCCGGACCTCGTCTTGTTCAAGCGGGCTGTCAAGGACGCGGGCTGCGCCATCATCGGCCAGACCGCCGACCTCGCTCCGGCCGACCGGCGCCTCTACGCCATTCGCGACGTCACCGCGACGGTCGAGTCGATGGCGCTTATCACCGCCTCAATCCTGTCGAAGAAACTGGCCTCCGGGCTTCAGGGCCTTGTCATGGATGTCAAGACCGGCTCGGGCGCCTTCATGCCGACGCTGAGCGGCTCCCGCGAGCTGGCCGAAAGCATCGCCGCCGTCGCCACCGACGCCGGCCTGCCGACGGTCTCGCTCATCACCGACATGAACGAGCCGCTCGCCAGCGCCGCCGGCAACGCGGTCGAGGTCCGCAACGCCGTCGATTACCTGACCGGGTTCAAGCGCGATCCGCGCCTCGATCGTGTGACGATGGCGCTCGGCGCGGAACTGCTGGCGCTGTCCGATCTTGCGCCGGACGCCCTCGCCGGCGAAGCGGCGCTCAGACGCGCGCTCGAAAGCGGCGCGGCGGCCGAGCGGTTCGGGCGCATGGTCGCCACCCTCGGCGGCCCGAGCAACTTCGTCGCCGAGGCGCATCGGCTGCTGCCGCGCGCGCCGGTGCTGGTCGACGCGACGCCGGAACGTAAAGGCTTCGTCGTCGGCGTCGACGTGCGCGCGGTCGGGCTCGCGGTCGTCGAGCTTGGTGGCGGCCGGGCGCGGGCCGCGGACGCGATCGATCCCGCCGTCGGCCTGACCGAACTCCAGCCGATCGGGGCCGAGGTCGGCCCCGACGCGCCGCTCGCCCGCATCCATGCGCGCGACCCGGACCGCGCCCAAGCGGCGGTCAACCGCCTTCGCACCGCCTATCGCCTGGAGGAGACGCCGCTCTCGGCCGACGATCCGGTGATCGAGCGGATCGGCGGAGCGCGGTGAGACCCGCTGGTTTCCAATCCGGCGGCGGCTCTAGCGGCGCGGCCTTTTGACCGCGCCGCTGGCGCAAGCGAGATCCGAGCGACTCGCCGGCGCTGATCGATCAGTTGGTCTTCTGCGCTATCGCCTTGTTGATCATGTCGACCTCCTTCTTGAAGGCGTCGAAATCGTGCATGTTGCCGTTAAGCTCGGTGCTTCATTTGCGGGTCAGCGCCGCCGCGGCGACCGCTTCCTTGATCTGGTCGTCGGTCGCTCCGAGCCGCTTTGCCGCCATGGTGTGGGCGTAGATGCAGTAGGTGCAGGGGATCTGCGCCGCGACCGCGAGCCCGATCAACTCCTTGGTCTTCGCGTCCAGCGCTTTCGGCCCCATCACCGCGCCATATTCCTGCATCGCCGGACCGAGGCTGTCCGGCGGCGCGACGTCCTTGAAGAAATTCGGCGCGTCTTGAGCATTCGCGTTTTGAGATGACGCCGCGAGCGGCAGAATGCTGAGCGCTATCGTTGCGAGAAGGACTTTCATCAATTCTCTCCCTGTTTTTTGTTTGCTTTTGACAATGCGTTTGAAGCAATGCGCCTCGAGGCCGCCTAATATCACGGCAGTCGCGCGGTTTCGCCGAAGCCCCGGCACCTGTCCGCTCCGAAAGCGCGGCGCCGATGGCCCAAAGCGGCTCAGCCTGCGGCGCGCCTGTCACAAAAGTCAATGGGCTGCTCGTCGGCGCGCCTCTACGCCGCTTGCCGCGGCGGACGCCTGCGGCATAGATTCTTTGGCATGCGGGCGACCCGACCATGACGGCCGCGCGTGGACATGTCCGTCAGTCCGACAAGACCGGTTTCTTGCCAACCCAAATCCCACCGAGCGTCCTTCTCGCGATTTCCGGCTGGGACCCGAAGCCCTGGCGGGCGCGCATTGAAGCGCTGCTGCCGTCCCATAAAGTCGCGACGCTCGGCGAGCCGTTCGACCGCGCGAAGGTCCGCTATGCGCTCTCCTGGCGCCACCCGCCGGGCGCGCTCTTGAACCTCCCCAATCTCGAGGCGATCTTCTCGCTCGGCGCCGGCGTCGATCATCTCATCATCGATCCAATGCTGCCGGACCGCCCGATCGTCCGCGTGGTCGATCCCGACCTCACCATGCGGATCAGCGAATGGGTGGTCATGCACGCGCTCGCGCATCTGCGCCAGTTGCGCCGCTACGAGCGCCAGCAGCGCGAACGCATCTGGGCGGACGACGACGATCAGCCGAAGGCCGGCGACGTCCAGGTCGGCGTGCTCGGCCTCGGCGTCCTTGGGGCGGATGCCGCACTGAAGCTCGCCGCGCTCGGCTTCAAGGTCGCCGGCTGGAGTGCGAGCGAGAAGTCGCTCACCGGCGTCGCCTGTTTCCATGGGCGCGAGGGCCTCGACCGGATGCTCGCTGAGACCGACATGCTCGTCGTGCTGCTGCCGCTGACAGAGGCCACGCGCGGCATGATCGACGCTTCGATTCTCGGCCGGCTGAGACAGGGCGGACGGCTCGGCGGCCCCGTCCTCATCAACGCCGGGCGCGGCGGCTTGCAGGTCGAGGCCGATATCCTCGCCGCGCTCGATTCGGGGCGTCTCAAGGGCGCCTCGCTCGATGTGTTCGAGCTCGAGCCGCTGCCGCGCGACTCCCGGCTCTGGACCCATCCCGCCGTCTATGTGAGCCCGCACAATGCGGCGATCTCGTCGCCCGAAGCGATCGCCGGCTTCGTCGCCCGCGCGATCAGGGCGCACGAGCGCGGCGAGCCGCTCACGAACCTGGTCGACCGGCGGCGGGGCTATTGAGGGGCACCATCGCGAGGAGCGGAGTGACGAAGTAATCCAGAGGCAGGGCACATCGCTCCAGATCTCTTCGCTTGGCTCGCGATGGCGGCTATGATGCCGACCGACGACTGCCAAAGGGGAGGCAAACGATGCTCTGGGGAATTGATCCGCTGCTTGACGCGGAACTGCTCTACGCTTTGCGACGGATGGGGCACGGCGACGAGATCGTCATCGTCGACACCAACTATCCGGCGGCCTCGACCGCCATGTCGACGGTCACCGGCGAGCCGCTGCTGATGGCAGGCGTTTCCGCCGCCCGCGCAATCGAGGCGATCCTCTCGGTGATGCCGCTCGACACGTTCGTGCCCGACCCCGCGGCGAGGATGGAAGTGGTCGGCGACCCGAACGCCGTTCCGCCGGTGCAGCGCGAAGTGCAGGCCGTGCTCGACCGCGCGGCGGGCAAGCATGTGCCGCTGCAGGGCATCGAGCGCTTCGACTTCTACGAGCGCGCCAAGAACGCATTCGTCATCCTCGTCACCGGCGAACGCCGCTTCTACGGCGACTTCATCCTGAAGAAGGGCGTCGTGCCGCCGGAGTAGCCCCTCTCGCGACGGAGCGGGGAGAGACGGCAAGGCCGTGTGAGGCTTGGCCGCTACTTCGCCTTCAGGCTCATCAAATAGGCGATGACCGCGTCGGCCTCGTAGCCCGGCATGAGGAAACCCGGCATCGCGCTCATCGCGCGGGCCTGCCCGTGCGGATGCACGAGAAAATCGCGCAAGAAAGCCTCGGTCACGTTCGGGCGCTTGGCGATCTCCGCGAAGGGCGGCGCGGGCGGCTTCATCGTCGGGGGCACGGTCTGATCCGGTGCCACGACATGGCAGATCGCACAAACTTTCAGCGCGATCTCATGGCCGTCGGCGATCTTCTGGGCCTCCTGCCCAAGCGCGGGCCGCGCGGCCGCGAAGCCGACGATGAAGGCTAAGGCGGCGAGATTTCGCGTCATGGCGTCCCCGATCGACGAGGCGAAAGAGGGCGGCAACGCACCATCATCCGGCCCTCAAGACAATGCCCTTTGCGACGAGAGGAAGCCGTCGCGGCGATTGGCCGCATAGCCGGGCCGCTCGCCTAGCCGAGCCCTTTCAAAACGTCCGGCAGCGCCTCCGGCAGATCCTCGGCGATGAGGCCCTCGCCCAGCGCCCGGCCGCAGGCGCCGTGCAGCCAAACGCCGGCGCAGGCGGCCTCGAACGGCGCCATTCCCTGCGCGGCAAGGCCGGAGATGAGGCCTGAAAGCACGTCGCCCGAGCCGGCGGTGGCGAGCCAGGGCGGCAGGTCGTAGCCGATGGTCGCGCGGCCGTCCGGCGCCGCCACCACGGTGTCCGCCCCCTTGATCAGCACGACCGCGCCCATGAAGCGCGCCGTCGCCCGGGCGCGCGCGAGCTTGTCGTCGTCGAGCTTGACCTCTCCGGCGCCTTCGAACAGGCGGGCAAATTCGCCCTCATGCGGGGTCATGACCACCCCATGTCCGCCGCGAGCGATCAGCGCCGCGAGCCGCGCCGCATCGCCGGCGAAGCTGGTCAAGGCGTCGGCGTCGAGGACGATCGTGCGCTTATCGGCGGGCCTTGTCAGCGCCGCGGCTACGAGCTTGCGCAACTCCGCGCCGACTCCCGCGCCGGGGCCGAGCGTGATCGCCCGCCTGCGCTCGTCGGCCAGCAGAGACTCGAATTCGCTTCCGCTCGCGAACGGTGCGACCATCACTGCAGTCAGATGCGCGGAATTGACGGCGACCGCGTCGGGCGGACTCGCCAAAGTGACGATGCCGGCGCCCGAGCGCAGCGCCGCCCGGGCGGCGAGCCGGGCCGCGCCGGTCCGATGCGCGGCGCCGGAGAGGACGAGAACGGCGCCGCGGGCGTATTTGTGGCTTTCAGCGTTCGCGCGCGGCAGCGTGGCGCGCCAAACGGCCGGCGCATTGAGGAAGGCATGGGGCGCGATCCGCTCGAGCGCGGCCTCGGGGATGCCGATGTCGGCGAGCTTGATCGGCCCGCAGAGGGTGCGTCCCGGCAGCAGCAGGTGGCCGGGCTTGAGCCGGAAAAAAGTGACGCTCGCGCTCGCTTCGACCGCGACGCCGCGGACCTTGCCGGTTCCGCCGTCGACGCCGGAGGGGACGTCGACCGCGACCACCGGCCCCCCGGCGCGAGCGAAAGCATTGACGCGCTCGATGATCGCCTTCGCTTCGCCCTCGATGTCGCGGGCGAGGCCGGCGCCGAACAGGGCGTCGATCAAGCAATCGGCTTGGCCCGGATCGACCGCCGCAGCGTCGAGGACTTCGCCCTCGTAGCGCGCGGCGGCGAGCGCCGGATCGCCTCTCAGCGCCTCGCGCCAGCCGAGGAGCCCCAGCTCGACCTTGTAACCGCGGCGCGCGAGCAGGCGGGCGGCGACGAAGCCGTCCCCGCCGTTGCCGCCGGGGCCGCACAAGACGACGATCCGGCCGCGCGACTTGGCGATCCGCGCCGTTTCGTCGGCGACCGCGAGGCCCGCCCGCTCCATGAGCGCAATGCCCGGCGTGCCGGCGGCGATAGCGAAGCGGTCGGCCGCGCCCATTTCGGCAGGCGTCAGGAGTTCGGGGTGCGCAAGAGGATCGAGCATGGGCAGGAAGGGTGCTCGCCGCGGCGGCGCGGCGCAAGCGGCAAAAACCCGCTTTCCATCGCCTTCAATTCTGCTATATCCGGCGGCCGCTGATCCCCGATAGCTCAGCTGGTAGAGCATTCGACTGTTAATCGAAATGTCGCTGGTTCGAGTCCAGCTCGGGGAGCCAGTGATTTCAGCGAGTTAGCCGCTGTTCTTGATCGGGCCA
>Ga0335076_10001642_pt1 | contig 21803 bp, 25 predicted proteins | sample Lox_Sample_25_FD_206717 | JGI IMG/M metagenome (GOLD analysis project Ga0335076, IMG submission 206717) | Soil microbial communities from Loxahatchee National Wildlife Refuge, Florida, United States - Lox_Sample_2.5 | ecosystem: Environmental > Terrestrial > Soil > Wetlands | place: USA... | reverse complement strand
CAGCCACGCTGATGTGGTGCGCCGCGTCGTCGCGATCAATCCCGGCGGCATCACTGAGAAGTTCAAGTTCATGCGCACCGCCAAGTGGGTCGCCAACCATCCTCGACTGGAGAACCGAATGGATAGGTTCTCGGTGAGCATGGGGCGCAGGCTCATTCGCATGCAACTGCGCGCCAGCCTCGGCGTGAAGAATGCGTCAGCGCTGACCGACGAGCTGATCGACGCGGTCATCATTGGTGGCAAGCGCCCGCGTGCGGGCGACGCGTTCGCGGCCACGCAACGATGGGCGTTCAACGCTGGATCCGAGGGCTTGTCGCTCGTATCCAAGCTGCCGGAGATCAGGGCCAGGACGCTGATAATCGCCGGGCGTGATGACAAGCTTGTGCCGGTGGCGGATTCGATTCGGGCCTCGCAGCTCATCCCAGACGGAGACCTGCGAGTTCTGGAGCATTGTGGACACTGGCTTGTGCGCGAGCGCCCAACCGAGTTTGTTCACGCGGTGAATCGATTCCTGGACGCCGCTTGACTGCGCCTATCCCGGCCGACTCCAACTCTGACAAGCTGCTAGCCGGTCGGGGCCTTGGCGTTCAGATACGCGACTATCCCCTGGGTGACGGCGGCGGCGTACCTTGCCCGGCCGTCCGCGCTTTCCATCCGCGCGGCGTCGTCCGCATTCTTCATGTTGCCCAGCTCGACGAGAACCGCCGGGTACTGAGCCAGGTTCAGCCCGGCAAGGTCGTCGCGCCCATACAGGCCATCCGAGCCGATGTAGGTGGACGGGTGAAAACCCGCCTGCACCAGGGCATCCCGCATCGTGTGCGCCAGCTGGACGGCTGGGCCGGCCTGGACGTCGTTCAGTGGCGGGCTGGAGTAGTTCACGTGAAAGCCCGATCCGGATGCGGGTCCGCCGTCGGCGTGGATGCTGACTATCGCGTCGGGGCGCATCGCGTTGGCCAGCGCCGCGCGCTGATCGACGCACGGCCCGGCGGAGCTGTCGTTGTCGCGCGACAGCTGGGTGTGCACACCCATCTGGTTGAGCGAGCCGCTGATCAGCCCCACGACGGCCCACGTGAACGCGTGCTCCGGGTAGCCGTCGTCGGCGGCGGCGCCCGAGTTGTTGCACGGCTTGGTTCCTCCCCGACCGTTGGGGACCTGCTGGTTGAGCGAGGCGTCGTTGACGGCGTTGTGGCCGGGGTCGAGGAAGACGCCCATGCCGGCGATGCCGGCGCCCGCGTGCGGAGCATCACCTAATGCGGCGACGCCGAGGACCGCGGGCAACACACCCGCGTACTTCAAGACATCGCGCCGCGAAACAGGCCGATCACTCACCCGCGCGATGGTAACAATCGGCCCGCTAACGCCGCTGGCGGTACCGCTTCACCTGACCCCGCTCCGGATAGAGGTAATGCATGAGCTCGGCGCCTTCGACGCCGTAAAACCCGCGGTCGTCGCCCTGCAGCACCCAGTTGTGCTGCTGATCGGCGCGGATGCAGACGGCGGCGCGATGGGCCGCGCGGAGATCGGCGCGCCCGCGGCCCTCACGCACGATGGCCCGCGCAACGAAGAAGAGGCCGACTGGGGCCGCCGCCCCGGCGATCCACCAGATGAGCTTGACGATGATCCAGATGATCAGCGCCACCCCCAACAACGCGCCGAACCCGCCACCCGAGCTCGCCCTGGTCTTACTCATGCCCGAAAGCTACGCAGGACCACCGACAACATGGGGCGGGCGAACCTCGGCCGAGACCTTGTCAGGGTGACCCTGACGTCGTAGAGTTGTCAGGCGACGCCTGACAAAGGAGTGCCGATGAGCCCCATCGCCAACAACACCGCACAGGTTTGGTGTTCGTTCTGCGGCAAGTCCAACACCGACGTCGACAAGCTAGTGGCCGGACCGGGCGTGCAGATCTGCAATGAATGCATCGACCTGTCGGCGGCAATCATCGACGAGTACCGCGACAAGCCCAACGAACTCCGGCTGCCGATCTGGGAGGCGTGGAGCGACGAGCAAATGCTCGACCACATCCCGCGCATGGCGGTGGTGGCCCAGCAGGTCGAGACCGACCTGCGGTCCTGGGTGCGCGAGCTTCGTCGCCGCGGGGTTACCTGGTCGAAGATCGGCCAAACACTTGACATCACTCGCCAGTCCGCGTGGGAGCGATTCTCCGACGAGAGATAGAGCCTGCGCCAAGCGGATTCAGGCGCTGGTCAACGCCTGCGCCGCGGTGCGGAACATGGTCTTCTTGATCGTTCCGAGCGTGCCGGGGTCTTTACCGGCCAACGGGCGCAACAGGTCGGTGGCCGCGGCGGTCACCGCGCCCTCGCCCGCCGTAGCATCGACGATGCCGAACTCGGCGGCCTCTGCCCCACCGAACCGCCGCCCGGTCGTCATCGAGGCCACCGCGGCCCGAGGGGTGAGTTTGGCCTGAATCAGTGCGGCCATGCCGTCGCTGAACGGAATACGGATATCGACCTCGGGGAAGCAGAAGAACCCGCGGTCGGCGCGCATTACTCGCACGTCGTGGGCCATGGCCAGCATCGCGCCCGCGCCGAAGGCGTGCCCGGTGACCGCGGCGGCGGTCGGCATCGGGAAGGTCAGGACACGTGCCAACAGGGCCTGAACGCGGCCGATGTAGGACTGCGTCTGCTCGGCGTGGGCCGCGAGCCAGTCCAGATCCAGACCGTTCGAATAGAACTTCTTTCCCCCGGCGGTGACCAAGCCCTGCGCGCGGGCGGCCTCGATCTCGTCCAGTTGGGCGTTGATGGCGTCGAGAAACTCCGGTGAGAATCGGTTTTCATCCTCGCCGAGGTCAACGACGGCGATCTTGTCGTCCCAGGTCAGTGTCGATGTCATTTCTGGTTCCCTTCTCTGGTTCTACGTCGCAACGGCGGCGCGCCGACGGCCAGGACGGCGCGGACCGCTTCGCGCAGTCGTTCTCGAGCATCTGGGTCGCTGATTCGGTTGCGGTTCAACAGAATTGCCGTCGGCAAGTCGACGATGCAGATGGTGATGACGTCAACAGCCGCGGCATCCTTGCGACCCCAGACGCCGCGGGCCAGGCGAACCATGCACTCCACCAGCAGTCGGTCCAGATCACGCAGTTCTTCGGCGATCTCGGTCGGTGACTCCGGGCCCAAAAGCTCGTCGCGCCGCACCGTCAGCAGCAGCCGCGAGGAGTCCGGATGCTGTTCGGCGAACACCGCCGGCGCCTCTGCCGCCGCCACCACCGCGGCAACGCCATCGCCGTCGGGTGCGGCATCGATCAATTCGCCCTGCGCGCTGAGGAATCGGTGCCCGGCCCGCAACCAGGCGCGACCCACCAGACCCGCACGCGAACCGAACGTGTGATAGACCGCGCCGTTGGACACGCCGATCGCGTCGCTGATCGCGCGGATCGTGACCGCGGCCGGCCCGGACCGCACCGCCAACCGTTCCACGGCATCAAGAATCTGATCCCGGTCATGAACGCGAGGGCGGGGCACATCGGAAGCATAACAGAGCGCTTGCTCTGTAATCTAACAGTACTAAAAAGTATGTTACGGTCGGCGGCATGGCCGCGGTCGAGAGCCGTCCGGTGCACGGGATCACCGACGAATTCGTCGCGCGGCTGGCCGAGCGCGCCGAGGAGGCCGAGCGGCTGCGCCGGCTGCCCGCGGCGACGGTCAGCGAGTTCCGGCAGACGGACCTGTTTCGACTGTTGCTGCCGGCCCGGTTCGGTGGCCTCCAGGCGTCGTTTCCCGAACTGCTGGAACCGGTTCGGCTGATGGCGCACGGGTGCGCGTCCAGCGCATGGACGCTGGGTTTCTACGCGCTGCACAACTGGATGCTGTCGCTGTTCGACCCGCGAGCCCAGGAGGAGGTGTTCGCCTCGGGGCCGGTGCTGGCGCCGGCTCCCCTGGCCCCGACCGGCCGCGGCGCCCCGACCGATGGCGGCGTACGCCTGACCGGCAGGTGGTCGTGGGCGACCGGTGCGATGGACGCGGACTGGATGATCGTCGGGGCGCTCATCGAGCGACCGGACCGGATCGATCCGGCGCTCGTCGTGGTGCCCGCCGAACAGGTCGAGGTCGCCGATACGTGGCACACCGCGGGCATGCGCGGCACCGGCTCCCACGACGTCATCGTCACCGACGTCGTTGTCCCCGAGCACCGCATCGTCGCGGTGGCCGACATCTATGGCGGGACGGCGCCGGGAGCGCGCGCCCACGACGCACCGACGTATCGGTGGCCGCTGGTGCCGGCCCTGGCGCTGACGGCGTCGATGCCGGTGCTGGGTGCCGCCGAAGGGGTGACCGAACTCTTCGCCGAAAGGCTGGGCGGGCGCGTGCTGGCGTATAGCGGTGTGGCGCAAAAGGATCAGCCCGCGGCCCAGATCCGGCTCGGGGATGCGCGGGTGCGGCTGCGCGCGTTGCGTGCGCTGGTCGCCGACACCGCCGACGGTATCGAGCGAATCGTCGCCGGCGGCGAGCGGGTGAGTCGAGCGGTGCGTGCCGACGCGCGGCTGGCGGCGGCCCACACGGTGCACGAGTGCCGCGCGATCATCGCCGATCTGCTGGAGGCCTCGGGCGCCAGCGCGCACTTCCTGTCGAGCCCGTTGCAGCGGGCCAAGCGCGACGTAGACATCGCCGCCGGGCACGTTGTGTTCGATTACGACATGAGCCGAGAGTTGGCCGGCGCGTTGGCGATTGGCGCGAAGATCTCTCCGCTCGCGATGGTGTGACGCTTCAGGAATCGCTCGGCGCGCACTGCCGTTGTGCGGCAAACAGAATCGAGCCTGCGGTCAGGAATGCTGCCTTGTTCTGATCCGCCGCGTTGATGGGCAGATCGGCGGCGCGGCGCAGCACCATCTGGGCGAGCGCGCTGTTGGTCGCATAAGGGATGATCAGGAGGTTCGCACAAGCATCCCAGCCGCTGACGGTCATCACGTGCTGGCGCTTGTGTTCCCATCCTGCCCAGTTCAAGTCGGGCGGTCGTTGTAGCGGCGACCAGTTGACGTTGATGGAGGTGATGTCTCCGAGCAGCGGGGTGAGCACTGCAACAAGGGCGGGCAATTCGTTCGCGATCCGGTCTACGCGCGGCCACCACGCACCGTCGATGTCGTGGCCTAGTTCGCGCGCCACGCAGAGCCTTATCGGGTTGTCTGCGCGTCGGCGCCCCACGCGATGTAGCGCCGCCGGTACCAACTGCACCCCGGGATCAGGTTTGACAGTCTCCACGGGCAGTTCCTTCACGGTCGCCATCGACGCCCCAGGCGCGGGGCGACGGAGGAATCACATTGCCTATGGGTGTCATCGCGGGGATGCGGTGAACCACTGCTGACAACGAAACGGCTCCCGATCGACGCTACGCCAGCCCGTCGCCGCGGTGCAGCGTGGGTCTGTTTTCAGGGATGTTGAACGGGTTCAGCCAGCATGAGGTCCAGGAATCGTTCGCGTTGAGCCTTTTGCGCCTGCTCCGCCGAGCCGGCGAGGTGCAGCAGCCCGATGCCGGCGGCGAAGGTCAGCTCGGCGCGAAGCTTGGCATCGGCGGGACCGAACCCGTAGTCGCTGTATGCCTTTGTGACGGAGTGCACCAGGCGCCGGTCGGCCGAGCGGATGTTGGCTGCGGCGGCCGGGTCCGTGCGCGCCCATTCGCGCATCGCGCGTTCGAGCATCCAGTGCTGGGGGCTGACCAACGCAATCATCATGGCGGACAACCGTTCCCGCGGCGGCAGCGCATCCAGTTCGGCCAGCGATCGGCGGTCCTTGTCCAGGAACGTGTTCCACGATTCGATAAGCGCGGCCCGATAGCTGTCCATGTCCGCGAAGTGCCAATAGAAGCTGCCGCGGGTGACACCCGCCTTCCGGCACAGGCGGTCAACCTTGAGCGCGCGCACCCCCTCTTCGGCGAGCACAGCGTAGCCCGCCTCTAGCCAGCCCTCGACTGACAGGCGGGTAGACGGCTTCCGCGCGGCCACACCGTGAGGTTACGTGTCGTTACCGCCCGACCGGGCAGCATGAGGCGTTTACGAAAAGCGATAGCGCATCCGCTACTAAATTTTGCGTTAGTCCCCCACCGCGCGGAACCTCGCGATCAGCGCATCGACGCGCTCGCGGTCGTATTCCGCACGCAGCCGGCCACCGCGGCTCAGGGAGACGAGTCCGTGCAGTGCTGCCCAGAACACCTCGGCAAGGGTGTCGGCGTCGTCGGCCACCGTGGACATCGCCTCGCGCAGCTCACCGAAGGCGGCCACCAGCTCGGGCGGGGTGTCGGGTTCGGCGAAGCGCAGCGTGGTGCGGTCGGTGAACATCGCGTCGTAGACGGCGGGGTTGTCGCGGGCGAAGTCGAGGTAGGCGCGCGAAATCCGGGCCAGCGCGGCGTCGGGCGTTTTGGCCTCGGTGCGGGCCGCGCGCAGCAGCTGGGCGAGCTCGGCGAAGCCGTCGAGGGCAACGGCCGCCGCGACCGCGTCCATGCCCGAAAAGTGCTTGTAGAGGACGGGTTGGCTGTACTCGATCTCGGTGGACAGCCGGCGCGTGGTGACGGCGTCCCACCCCTCGGCCTCGGCGACCTGACGGGCGGTGTCGACGATCAGCTGACGGCGCGCGGCTCGCTCCCGGGCACGGCGATCTTCGGTGGCCATGCAGTGAGGATAGCACCGATAGCAAATCTAGCATCGCTATCGAGCCACTCTTACTGGGTTAGCATTGCTAGCGCTTAGTCGCGGCTTCATGGCCGGCCCCGAATTCGCCGCTGATATGGCAGGTGTCGATCCGGACGACATCGTCGCCGTTGACTCATGCTGCTCGAGCCAACGCCGTCGTCGGCGGCTCGCTGAGGGCGTCAGCCCTGCTGAATGTTGTTGGAATAGCCCGAATCGGTGACCTTCGGCGAACCCGAATGGTAGGTCACGTTGTTGTTGTAGCCGGAGACGATGATGCTGTCGACGCTGTCGACGGAGACTTTGTTGTCGTAGCTGGAGATCGAGAGGCTGGCACAGTGGCCGGTGACGTTGAACGCCATCGAATAGCTAGACAGCTTCAGGTTGCCGTTGTTGCACGCGCGGTCGGCGATCGTGTTGCCGTAGCCGGTCGACTCGAGGGCATCGGTGCTGTCGACGGTGAGGTTGTTGTTGTAGCCGCCGACGAGGAGGCTGGTGCAGTGGCCGGTGACCGAATACTGGCTGCCATAGCCGTACAACGTGAGCTTGCCGTCGTTGCAGGCGATCGTCTTGGTCTCCATGTTGCCGCCCACGCGGAGCTCGCCGCCCTGGGGCACCGCCGTGGGACCGCTGGACGTCGTCGTCCGGGGGCCGTTGCGGAAAGTCGAGCTACTCGTGCCTGATCTGACGAAATGCATCGCGAGGCTGATGACCGTCGGCAGGACAATCCCCAGCAGAAGGAGGACGAGGAACCACGGGTACTGCCTTCGGCGTCGCGGGGGCGAATAGCCCCAGCCATACGGCGAAGGCGCACCGCCCGGATACGTCGGACCGGTGTACGTCGCACCAGCCGTGTAGGTCGCGCCACCGGTGTACGTCGGACCACTGCTGTATGTCGCCCCACCGGTGTATGTCGGATCGCCCGTGTCCGTCGCACCGCCCGTATATGGGGGAGGATTCTCCGTGTACGTCGCACCCCCCGGGTACGGGGGCGGGCTCTCAGGGGCCCGCGTGACGTCGGCAAGCTGTTGTTCTAACTCGCGGATCCGCTTTTCGGGATCGTCGTCTTTCATTTGCCAAATGGTTCCACATCCGCAGTTGGCGGAACAGTCCTCAATTTGCCGCCGAGGCAGCGCCCATTCGACGAGCCGGTCAAGCCGCGCCGACTTTAGCTGACCTTCTCCAGCCGGAACGGCATCGAGATCACCAGCGCTTTGTTGATGCCGCACGCGCCGCTATCGCCCGATGTCGAGTCCACACCGGCGAAAACCGTTGAGCCGAAAGACACCAATCCATTCTTGTCGACCGGATAGAACCTGTAGATCTGGTGTCCGGTGCGGGCGACGCCGTTCGGGCACGGCTCCCAATTCGGAATATCGCGCTTGACGACGTATTCGCTGCCGTGAATGCTCACGTTCGGCCGGCTCACCGTCAAGTTGGAGTTGCCCGACACCGGCGGCCTGTACCGGTTCAGCAACGTCACCTACCGCGGCGTACAGATCGGGAAGGTGACCGCGGTGGGTCCCACAGCGACCGGCGCGGAAGCCACGCTGTCGCTTGACACTTCGCCGAAGATTCCCGCGGACGTGCACGCCGCGGTGCGCAGCATCGCTGCGGTTCCACCGCCCCCGGTAGTGCCTCCCCAACCGGGCGCCGACATCACCGGCGTGCCTCCCGCAGAGCCGAACGCGTTCAATTCCGATGGTTCTGGTGCTCAACCCTCGGTTGCCGTGCTGCGCTACGATCCGGGCACCGGCCGCTACGTCGCACCCGACGGTCAGCTTTACCGGCAGTCCGATCTGACGCGGTCTAAGTCATCGAAGTCGTGGAAGGACTTGCTGATCACCTCTGGTTGAGGCTGGCGATACCGAGCCAGCGGGGCGGTCATGGCGACAGCCTCGCCTGGGCACCGAAGGGTGTGGAATCGGATGCCGGCTCGGGCTCGGTCGGGCGCGGATGAGCTCCTATGGAACCGGAATCGGCTTGATTGGGTTGCCAGGCCGGATCGACGAACAGTTCTGCGGCGCTGGCAGATCGGCGAAGCGCTGCTTGATCCAGGCGATCGAGTTCGGCAGCCAGGGCACGAGGCTCAAGACGTGGCTGAGCGCGTCGTACTGCTCGTAGTGGACCGTCGCGCCCGCCGCGCAGTAGTCGCGGGCGAGCGTGCGCACGTCGCCGGCGATCATCACGCCGTCGCCGGCGCCGATGCCCGGCTTATTGCCCGGCGTGCCCTCGCGCTCACCGCCGGCGCCCTGGCCGATGAACAGCGGGATCGTCGGCGTGCCGCCGGTGCCCATGATCAGCTGGTTGGCGCATGTGACGTAAAGCGGGATGCTCTCGGGAGTTTTGTACTTTGGTTTGGCCAGGTCCTCCCATGTCAGACCCGGGTAGTGGCCGAGAACGTCGACGATCGACGCATTCTGCATGCCGTTGCAGATCTTCACGCCGCGGTCGCTGAGATAGGGCGTGAAATCTACCTTGAACGCGCGCGCTATGCCGACGAGCGCCATCGCCATGACACCGGCCCAGATCAAGCTGCCCTCGACGTAGTGCAGGTTGTGCGCCGGGTGGACAAGCACGCCTCCCATCGCCGCGCCGATCAAGCGCGCGTTGACATCGAGCGCGTCGGGCGCGTACGTCGGTGCAAGCTCGGCGGCCCACTCGGTGGCGAGCGCACCGCCGGAGTATCCGAGCATCGCAACCTTTGCGTCGCTGTCGATGGTCGACGAGTTGAACGCAGCGCGGATCGAGTCGAGCGTGTTCATTCCGTACTCCGGGCCCGCGGCGAAGTCCGCCCTCTGGCCCTCGGTGTCGGGGACGATGACCGTATACCCCTCGGCGAGGAACGGACCGAAGACCCCCAGCTCGACGTTAGGCACGAGGCCGCCGAGCGTGGGTCGTCCGCCCGAGATCGCGTATGACGGCTCGTCGTTGGGGTTGAGCGAGTCGTAGGCGGACTGATACGAGATCACCTTCGTCTTATCGCGCAGGTCCAGGTCCAGCGGTTGAATGACCGAGGTGACATTGACGGTCGGCTTGAGGGTCTGGCTGGTCGTCCGATAGAGCAGCTGGGTGGTTCCGAGCAACGTCGGGATGCCCAATATGTGGTAAGAAACGCTGCGAGTCTTCAGCACCGTTCCCGGCAAGATGTTGGCCAGCAGCTTTTTGCCGGTGTACTCGTAGAACGAATCATCCTTCGGCTGCAGCGCGCCCACGGCCCTGCCGGGCGCGCCACTCCGATCCGGGTACCAACCTCTCGGTTGCCGTGGTGCAGTCATGGCTTCCCCTTACCGTGGCGGCGACGCTACGCCTTGGCCTTCGACGGGCTCGGTCTTCCTGTGCGTGCGGTCGCTCGCCGTTTGCCGTTGAATTGCACAGAGGGTCGCTGCCCCTTGTGTGGCGGGATGGTCCTTGGCACTGGGTCGAAGGCGGCGGGATCAGCCAGGTACGCGCGGAAGACGCCGGCCATCGTCGCCGCCTGGTAGCCGTCGACGAACCGGTGATCCAGGCCGATCGTGAGCGGCAGCACCGGACACACGACGGGTTGACCACCTAGCGCCAACACCTTGTCGGTCACGGCACCGATCATGATCCCGAGGGGCACGTGGCAGAACGTCGGCCATGGGGCAGCGGCCGAGTCGAGGCCGTAGGTGCCCACATTGCTCACGAGTATCGAGCCGTACGGGCGAGCTTCCAGCCCAAGAAAGGGAATGGGTAATTGAACGCTTTCGGTGACGAAGCCGATGGCATCGATCACCGGGCGAAGCAGCAACGGCGGCAGCCCCTTGACCATGGCCTTGGTCTGCTTGAACTGGGGGTCTTCGTTGTGGCGAATGCGTGCGGCACGATCGGTGAGTTCCTTGGCGATCACCCAGGGCGGCTTCTCATTGACGCGACGCACAACGGTGCCCGATAGATCGGTGCCGGCAGCTTCGGCTCCGGTTACTAGATCTGTCCGCAGCGATACCACGAAGAAGCAGTCGATGGTCGGGGACGGCAGGAAGCTGCCGAACACGACCCGGCCGTTAAGACCCGGCAGCGCTTCAACGACCTTGCCGGCAGCCCTACCGACGAGGTCCATGGGGGTGACGTGCTGGCCCGTTGCCTCGCGGACCTGGCGCAGGTACTCGAGCAGCCGCGCCGCTTCGATTTCGATCGTCGCCGAAATCATCGGGTCTTTCCTCGGCCGCCATGTGGCCATGGCTATCTTCCGCCAGACGGAGAACGGGATGACGGTTGGCGCGGTCCACATCATCGGAACTTCCTCTTCGAAGCAGGTACCCGAGTCTCCATCCAGAGCCGGGATCCGGCCAGAGGACAAGGTCCCCTCGTCGGTGGCAAACAACGGTGGGATTCCTCCCGCCCGCACAATGGCGCGCCCCCGCCGGTACTTCCGTGATCGACACCTCCCCATCCCGGTACAGCCGGGACCGCTGCTCGTCCCGGATGAATTCCTACCCAACAGACGGCGAACCGGAAGGTTCTGGTGGACACATGGGTGTAACGTCCGCACTCGCAAGTCGCCAAATACCTGCTCACTCCCGGCCTGCTTGCATGCCGACGGATTATTGGGGGCGCCGTGAGCACATCTGAGGTGTCCGACGTGTCGGTGACGACCGATACCGACGAGGTCGTGGTGTCGTTCCATGACGAGGCGTTGCTGCTGGGCGGTGACCCTGACGCTGTCGAGTCCTATCTGGCGCGGCTGCGCGCGACCGCCGGGCAGGCCATGCGAGTCGCCGGGATCGACGGCGCCTCGCTCGCGAACGCGGCGAGCCGGCTCGCCGGGCTGGCCTCACTACTGGCTGACTCCGGCAAGTACGTGCAGCTGCATCGCGACAGCCTGAACGCGTTGAAGGATGGCAATCTAGTTCCGGTCAGCGACGGCTTCTTTCGGATGACGACGAGCGCTGATGCCGGCCAGTTCCTCCCACCCCTTCAGTGGCGACCGGCAGTGCTCGGCCCGGAAGCGATGATGTCGGCGCAGATGATCGCGGTGCAGATGGCGCTGACGTCCGCAGTTGCTCAGGTGGAAGACGCCGTCCGGCGCGTGGAGGACAAAGTCGAATCAGTGCTCGAAGTTGCCCGGGCACAGCGTGCCGGCGACGTTCTAGGCAATAACCTGACGATTTCGCGGATGGTCGACTCGTTGGAAAAGTACGGGTCGCTACCCGATGCATATTGGGATTCGGTGGCCGTTCTAGGGCCTGGGCTTAACGTCACCGTCGAGCAACTACGCAACCATGTCAGGCGCATTCTGGCGTCTTTCGATCACACCCTGGCGGTGCAGCACCGCGCCGAAAGGCTGCGAAACGCGGTCAACGACAACCGGCTTGGTGACACCCTGAGCCTGTTGGTGATCGCGGAAGGAGCGCTGCACAAATGGCAGCGTCTGAACCTCGCGCGCATCGAATCGACGCAACCAGAGCAGCTGCTGCGAGCGATCGATGAAGCTCGCGAGCTCGTCGACCATCATCTCCGTGAAGACGTCCACATCTACGGGAACGCGAAGGAAATACTCGACGGGTTCGCGAAGCCAACGGCCCTCGACGGCTTCCGATTCTGGGCGGTGCGAGAGCTGGCCAAGCAGCGCTGCGCCCTTCGCGACGAGCTCGACAATTTCGCGAAGGCCCGCCACCACCAGGTCGAGACCTGGGAAGACTTCCACATTCCGAGCCTGCTCGATGCCGCCTTCGCAACCATCGGAGCCGCCGCAACCACCACGAACCGTGCGCTCTCGGCGGTGGGCCGGGGGCTCGTTTGCTTGGGCGCACAGCTGGCAGAGCCGTTGAGGGGCAAAGGCACAGATGAAGGGCCAAATATAAAGGACGGCAAGGACTCTGAATGTCAGGCGGGCAACGTCGGACTCGAGAACCCCGATCCGTCGTGCTGAACACCGTGCGTACTACCAATACGTAGCACAATGGCTGGCATGTCCGAGGTGCCGGTGCGCGAGCTCTACCAAAATACTGCCGGAGTGCTTGCACGGGTCAAACGCGGCGAGCAAATCGACATCACCGAACGCGGAGCCGTCATGGCGCGCCGGGTCCCGGCCCGGGAAAATCCTCTAGCGGCGTGAACCTGAAAGCGATACCCTCGCTGACTGGTTGGGGCGCAGTGGAGGTCGGCCGTGATCGATTTTGGACTATCGGGTAAGCGCGCCGTTGTGTCGGGTGCGGGCTACATCCCGGAGCGTGCGGGCCATGGCTGGTTCACGTCGTTGGCCCTTGCCGAGGCGGGCGCCTCGGTGGCCTGTATCGATATCGACAAGCAGCGCGCGGATCGCATTGTCGGCGAGATCGTCGGCAGGGGAGGCAATGCCATCCCGATCGTCGCCGACATGACCGACCCTGCGCAGGTCAGTCGGGCAATCGACGAAGCCGTCGCAGTTTTGGGCGGTGTCGATGTCTGCGTCGACATCATCGGTGGTGCGACCTGGTCAAAAGTCGAGGACTTCACCACCACATTGTGGGACGCGGCGATCCACTACAACCTGACCCAGGTCTTCTACCTTTTTCAAGCCGTGACAAGGCGAATGCTCGCGCAGCGCAGCGGTGGATCGTTGGTCGCAATCGCCTCGGTCGACGGCATTGCGGCGGCGACCTACCATGCCGCCTACGGCGCCGCCAAGGCCGGCGTCATCTCGCTCGTCAAGACCTTCGCAGACGAACTGGGGCGCTATGGCATTCGCGCTAACGCGGTCGCGCCGGGCAATGTGGGCTCCGGCAACGAGGACCAGCCGCCACACGAGTACGCCGTCAACGGGATTAATCCGCTGGCGGCGCCCCGCGCGCATGACGTGGCGAACGCCGCGTTGTTCCTGTCCTCTGAGCTGGCTGCCCGCATCACCGGTCAGACACTCGTCGTCGACGGCGGTGCAACCATTCAACAGCTGTGGGGGCTGCCCGCATCAAGGATCCCGCCCAACCCAGAGGACGCGCTGCCGGAATTCATGAAGCCTGGGCCGTTGGGCAGCTAGCGTCACTGGCGCTGATGAACCATCGGCAGGCCCGGCACCGAACTTCTCCCCTTGAGCACATACGGGGTCAGGATCGAACCGATATAGACATCGCACATGTCCTGCCCACCCCAGGCGATACTGGTCGGACCGCTCAACAACCTACCCTCGGGATCTTCGACCACCGCCGTCGCCCGTCCATCCGGGCTGATCGCCACGATCTTGTTGGGGAAAACAAAAGTCACCCAAAGGTTTCCGTCGGCATCGAACGCACAGCCATCGGCAAACCCCCACCGGCGAGACAGCTGCGGGTCGGCCAGGGAATCACTGTAGTGTGGGCCGAACTCGTCGGGGCGCCGGCCGCCCAGCGGCGGGCCGAATCGCTCTTGGGGGCCGAGTGTTTCGCCCCGGATCGGAAACCGCACCACGTCAGCGGCTACCGTGCGGACCACGTACAGGTACTCCTCATTGCGGTCCAGCGCCATGCAATTCGGGAAGCTCACCGCATCGGCGACCACTTGCGCCGATCGGCGATCCGGTGTGACCCGAAAAATGAACCCATCGGCGGTGCCGCGCGCGATGGTATCGGCAAGATCGTCTGCCGTCGTGCTCACCGAACACCACAACGCCCCAACGGAATCCACCAGAACGAAGTTCAACCACCGCAGCGGGCGCCCATCGAGTTGGCCGCCCAGCACCGCGGTGATCGCGCCGGTCACCGGGTCGAGATCCTGCAGCACGCCCAAGCCGAAATTGGCGATCAGAAAGTGGCCGTCACCCTCGAGCGCGATCCCGTTCGGCTCGCCGCCCGCCTGCCCGATACGCCGAACGGTGTTCTCATCAATGAGTTCTGCGACAGCTGAGGACTTATCCGAGGCGAACACCCGACCATCGCCGGCCACCACAACCTGTTCCGGGCGATCCACGCCGCGCCCGACGGGGTGCAAACCGGTCACACGGATGGTGGTCTCGCCCGTTTCGCCCATCGATGCCCCTCGTGAACTTGCAGCAGGCCAACGTCAGGCTAGCGGAGGGTACGGCTGACCGGAGCGCGACCACAAATGCCAGGCCGACAGCGCCGGAGTCGAGGAACCCGATCCGTCGTGCTGAACAGGCGGTCACGCTAGGCACAGCGCTCCCGGCTCGCGATCGGCAGCGCTATGGCCGCAGGACGATTTTGCCCCTGGTGTGGCGCCGTTCGAGGGTGCGGTAGGCGCGCTGAACCTCGCCGAGCGGAATAACTTCGGCGATCGGCACTTCCAATTCGCCGGCGGCGATCAGTGCGGCGAGCTCGGCCAGCACCGCGGAGTCGGCGGCATCCTGATTGCCGACGAACATGACCCCGAATCGCTCCAACGCCGGAAAGTCGATGACCGTGTCAATGCGCTGCGGTGCGATGCCCAACTCGGTTACGGCTAATTCGACGTAGCCGCCGCCAAAGAAGTCCAACAAGGCGTCCACCCGGCCGTCAGGTGCCGCCGCCCGCAGCCTGTCCGCGAGACCATCGCCGTAATTGACGGGGATCACGCCGTGGGCAGCCAGCCATTCGTCGTTGGACGGGCCGGCGATGCCGAGCACGGTCGCGCCGGCGCGTTGGGCCAGCTGCACGGCTATCGTGCCCACCCCGCCGGCGGCACCGGCAATGGCGACGCTGTCACCGGGCGTCAATTCGACCGAGCGGACCGCGGCGTATGCCGTGGTGCCCGCTACGAACAGGCCCCCTGCGGCTTCCCATGACACTGCCGGCGGCTTGGAAGTGAGCTGGTCGGCGGGGACCACCACGAATTCGGCTTGGCTGGCTCGGTCGTTCGTGAAACCCAGCACCTCGTCGCCCACCGAGAAGGCATCGACGCGGGTGCCGACCTCGGCGACGACACCGGCCAGATCACTGCCCTGCCCGGACGGAAATGTCGCCGGGAAGATTTCGTCGAACGCCCCCTGGCGAACCATCGCTTCGCCCGGGTTGATGCCGGCTGCCTTCACCTCGACCAGCACTTCACCGGCGTCAGGTTGCGGGCGGGGAACCTCGCGTACATCGAGGACGTCGATGCCGCCGTAGCGATCGAATCGCACCGCTTTCATGAGCTGTCCGTCCTCCGTTTTTGCGCGGCACCGGGGCTGACGCCGACGGCGTCACCGAGTTTGGTGATGATCCAGGTTGTGAGTGGGATGCTAGTCGTGACGCGCCGGCGGTCGCGTGCAGTAAGGAGACACCGATGTCCTCTGTTTTTAATCGAGTAGCCAAAGCCGATGGCGTGCCCGATGCCGTTGGCGCGGCTGCGCCGGGCAACCGGCTGCGCGCGCTAGAGCTGCGGGCCATTCCCGAATACCTGGTGGCGCAGTTTTCCCGTGACGTGATTGCCCGTTGGCCCCACGGGGACGGACACCCTGTGCTGGTGATTCCCGGGTTCCTGGCCGGTGCACGATCGACGCAGTTCCTGCGCAGCGTCCTGCGCCAGCTGGGATATCACGCTCACGACTGGCGACTCGGTGTCAACCTCGGGTACCGGCCCAGCATGAACGAGCAGCTGCCGGCGCGTCTCAGCCAGCTACGGTCGCGCCACGAACGGCGGGTCAGCGTCATCGGCTGGAGCGCGGGCGGCATCTATGCCCGCGAGTTGGCGCGCGCGTTCCCCGATGATGTGCGGTCGGTGATCACTTTGGGTTCCCCGTTCCGCGGCGACCACCGTACCAACCATGCCTGGCGCATGTGGCGGCTGCTCAACCGGGGCCCGAGCGCCACCGCGGTCGTCTCGGAAGCTGGCCGCATCAGGCGCGAGCAGCCGTTGACCGTGCCGACCACCTGCATCTACAGCAAATCCGACGGGATCGTGGCCTGGCAGTGCTGCACCAGCCTGCCCGCGTCGCGCACCGAAAACATCGAAGTCCATAGCAGCCATTGTGGATACGGACACAGCCTCGAAACCCTCTACGTGATCGCCGACCGCCTCGCGCAACCTGAGGGTGGCTGGCAACCGATGCGGCCAACCGCCGATCAGGGGCCGCCGTAAGCTGCCCATGCGCTTTGGCTTGTTGCTAGACAATCGAGACGAATCGGTTCTCGTCTCAGCCGGGTCCCGGCTGATGTACCCGAGGGTCGCGTGCGGTTGGTCGACGCGTCACTGCACGATTCGGCCAGTAACCGAAACGAACTCCCACCCCGACGCGCGCAGTGCGGTGATCGCATCGCTGACTCCGGCGGCGGTCCCCGACTCGGGATGGTTCATGTGTGCAAGCAGCACCGACCCTGGCGCCGCGCCCGCGATCGCGGACCGGACGCGTGCTGCGGACGCCTTCGCGCCGTTGTCGCCATCCACCCTGAAGCCGAGGGGCCTTTCGCCGAGCTCGTTAACGATCGCAACCGCGACGTCGTCGTAGTAGGCGGTGCCGGGGCGGAACCAGGTAGGCGGTTTACCCGTCAGCGCGGTGATTCTCGTGTGATTGGTCCAAACCTCAGTGACGACCTCGTCGGCTGACTGGGTTCCCCTGATTCCGTATGCGGACCGCCCGGTGACCGAGAGCGGGACATGGCGCGTGCCATGGTTGCCGATTTCGAACAATGGATTTGCAGCCAGTTGTTCGGCGCGGCCGGGGTTCGCGTCGATCCACTTCGAGCTAAGGAACAACAGGGCGGGAACGGCGCTGCGTTCGAGGGTGGCAAGCAGCGCATCGTCGCAAGCGCCGCGGCACGCATCGAAGGTCAACGCGATTTGTCGGCCGGATGCCGCGAACGTCGTGGCAACACCGGGCAGCGACGTTCCCCATTGAGTCGGTTTCTGACCGCGATAGTGAGCAGCGACGGCGTCCAGGTCCGGGCCAGCAGCGGTCGCACTCGGTACGGCGAAGCCGCCGCACATTCCGCAGCCAGCAGCCGCTACCGATCCGGCCAACGTGGCCAGAAACGTCCGCCGGGTGATCTGGGGTTCGCCCGGAAAAGTGGGCACAGTTAACTTGCTTCCGTGGCGGCTTCAGCGTGTGCTCGTAGTCGATAGGTGAGCGCATTCCGAGCGCTGAATGCCTGCGTTCATGATTGCAGAAATGCATCCGATTGTCAACTGCCGCAACCAATCCCGCCTTCGCACGAAGCACGTTTCTGGGACGGAAAACCTCAAGTCGCCGCGTCTGCAAACCACCGTCCCAAAAAGCTTCGATTTTGCGCCACTGGGTGAAGATCGTCCGCGCCCGCCTCGGTACGGTATGGCTATGGGACGGTCCTCGAAATCAGTCTTCACGAAAGTCACTGACTTCTTCTACGAGCGGATGCGGCACAAGGACGCCTGGTCGGCCGCGCAAGCCGAGCCGACCGCCGGCTTCGGTGCGCTCGCCGGTCGCAAGTATGCGTTGCTGATCACCTATCGAAAGACCGGCGAAGGTGTTCCCTCGCCGATCTGGTTCGGCCGCGACGACCAAGATCGGGTGTACTTTGACACCGAGGAAGCGTCGGGCAAGGTTAAGCGGATCCGCAACAACCCGCAGGTCCGGCTCGCCCCCTGCGATTCGCGTGGCAAACCGCTCGGCCCGCCCGCCGTCGGAACCGCACGCATCCTTGATCCTGCTGAAACGACCCACGCCGAGCACACAATCGCCGCCAACTACGGCTTGGCGCGCAGGCTGTACGAGGGCACGCTGCGGGTGTTGCCCGTTTCCGGCGTCTATGTCGAGGTCCAGCCACAGCGTTAGCGGAGCGCACCGCGGACGGACCCGCAGCGGCCACTTATGCGTGTTCGGTTGAACTGTTTTCGTCACCAACAAGACGGCTGAGACGATAATCCGTCGACTGGTCAAGTTCCTCGTGGACGGCAAACCCACCGCGCTGCCCGGAATCTTTGTGTCCGCGCCGCGTGGCTGACAACGGGGACACATTCATGGCCATCCGCGTCGCCCAGATCGGGGGTCGGTGACGTCTCGATGCAGAGCCGCGGATCTTCAGTCGGCTCGCAAGATTTGAGCTAATGCGCCTGGCGCGCTGTTGTTCACCTGCAACGGGCGTGGGCGACGGATGTTCGGGGTCGCCGACCACGACGCGTCGACGATCGAGGAACTACTTGGCTGGATTCCGCGCGCCGGTTTCTTCGCCGCCGGGGAGATCGGCCCGATCGCGGGCCGCAACGCGTTGGACGGATCCACCGCGTCGATGGCGTTGTTCATCGAAACGCCGAATGAGCTGATACCTCGACGCTGGGCCCGCCGGCGTCGGCGTCACGTCTGTCACCCCAGTCACCGCTGGCGACCCACTATGCGAAATGCCCGCCTCGTAGCGACTTTTCGAGCGACAAGCCGGTGCCGCCGTGAGCACGGAGGCATTGATGGTTACCGACTCATCACTCCAGCGCGGATTGGACCCCCGTGTGCCCAAAGTCGTTGCCTTTCCAGAGGAGCGGCTCGCGTAGGTCGAGTGCGAGCGCGTATGAGAGGCAATCCCCGAAATTCAAACCAGCCGGGTGGCGGCTGCCTCTGCCGAAATCTGCGTAGGCCTGGCGCGCCAGGCGCGCCTGGCGCTCGGTCACCGGCTCGACTACGAACTCGGCTTCCTGAATGAGTTCGTCTAGACCTCTGCTAATGATCGGGTCACGCTGAGAATCGAGGACGATCCCGCACTCGAGGTAGCTGGCTGCGGACAGCCTTCGTGCGCCAGCGGTGGCGATGGCCTGGGCGTAGACCGCGGCGTCGTCCTCCTCCCTGAGGATCGCGATGATTGCCGACCTGTCCACGATCACGCCGGGAGCCCTCGCTCGTCATACAGCAGCGCGCCGTGGTCCAGCCGCTTGGTCTCTGGGCTCATCCGGCTGGCGGTTTTGTGGCCGATGGCCACGAGCCGGGTGGCGAGATCGTCCCTCTGCAGTCGGGCCAGACGCTCGTTCACCGCAGTCGCCACAGCCTGAGTCTGGGACTCACCCGTGATTTTCGCGATCTGCTTGACCGCTTCGTGGACCGACGCATCTTTGATGTTCAAAGCCATAAGGGTACCTTTCTACCCTTATGATGGTACCACTGTCCTAGCCTCGCCCTCGTTTCCAAGAAACACGCGCGCGTCGTCGGTTCTCGGCCCCCCACCGCGCCAACCACCGCGGCCGAGATCGCCTCTTGTATTTCGTAACCTTGTTCCGTAACGTCGATACAAATCAATAGTTCACCACGGCCGAAGGAGCATCATGAGCGGACCTGTCACCTATCGTCGCGACGAGTCCATCGCGCTGATCACGATGGACGACGGAAAGGTCAATGCCCTCGGGCCGACCATGCTGCAGGCTCTCAACGCGGCGCTCGACAACGCCGATCGCGACGACGTCGGCGCGGTGGTAATCGCCGGCAGCCATCGGGTGTTCAGCGGCGGGTTTGACCTGAAGGTCTTGACCGCTGGCGAGCTGCAGCCGTCGATCGACATGCTCAGGGGCGGATTCGAACTGTCGTATCGGCTGCTGTCCTACCCCAAGCCGGTGGTCATGGCGTGCACCGGCCCGGCCATCGCGATGGGGTCATTCTTGTTGTGCAGTGGCGATCACCGAATCGCCGCGCCAGGATACAACATTCAGGCCAATGAGGTCGCCATCGGCATGGTCCTACCGTATGCGGCCTTGGCGATCATGAAGCTGCGCCTCACGCCGTCGGCTTATCAGCAGTCAGTCGGGCTGTCCAAAGTGTTCTTCGGCGAGACCGCCCTGGCCGCGGGCTTTATCGACGAGATCGACCTACCGGACAGGGTGCTCAGTCGCGCCCAGGAGGCGGCCCTCGAATTCACCAAGCTCGACCTGAAGGCACATGCGGCCAGCAAGCTGCGCGCCCGCGCCGATGCACTCAAGGAGCTTCGCGCCGGAATAGACAGAGTGCCAGCCGAATTCGGGGTCCAGTAGAACCGGATGCCCAGGCCGAAGCAGCGCACCCCAGAGCTTCGCGATCGAGTGCTGCAGGTCGCGGTCTCGACATTGAATGAGGACGGTCTTTCGGGATTCACCACCCGGCGGGTGGCCGAGCAGGCCGGCACCTCGGTGCCCGCGGTCTACGAGTTGTTCCAGGACAAGCGCGGGCTGCTGCGCGCCGTGTTCTTCGAGGGATTCCGGATGCTTGGCCGCCGCCTGCGGGAAGTGCCTGAGACCGACGACGCGGTCGACGACGTCCAGCGGCTCATTCCGGTGTTCCGCCGGTTCTGCCTCGACTACCCGGCGCTGGCCCGGGTGATGTTCTCGCGACCGTTCCAGGATTTCGACCCCGGCCCCGAGGAACTCGCGGCGTCGGTGCGGGAGATCTTCGTCGGCAGAATCAAGCGGTGCGCCGACGCCGGACTGCTCACCGGCGACCCGGTCGATATCGCGCACGTATTGCTTGCTCTGGCACAAGGTTTGGCGGTTCAGGAAGGTGGCCGCTGGCTGGGCAAGTCGAAGGCGTCGGTGAACCGGCGTTGGGAGGTTGGGGTGACCGGGATTCTGCGAGGCTTTGCACGCTGAAGCTCCGGACGGGCGACGATTGATCCCTACGGCTGCTGCGCCGGCTTCAGCACGCTGAACACTGCGCCCTGCGGGTCGGTCAAGACAGCCGACCGTCCCACTGACGGTATGTCGAACGGCTCGACTATGACGTGCCCGCCCCGCTCGGCCGCCTTGGTCGCTGCGGCGTCGGCATCGTCGACGGTGAAGTAGACATGCCAATGGTTGGGCACACCCTGCATCGGCGGTTCCGTGCAACCGCCGACATCGTTTCCATCGACCTTGAGCAGCGTGTACCTCTGACCTGGTGCCATCTCCACAGCGGAGTGCGTCAAGCCGACCACGGCCTCATAGAAGGCCAGCGCCGATTCCGGCTTGTCTGTGATCAATTCGTTCCAGATGGGCGCGCCCGGCTCACCGACCAGTGTCGCACCGATGTGGCGGTTGGCCTGCCACAGCCCCACGGCCGGGCCGGTCGGATCGGCGACGAAGGCCATCCGGCCGGCTTCGCCGATATCGACGGGTGCCATCAGCACCTGCCCGCCCGCGGATCCCACCTTGTCGACCGCCGCATCGACGTCGTCCACCGCGATGTAGGTGTTCCACATCGGTGGCCTGCCCTCTGGTGCACCCGGCGGCATCGGCGCGATCGCGGCCACCGTTTCTCCGTTCACCGTGGCCATGGAGTACACACCGCCTTGAGGCATCGGGTTGTCGTCGTAACTCCAGCCCAATAGCGATGCGTAGAACTGCTTAGCCGCGGACTGATCGGTGGTTTGCAGGTCG
>Ga0335076_10001641_pt1 | contig 21808 bp, 19 predicted proteins | sample Lox_Sample_25_FD_206717 | JGI IMG/M metagenome (GOLD analysis project Ga0335076, IMG submission 206717) | Soil microbial communities from Loxahatchee National Wildlife Refuge, Florida, United States - Lox_Sample_2.5 | ecosystem: Environmental > Terrestrial > Soil > Wetlands | place: USA... | reverse complement strand
CGCGCCTGCAATCCCTTTTGCAAGTTCTTCAGCACCAGCGGTACCAGGCTGACGTACGTAATCTTGTACTTTGGAAACGCCTCGCGAACGAACTCCGGCCTCAGCGTTCGCAGGTGCACCACGCACGAGCCGCAGATGAATGGCCCGAAGAATCCCACCATGAAATCAATCGCGTGATTTGTCGGAAGAATGCTGAGATAGCGTACTCCGGGCCAGAACGGGTAGAGCGATGTGAGTGCCACGCACTGCTCGAGATAATTCTCCTGAGTCATCATGCAGCCCTTCGGCCGCCCGCCCGTGCCGGAGGAATACACGATGCAAGCCGTGTCTTTGCGCTCCCGGGATACGAAATCTGGCTCCCCGGCTCCGCGAAATTCTTCCCACCGCAGCGCTCCTGAAAGCTCCACATTAGCCGGCACTTCGGTGACCAGCAAGGTTCTCAGTTCTATCGCCTCGATTCGCCCTGCCGCTTCGCTGAGCTGCCTCCAAATCGGATACTCCGTGATCAAAACCTTCGCTTCGGAGTGTTTCAGCAATTGCCACTGCTCATCGGGCGTCAATTTGTAATCGATGGGGACCAGCACGCCGCCGCAAAAGAAGACCGCATAGGCGGAAATCAGCCACTTGGACTGATTTGTCATGATGATGCTGGCCCGTTCGCCGGCACTGAATCCGGAATCCTGCAACGCGCGCGCCAGTGGCAGCGCCCGCTCCTTGAAGTCTTTGTATGTCAGCCTCTCTTTTTCCCGTTCGCGGTCCGCTTCGATCAGACACAATTCCTCCGCAAACGCATCCAATGCGTCCTGCAGCGCGGCGCCTACGGATTGATATCTTGAAAGGTCCAGCATTACAGGCGGGACTGAATGCGCTCCGCGAGAGTCTTGAAGTCGCTCACGCCTTGCACCTCGTAGTCGGGCAGCTCGATCCCAAAATGATTTTCCAGCCGCGACAGCAACTCCAGGGCTTGCAAACTGTCAATCCCGAGCTTCTTGAAAAAATCATCCCCCGGCGCGAGTGATCCCGTGGCCACATGAAAATGGCTGGTGGCAAGCTCCAGCACTTCTTGAGTTGTTTGTTCGAGGTTACGCATCTCGTTGTAAATCTATCATTCCCAAAGCGGGCGCGCAAAATCAGAACCAGTCGCTCCAGGTTTCAGGGAAGATAAGGCATGGCATCCGAGGATTCCACAAACTTCTTCAGTGCTGCCATCACCGTGGGCCGCGCGAACAGCTCGCAAAACAGGTCAACTTCGCGTTTCAGCTCTTCATAGGGAATCGGCTTCATGAATTTCTTTGCAGCGGCTCGCGTTGCCGCATCAAACTTCGTGATCTGGGCCGCCGTAGTGCGCGCCACTTTCAGCGCTTCACCTTCCCCGGCGAGTTGCGAGACGAGCCCGACGGCGTGTGCTCGCGCGGCATTAATGCTGCGGCCGGTGAACAGTAGATCACGTACGATCCCGTTGCCAAGATCTCGTTTCAGCCTTGGAATGCCTCCGAAGCCGGGAATCAGACCAAGCCGCAGCTCCGGAAATGCAAATCGCGCCATCTTGTCTGCCACAATGATGTCGCAGAGCAAAGCCAGTTCCAGCCCGCCCCCGAAGCAAACTCCGTGCACTGCAGCAATCGTGATAAACGGCGCTGCGTCAATCGCATTTCCCACGGCGTGCGTCCGACCGACAAAATCACGCACTCCGGCGAGCCGCTCCTTCTCGCCAAGCGCAACGGCCCCATGGTACAGCTCGCGCAGATCCGCCCCCGCGCTGAAACCGAGTTTTCTCGCGCTGCTGATGATGCACGCAGAGGTCTCATTTTCGATTTCCTTCATCGCGCGGACGAACTCCTCCAGCTCCGCAAGCATCGCCGTTCCGATTTCGTTTGCGGGCGCATGATCGAGCGTCAGCTCGATGACTCCTTCGCGCCATTCCCAGCGCAGCGCCTTGCCCTTGAAACTCTTCATGCGTGCGCCTTCCTCTCGTACATGGCCTCAATTTCCCTGGCGCATTGCGCATTGATCGCTTCGCGGCGCAGCTTTCCCATTGCGGTCAGCAGGCCGTTCTCCGCCGAAAACGCCGTCGGGATGACGGCAAAATTGCGAATCTGGCGGTAGTGCGGCAATTGGAGGTTCACCGTTTCAATCGCTGCTTGAACTGCCGAGGGCTTCACCGGGCCCGTGACCAGAGCGCAGACATAACTGCGCGCATTGCCGACGAGCACCGCCTGTTGTGCTCCCGGTAGAAGTTGTACCAGCGTGTCCTCGATCGGCTCGGGCGCAAACTTGTGCCCCGTATTCAGCACCAGAAGGTTTTTGATCCTCCCGATGATGCGCCAATTTCCCCGGGCGTTTACTTCTCCTTGATCACCCGTATGAAACCAACCGTCGCGCAAGACTCGCGCGGTCTCTTCGGGCCGGTTCCAATATCCCGGAAATATATTCGGTCCGCGCACGAGAATTTCATCATTCTCGCCAAGTTTCATCTCCACTCCTGCGATCGCCGTTCCCACATAACCCGGCTCCGGCGGAACTCGGGGATCGTCCAGCGTGCAGAGCGCCGTTGTTTCAGTGAGCCCATACGCCTGCAATACGGGAATGCCGAGCATGAGAAAGAAAAGTTGCGTTTCTGGCGCGAGCGGCGCCGATCCGCAGACCAAGGCACGCAAATTCTGCCCAAATCGCGATTTGACCCTGTCAAAAATCAGCTTCCGGCCGAGCGCAAGCCACAAACCGTCGAACCCGCGCTTTTGTCCGCCATGCTCGTGTTCCCACGCTTTGCGGGCTCGCCCATAGAGGGCTCGAATCGCGGCGTTGCGCTTGGCAACGGCATCTTCCACCCCACGTTTCACACGCTCGAGCAATGTGGGGACATTCAAGAAATAATGAGGTGCCGAAAGACGGATTTCATCCGCCAGCTTGTTCAGGTCCGTGGAAAGAGTGAGCACGCTTTCGCGAAGAAGGGCGGAAAGCATCAGCATCCATGAAGCCGCAAAATTCAGTGGCGCGTATAGAAAAATCCTGTCCGGCTCGGAACTCGCTCCCATCAGCTGATTCAACCGTTCTCCCGTGCAGCCGGTCATGTGGTCCACATTCCCAATGTTCAGGCAGACGCCCTTTGGCTCCCCCGATGTTCCTGACGTGTAGATGACCGTCAGCAAGTCGTCGTCACTGCGAGCCAGCGGCTTCAGTGGCGCAAGGGCAAACTGGCTCCCGTGAGCTACCTCGTCGAATAACGCGCGCTGCGGGAATTCAATGTCTCCCGTCCCCGCATCCGCCCACGCTGCCGCAGCCCCGTCGCAAAGCGCCGCGTCGTCCGTCAGCAGGAGCCGCGGTTGGCAATCCTTCAGCATTCCCGCAATTTCTTTGGAAATCTGCCGCGCATAAAGAGGCACGACCGGAATGTTCTCGGCCATCAATGCCAGGTCAATCGCCACCCATCGAATCGAATTCGCCCCGAGCATTCCACAGCGCTCTCCGGGATGAATGCCACATGCACGCAGCCACGCGCGGGCGCGCTGCACAAGTTCGAGCAGCTCCCCCCCTGATACGGAAACGAACTGCTTGCCTCGAACTTCCCGAAGCACCACGCGGTCCTTCGAACGTTCCAATCCTTCAAAAATCTTTTCGAGGAAGCTCGGCATGGAGATTCAGCTCTTCGCCGTCATCGCCGCTTCCGTCACGTCATGGCGGTCCGCCAGTTGCTGCAACGTCTTGCTCAAGGGCGGCAAATACTCTTCCCAGGAGCGCACCCCTGTTTTCAAGGGAAACTCTGGATACTCCCGTCTCAGTAGATCCTCGAAAATGACCCCCATGCGGGCCATAACCTTGAGGTTGCGCACCACCGTGCGCGCAATTCCGTCGCGAACGGAATCGGCTTCCTGCACCAGAGTGTCCATGATGCTCAGAAGCTTGGGTTCGAGCTCGGGATCATCCACCGTAAGAAAGAGATGCTCGTGGCCGCGTTCGCGCATCAGGTTGCGGATGCGCTCGTCCATCGTCACTCCCGCAGACGCCACGAGGCTTGGCATGCAAGTAACGATACCGTGGTAGCGCGACGAAACCATGTACGATCCCGCGCGCAAGATCGAAACGAGCTCGAACATGTTGTAATCGTCTGAGGTGAAAATCGGTGTCCCGGGAATTTGTTCCGCGATCTCCCGGCATGCGACCGCATCCAGCCTCTCCATGGCCACCAAAACGGTAAACACGCATTGCTTCTGCTGGAATGCCCGCGTCGCCCTGGCAAACGCGCCAATGTAGTTTTCGAATTTCCGGTCCACTTCTGCTCCGGACTGGTGGAAATAAACCGTCCGGTATTGGCTCTCCTTGAACGCGCCGGTCGTGACACGCGCAACATATTTCGCAAGTGAAGCCTGCACCGGCCAGACAAAGGGATGGATCGGGCAGAGAATCAGCACCGGCGTTTTCTCATCCCATCCCGCCTCGCGCAGCACTTTGCGGCCATATTCTTGCGGCTGCGGCTCGAAAGTCCATGCGGTGTCGGTCCCGAGCTCCGTGGAGATTCCCAAATTTCCCAGCACGTTCTGCGATTCCCGATTCCTGGTGATGATGAACGAGTCATGCACATAGCGCCGGCACATCTTCTCGATCAGGCTATCCATGTAGCCCGCTTCGGCGCCGTAGCCTACAGACAGCTTGTTCTCCGATGATGCCAGCCCCAGCGACCCGATCATCATCGTCGTCAACGCATTCGCGAATTTGCTCTTGAACATTGAACCTTCGCACGCGACAACCCCGTGGTTCTGCCTCGCCTCTCGATGCAGAAACGGTGGAAAAACATCGGGAAGATGCACTTGCTGTGTTCCTCCAAAGTATCCCTTTGTGCGGTCGAAACTCTGCGTCATCACGCTGAAGTCCACATTCCCTGCCCCAAGAACGTGGCGAAGCTGCCGCAAAATCTCATTCACGCGCACGTCCGAGCCCGTGTTGCGCGTTCCGTTGTATCCTGCGAACAGAAGCCGCAGCGGCTCGCCCGGCGCCCACTTCTTCCCTCGTCCGAGCATCCACTGCAGTCGAGTGAGCTCGATCAACACGCTGACCCACGCCACCAGGAGAAAGTCCGTCATGCGCCTGCGCCCCCTGGCACAGCTACCGCTGCGGCGCTCTCTTCCGGCCACGGCTTTGCCGGGTACTTGAACTTGTGATTCCGGCTGAATTTTAAGAGCGGGTACGCATACTCCGTAAATTTTGCCGGCTTCTCTCCCCCAAGTTCCGAGACGACCCGCGCATTATCGAATACCGTGTTCCACACCAGGTACGGCCAGAATACCTTCAGGAGCGAAGCTCCTCTTCCGAGGTTTCCCTTGCGCCGCGCCAGACGGTTCACCGTGCCCGAAAATGTCGAACCAAGCGCCGGCACATATTTTGGCTTTCTCCACCCGCCGGCGGAAGAAAGCGCGTCGGTGAGTTCGCGGTAGGTTTGCGAGTCGCTCCCTGACGACAGGTGATAAATGCCAAAATCCGGCCGTTCTTTCTGATGAATGGTAATGATCGCTTTACCGACGTAATCCGCCGGCACGATATCAATCCTGTCCTCGGGCCGCAGCGGCAGGAACGGCAAACCGGCAAGAACGCTGAATGCTTGGACCATGTCGAATTGCGTCGTTTCCGGTTTTCGGCTGTCTCCCAGTACGATCGCAGGGCGAAAAATTGTCCGCGGAACGTCCGGCAAAAGTTTCTTGACCATGTGCTCACAGAATTTCTTGGTCCGCGCGTAAGGATCGTAATCCGATCTCGCCCAGTCAATCGCCTCGTCCTCGCGTACGGTCTCGTCCTGCCGGTGGCCGGCTACCGCGACCGTGGAAACATGCGAATACCGCCGCAACCCGTGCCGGTCCTGCGCGCGCCGCGCCAGTTGAATCACTTCCAGCGTGCCGCGCAAATTCACATTCAGGCATTGTTTCTCGGATTTGCGGTTTAGCGATGCCGCACAGTGGATCACCGATTCCGTCGTGTCCACCAGCGTCCCGTACTCGTCCTCGGAAAGCCCGAATCCCTCGTTCGTCAAGTCCCCGCGAAAAATCCGTACCCGCGTCGCCAGATATTCGTGAAATTCCGGGAAGGCAAGATGCAGTTGCAGCGATTGCCAGAGCCGCTCCCGAGCTTCCTGTTCCGAATTCGCTCGCACCAGAAGATTTAGAGAATCCCGATACCCGGAGAGAACTTCGGCTGCGATGTAGCTCCCGAGGTAGCCGGTCGCGCCCGTCAAGAAGATAGCCATGCGCTTTAACCGCCTCCGGAACTCGTGAGCGCTTGAACCGGCGGTGGCTCCGCACCCCAGTCCAGTTCCCGCGGAGTCCGCGATTCCAGCGGCCGGCCCTCCATCAGCGGGTAACACCACCGTCGCAAAGCCGGGATATGCACGTTAATCCAGTAATCCCACCAATCGATGGACCCGGGTTCGAAATCGAACAGTTGGCGCTCGTCTTCGGTCAGCGCCGCGGATAGCAGCCGCACATTTTCGCATTCAAAGACGTGCTCGTTGTGGAGAATGAACGGCTCATAAAGTTCGATCAACTTTTCTGCGCGGTTCAGTTCGCGTTCGGCCTTTGCCAGCGGCGGTTTTTTCATGCGCAGCTTTTCCGCCACGCGATTGATGCCCGAGACCACCGCCTTCTGCATCGGGATCGAAAGCCTTTCGTACCGCTGCTTGGACACCGGAATCGTCTCAAACTTCACTTTCAGCCAGTGCTCAATCCCCTTCTGCGTCCGGTAATGCTTTCGGTGCGCCAGCCCGGTCAGCTCGATGCTTCTCCCCATGTCGCACGGGTTCGTCGCGGAAGTCGCCAGTTGATACATCCGCGCGTGCCTCCGCAGAATCAGGGCCGCGCCAATTAATGTCATTCCGCGCGTGACCATGTCTACCGGGATCACGTCCAGGCATTTCTTCTCGTTCGTCGGAAGCTGCCGGAAATTCGTCCCAAGTAAATAAGAAAGCGGCCCCGACGTGTTGATGCCCTCATTCCATCCCGGAAATGGAGTTCGCGTCGAACTCTCAACGATGGACGGCCTAACGATCGCGATCGGCAGGTCCTTCCCTCTTCGTGCCAGCACCGATTCGCCGAGGCTTTTCGTAAACGTGTATGTATTCGGCCAGCCCAGATGCTGCGCCCGCCTCATCCCCACGCGCACTAGCTTGTTTCGTTCCCAGCGCACCCGGTTCCTTTTGACCACCCCGTCAAGCTGGCCCGCCTCAACCTTGGAATCATCCGCACCGCGCCCCAGGGCCTGCCTTCGCAGCGCTTTCGTTAGCTCCGGCCCTTCCGCGCGCTCTTCGATTCTCCGAACCATCGTTCGCAGCGACTCGATCTCCCGTTCCGCATCGAATGCCGCATCTCCCGCGGGATTGTAGTTGCTCTCCAGTTCCTCGGATACGCGCATATCGCGCATTCCCACCACGTAGCATGTGGAAAGATGCATCAACGCCGCGCGGTCGCATTCCCGCAGAAAATCTGTCAGATAGGTCGCGGAATCCACATTCGAAGCAACTGCGTCCCGCAAATCCGGATTGAAATCCGTCAATCCTGCGCTGTTCACAATCAGGTCCAGCGAGCTTGCCAACCTCGTTCGGACCGCATCCTCCAACCCCAATCCGGGTTGGGACACGTCTCCCTCGACGACCTCAATTCGTTCTCTCAAAAACGCCCCGAGCCCCCGTCCGTATTGCTCATGCAACGGGTCAACTGCCGGCGATTCCTCCACGATTTTTTCAAATCGTCTCTGCCCCGTCGTCGTGCGGTTGCGCCGTATGAGCAGCGTGATCTTTCCGATCTCAGGAACCTGTTTCAGCAAATCCACAAGCCACACCTTGCCGATGAAACCAGTTACCCCAATCAGCAGGACGTGCCGGTTTGCAAAGGCATCTCTCACGGATAGCGAATTCAGCCGTGGCACACCGTCGAATACCACCACCGATCTTGCCGATGGCATCGCTGGCCGATCTGTCCTCTGTGTCGCCTCCTGTAATTTTTCCGGCTCCCGCCAGCCCAGGTGTCTCAACAGCTTCGATTGCGATATTCGCCCGTCCGCCCCGCCGCTCCCCAGCCATCCCAGGAACCCTCTCGGCCGGATCACCGGATCGAGCAACCTACCCGTAGCTCGCCCATCCCGAAATTCCAGCCGGTTCGCGGCAAATGCCTCGATGCCAAGGTGCCGGGCCATTGGCCGCAGAATATGCTCGAGTGTTTGTCCCACCAGCACGACTTGTTCGCCGTTCCTCGACGCCTCCCGCAACTTTTCGACTGCCTCCTCTCGTAAGTGCGTCTTGAGCTGGTACTCGAAATATTCTTCTCCCAGCAGATCCAGGCGGTCGCGGCTGATCCCCCGCAGCAGCGTATACAGCACCCGCGTCGCGAACTTCCTTCCTCCCAAATACGCCACAGGCCTCCACAACGTCATCAAGCCCATTCCCGCGCGCCGCTTCCACCGTTCGTCAAAGCTCTGCGCATTCCAGGTAAAAAACCCCGCTTGGCGCAGCGCGCTTAAGTCCAACAGCGACCCCTCCGCTCGCCAGTAGGTCACACCTCCAGGCTGATTCGGGGCAGCTTTTCGGGGACTGTGGGTGTTCGAATCTGGCATGGCGGGCCTGTGCGTCTACTGGCGCGCAGCAAGCGTCATTTCAGTTTCACAGTTTCCGCAAGTATTTCTGTATTGCACCGTTTTCCACTCGGTCTTCGACGCAGGTCACCCGGTGCGCCTGTCCGCCCATGCGAACCCCCGGCCAAAACGCCCCGGTCATGACAAGAAACCTGGCCTTTTTGAGCGAACCGCCGTCAATTGGCCAGACCTAAACGGTTAAATTAGCATCCCCAGCGGCATCTCGCAAGGCGCGATCCGCCCGCCTGGCTATACCCCCCAGCCGTAGCGCTCCGCATGTTCCAGGGTGCGTTGCATTTCCTCTCGCAGCATTTCCATGAAGCCCGATGCGGGGACCACCTTGCTTCCCGCCCCCCCAATGTCCGGTGTACGGAATCCTCCCGCCAGTACGCGCACCACCGATTGCTCGACCCAATCCGCCTCGAGATTCAGCCCAAACGCGTCCCTCAACATCATCGTCGCGCTCAAGATAGATCCCACTGGATTTGCCGCATCCTTCCCCGCCAACGTCGGCGCCGATCCATGAATCGGCTCGAACAGCGGCGCTCCGGTTCCGAAGCTCGCCGAAGGGATCAGTCCGATGGATCCCACCAGCGCCGCCGCCGCATCGCTCAAAATGTCTCCAAACATATTTGATGTCAGGATCACGTCGAACTGCGAAGGTCGCAAAATCAGCTGCATCGCCGCGTTGTCCACGTACATGTGCTCGAGCTTGATCGTCGGATAAAGATGATTCATCCCCGCAACCGTTTTCCTCCATAGTTGCGAGCTGGACAAAACATTCGCTTTGTCCACCGAGCACAGCCTCCGCGATCGGCCTTCCGCCCTCCCGTACGCAAACGACGCAATCCGTTCAATTTCCGCAGTCGAGTACGATTCCGTGTCCCAAGCCCGTTCTTTTCCGTGCTCGATTCCGTGGCCCCGCTCTCCAAAATAAATCCCTCCCGCAAGTTCGCGGATAATCTCCAGATCCAGTTCCCGCAAAACCTCCGGCTTCAACGGAGAAATTCCCCGCAGCGGCTCGAGCAGCTTCACCGGCCGTACATTGACGTACAGCCCCATCCCCTGCCGCAATGCCAGCAGCCCGCTCTCCGGCCGCTTCCCGACGGGCATCGCGTCCCACTTCGGCCCCCCCACCGCACCCAGAAAAACCGCGTCCGCCTTGTTGCACGCGTCCAGCGTTTCTTTAGGCAGAGGCGTGCCCGTCGCGTCAATCGCCGCCCCGCCGACGGGCATTTCGCGAAAATCAAATTGGTGATGAAATTCGTGCGCGCATTCGCGCAGCATCGCCGCCGCCGCCCGCGTGACCTCGGGCCCGATCCCATCTCCCGGCAGCAATACGATATTTTTCTTCATGACCTTACCAAAGCTCTCAGGCATATCCAGAGTGCGCTCCACAGCGCCTGCAAGAGTAGCTTACGCGAGTTTACGCGAGCGACGAAGCTTCCGCCGCGTAGGCCCCGGCTCCCCGCCGGATCACTTCGTGCGCAATTCCCACAAGATCGCGGGGCCGCACCGTCTTCGCTTGGTCCGCCAACGTCGTCACGCGCCGGTAAATTTCCGCCAATTCCGCGTCGCTCGGTTCATATCCCAGGTTGTGCAGCGTCTCCCGCAACGCGTGCCGTCCCGAATGCTTCCCCACCACCAGCGATCGCGACGGCACCCCCACGGTCTCAGGCGAAATAATCTCGTACGTCAGCGGGTTCTTGATGATCCCGTCCTGGTGAATCCCCGCCTCGTGCGCGAACGCGTTCGCTCCCACCACCGCCTTGTTCGGCGCCACCTGCGCTCCCGTGATTTCCGTCAGCAACCGGCTCGCAGGAAACAGCTGCTCCATGTTGATTCTCGTCGCCACGCCGAAACTTTCCTTCCGTACCGCCAGCGCCACCACCACTTCCTCCAGCGATGCGTTCCCCGCCCGCTCGCCGATCCCGTTCACCGTGCACTCGATCTGCCGCACGCCCGCCCGCACCGCCGCCAGAGAGTTCGCCACCGCCAGCCCTAGATCGTCATGGCAATGCGCGCTCAGCGTGATCCGCGGATCGTCTCCCAAATACTCCCGCACCCGCCGGAACATCTCCCCGTACTCCTCCGGCACCGCATACCCCACCGTGTCCGGCAAATTCAAAACCGTCGCTCCCGCTTCTACTGCCACGCGGCAGACCTCGCACAAATACCCAATCTCCGTCCGTCCCGCATCCTCCGCCGAAAACTCCACTTCCGCCACGTGCTGCCTTCCCAGCCGCACCATTGACCCAATCGCTTCCAGCGCCTGCTCCCTCGTCATCTTCAGCTTCACGTTCAAGTGCAGGTCGGACGTCGCCAGAAACACATGCAGCCGCGCTTCCGCCGCGGGCTTCAGCGACTCGATCGCCGCTTCAATATCCTGCCTCTTCGCCCGCGCCAGCGCCGCAATCGGCACTTCGCGCACTTCCCGCGCTACCGCCTGCACCGCTTCCAAGTCGCCCTTTGACGAAATCGGGAATCCCGCCTCGATCACGTCCACCTTCAGCTTCGCCAGTTGCCGCCCCATGCGAATCTTCTCGTCCGTGTTCATCGAGAAGCCGGGTGATTGCTCTCCGTCCCTCAGCGTCGTGTCGAAGATTTTGACCGAATCCATAGGCTCTCCCATCCTCCAAGTAACGCAAACCCGCTACCCCCCAGTCAAATTTATCTTTGTTCTGCTTTTGATAATCTTACCTTATAATGCCCCGGTCAATCCTATGGATCTCGGCGAACTCCAGGTCTTTCTTACCGTTGCCCGCGAAGGCAGCTTCTCCCGTGCCGGCGAAAGACTCTTCCGCACCCAGCCCGCCATCAGCCTCGCCATTCGCAAGCTCGAAGACGATCTCGGCCAGCCTCTCTTCGTCCGTGGCGCCCGCCCTGTCCGCCTTACCGATGCCGGCACCATGCTCCGCGAATACGCCGAGCGCCTCATCAACCTACGCGATGAAGTCAAAAAGGGTCTCTCCGACCTCGAATCCCTCCAGCGCGGCGAGCTCGCCCTCGGCGTCAACGAAAGCTCCATCCACGCCCTGCTCCCCGCTCTCGCCAAATTCCGCGAATCCCATCCCGGCATCCAGATCCGCGTCCATCGCCTCTTTTCCCGCGACATTCCTCACGAAGTCCTCAACTACCGCCTCGATCTCGGCGCCGTCTCATTCATTCCCCGCGATGACCAGCTCCAGGCCGTCGAAATCCTCAAGGACGAGCTTACTCTCGTCGTCCCTCCCAGGCACCCTCTCGCCAAGCGCCGCGAAGTCGAAGTCACGGAGCTCGGCCAGGAGGATTTCGTCGCCCACATCGTCGAATCCCCGTTCCGCCGCCGCGTCATCGAGCTTTTCGCCCGCAATCGCACCGCCCTCAACATGCCCATTGAAATGCCCACCATCGAAAGCATCAAGCGCTTCGTCCAGATGGGCGTCGGTGTCGCTATCGTCCCTCGTATGTGTGTCGCCTGGGAAATTGACCACGGTTGGATGAAAGAAGTGAAAGTCCGCGGCCTCAATCTTCCCCGCCACGTGTATCTGATCCACCGCCGCGGCGCCCGCCTCCCTCACGCCGCCGCCGAACTCCTCCGCCTCTTCAAGCAGGTGTAGGGTTCAACTCAAAGATGCATTTCAGAAAGTCGGGGCTTACGCCTTGACGTACGCAATGCTGCCGCCCTCGCAGTGGTGTGGAGCGGCCGGATTGTGCTTAAAGGCGCCCCATCCCGAAGGTTTCAGCTTCCTATCTGCCTGACCCATACAAATTGCGATGACTGGTACTTTTGGCAGCTTTTCCAGGACCGTCGTCTTTTTAGAATTTTCTGTGGAAGGGGGACAGCCCCTCACTGAAGGCCCAGTGTGACCGGCCATAGCGAGCCAGCCTCGACCCGGCGGAGAGTGGGTTGTGACGGCTCGGTCGGAAAGGGATTGCGGATCACGACAGTGAGAAAATACGTTCTCTTCGGGGTATTGAGCCTTTGCATGCCGTGCTTCTCGGCTTTAGCCCAGTCATCCCTCGATTTCAATGGCGGTCAGCGTGAAGCCCTGGATGGGCCGTCCAGTGCAGCCGCTGCGCCGGAGAGTCCCGAGGTCCTCTCCAATTCTTCGATCGCCTCCAGTGAAATCCGCTACCCTCGGTTTAGCGACTTCCCTATCAACAGCTCCTTGGACATCCTCAGACGGAGAGACACGGGAACGAATGCAACTTACTTCATCCGCCCAGTGGAGACTCCTCCATCGCGTACTTCGGTTCACTGGGGACCAGCCCTCAGGGAATCTCTTCTTTACACGGGGATCATGCACACCTTCAACATCTGGACGGAACCCGGCACCCGCGACACCCTGAATGGTCACTGGTTCCAAAACTATATTGATTCGGTCAGCGAGCTTCGGGGCTGGAGCGACAGCGACACCTTCATGGCACCCTATGTTGGACATCCACTGGAAGGCTCCATATTCGGCTACATTTTCCGCCAAAACGATCCGAAGTACGTGTATGTGCAATGGGGCGACGGACGAATTTATTTCATCAGCGTGCTGCGTTCCATGGCCTGGTCGGCAGTCTGGCATACGCAGTGGAAGATCGGCCCGATCAGCGAGGCTTCGATTGGAAACGTGATGCTGCATGCCTCTCCAGGCTTCATCACGCTCGTGGATACGCCTACGCTCGGCGCCGTGACGATGATGGCGGAAGACGCCGCCGACCGTTATTTGATCATGGGGCTGGAAAATCGCACTTCCAATCGCATGGTGATTATCCTGGCGAGGAGTTTCTTGAATCCCGGAAGATCCTTCGCCAACCTCATGGCCTTCCAGTTGCCTTGGAGGCGTCCCACACGGCTCGGACTGTCCGGAAATGACTTTGAAATTCGCAAGGAGCTCGTAGCGGATTACCGGAATGGCAGCGGGGAAAAGCCGTTCGTTTACGTGCGCAAGTCTTCCGATTCCGCAGCCGTGCAATTTGTCCACACCTATCCGAAGGAAGCTCCGATCGAGCTGTCCGCCTACCCGTACTACGAGAATTTTCTGGGGGGCGGCAATTGCATCGGCGGCGGAGGATCAGGTGCCGCGCGACTGAGCCCCAGCGTGCAGATTGTTGCCGAGGTCAATGGATGCCTGGTCATGCATTTCCCCGCCGATAATCAGAGCGGCGATTCGTTGTTTTATGGTGTGGGTCCAAGGTGGACGCCCCGGGCCTCGCACCGCTTGTCGCCCTACGCAGGATTTTTGTTCGGCGGTAGAAAAGTAACTTATGAAGTGGACAATGATTCCTTGCGCGAGGAGCTCCTGAAGGAATGGAACAACGGAGACGGCGCTTTGTCGCACTATCCAAAGCGGAGCGACTGGTCTGCGGAGACGTCAAGCAACGGCGTGAGCGTGGCTGCAGGCGCAGGAGTAGATGTTGTCATCACTCGTCCCTTTGCTTGGCGGATTATCGATCTGCAGTACACGCACAGTTGGATGGGCGATGTAAACATGATTCATCCTCAAAACGGGATTCGCATCACCACCGAAGCGGTCCTCCGGATAGGCACCTGGTGATCACCCGCATCATTTGGAGTGGCCCTCAAGAGCGGGCTCCCTCCCGCCGCACACTCGGTTAGCCAGATTTGATTCATGAAACGTCGCTGGCCAATAGTACGCGGCCACGGACTCCCGCATCATCGGCAAGCCGCGCCGAATCGCAGTCGCGAACGAATCGTGGAAAGAGCACGCGTTATCCCTGGCCTTAGGATTCGGCCCACTCGTAGCGGCAGCCACACCAGAAGCGCTTCCCACTCTAAGTACCATCACACGGCGGGTGGGGTAGAGACCGATCCCGGGTGGCGCAGGCTTTCGGCGACGAAGTAAGCCTTGGGTGCCGCAACCCTTCGCTTTTCAAGGGTGCGGATTTTCTCCCTTCCTCACCCCATTCAATGGATCTACCCACGCTCCCGCGCACGGAATCGTGCGTCAGCAAACTCTGCCCTAGAGCCCTGCAACCCATTAACCCGGGCTCGCTTACACCTCTCGCTCCAACGATACCACAATCTCCATTGACATCAATGTTATAATACTCTATGTTGTTTTCGGCCCATCCTCGCCGTGCCCCAACCCACCTCCGGGAATTCCGTGCGCCCGGCCTAAATCCCCCGTACCGCTCGCACCCCCTTCGCTGAGCATTTCGAACTTCTCCTTAGTCCTCCGCATCCGGGCCATGCTCCTCGGCCCGCGTGCGGAGATTCTCCCCCACCCACTCCCTCCCCGCGCGAACTCGAGAGGCCACTCCGCTCTTTAGGAGGTCGCGGCTTCAGCCGCGACATTAAACGGCTGCCCCTCGGTGTACCTTAGTTCTCCGCATCCGGTCCGCGCCTCTCCGCGGCCCGCGTGCGGAGATTCCTCTTTCCTCCCTTTTCTCCTCCGCGTTACGATCTCTTCCACAACATGGACTACCAGGGAGGAAACACGCCCACCTACATCGGAGCCTGCCCTGGGGAACCTGGGGAACCTGGGGACGAACCTGGGAACCTGGGGACAGACGGGACGTTTTCTGATATTGTGCCGACGTGATGGCACGTCTGGCCCGTATCGCTATCGTAAATACGCCACACCATGTCACACAACGTGGGAACGGGCGACAGTCCATCCTCGAATCTGACAACGAGCGTCTGGTGTATCTGGAGCTCTTACGGCACTGCGCCCATCTCCGCGGCCTTACGCTCCTGGGCTATTGCCTGATGTCCAACCACGTTCATTTGCTCGTTGTGCCGCAACGAGAGGACTCTCTGGCGTTGGCCTTGAAGGACTGCCATGGACGTTACGCCACATTCTGGAACGCGCAGCGCCATTCGACTGGTCACGTCTGGCAAGGGCGCTTTTATTCTTGTCCGCTGGACGACGCGCACCTCTGGATTGCCCTGCGATATGTTGAACTCAATCCCGTTCGCGCCGGATTGGTCGCGCGAGCGGAAGGTTGGCCTTGGTCGAGCGCCACAGCTCATTTTCAAACCCTCGACGCCGAGCCGTGGTTGGATACAACGCTGTGGCGGAAGCGATGGTCCCGCGAATCCTGGCGAAGGTATCTGTCTTCTGGTGAGAACGACGACGAATTGCGCGCGATTCGCAGTTGCACGCACACCGGACGACCTCTGGGGAGCCGTGAGTATGTTCGCAAGCTGGAAGAAAGCACATCGCGACTGCTCGAACCACAGAAGGGCGGTCGGCCTCGCAAAAGCTCCGTGAGCCGTGATCAAGGTAAACTGGATTTCACCGCCGATGACACGACTGCAACATGAAACGGAAAAGATGGAAAACGTCCCGTCTGTCCCCAGGTTTTAGTGCGGCGAGTCCACTTCCATGACGGGCATGAACAGAGCGGCGTTCGCGCAGAGGCTAGTTGTTGAAAGCCCAGACCTGATCTGTGTGCATCTCCGCGAAGGTGTTCAAGCCGTTCAGCAGGAGCGAGGCGAGACAATCCTCGACCTAAATCGGTCGGGAAACTGGGTACGTGGAATCGAGATCGTCGGAGGGTTCGTCCCCTTTTCTGTAGCCAAAGCGATGTTACCGTTTAACCCTGTTCGGCCCGCACTTCCAAATGCGCCCGAACCAGGGGCCGTCACTTATGATCCGGAGGCAGATGCGGCCTTCATCTACTTGGAGTATGATCCCCGCTTCGCGCAGTTGGCACCACAGGCGCAGGCCGAACTGAGGGCCGTCTCGCATTCGGTGAACCCAACAGCCACTTACGGACTGGACGAGCAGGGAGGGCTTGTCTGGGTCAAGATACCCACAGCGGACGTAGGACCAGCGGAGCATTTTCTGCAACTTCTCCGAAAATGAGGAGCCTGACGAGACGAGAGCGCAAAACGTTGGAAGACTGCGGCGGGTGGAACCCGGGGACAGACGGGACGTTTCCCGATGCCGTCCGCGGGCGGGCCGCTCCTCCGCCCCAAATCCTCTCAACTCAACAACTTCCACTCCTCCCCGTTCGAACGGTACCACAATCTCTATTGACATCAATGTTATAATAGTCTATGTTGTTTTCGGCCCATCCCCGCACCCCTGCCGATCCCGCCTTCGGCAAGCCGGATTACCTTTGTGCTCCCCCCTCTGCGGCCTCTGTGGTGAAATCCCCCAATCTCGGGTCTTTAGCGTGTCCGTGCGGTCTGTCGCCACACCCTGCAATTCTTAACTCCTTTCTCACCAACCACTTGCGCACTCTTGCAAAACGATATTTTCGCCCAACTCCTTCTCTTTCAATCGTTTGCGCACTCTTCCGCCAAAACACCCGGGGTGGCCTCGGCGTGCCGAACCAAAAATCCGCCAGCATCCCGCTCCTCCCCGTCGCTTCGCTTTTCTTCCACAGCACCATATCCTTGTGGTACAGTTCCCCTGCTACAAAGACCCAGCACTGCGCCACGCACGTCCCAGCGTCGCGAACGTTTCTTCCTCTTCTTCTCTCCGATCCCGCCGGACGGGGAGAAGTCTCTTCGCTGGCCGTGCCGGACAATCCCAGGGCTGCGGTTTATCCTCCGCGGCTCCGCGGAAGCAAAAGGACGCCCGAAAGCCCATGGCAACTCAAGAAACGGCCCTCAAACCCGAAAAGCAGTCTGTCGAAATCAAGCTCGCCCATTCCCCCGATTCCGATGACGCCTTCATGTTCTATGCCCTGGCCACTCACAAGCTCCCCACTCCCGGCTACAAGTACACCCACGTCCTGTCCGATATCCAGACCCTCAACGAAGCCGCCCTCGCGGAAACCTACGACGTCACGGCCGTCAGTTTTGCCGCCTATCCCTCCATCCGAGACAAATATATGCTCCTCGATTGCGGTGCCAGCTTCGGCGAGGGCTATGGCCCCATCGTCGTCTCCGCCAGACCCTTCAAAAAAGACGACCTCAAAGGCAAGCGCATCGCTGTCCCCGGCCTCAAAACTTCCGCCTATCTCACGCTCAGGCTCTTCCAGCCCGACTTTGAACCCGTGGTCATGCCTTTCGACAAAATTCTGGAAGCTGTCCAGAAAGAAGTCGTCGAAGCTGGCCTCCTCATCCACGAGGGCCAGCTCCTTTTCCCCAAGCTTGGCCTGCACAAAGTCCTGGATCTCGGCATCTGGTGGCAGGAGCAGACCGGTTTTCCTCTCCCGCTCGGCGGCAACGCCGTCCGCAAGTCGCTCGGCCTTCCGCTTGGCTGCCTCATTGCCAAGACCATCCGCGAGAGCGTCGAGTACGGCCTTGAGCATCGCGAGGACGCGCTCAAGTACGCCATGCAATTTGCGCGCGACATGGAAACGGACGTCGCCGATCAATTCGTCGGCATGTACGTCAACAAATGGACCCTCGGCTACGGCGAACGCGGCCGCCAGGCCGTTCAGGAGCTCATCTCCCGCGGAACCGCCGCCGGAATCCTCCCTGGCCCCGCCTCTGTCGAATTCCTTTCCGAGGCCTAACTCGTTCCGCTTCCGCAAGATAACGCCTGGTCCAAATTTCTCTAAAGTTTTTCGCCGCCCCTGCCGATTCCTTCATCGGAGTATTCCGGCTTTCTCAGGCCGCCGCGCTTCCCCCGCCACGCGGCCGCCGGAGTTCGCTCCGCAGGAGGGGGGGGCAGCATGGCATTAATCGGAATAGTTCAATTCGCCGAAAAACTTTTGAATCAGGCTCAGGAAAACGATCAAACCCAGCAAACCAATTCGAAACAGGCCGGTCAAACAAAAGCCGCGGGAAACTCCGATGGAGATCAATTCACACCGTCGGCGCAAAACGCCGGACAAGATGCTGGCCTGTTTCACGTTTCGAACTTTTCGATTTTTTCCGCGGCGGCAGATTTCATTTTGACGGAGCCGGCCACAGCGCAAGCTCCGGCAGCTGGATCGAACGGAGCGACTGCACAGACTGCGGGCACGAATGACGACGCAACAAACGCCGCGGCCACTGCGCAAGCGGCAAACGCGAACGCTGCGGCTGCGAGCGCAGCAACTCAAGCTACGCAACAAAACGCAGCGGCAACCGTGGCTGTAGCGGCGAATGCCCCTACGCCGGCGGCGACGAACCCGCCTGCGCTCCCCGCGGCACAAGATACCGCGACGAATGCTGCCACCACAGCGAGCGGAGCCGCGGCCGCAGATGCAGCAGCAGATACGACGGCCGCTGCGAATGCACAAACGGAATTGCAGAGTCTCAACGCGACACTCGCGGCGCTTGGGCTGTCGCCGGACGAAATAACGGTCATCGACCGGGTCGCGCAGCTCATTAATGATTTCAACCCGCAGGCCTACACGGATCTCATCAATCAGTTGGAGGCCCTGGCGCAGGCCGTGGCGCCGCAGACAGGAGCGGCGACTACGGCAGCACAAGCCCAAACGCAGGCCAAAGCCGCAGGCGCGTAGCCGGATTACGATTCGTTCGAATCCACCTTTCACAAACCAGCGCAATTTCTTGACCGCATCGAGTGAATCCCTTACTGTTTTGTCTTCGCCATGAAGACTCGAGCGCGGTTGTACCTGCCGATCCTGCCGGTTGCATTTCTCTTTTTTCCCTGCATCGTTCGCGCACAAGCGGCCGCGGAATACCGTGAAAGGGCGGTCACAGAAGATTCCTGGCCGCAACATGCGGTGCGTGCGGCGCATGGAATGGTAGCTACCGACGAAGAACTCGGTTCGAAAGCGGGAGTCGAAATCCTCGAGAAGGGCGGAAATGCGGTAGATGCAGCGGTGGCGACAGGATTTGCGCTGGCGGTGGTGGAACCCGCAGCGGGAAACATCGGCGGCGGGGGTTTCATGCTGGTGCGGCTGGCCGATGGGCGAACCTCCTTCTTCGATTACAGGGAAGTGGCACCCGAAAAAGCGACCTGGAACATGTACCTGGATGCGAACGGGAAACTTATTCCGGGAGCGTCCACGGTCGGCTACCGATCCGTCGCGGTGCCGGGAACGGTTGCCGGGCTCGTGCTGGCGCTGAAGACTTACGGAACGATGAAGCTCGAAGACGTGATGGCGCCTGCGATCCGGCTGGCGGAAGAAGGATTTCCCGTAAGCGAAAAACTGGCGCGCGAATTTGAAGAGGACCGGCCGGACCTGGAAAGATTTTCCGAGAGCCGGCGGATTTTCTTGAAGAATGGAGAGATGTACAAGCCGGGAGAGATTTTGCGGCAGCCGGAACTTGCGGAGACTCTAAAACGGATCGCGAAGAACGGCGCGGCAGAGTTTTACGAAGGAAAGACGGCGCACACGGTTGCGCGAGAAATGGCGGGGATGGGCGGACTGATCACGCTCGAGGACCTGGCGACCTACAAGCCGAAAATCCGGGAAGCGCTGGATGCAAATTACGAGATTGCCGGGCACAAGTGGGAGGTGATTTCTTCACCGCCGCCGAGTTCGGGCGGAGTTGCTGTGATCGAATCGCTGAACATGCTGCAAGGCATTCCGCTGAAGGGCTGGAGCGACGCGGAAAGCGTGCACATGGTGGCGGAAGCGATGCGGCGAGCGTTTGCGGACCGCGCGGCCTACCTTGCTGATCCGGATTACAACAAGGTTCCGGTGGCGGGGCTGATCAGTCCGTGCTATGCGAAAGACCGGGATGGCACGATCGAAGCAGATCACGCGAGTTCCAGCAAAGTGATTGGCGCGGGAGAACCACACGTATGCGGGGCTGCGCCGGCGGGCTCGGCACCCGCGGCCGTCAGCGTGAATGACGGGCCGCACACGACGCACTTCTCCGTGGTGGATGCGGCGGGAAACGCGGTGGCAAGCACCTACACGCTGAACAACCTCTATGGATCGCAGGTTACGACCAGCGCGGGATTTTTCCTGAACGACGAGATGGACGACTTCACGTCGCAGCCGGGCGCGCCAAACGCACTCTTTGGCTTGATCCAGTCATCAGAGAATGAGATTTCGCCGGGCCACCGGCCATTGAGCTCGATGACTCCGACCATCCTGGTGCGAGACGGAAAATTGAGCTTCGTGACCGGGTCGCCAGGCGGCCCGGGGATCATTTCCGCCGTGTTATTGAGCGTAATCAACTGGATGCGGCTGGGAATGCCGGCGCAGGCGGCGATCAATGCACCGAGATTCCATCACCAATGGATGCCGGACAAGATTTTTCTGGGGCCGGGGATATCGCCCGAACTGGAAGAAAAGCTGAAAGCCATGGGGTACACGACGGCGCGGCGCGGACATATCGGGCTGGTGAATGCAATCGGAATTGACCCGTTAACGGGTGAGCGGCTCGGCGCAGCAGATCCGCGCGACAATGGAGCAGCCGTGGGATACTAGGCGGTGCAGCCCGGGCCATGGGCCAAGGCTGTTTCTTTCTGACGATCCGACGACGCCATGCAAAGAACCCTCTCCACCTACCTGTTTATTTCCCGCAAACTGACGCCGGAACTGATCGGCCACATCGCGGCAGCGGGCTTTTCCTCCGTAGAGATTTTCTGCTCCCGGGCACACTTCGATTACGGCTCGAAAGAGGAGATTCGAGCGATCGCCGTGGCGCTGGAAGCGCACCGACTGACGCTCTCTTCTATTCATGCGCCGACAAGCCGGGACATGAGCGCGACGCGGGAGAGCGGCATACCCCTATCGGTGTGCGAAGTGGAGCGCGTGCGGCGAATCGAGGCGATGGACGAGTTCAAGAGGGCGATTGATGTTGCGGACGACCTGCCGTTTCCGCGAATGGTCTTGCACATGGGCGGATCGCGGGAGACCGCCGATCCGCGGAAGCGCGACGCAGCTTTCAGTTCGCTGGAACACCTGGTGCTCCACGCGCGCCACGCGGGCGTGACGATTGCGGTGGAAAACACGATGAACGAAATGAGCGCGCCGGCATATTTGCGGGCGTTCGTGGATGAGACGAGGCTAACGGGTTTGCGATTTAATTTTGATATTGGACATGCATACCTGGCCGACGGGCCAGCAAAGGAGCGCATTGAACGAGGCTTTGAGCCGATGCGCGAATTGACGGCTTCCGTGCATCTTCATGACAACAAAGGCGAGAAGGACGAACATCTTCCCCCTTATGACGGAACCATTGATTGGGCCAAGGCGATTCCCCTCTTGAAGACAGCGCCGGAAGCGAATCTGCCGATCGTGCTGGAATTGAAAGAAAAAACCGGGCCGGAGGCGCCGAGCGCCGAAGAGCAGCTGTCCGCTGCACGGGCCTCGATGGACCGGTTCGAAGAAGAGTGGTCCGCATGAGTTGAGCCCGCCGAAACGGGCTTTCCTCCACAACTGTTACTCGAAT
>Ga0335076_10001640_pt1 | contig 21813 bp, 14 predicted proteins | sample Lox_Sample_25_FD_206717 | JGI IMG/M metagenome (GOLD analysis project Ga0335076, IMG submission 206717) | Soil microbial communities from Loxahatchee National Wildlife Refuge, Florida, United States - Lox_Sample_2.5 | ecosystem: Environmental > Terrestrial > Soil > Wetlands | place: USA... | reverse complement strand
CGGCAAGACGTATTTCTTTTGTTCGAAACGATGTGCGGAGCGATTTGCGAGAGAGCCGGAGAAGTTTTTGACGGCACCGGGGACGGGGGGGATGGAACCACCCCCCACGGTGAAGACTGCAGCATCGGCGGGCGTTCGATACACCTGCCCGATGGATCCGGAAATTGTGCAGATCGGGCCAGGGACTTGCCCCATCTGCGGAATGTCGCTGGAGCCGATGGACATCGCGGCCGAGGAGCAGCCGGATCCCGAGTATGCATCGATGCGTTGGCGATTCTGGGTAAGCGCGGCGTTGTCGGTGCCAATTCTGGCGCTGTCGATGTTCGGCGAGGTGCTGGGGCTGCACTGGGAGCCCGCGGCGAGGAACGGCATCGAGTTGCTGCTGGCCACTCCCGTAGTGGTGGGGTGCGGCTGGCCGTTTCTCGTGCGCTTCTGGAATTCGCTGATGAATCGCAGCCCCAACATGTTCACGCTGATCGGGCTGGGAACAGGAGCGGCGTACTCTTACAGCGTCGTGGCGACACTGTTTCCGGGCGCGTTTCCCGCATCGTTTCGGGAGATGCACGGCGGGGTGGCGGTCTATTTCGAAGCGGCGGCGGTGATCACGACGCTGGTGCTTTTGGGGCAGGTGCTGGAATTGCGTGCGCGGCAGAGAACCAGCGGAGCGATTCGGGAACTGCTGCACCTAGCGCCGCAGTCAGCGCACCGGGTTTCGGGAGATGGCGATGCAGACGTGCCGCTCGATCAGGTGCATGCAGGAGATTTGCTTCGCGTGCGGCCGGGCGAGCGCGTGCCCGTGGATGGCACGCTGAAAGAAGGGGCCAGCACGGTAGATGAGTCGATGGTGACGGGAGAGGCATTGCCGGTCGAGAAGAGCGTCGGCGACAAAGTGACCGGGGGCACGCTGAATGCGAGCGGAAGCTTCGTAATGTTGGCGGAGCATGTGGGAAGCGAGACGCTGCTGGCGCAGATTGTGAAGCTGGTGAGCGAAGCGCAACGCAGCCGAGCGCCGATGCAGAGGCTGGCGGATCGCGTAGCGGGCTATTTTGTGCCGGGAGTGATGGCAGCAGCGGCGCTGGCGTTCGTGGGCTGGATGGTGTGGGGGCCGGAGCCACGGTTTGCGCATGCGCTGGTGGCGGCGGTGTCGGTGCTGATCATTGCGTGCCCGTGCGCGTTGGGATTGGCGACGCCGATGTCGATCATGGTGGCGGTGGGGCGAGGAGCGAAGGCCGGAGTACTGGTGCGCAACGCGGAGGCGCTGGAAACGCTGGCGCGAGTGGACACGCTAGTTGTGGATAAGACAGGGACGTTGACGGAGGGGAAGCCGCATCTGGCGGGTGTCGAGATCTTGGAAGGGGTGAAGCTCCCCGAGAACGCGATTCTGTCACTTGCGGCGAGCCTGGAACGGTCGAGCGAGCATCCCCTGGCGCGGGCAATTGTGCGCGCCGCGGAAGAGCGGAAGCTGCCGCTGGCATCGGCTACGGAGTTTCAGACCAGCGCGGGCGGCGGAGTCTCCGGCAAAGTGTTGGGCAAAAGTGTGGTGATGGGAACCGCGCGATTTCTGGGCGAGCAAGGGCTGCAACGGCCTTTCATCCAAGCGAAATCCGTTGCTGGCGAACAAATCGCGGCCACCCAGGTGCTTTGTGCGATTGATGGAGTAGTGGCCGGGGCATTCCTGCTCTCGGATCGGGTGAAACCATCAGCAGTCGATGCGATCCGAACGCTGCGCGCGGACGGAATCCGCATAGTGATGCTGACAGGGGACCGACAGGCCGCCGCCGAAGCCATTGGCAAGCAGTTGGGCATTGAGGAGTATCAGGCCGAAGTGTTGCCGCAGCAGAAGTGCGAAATTGTGAAGAAACTCCGCGATGAAGGGAAGATCGTCGCAATGGCGGGTGATGGAATCAACGATGCTCCGGCGCTGGCGGGGGCCGATGTTGGAATCGCCATGGGTACGGGAACCGACGTAGCGATGGAGAGCGCGGGGATCACGTTGGTGAAAGGCGATTTAAACGGGATGGTGCGAGCCAGAAAGCTGGCGCGAGGGACGGTGAAGAACATCAAGGAGAATCTGGCATTTGCGTTTGTATATAACGGGATAGGGATACCGATCGCAGCTGGAGTTTTTTACTCCATTTTGGGGTGGCTGTTGAGCCCGATGATTGCCAGTGCCGCCATGAGCTTCAGCTCCGTGTCGGTCATCACAAATGCGTTGCGGCTGCGCCGCATCACCCTCTGACCAAAGTTGGCTGTTCGGGGCGCATGACTAACGGCCAAACTCATCGTCTATAGAAGCAGAAGCGGGAACATTTCGCCCAGACCTGCGTATCTCGGTATGAGTGTGCAGAAGTGGACACTGGGGGTCAGTTATGTCGAGCAATGGCAACAGTTTAACCAACGGCAACGGAAAAGCGGCCAAGAAGCGTCGCCGCAGAATTATATTGGGCGCGATCGCCGCGCTGGTGCTAGTCGGAGGTGGATTTGGAGTGTATGCGGCTCTTCGGCCGAACCACGTAATTGACCCGTCAAAGCTGGCGGAATCGGAAAAAGGGGATTTGGCGCGGGTGGTTGTGGCCACGGGGAAGATCCAACCGCTTTCGAAGGTGGAAGTGAAGTCGAAGGCCAGCGGAATTGTGAAGAAGCTGTATGCCGATTACGGCGATCGCGTGAGACAAGGGCAAGTGTTAGCTGATCTGGACAAGGTGCAACTGGAAGCGAGCGTCCGGGCAGCGCAGGCGAATTACCAGGCGGCGCAAGCAGCGCTCGATTCGGCGAAGGCGCAGCTGGAGCGGAACAAAGTGGATGCCGAAGGGCCGGACGTGCCGTTCCTGAAACTGAACATGGAGCGGGCGCAGAAAATGTACCAGGACGGGGTCATGTCCAAGAGCCTGGTAGAAGATGCGGAGAAGAATTATCAATTGGCGCTGAACAAGCAGGTGAGCTCGCAGCGGAATTTGGTGGTTTCGAAGGCGGAGATTGCGAAAGCGGACGCGCAGATGGCGCAGGCCAAGGCCGCTCTGGAAAATGCGGAAGAAGATCTGCGGAACTCGACGATCGTGAGCCCCATTGATGGGCTGGTGCTGTCGCGCGACGTGAACGTGGGCGACGCGGTGAGTTCGATCCTGGTGTTGGGCTCGCAGGCGACGTTGATCATGACGCTGGGCGATATCAGCGAAGTGTACGTGCAGGGGAAAGTGGACGAAGCGGATATCGGAAAGGTGTTCCTGAATCAGCCGGCGCGCATCGTGGTGGAATCGTTCAAGGACAAAAAGTTCACGGGAAAAGTGACGAAGATTTCGCCGATGGGAAAGGAAAAGGATAACGTCACGACGTTTGAGGTGCGGGTATCGATTTCGAATTCCACCGGCGAGTTGAAAGCGAACATGACGGCTAACGCCGAAGTGATTCTAGAAGAGAAGAAGAACGTGCTGATGGTACCGGAAGCGTCGCTGATTTACGACAAGGACCGCGCGGCGTCCGTGGAGATACCCGATCCACACGCCGAGAACGGGCGCAAGAAGATTCCGGTGAAGCTGGGAATTTCGAACGGGGTAAAGACGGAAATCGTTTCGGGGCTGAACGAGAAGCAGCAAGTCATCCTCCAATAGTGCGGAGTGGCCATGACCTTTGGCGATCTACTGCGAGATACGCTGGCGACGTTGTGGGCGCATAAGCGGCGCACGATGCTGACCATGTTCGGGATCGCCTGGGGAATCATCTCGATCACGTTAATGGTAGCGGCGGGCGAAGGATTGGGCCGCGGCATCCAGAAGCAACAGGAAAACTTCGGCAAAGACGTGTTGATCGTGTTCGCAGGGCGCACCAGCATGCAGGCGGGCGGAACGCGGAGCGGCCGCGTGGTGCACTGGATGGAAGACGACTACAAGCAAGTGGCGGCTGAATCGCCGGCGTGCAAGTACGTGATGCCGGAACTGGGCAACAACGTCAAAGTGCACAGCGCGTACAACAGCGGCGACATCGACACCGTGGGATCGCTGCCAGAATTCACGGTCATCCGCAGCATCACCGTGGCGGAAGGCCGCTTTTACAACCATGAGGACAACGAAGAAGGGCGGCGCGTGGCGTTCATCGGCAGCGACACGAAGAAGCAGTTGTTCGCGGATCACGAGGCGATCGGGCAGAGCATCCAGTTAAATGGCGTACCGTATACCGTAATTGGGGTGATGAAGACGAAAGATCAAAACTCAAGCTACGACGGCGTAGACATCCGCAAGATTTTTATCCCGTTCAACGCCATGAAGCGCGATTTTCCCAACAAGCCGCCGGCCGTGGAGCACACCGTGGACCGTTTGCTGGCGGCGCCGTGGTCGCTCGATACGCACCCGGCATGCGTGAGGCAGATTCGCAAGACGCTGGGGCGGCTGCACAATTTCGATCCGCGCGATGAAGAAGCCGCGGGTATCTGGGACACGGTGAAGAACGCCCAGGCCAACCGCATGATCTTTGTGGGCATGGAAGTGTTCATGGGCGCGGTGGGCGTAGCTACAATTTTTCTTGGCGGCATAGGGGTGATGAACGTGATGCTGGTGAGCGTGCGCGAGCGGACGAGGGAGATCGGGGTGCGGAAAGCGCTGGGGGCCACGCGCGAATCAATCCTGAAACAATTCTTCCTGGAAACGGTGTTTGTCGTGTTTCTTAGCGGCGGAGCGGGCCTGACCATTTCGTACGGACTGTGCTTCCTGGTGAGTTTGCTTCCGAAAATGCCGTATTTCGACGGGCTCGACCCGAGCTGGCAGCTGGCCACACTGACGATCAGCCTGCTGGGACTGATTGCGGTGCTGTCGGCGCTGTATCCGGCGAACAAGGCGGCATCGGTGGATCCGATCGAAGCGCTGCGTTTTGAAGCGGGCGGGTGAAAGAAGTTCTAAGTTGTAAGTTTTAGGATCTAAGCCAGGCAAAGCGGAAATGAGAACTTGCCACAAAGTGAATCGGCGACAGGTGGCGGCGCTAACTGGAATTATCCACAGTTATAACTTACCACTTGTAACTTACAACTATGGGGAGCGGCTGTCATGTTGACCGAGGTGTTCAAAGAGGCGTGGGTCGCGTTGGGGCGCAACCGTGTGCGCAGCTTGCTTACGATGACCGGGATTTCCTGGGGCATCGTGGCGGTAACGCTGCTGCTGAGCTACGGTTCGGGATTCCGCAGCGTGCTTTTGTACACATTTGAGGTTTTCGGCAAATCGGCGGTGATCTGCTGGCCGGGAACGACGAGCGAGCAGGCCGGCGGCGAACGCGCGGGCAAGCAGGTGCGCTTCGAGCAGGAGGATGCGGATTGGGTGAAGGCACAATCGCCGCTGATCAGGCGAGTGACGCTGGAGACCGTGAAGTGGAAAGGGATATCGCACGAAGAGCGCCTTTCTGATTCCGCTACGCGCGGTGTGTATCCGGAATATGGTGAGATGCGCAACGAGGTGCCATCGGAGGGCAGGTGGATCTCCGCGGAAGACGTGGCGGAACGCCGGCGCGTGGTTGTGCTGGGCGCGCGGCTGAAGAAGAAACTGTTCAGCGGGACACCGGCGGTGGGCGAAACCGTGCGGATCAATGGGGTGCGGTTTACCGTGATTGGCACGATGGATATGAAGTTTTCGGACAGCTGCTACTTCAACTGCGACGACGAGTCGGCGTTTATTCCGTACAGCTCGGCGGCGGATATCTGGGACGCACGATATGCCAGCGTGATGGTGATGGAGCCTGTTGCGCCGGAATTTGAGGCGCAGGCGATGACGCAATTTCGAACCGCGGTAGCGAACCGGCAACGATTTTCGCCGAATGACAAACGGGCGATCACCATGTTCGGGCGGCAGGAGTTCAAGCCGATTTATGACGGGATCACGCTGGGCATCGAAGGGCTGCTGTTTCTGATCGGTGCGATGACGCTGGGAATTGGCGGAGTGGGCGTGATGAACATCATGCTGGTGTCGGTTGAAGAGCGGGTGCGCGAAATAGGATTAAGGCGCGCATTGGGGGCGCGAAAGTGGCACATTCGCTGGCAATTTTTGCTGGAGGCGCTGGTTCTGACGATCGCAGCAGGAGCTGTGGGCATGCTGATTTCGTGGGCACTGACGTCGGCGATCGGGACGCTGCCATTCCTCGGCCCGGCGTACGAAGATGACAGCGGCAAGGTGGATATTCACCTGACGTTGTCTGGAGCGACCTTGTTCATGTCAACGCTGATCCTGATCGTGGTTGGGGTGTTGAGCGGATGGCTGCCAGCCATGCAGGCGGCGAAACTCGACCCCGTGGAAGCGCTGCGCTACGAGTAGCAATCCTGCCTTCTACCATTCGCGCATAGGCAAAACTCCATCCGGTGCTGTTGTCAGTGTGCCTGCGTAATCGCGTGGGCCTTCATTGGGTTGAGGCAGCGGGGCTGGTATAGTGGAAACTTGGACGGAAAATCGCGGCATGGAAAGGACTGCTTGCATGAGGACGCGAATAGCAGTGTTGGCGGCAATCGCGGTAGCAATTCTGGTGGTCGCGGGAAGCGTTGAGGGGCACGCGATTTTGAAGGAGGCCACACCCGCCGCCAATAGCAAGGTGGCAGGGCCGGACGTTCCCGTGGTGTTGAAATACAACGTGCGAATTGACGCAAAGCTTTCGAAGCTGATGCTGCTCAACCCGGACAATTCCACAACCGAACTGAAGATTGAAGAACAGAAGTCAGCGGACACGTTGACTTCGAAGGCGACGGGATTGAAACCCGGCGCGTACCGGATTCGATGGCAAGTGCTGGCGCCGGACGGACACATCACCCGCGGCGAAATTCCGTTTACGGTGACCGGATCGTAAGAGAATTTCATGGCTGATCTGCTCGGAACATTTGGATTCCTGGTGGTGTTGCTGCGGGCGGCGATCCTGTGCTGCCAGACGCTGGCGATTGGCGGCATTTTCTTCCTGACGGTGATCGCCGGGCGGCCGGAACTGCGAAACGAAGGGTTGGTGGCATCGTGCTGGAAACTGATCCGGCGAGGCGCACTGGCGTTAGTGTTGGCGCAGGTCCTGTTTGTGGTGACGAATTCGATGGTGCTGACCGCCTCGACGGACATTCCGATAAGCGATGTGTTCAAAGCGAATTTCGTCTGGGCGGGCGCGACAGCAATGCTTGCGGGCTTGGCGTTGTTCTTCTGGCCACCGGCGCTGCGGAAGAGCGCGAATCCGCTGGCGTGGCTACCTGCGCTGGGAATACTGGCAGCTTCGGTGATGACGAGCCACTCGGCGTCACGGATGGAAGGGCGGGCACTGCTGGTGAGCCTGACGGCCTTGCACTATCTGGCCACGGCGACCTGGATTGGCGGGCTGGCGTATCTGGTGTTTGCAGAGAGGGCGGCGGACCCCGGGGCGCGAATTACGATCACGCGAAATTTTTCGCGATGGGCGCAGATCAGCGTGGCGGTGTTGTTTTTGGCGGGCCTGGGCATGAGCTTTGTGTATGTGCGAGCGGTCCCGGCAATTTGGGGAACGGCCTATGGGGTGATGCTGGGAGCGAAGATTTCGTTATTTGCCGTGCTGTTGCTGTTGGGCGCGGCGAACTTCTCTATCGTGAAGGGGCTCGACACGGACAGAACCGGAACGGGCGCCAGAAGCCTGCGTAGTTTTGGCGAGGTCGAGATCGGGATTGGATTGACCGTGATCCTGGCGGCGGCATCGATGACCTCGCAACCGCCGAGTGTGGACTTGTTGGCAGACCGGGTGAACATGCAGGAGATTGCTGCGCGATTCGGGCCGAGAATGCCGCGCTTCACCAGTCCGGACCTTAAAGAGATTTCGGAATCGACGAACGAAATCATGAAGAAGGCGGAAGCGGCGGGCAAACCGTTGCCGGCGGCGTTTGTGCCTGGCCAGTCTGGCATTGGGGTGAACACTCCCGCGGATATAGCGTGGTCGGAATACAACCACAATTGCGCGGGATTGGTGGTGTTCCTGATGGGAATGCTGGCCCTACTGTCGCGAAGCAAGTATTTTCCGTGGGCGAAAATCTGGCCATTGGCGTTTCTGCTGCTAGCGGTGTTTTTGTTCTTCCGGGCGGACCCGGAGAACTGGCCGATGGGGCCGAATGGATTCTGGGAGAGTTTCGCGGTCACCGACGTGTTGCAACACCGCGCGGCGGTGGTGTTGATTATCGTATTTGCGATATTCCAGTACCGGGTGGAGACGGGGCGGGTGAAATCGATGGCAGCGGCGCTGGTTTTCCCGGCAGTGTGCGCTGTAGGCGGGATAGTGCTGTTGACTCACACGCACGCGTTGACGAACGTGAAGGAAGAATTGCTGGCCGAGTTGAGCCACACGCCGCTGGCCGTGTTTGGCATCCTGGCGGGTTGGTCACGCTGGCTGGAATTGCGGCTGCCGGAAGGAAATAAAGCGAAGAAGTATTTGGCATGGGTCTGGCCGGTGTGTTTTATTTTCGTGGGACTGATTTTGATGGATTATCACGAATCAGATATGCAAGTGTAACGCCGGGAGAGCGAGATGGGAAAGGCAGCGCTGATCGTCGTAGATTTGCAGCGCGATTTTTGCGAAGGGGGCGCGCTGGCCGCGCCGGACACGCTATCGCTGCTGGAACCGTTGAGAGAATGTATTGAGGTGGCACGGCGCGCCGGTGCGTTCATCGTGTTTACGAAAGATTGGCATCCCGAAGCGCATAGCTCGTTTGAGAAGAATGCAGGGCGCTGGCCGGTTCATTGTGTGGCAGGAACCCCAGGCGCGGAACTGATGCCGCCACTGGTCGAGGAAGACGGGGACGTAATCGTTCAGAAGGGAATGGATGTAAATGGCGCGGGCTATTCGGGATTCGAGGGCACCGGATTGAACCGGAAGTTACGAGAACTAGGCGTGCAGAGCGTGGCGGTGGCGGGAATCGCCACGGAGTATTGCGTGCGGGCCACGGCGCTGGATGCAGCGAAGGCGCGATTCGAAACCGCGGTGCTGACGGATTTGATCCGAGCGGTACAGGCGAGCGAAACGCCGAAGATCCTGAGCGAATTGAACGCCGCCGGGGTGAAAACCGCGACAGGGGCGGAGTGGTTGGCAGGAACTGGAGAAGCGAAATCTTCCGGAGCGCACAATTCCTAGACCAATGATCAGCAATCCGAGTTAACTCCCTGAATGCGAATAGCCTTTCTCATCGGTGCGTTGTTACTTTGCCAGCCAGAGCAGGCCGGAATTCATGCACAAATTGAGGCCGTGGCGCGGAAAGCGCGGGGGCGCGTGGGGGTCTCGTGTTCTGCTCCCGGCACCACGGTGGATTGCGATTACAACGCAAGCGAGAAATTTCCCATGCAGTCTGTGTACAAGCTGCCGATTGCCATGGCGGCACTGGATGCCATTGAGCATGGCAAATTTGCGCTCGCGAGCGAGGTGCGGTTTCTTCCGTCGGACCTGATTTCGCCGGACCAGCGCAGCCCGCTGCGGGACGCTCATCCGAAAGCGAATGTCGAGGTGCGGATTGATGAGCTCCTGAAATTGGCGCTGGTGGAGAGCGATGGCGTGGCCTCCGACATATTGCTTCGCCAGGTGGGTGGTCCAACCGGGGCAGACAAATACATTCGGAGCCTCGGGATTGATGAAATCCGCATCGCGAACACCGAAAAGGAATTGGGCAGAGATGACGGCCTGCAGTATCGGAACTACGCCACTCCGCGTGCCGTGGTCTCGCTGTTGCGGCGTTTGGCAGACGACTCTCCGCTTTCGCGAGAGCACACGGCGATGCTGTTGAACTGGATGACCATCACTGAGACAGGTCCGCGCCGGCTGAAAGGGAAACTGCCGAACGGGACGGTGGTGGCGCACAAAACCGGAACTTCCGGGCAAAACCGCGCTGTAACGAACGCAACGAATGATGTGGGATTGATCTCCCTGCCCAACGGAAAAAGGCTGGCGATCGCTGTATTCGTTGTCGATTCGTCAGCGCCGGAGAATGTGCGTGAGGCGGTAATCGCGGACATCGCCTACGACGTCTGGGTATCTGCTAGCCACCAGCCATAGAAGATCGCACAGCGAATACAACCCTTCCTCAATGGCCAGCGATGGTGTACACGGCCACGGCGGTAGCACTCTGCGAAATGCCGTTGCCAACAGCCATAGCGCGGAGTGTCGCACTAGCCGAAATCGGGACCAGGCACGGGCTGACGCAGGACGGCGAAGAAGTCGTCGGGAGGCCAGCCGTGGTGTAGTAAATGGTGGCGCCGGGTGTGGTGTCGCTGATGGTCACATTCTGCGTGGTGGCGTAGGTACCGCCCGAGGGAGAGAAGGTTGGAGTTTGCGCGGCGATGGTATAGACAGCGACGCTGGTGCTGCTCTGCGAGATGCCGTTGCCGGCCGCCATGGCGCGCAACGTTGTGGTGATAGAGATGGGGACGGAGCACGGACTGGTACAGGACGGCGAGGAAGTCGTGGGGAAGCCGTTCAGCGCGTAGTAAACGGTTACTCCCGGAGTCGTATCGGTGATGGTGACCGTCTGCGTCGAATAGTACATACCTGCGGCTGGAGAAAACGTGGGTGCAGCGGCGGCGAAGGTGTAGGTGGCGACCGAAACGCTGCTCGAAGCGTAGCCGCCTCCGGAAGCGATGGCCTTTAGGGTGGTTGTGGCAGCGACGGTCAGCGAGCAGGGATTCGCGCAGGTTGTCGACGAAGTTGTGGGAGTTGAGCCGTTGGTTGTGTAGTAGATCGTTGCACCGGCGATGGTCGAGGAGGCGACTACATTCTGCGAAGTGTAGTAGGTGCCCGACGGAATCGAGAACGTGGGAGCCGGAGCCTGGATGAAGAAGTTACCAACAGAAACCGAGCTTGTGAGGTAGCCGTATGCAGCGCTGATGGCGCTGATGGCGGTGTTCTTGGTTACCGAAATCGGTCCAGCGTACGGCGTTGAACTTGCGGTTGGGATGGAACCATCGAGAGTGTAGTACATGGGCAGATTTGCGGTGTTCGAAAGCGCAACGGATTGCGGGCCGCTGAACGTGGATGGCGTCGGCGAGAAAGCTGGCGGTGGCGCCGGCGGCAGCACGATGGAGTAAGTGGCCAGGGCGATGCTGCTGCGTGGATAGCCGGGATACGTGGCCATCGTATAGATCGACGTTGTGGCAGAGATCGAGACCGGCGCAGTAAAGATGGGTGAGCTGGTCGTCGGCAGGGTACCGTCGAGTGTGAAGTAGATGGTGGCGCCGTTTATGGCGTCGGAAATGGTGACGGTTTGCGGAGTGTGATACGTGCCGGGTGCGGGCGAGAACGTTGGCGTGGGGACGGAAGGATCCGGCGGATGCATGACGGACGCCCAGTAGGCCAGCTGGGCTTTGGTATACGCGTGGGCACCGGGCATGCCAGGAGGCAGAGTCAGACCATAGGGATTCGTCTTGCCATCGCCACCGACGTGGCATTGGCCACAGGCGAGATCGACGTCAAGCCAAATAGCCGGATTGTAAGTGGTGCCGTCCATCGGAGAAACTTCGGGCGCGGCATTGGGCGTGGAAAGGTTCTGGGCGTGCAGCTGACTTGGAGAGGGGAAGGTAGAATAGTTCACGTTGGTGTTGATGCGGAACAAATGGCTGTTGGCGCGGCCAAGTGCGGCCTGCATGTGACAAGTGATGCAGGCTCCGGGGATGTCGGATTGCAGACCAGTGGGGAAGGGAGTGCCCGGACCCATGGGGTGGTTGATGGTCGCCATGATGGTCTGCGCCAGACGGTGGCACTGATTGCAGTTCGCGAGGATGGGCTTGGCATTGGGAACTGACGCAACGGTGGTCTGGTGCGGGTCGTGACAGCCGGTGCAGCCGAGATTCTTGGTGGGATCGCCGATGGATTCGCTGAACTGACTGGCATAAGTCCCGGAGATGAGCACGGAAAGATCCGGCGAGTTTTGTGCGTTCTGGATGAGCGTACCGTTCAGGCGTGCGTGCGGGCCGTTTAGGAATGCCTGGCCCTGCTCATTATCGATGAATGGCCGATAGATCCAGGTATTCGCGGAATTCGACACACAAGGTGAGTACGGAGAGCCGGAAAGATCGGAGCAGTATCCGCGGTCGAGAGTGACGAGGGGATTCGCGGGATAGATGGAACCGGGATGGGCAGGGTTGGCAGAGGCGTCAGCCATGACGACGGTTTCCTCGCGGTGGCATTCGATGCAGAGCGCGGTAGCGGCTTCGTTGCGCGGAACCGTGACGGTGATGGGATAGTACGGATGCGAGGCGTAGCTATAGGCAGCAACATGGCAGCGTTCGCATTGAACACCCGTGAGGTACCAGGAAGAGGTGCCGGAGGTTCCGTCGGCAATGAATCCGTCGGAGGGAACGCGGAAGAGGGAAGAATCAGGGATGCGGACGACCTGATGGTTGAGATTCGACGTTGGTTCCGGTCCCCAGCCATCGAAGTTGTAGCCGGTGGCGTGGCAGCGCGCGCAGTCGAAGTTCCCGTTTGGATAAATCTGGCCCGTGTGGCCCTTATCGAACACGGTGTTGAGCTGAGTGGCTGAGGGGTTGAGCGGCCCGCCGTAGTTCATCCATCCACCATAGAGGTAGTAGAGGTTGCGAACGCCGCCAGCCGCAACAGTGGGAGCGACGGGAGTGTAACTAGCAGGAGCGTCTTCGTTGGGAAGAGTGTAGTAGGGGTATTTGCAGGAGGCGTCGACGGGAGGCAGGCCGTTCTGAGCGAGAGTCGCGAGGGGAGTACACCAGCCGACGGTAACTTGACCGTTGTTCCAATCATAGGTGGTGCCGGAACCGTAGAATCCATCGAGGATACCGTATAGCGCGGAGTCGGGACCGCCCCACAGGACGCCGGGCGCGTACTTGCGGAGAGTGTTCTTGTGACCGGTCTGCAAGTAGGGAAGCGTGTCGGTGCCGAAGTGGCAGGCGAGACATTGATTGACGTCGGCATAGGCGGTAGTCCAGCCGCCAGCACCGTTATTGGAGGCACCATCACCGTGATAGACCTGGCCGGTGCCGTTGGGGATATAGGTCAGGTTATCGACAGGTGCACATTTCTGACTGAGGTAGCACTGAGCACAAGACGGCGGAGCGAGGAGAAGGACGGTGACAAGTGGGGCGAGGATCAGCACGGATAGGACGATAAGCTTGGGTCTCATAGCGACTCCGCGAGATAGATAGGTTGCGAACACGATAGGGAAACTTGGACTAACTAGTCACAAATCGGGGGAAAAGCGCAGTGCTGACGGACACGCGGTCTGGTTTACGGTGTCACAAAGGTAATTTTTTCGGGTGGCGAGGGAAACGGAAAACGAGAAACGCGAAACGAGGGGTAGAGACTTACGAGCGGGAGGCGGCGGCGGCTTCGGCGCGAGGCGAGGCGTTGGCGGCGCGGGTGAATTCCATGATGCCGTCGTCGACGTTGGAGAAGCGGAATTCGAGAAGGTCCAGAGCATAATTCTGATGAAGGCGCCAGGGACGTTTTGAGCCTTGCTTGGGGAGTTCGTCGAGGGCGCGCTGGATATAGCCGGAAGTGAGATCGACGGCAGGTTCTTCAACGAGGGAAGCGTCGGGTCTGCTTGGAGTGCAGGCGGCGAATTGGTGCATGTCCATGTACTTGAGCAGGCGGCAGACGTACTCGGCGGTGAGATCGGCCTTTAGGGTCCAGGAAGCGTTGGTGTAGCCGAAGGATGCGGCGAGGTTGGGAACGTCGGCATACATCATGCCCTTGTAAGTCATGGTGCGGGAGAGCCGGATGGGATTGCCGTCGACGCAGATTTGCATGCCGCCCATGAGTTGGACTTTGAGACCGGTGGCGGTGACGATGACGTCGGCGGAAAGCTCCTGGCCGGAGCGGAGGAGGATGCCAGATTCCGTGAAAGTGTCGATTTCATCGGTGACCATGGAGGCCTTGCCGGAGCGGATGGCGCGGAAGAGGTCGCCATCGGGAATGAGACAGAGGCGCTGGTCCCAAGGGTTGTAGCGTGGAGAGAAATGCTTGGCGACATCGTAATCGGGACCGAGGGCCTGCTGCGCCAAACCCATCATCCATTGCTTCATTTTTTGGGGATTGCTGCGCGAGCGGTGGAAAAGGAACCAGGAGATCAGAACATTTTTCCAGCGGACGATGGTGTAAGCGAGGCGAGCGGGGATCTTGCCACGCAGGAAGTTGGCGACGAGGTCTTGGGAGGGCAGCGAAAGGATGTAGCTGGGCGAGCGTTGAAGCATGACGACGTGCTGGGCGGTTTCGGCCATAGCAGGGACGAGAGTGACGGAAGTGGCGCCACTGCCGATGATGATGACGCGCTTGTTGGCGTAGTCGAGATCCTCGGGCCACGTTTGCGGATGGACGATTTTTCCGGTGAAACGATCCATGCCGGGCCAGCCAGGCATGTAGCCTTCGGCGTAGTCGTAGTATCCGGAGCACATGTAGAGGAAGTTGCAGGTGAAGCGGAGAGCGCGGCCGTCAGAGGTTTTGACCGCCACGGTCCAGAGCGCATTGGCGGAAGACCAGGTGGCGAGTTTGGCGCGATGACCGTAGAGGATTTTGCGATCGATGCCGAATTCACGCGCGGTTTCGCGAATGTATTGGAGGATAGAGGGGCCGTCGGCGATGGCCTTGGCGTCGCGCCAGGGACGGAAGCGATAGCCGAGGGTGTACATGTCGGAGTCGGAGCGCACGCCGGGATAGCGGAAGAGGTCCCAGGTGCCACCCATGGCGTTGCGTCCCTCCAGGATGGCGTAGGATTTGGAGGCGCACTCCTTCTGGAGGTGATAAGCCGCGCCGATACCGGAGAGACCTGCGCCAACGATGAGAACGTCGAGGTGGATGGCGGCGGATTCGGGCATGGGCGTCAGGGTCGGCAGGAGAAGTGTACTGAGGAAGAGGAAAGAAGAAAAGGAGAGGGAGTAAGTGCTGGCATAGCGGGGACGACCAGATCGTGCCATATGCCGACGCCGGCCCACTGTCGGCAAAGCTACCGAAGAATGGTACGTTGAAAACCTACAAAGGCTTTCCACACGGCATGCCCACGACCAACGCGGAGCAGATTAAAGCCGACCTGCTGGCGTTTCTGAAAGACCAGCGAGTTGGCGTGGGCGCTTAACAACGCTATTTTCGAGCGGCGACGTGCACCGGTTCTGCTCCTGGGCCGGTGCGACCAGGACTAAAATCCATCCCACAAATAGGCGGCGACCTATTGCAAAGCAGCCTCCAGGGGCTAAGGCCCGTATTTTGTGTCCTTAATGCTTCGGGGCTGAAAAGCCCCGACCTCCGAAAGAACCATTTACGAGATGAAGTTCTAGAGTTTCGGCCAGCCGATCCAGGAATATTGCCAGGCCACGGAAATACTCTGGTAATTGCCCCCGAAACGGACATAGGCACCGTCGCTATAACTGATCTTGAGGGACTGGTGCGTTTTCAAGGGAACGGAGAACGTGCCGCCGATCCGGGAACTGGTCTGTCGAGTGACAGTGTTGGCGATGCCGCCCAAGCTGGTGGTGCCGCCGAACCAGAAGTTACCATCCAGAGAAGCCCAACAATGCAGCTTGTTAAAGTCATAACTCCAGTGGCCCTCGAAGGAGCCGATCGGGCTTTGAGTTTGCGGCTGGGGTTGAGGGACGGAATAGAAGGCGTTGTTGGTGGTGTAGAACCAGACACCGCCATAGGCGTCGAGAACCCAATGTCCCCAGCGGCGTGAATAACCCAACTCCGGTTTGAAAGCCCAGCGATTGATTCCCCAGTTGATGAGGTGATCGGGGTCGTACTGGCCGGTGGGAGCGACGACGGTCAGACTAACTCCGATAAGAGTCTTTTGTTTCCACTTCATGAAGTGGGGCGCGTCCATGGCGGGACCGCCCTTGAGGTTAACGGAGAAGCGCAACGTCAGGTCAAGGAGACCGGAGCGATAGATCTGGCGCTGGTTGCCAAGTACGTTTCCCTGAAAAGTACCCACACCGTAGGGTAAAAAAGCGGTGGCGTTTGCGGAGCGTCCGAAGAAACTAAAGGAATGATAATAGCTGACGAGAATCGCCCCGTTGAAGTTCAGGCCGCCGTTAAAGTAGGACCAAGAAAAGGTAAGCGCGTTGCCGTCCTCCGGGGTGATGACATAGGCGCGAGGGGCCAGAGTCTGAGCGGTCGCAGGGAGGCTAGTCGCTAAGAGTGCAAGGCAAAGCGCGATGCAAACGAAAACGTGGCGCACATTCATAATCGGTTGGCCGCACTCTCGCAGAGTCTCCGTCAGGCCGGACGTGCAGTCCTATTAGATTGACTGTGATTATGCTGAGAGGCATGTGACGGCGTCAAACGCTTTCAACGGTTGGTGAACGTGATGAGCGCGGGACGGAGAAGTTAGCTTGGGCTTAATTCAGGAGGAGTCGTAAGCGGTAGGGGAAGACCGATGCGGCGCAGGAGGTCCTGAAAACGGGGGTAGAGGCGCAAACTGTCCATGCTTGGGTCGATGTGAAGGTAGATGAGCCAGTGGGAGTGCTCTTCGAAGGCTTTCTCCAAATATTCCATCGCGCGATCGCCGTCTCCCAAACCGACATAGATTCCGGCGAGGAAGTAAGGGGCGACATAGTTCCGTTCTGATAACTTCGAGAGCTCGTTCAGAATCTGGATGGCTTGCTCTTTCCGGCCCGCGGTGGTCAGAGTTTGTGCCAGCGCCGCGCTCATCAGAGGACTTCCACCCGACAACCGCAGACCCTTCTGCCCTTCGGCGATAGCGGATTCATAGCGTCCCAGCTTTCTGAGTACCAGGCCGAGAATCCAGTAGGTGACCGGGTAATTCGCGTCCAGTTCGATGGTGCGATGGAGTTGAGCGATGGCCCGATCGTATTGGCGAGCATGGTAGAACGCCCATCCGATGGCGACGCTGATGATGAGGGACAGTGGATCGAGTTCCTGGCTCTTTTTCATCGCGGCGATCGCTTCTTCGTGGCGTCCCATAGTCATCAAATACTCGGCGTACCAATGATTGGCGGTGGGATGAGCAGGATTGAGCGCGAGGCTGCGTTTGAACTCCGCTTGAGCTTCTTGCCATTGCCAATCGTGGAGCCATAACACGGCTGCCATGGAAGTGTGGGCTTCGCCGAGATCGGGGTCGATTTTCAAAGCCGCCATCGAAGCGAGTTTGCCTTTAGGGAACGCTTCCTTTGGAGGCAGATAGCTGTTCCACCCGAGCAGTACGTAGGAATCGGCCAAACCGGTGTGGGCGAGAGCGTAGGCAGGGTCTTTGTCGACCGCGAGTCGAAAGTACTCGATGGCTTTGTAGAATTCGCTTTCGATCCACCTGTTCCAGTGATGGCGACCTTTCAGGTAGAGGCGATAAGCTTCGGGATCTTGCGTCTGGCGTTTAGTGAGACGCTTTTTTTCCGCACGGGTAAGCTTTAAGCGGAGATTTTCCGATATTTCACTGGCGATGTCGTCTTGAATGGCAAAAATGTCGCCAGGCTTGCGGTCGTATTGCGAGCCCCAGAGGCGAGAGCCTGTCGGTACATCGACCAACTCGGCACCGATGCGAAGAGACGCGCCGCTTTGCATGATTCTTCCGGTGAGAACGGCGCGCACATTGAGCTCACGACCGACTTCTTGAGGATCAATGACCCGGCCCTTATAGCGAAATACGGTGCTCTGGGCCATGACTCGGAGTTTTGGGATGGTGGCGAGAATATTAATCAGACTGCCGGCGATTCCGTCGCTAAGGTATTCATGCTCCGGGTCGCGGCTCGTGTTTTCGAAGGGCAGGACGGCCAGCGAATCAATGATTTTGGAGACCCGCTGCGCACGAAGGGAAGCGGTCTGGGTGGTTGGGTTACGCGCCTGCGTGTCGGCGGTCGAGTAGAGCTGAGTGGCGGTCGATATCGGTTCGGATCCTGTAACTTCTTTCGCGCCTGTCCGGTTGGAATCGGCCGGCCGCTCGAGCTCTTGCAGCTCACGGAGAAGGTCGGCGGCGTGCTGATGACGCTGTTCGCGATCCTTATGGAGCGCCTTGCTGATGATTTCTTCGAGCTTGGGCGGGATGTCGGGATTAATGTTTCGTGCGGGAACCGGGGAGCGCGTAAGAACGGCTTCAATAATGATTCCGCCCGTGCTGCCGCTGAAGGCTTGGCGCCCGGTCGCCATTTCATACAACACCAGACCAAGGGAAAAGATATCTGTGCGTGAGTCCAGATTGTCTCCCCGGACCTGCTCGGGAGACATGTAGGACGGAGTGCCGCTGATGATTCCGACGATGGAAGTGGATTCCGGAGGATTGTCGCCGAGGGCCGCGTCGGTGTCGGCAATTCCTTTGGGAACAAGCTTGGCAAGGCCAAAGTCGAGCACCTTCGCCTGTCCACGCTTGGTGACGAAGATATTGGCTGGCTTGATGTCGCGGTGGATGATTCCTTCAGAGTGGGCGGCGTCTAGGGCTTCCGCAATCTGGATCCCGAGTTTCTGCAATTCGTCGAGAGGAAGCGGCTTGCCACGGATGTGGTGGCGAAGAGTTTCGCCGTCAATGAATTCCATGGCGATGAAAGCGCGGCCGTCCTGCTCGCCGATGTCGTAGATGGTGCAGATGCCCGGGTGATTGAGAGCCGATGCGGAGCGAGCCTCGCGGCGAAACCGCTCGAGAGCCTGGGAGTCTTGCGCGAGATTGTCTGGAAGGAATTTCAGCGCGACAAAACGGTGCAGGCGGGTGTCCTCGGTTTTGTAGACCACACCCATGCCACCGGCACCGAGCTTCTCGATGATGCGGTAGTGCGAGATGGTCCGGCCGATCAGCGCGTCGGAATCCGCCATAAGTCGGCCATGTTAGGTTGTGCGCGGAAGGCAAGTCAACCCGGAGGAATGAACAGCCGGCGAAATTAGCGGGGACGGGTGAAGCCACATTGTTTCCAGAGTTTTTCCCAGGACCAGATGGTGTAGGAGGCTTTCTTGGGGAGCGGGAAGCCGAGTTGATGGACGAGCAGGCAGACTTGGCCGCGATGATGGGTCTCGTGGGAGAGCATGTAGGCGACCATGGCGGCGCCAGCGGGCCACGGGGGAGCCCAGCCGTCGCGGTGGAATTTCTTGACGTGCCCTGTTGGACTGGGGAGAGCTTCCGCGAGCATTTGCGAACAGATCCTGGCGGATTCGGCGAGCGCGGCGCGGGCCTGGCGTTGCGTGCAGCGGGTGCGATGGAGTGGTGGCGGAAGTTTGAGATGCGGGGCGGAGAGGCGGAGCCACTTGCGGCGGATGTTGTGCAGATGGGAAAAGATAGCGGCGATAGTGCGAACGTTGCGGCCAGGGGGCTTGGCGCGCCAGGCCCGGGGATCGAGATGCTCGAGGATCAGTTGATGAATGGCTTCGTTGACGACGAAGGATTCCAGCAGGACGTCGCGAAGTTGGAGTAAGGCTTCGTTGGTTGGTGGCTGCATGGGGCCTCACCCGAGATGCGCGGCGCAAAGTCCAGCTGGCAAGTATGCCACCGGAGCGGGGAGTCGGCTAGAATCCATCTAATCCATCTCATAAATAAGTGGCGACTTCTTGCGAAGCTGCCTTCAGGGGCTCAAGCCCCGACTTGGTAAAGAGCCATGTGCGAGATCAGATCTAGGGGCTCGAACCGGCAAGGTGCGAGCCGGAGCACCGCAAGCAGGCTAGGCGAGATGCGGCCAAGGAAGGAAGGGGATAGTCGGTTGTTTCGCGGAGTTTCCGTCCTGGACCAAACGTTGTCAGATACACCATCCGAAATGATTAGTACCCTGTCTACGAAGATTAGAGATAAAGTCGGCTTAGTAAGTCGCTCTCGGCTACGGCGGAAGAGAGTCGAGCCGTTCCACGGAAAACACGGGCCCGGGGCAAAGCGTTAGCCCCACAGCGAACAGGGGTCGCAGCGATGTCTATCTCTTTCAACCATCCATGGCGCAAGATGTTGGTGTTCTTTGCCTGTTTTCTGGCTGAGAACTTGATCAGCGCGGTTGCACAAATTCCGGCCACGCCGAACTCTGTTGCTGAAATAAAGATGATTCGGTCGATCGACCCAACGAGCCTTCGATTATCAGAGCGGGACCGCCTGTCCGGAGGGCTTTCGCAGGGAGTCCTGTTTCGGATGGCGACCGATTCGCAAGGGAGGGTTTTGGTAACGGATCCGCATTTGTCGCTGATACAGGTTCTCGATATCGAGGGAGGAACGCACTTTCAACTGAAAGGCGATCACGTTCAGAGGATGGTGTTCCCGACGTATATAGCCGTGGACGGAGACGACGATATCTATGTGAGCGAGCCGATACTGGGATCGGTGCTGGAGTTTTTCCCGGACGGGCGATTTGCGCGAGCAATCGGAGGCAATGAACTTTCCTTGCCGTTCGGCCTGGCGGTCGACAAAACCGGCCAACGTCTGTTTGTGGTAGATCACGAAAAGGCGGCCATCGCGGTGTACTCGCTGGAAGGGAAGTTTCTGAAGCGCATCGGGGGCTTCGGAAGTGGGGCGGGAGAATTAAACCATCCGACGGAAATTGTGTTCGTGAATGGAGTGCTGTACGTGCTGGACACCGGGAATGCCAGATTTGAGGCGTTCGCTTCGGAAGGCGAGTTCAAGGCGGTGTTGCCGTTTGGAGACAGCCGGCTGCCACTGGCGTTCGCGGCCGACGCGTCAGGAAAGTTGTATTGCGTGGATGGATTATCGTTGGGAATGCTGGTGTTGGATGCGGCGGGAAATCTGCTGACCGAATTTGGCGCGCGCCGGCCGTTCGGGCAACCGAGCTCTACGGAGCGAGGCGCGACGTACACGAGCCTGATCGAGCGCAAGGATGGAGCGATTCTGGCATTGCGACCGAATCTAGTGGTGGACGTTCTGAAACTGGAATTCCGGAATGCAGCCGAGAGTCCGACAACCAATTCACCGCCGAAACCAGATCAACAATAATCGATGTTTGCCAGTAACGATCACGACTGGCCGAGGATGGAATCGAAGTAGGCGGACATTTCGGGGGAGTTCCAGTCCTGGGGTCCGATGATCTTGCGAAGAATTTTGCCGTGACGGTCGATGACGTAGGTTTCGGGATACATGACCGTGCCATAGTCGACGGCGGATTTTTTGGAGGCGTCGCGGGAGGTGGGAAAGTTGATGCCGTGCTGCTGGAGGAAGGCGCGGTAGGCGGCTTCGTCTTCATCGACAGAAACGCCGAGAACGACGCCGTTGCGGGAGGCGATGCGCTGCTGAAGTTGGATCAGGGAAGGGGTTTCTTCCACGCAGGGAGGGCACCAGGTGGCCCAGAAATTAAGGACGACAACTTTGCCTTGATACTTCTGGAGGCTGGTGGACTGGCCGTCGGGGAGGGTGAGCTGGATGTTTTCAGCGGATTTTCCCGCCATGGAGGCTTCGCCCTGACGGTAGTGAGGGAAGGTGAAGAAATAGATGACGCCGAAGGCGAAGGCCATGCTGCCCCAAGCGAAGACTTTGCGCATCATGGGATTCATACATGACTATGATAACGCACGGCTCGCGAGGCGAGAAAGCGGAGATGTGGGGACGTCTTGCGTTATGAGAGTACGTGACGCAAATCACTGTGATTGGAGCGCCGATATTGCAGGGCAGATCGGTTGAGATCGCAGGCTTCGATACCGGCGGGATAGAGCGGTCGAGACGGTAAAATAAGCGGAACAACCATGGATGATGCGACAACTAAGGCGATACGAGTGTCTGCGATTGTGCCGGCGCGGAATGAGGAGGAGGTGATAGCGGCGTGCGTGGAGTCGCTGGCGGTACAGACGGAGATTGGGGAAGTGGTGGTGGTAAATGACCAGTCGACGGACCGGACGGCGGAGATTGTGCGCGAGCTAATGGTACGGCACGCGAAGGTGCGGCTGGTGGAGGCGGGAGAGTTGCCGGTGGGCTGGGTGGGGAAGAATCGCGCGGTA
>Ga0335076_10001639_pt1 | contig 21832 bp, 24 predicted proteins | sample Lox_Sample_25_FD_206717 | JGI IMG/M metagenome (GOLD analysis project Ga0335076, IMG submission 206717) | Soil microbial communities from Loxahatchee National Wildlife Refuge, Florida, United States - Lox_Sample_2.5 | ecosystem: Environmental > Terrestrial > Soil > Wetlands | place: USA... | reverse complement strand
GACGGCTTCTCGTCGGCCGACTCGACGGCCGCCGCGCACAGCGCCAGACCGGCGGCTATCCCGACCATCAGCTTTCGCATTCTTCGTCGCTCCTCTCGTGACACTCCCGATCGCTCGACGACGGCCTCGGCATTCTAGGGGCGTTCGAACGGACGGCCGAATGCCGCTTCAGAACGGCCGGCGCCAGCGCAGGCCGGGGAAGCGGGCATAGTCGCCGTCGGTCGTGATCCACTCGCATCCGCCCTCTATGGCGAGCGCCGCGAACCAGGCGTCCTGAACCAGGTTGCCGGTCGCGGCGCTCCGGCGGCAGAGGTCCTCGAAGATGGCGAAGTGGCGCGGCCCAGGCTGGATTGCCGTACACGTGGGCTGCTCGATCAGAAGGCGTGCGAAGCTTTGTGCGTCTTCGAGGCGGCTGGGGTTGGCGAAGATGCGCGGGTGGGTGGCGATCCGCACGACCGAGCACAGCACCTGCGGCGACATACCGTAAGCCTCGTCGCCGTTCGCCACGCCCTCGAGCCACGCGCGGCATGCGGCGTGGTTCACGCTGTCGCTTCGGAAGGCGTACAGGAGGACGTTGACGTCGGCCAGGATCAACGTCGGCCCTCGGCGATGTCCAGCAGCGTCGCGCTGTCGTCGAGATCGACGCCCGGCAGCGTTCCCCCGTCCTCGCGGCAGACCGGCAAGTCGACCCGGCGCTTCTGGGGGGCCCGCTCGGGGCGCGCCAGCGCGAGCCGCAAGCCGCGCTCGATGAGGGCCGTCAAGGTCTCGCCCCGCCGTGACGCTTCGCGCCGCGCCCGCTCCAGCAAAGCGTCGTCCAACCGGATCGTGGTCCTCATATGTCTAGACATATCACAGGTGCTGACAGGCATCAATCGGTCTGCCGACGCGAGACGCTAGCGTCGGGCGCGCTCGGGGACGCGGTTGCCGGCGATCCACACCGATTCGATGTTCCGCGTGTTGCGGATGTCGTTTCGGGGATCGCTGCCGAGCACCAGGAAGTCAGCCCACGCGCCGGGCTCCAGGCGGCCGACGTCCGTGAGCGCGAGGCAGCTCGCCGTTCCGCTCGTGGCCGTGATCAGGACCTGCTGCGGAGAGAGGCCGGCCTCGACCATGAGGCGCAGCTCCTCGTGTTCGAAGTACCCCTGGAAGCGCGCGGGCGGGCCCGCGTCGGTTCCCATCGCGATCTTCGCGCCCGCGTCGACGAGCGTCTTGAGGTTCAGCTTCGCGGTCTCGAGCGCCGCGCGGTAGCGCGCGGTCGCGGGGCTCGCGCGCAGGCGCGCGCGCCTTTCCGGGGAGCGCAGCTCCTGGATCACGGCCGGGTCCGCCTCCCGGAGGAAGAAGGGATCGGAGAAGAAGGCCGGCTCGTCCGCGTAGGCGAAGGCGGAGACCTCGCGCATCAGCGTGGGGCAGGTACAGATGCCACGCCGCGCGAGCTCGCCCGCGAAGCCGGCGTCGATCGGCACGTCGCGCACGCTGTGGGCGATCAGGTCGACGCCGAGGGCGGCGAGGTCCTGGGCGTCGGCCAGATAGAAGATGTGGGCCGCGACGCGCAGCCCGCGCCGGTGCGCCTCCTGGATCACGGCCCGGTAGACCTCGGGCGGCATCTTCTGGGTGGTGCCGAGCGCGTCGTCGACGCGGATCTTGATCCAGTCGGGCCTCATGGCGGCGACCGCCGCGACCTGGGCTCGCGCCGCCTCCGGCGTCGTCGCGTCCACGACCGGTCCTGCCACGTGGAGCCGGGCGCGTTTGAGCGAAGCCACGTCCTGCTCGTCGCGCACCTTGAAGCCTTCCTCGCGGTCGTCGCCGAGGCTCGTGACGCTGGTAACGCCGTAGCGCGCGTAGAGCGAGAGCTGATCGAGGACGTTCTGGCGGCTATAGAACTCCGGCCCCGACTTGAGACCCTGCGTGGCACCCACGTGGCCGTGGGCGCTCACCAGCCCCGGCATCACGAAGCGCCCGCCGAGGTCGATCCGCACGGCGCCCTCGGGCGCCGCCACGGACCCGACGGCGACGAGTCGGCCCTCGCGCACGATCAGGCTCGCGTCGTCGAGCACGCGCCCGCTGCCGTCGAAGATCCGCGCGTGCACGAACGCGCGAAGCGGGGCCTCGTCTGCGCGCGCGCTCGCCTGGGGCGCGAGCCAGGCCGCGGCGGCGAGCAGGGCGGTGGAAACGGCGATGCGACGCGCTGGCATCGTGCAGTCCTCGTCGTCGGCCCGAGCATACTCCCGTCGCGAGCCAGCGCTGATCGAGCGAGCCCGCACCGCGGGTGCTACGATCGCCGAACGAACATGCGGCCGAACCTGCGAGTGCTCGAGCCTTCCCTGCCGCCGAGGATCGTGGACGAAGCGCTCACGGTCCTCGAGCGCACCGGTGTGCTGATCGAGGACGAGCACGCGCTCGCGCGGCTCGCGACGGTCGGGCTCGCGCCGGACGCGGCGAGCGGCCGCGTGCTGTTCCCGCGCGCGGTCGTCGAGCAGGCGCTCGCATCGGTGCCCTCGTCGATCGTGCTCCACGACCGCGACGGCGAGCCCTACGCGACGCTCGAGGGCGACCGCGTCCACTTCGTGCCCGCGAGCTCGGCGCTGCGCGTGCTCGACCGCAAGACTCAGCAGCAGCGCGAGCCCACGAGTGCCGACTTCGTCGAGTACGTGAAGCTCGCGGACGGGCTCAGGAACATCGACTATCTGTCGACCGCTTTCATCCCCAAGGACATCCCGCAGGACATCGCGGACGCCTGGCGGCTCTACCTGGTGCTCGCGCATTCGAAGCGGCCCGTCGTCTCGGGCGCGTTCACCGCCTGGGGCGTGCCGCGCATGGCCGAGCTGATGACGATGTTCCGCTCGGGCAAGGACGAGCTCGTGAAGAAGCCGATGGCGATCTTCACCTGCTGCCCGAACACGCCGCTGCGCTGGGGCGAGGACCCGATCGCGAACATCATGGACTGCGCGGAGTCGGGGATCCCGATCGAGGTGGTGCCGGTGCTGCTGCTCGGCATGATCTCGCCCACCACCACGATCGGCGCGCTCGTGCTGCACACGGCGGAGGTGCTCTCGGGGCTCACGATCGCGCAGACGGTGCGGCCGGGAACGCCGGTGATCTTCGGCGGTGCGCCCGCGTCCTTCCACATGCAGCTCATGACCAACCCGATGACCGCCGTCGAGGCGCTGCAGGTCTACTGCGGCTACGCCGAAGTCGCGAAGCACCTGAAGCTGCCGTCGCAGGCCTACATGGCGCTCTCGGACGCGAAGTTCAACGACCCGCAGGCCGGGATGGAGACGGGCGTCGGCGCGTTCCTCGCCGCGAGCGCCGGCATCAACTCGGTGTCCGGCCCGGGCATGCTCGACTACGTCAACTGCTTCAGCTTCGAGAAACTCGTCTTCGATGACGAGGTCGTGGCGCACGCGAAGCGCTTCGTGCGGCCGGTCGAGGTGAAGGACGACCTGCCGGCCGCGGAGCTCCTGGCCGAGCTGGTGCGCGACAAGCACCTGCTCACCTCGGAGCACACGCTCGCGCGCTGGCCGGAGGAGCTCTACCTGCCGGGGCCGATGGTGGACCGCACCAACTGGGACCAGTGGAGCGAGCAGGGCTCGCGCGACTGGCGCGCGCGCGCCAACCAGGTGATCGACGAGACGCTCGCGGGCTACGAGCTTGCGCCGCTGCCCGAGGCGCAGCACGCCGAGATCCGCGAGATGTTCCGGAAGACGTGCCGCGCCGAGGAGGAGTTCACGCTGCCCGAGCTGGCGGTGAGCGCCTGATGCCCGACTACGCAGTCATGAACCAGCTGCTCTTCGAGGGCAAGCACGAGGCGGTCAAGCAGATGACCGAGGCCGCTCTCGCCGAGGGCCGGCCCGCGCTGGAGGTGCTCGAGGACGGCCTCATCGCCGGCATGCGCGTGGTGGGCGAGGACTTCAAGTTCAACCGCGTCTTCGTGCCCGAGGTGCTGCTCGCGGCGCGCGCGATGAAGGCGGGCATGGCGGTGCTGAAGCCGCTGCTCACCGAGCGCAGCGCCGAGGCCGCCCGCGCCTCGGCCGTGATCGTGATGGGAACGGTCAAGGGCGACCTGCACGACATCGGCAAGAACCTGGTCGGTATGATGGCCGAGGGCGCGGGCTTCACGATCGTCGACCTCGGCACCGACACCTCGGCCGACAAGTTCATCGCGGCAGCGCGCGAGCACAAGGCGCGCATCGTCGGCATGAGCGCGCTGCTGACGACCACGATGATCTACATGAAGACCGTCGTGCAGAAGTTCAAGGAGGCGGGGCTCGCCGAGGTGCGCCTCTGCGTGGGCGGCGCGCCCGTGAGCCCCGACTACGCCAGGCTGATCGGCGCCGACGGCTACGCGGCCGACGCGGCGAGCGCGGTGCAGCTCTTCCAGCGGCTCATCGCCGAGCAGGATGCCGCGCGCGCCGCGGCCCCCGCCGGCGTCGAAGCGACGTGAAGCCCGCCGTCTCGCGCGCTCCGGCCGCGCACGGGACGCTGACGATCGACGGCGCGACGGGCGAGCTCGGCCCGGAGCAGTCGCTGTTCGAGCGGGCCGAGGCGCTCGGCATCCACGTGCCGACTTCCTGCGTGAAGCAAGGCAAGTGCCGCGAGTGCCTGGTCGAGGTGGAGGCCGGGGCCGAGCTGCTGTCGGAGCCGGCGCCGCAGGAGCGCCACCTGGAGGGCCGCTTCCGTCTCGCGTGCCGCACGCGGCTCGTCGCTCCGGGCGAGGTGCGCTGCCACACGCTTCGGCGCGGAGCTCTGCGGATCGAGACCGAGACGGAAGGCCTCGACGCGAGCCGGCTGCGCTTCGACCCGGCCGTGACGCGCGACGGCCGTCATGTGCTGCTCGACGGCGGGCCGCTCGCGATCGCCGACGGCCCGCTGCACGGGCTCGCGATCGACGTCGGGACGACGACCGTGGCGCTGCGGCTCTACGACCTCGGCGACGGGCGCCTCGTCGCCACGCATTCTTTCGAGAACCCGCAACGCTTCGGCGGCTCGGACATCATGGCGCGCATCCGCTACGACGGCGAGCACCGCGGCAAGCTCCTGCAGCGCACGCTACTCGGCTACTTGACGCGCGCGATCACCAGCCTGCCGGTCGACCCGCTCACGGTCTACGAGCTCGCGGTGGTCGGGAACCCGACGATGCGCGACCTGTTCTTCGGCCTCGACGTACAGCCGATCGGCGTGATGCCGTACCGCTCGACGACGGAGGCCGCGCTCCACGACGGCCGCGCTGCCACTACGAGCCTATCGGTCGAGGCGCGCCGCCTGCGGCTGCCGGTCTTCCCGAAGGCGCGCGTCTACGGACTGCCGCTCGTGGGCAGCCACGTCGGGGCCGATGCCGCGGCCTGCCTGCTCGCGACCGGGATCGCCGAGGACGACTCGCTCTCGGCGATCGTGGACATCGGAACCAACACCGAGGCCTTGATCGGCAACCGCGAGCGCCTGCTCGCGGCCTCCTGTCCCGCGGGGCCCGCCTTCGAGGGCGGCGGCGTGAGCCACGGCATGCCGGCGCTCACGGGCGCGGTCGAGCGCGTGCGAATCGCGGACGACGGTGGGGCCCAGCTCGACGTGATCGGCGGCGGCGAGCCGATCGGGATCTGCGGCTCGGGGCTCGTCGACCTGCTCTCGGAGCTCCGGCGCACGGGCCGCATGAACGCGCAGGGCCGCTTCGCCGACGACAGCCACGCCTTCGATCTGGGCGGCCGTCTTTCGCTCAGCGAAGCCGACGTGAACGAGCTCGCGCAGGCCAAGGGCGCGAACGCGGCGGGCATTCGCGTGCTGGCCGAGACGTACGGTGTCCCGCTCCAACGCGTGGAGCGGCTCTACCTCGCCGGCGGCTTCGCCCGCCACATCGACACGGCCGCCGCCCGCCGGATCGGCCTCGTCCCTGACCTGCCCGACGAGCGCATCGTGAAGGTCGGCAACGCGGCGCTGCTCGGCGCCTCGATGGCGCTCCTGTCCCGCTCGCAGCGGGCCGAGCTCGAGGCGCTCGTGAGGCGCGTCGAGCACGTCCGGCTCGAGACGCACCCGAGCTTCTTCGAGTTCTTCGTCGAAGGCTGCCAGCTCGAGCCGTTCGGGAGCGCCGCGCTCCAGCCGTCCGCCCCGCCCTGACCGTCCTAGGCGGCGAACGGATCTCGCACGTCGAGGAACGAAAACTTCCGGAAGTCGGCGTCGCGCGTGTAGAGCGTGCGCACGCCGTGCTGCTGGAGCAGCGACGCGAGGTGCGCGTCGGGGACGAGATTGCCGCGCACCGGGAAGTCGCCCGTGACGGTCCGGTAGACCTCGAGAAAGCCGTCGGCCTCGGCGAGCAGCCGCACGCGTGGCTGGGCGACCAGCGCCTCGATGTTGCCGAGAGCCTGCTTGGGCGCGAGCGGAGCCTTGAAGATCCCGGGGTGCGTGGCGATGCGCAGGTAGGACATCACGGTTGGCCAGCTCAGGCCGAAGAGGTCGCGGCCGTTGCACGCCTCCCTCAGGAACGCCTGCGCCTTCTCGTAGACCGGGCTCGCCGAATCCGAGGCGTAGAGCAGCACGTTGACGTCGCAGGAGAAGCTCACGGCTCGGCGGCGTGGTCGGGACGGTCGAGGATGGCGTAGAGGACGTCCTTGTCTTCCAGGTCGACGAGCGCTTCCATCGGCCGCGACGTCCAGTCGAGGGGGGGTGTGACCGGCTTCGGCCGCTGCGCGAGCGCCTCCGCCAGCAAGCGCGACGCGAGCTCGCCGAGCGTTCCCCCCTCGCGCCGCTGCAGCTGGCGAAGCTCCCTGAGTACGGTCTCCTCGATGTCGAACGTGGTCCTCACGCATCAGACGCTATTATATCAAACATCAGATGTCAATATGCCCGGCCTCGAAGGCCCACCGCGGCGCGCTCGTGGGCGTTGATGCACGTCCTCGCATGGCCAAGAATCCCGCCGAGGCCCCCTCGGAAGTGGCGCAGCCCCCGATCACCGGCATCTCCTCGATGGCCACTCGCCACCTGCTCGCGGAGCTGGCGGCCGCATTCACCGAGCGCTCGGGCATGCGCGTCGCGATCGAGTCGGCGGGCGGCGTCGATGCTCGCAAGCGCGTGGAGGCCGGCGAGGACTTCGACGTCGTCTTCCTCGCCTCCGAGGCCATCGACGGGCTGATGGCCGGCGGCCACCTCGCGCCCGGCAGCCGGGTCGACCTCGTACGCTCGAAGATCGCGATCGCGGTCCCTGCCGGCTCGCCGCGGCCGGACGTCGGTTCGGAAGAGGGCGTCCGGCGCGCGGTGCTGGCGGCTCGCAGCGTCGGCCACTCGACCGGCCCGAGCGGCGTTCACCTCCAGAAGCTCTTCGAGCGCTGGGGCATCGCCGAGAAGATCGAGGCCCGCCTGATGAAGGCGCCGCCGGGGGTTCCGGTCGGAACGCTGGTGGCACGCGGCGACGTAACACTCGGCTTCCAGCAGCTGAGCGAGCTCCTGGGTCTCGATGGCATCCAGGTGGTCGGCACGCTGCCGCCGCCGATCGAGCACGTGACGGTCTTTTCGGCCGGAATCGGCGCCCGCTCGCAGAACGCGGCCGCGGCGCGTGAGATGCTCGCCTTCATGGCCTCGTCCGACACGGCCGCGGTCAAGCGCCGGCACGGCATGGAGCCGGCCTGACGCGGCAGGAGAGCCGATGATCATCGACGTTCACGGCCACTACACCACGGCGCCGAAGGCGCTCGAGGCCTGGCGCAACCGGCAGATCGAGGGGATCAAGGATCCGGCTGCAAGGCCGTCGGCGGCCGAGCTCCGGATCTCGGACGACGAGATCCGCGAGTCGATCGAGAGCAACCAGCTCCGGCAGATGAACGAGCGCGGCATCGACCTCACCGTCTTCAGCCCGCGCGCGAGCTTCATGGCGCACCACATCGGCGATCTCGAGGTCTCGAAGACCTGGGCGGCGATCTGCAACGAGCTCTGCTTTCGCGTCTCGCGGCTCTTTCCCGGCCGCTTCGTCCCGGCAGCGATGCTGCCGCAGAGCCCCGGAGCCGACCCTCGCACGTCGGTCCCCGAGCTCGCGAAGTGCGTCGAGCAGTACGGCGCCGTCGCGATCAACCTCAATCCCGACCCGTCGGGCGGCCACTGGAAGGAGCCGCCGCTCACCGACCGCTGGTGGTACCCGATCTACGAGAAGCTGGTCGAGTACGACATCCCGGCGATGGTGCACGTCAGCACGAGCTGCAACCCAGCCTTTCACACCACGGGCGCCCATTACATCAACGCCGACACCACCGCGTTCATGCAGCTCGTCCAGGGCGACCTCTTCAGGGACTTCCCGAAGCTGCGCTTCGTGATCCCGCACGGCGGCGGCGCCGTGCCCTACCACTGGGGCCGCTACCGCGGCCTCGCGCAGGAGCTGAAGAAGCCGCTCCTGAGGGACCACCTGCTCGGCAACGTCTTCTTCGACACCTGCGTCTACCACCAGCCGGGCATCGACCTGCTCGCGCGCGTGATGCCGGCCGACAGCATCCTGTTCGCGAGCGAGATGATCGGCGCCGTGCGCGGGGTCGATCCCGAGACGGGCTTCCACTACGACGACACCCGCCGCTACGTCGATGCGGCATCGGTGAGCGACGCGGACCGACGCAAGATCTACGAAGGCAACGCGCGCCGCGTCTACCCGCGGCTCGCGGCGGCGCTCGCCGCCTGGGGGAGATGAATGTACGAGCTCGGAGTCGTCTACCGCAAGATCGTTCGTGCCGACCGCGCGGCTGCCGATCGGCTGGCGGCGTTCGGGTCCGCGACCGTGCACGAGGCGATGGGCCGCGTCGGGCTGATGAAGCCCTACATGCGGCCGATCTACGCGGGCGCGCAGGTCTCGGGCACCGCAATCACCGCGCTCCTGCACCCGGGCGACAACTGGATGCTGCACGTCGCGGCCGAGCTGATCCAGCCGGGCGACGTGGTGGTCGCCGCGATGAGCGCCGAGTGCACGGACGGCTGCTTCGGCGAGCTGCTCGGCACCGCCTACCAGGCCCGCGGCGCCCGTGCGCTGGTGATCGACGCCGGCGTGCGCGACACCCGGCTGCTCGCCGAGATGCAGTTCCCGGTGTGGAGCCGGGCGATCTCGGCGAAGGGCACGATCAAGGCCACGGTCGGCTCGGTGAACATCCCGGTGGTGTGCGCCGGCATGATCGTCCACCCGGGCGACGTGATCGTCGCCGACGACGACGGCGTCGTCTGCGTGCCGGCCGCGCGGGCCGCGCAGACGGTCGAAGCCGCCGCGGCACGCGAGGCCAACGAGACCGACAAGCGCGCGCAGCTCGCCAAAGGCGTCCTCGGCCTCGACCTCTACGGGATGCGCGAGCCACTCGCCAAGGCGGGCTTGCGCTACGTCGATTGAGGGAGCGCCCCTCCAGCGATGAGCGCCTTCGAGAAGACGCCCGGCTGGCTCGACTGGGACCCGCATCCCAGCAAGCCTCGCTTCCGGCTGCCGACCGGGGCCGTCGACGCGCACTGCCACGTGTTCGGGCCCGGCGCCGAGTTCCCCTACGCGCCGGAGCGCAAATACACGCCCTGCGACGCGAGCAAGGCACAGCTCTTCGCGCTGCGTGACCGCCTCGGTTTCGCGCGCAACGTGATCGTCCAGGCCACCTGCCACGGAGCCGACAATCGCGCCATGGCCGACGCCTGCCGGGCGTCGGAGGGCCGGGCGCGCGGGGTCGCGACGGTGAAAGCCAGCGTGAGCGACGCCGAGCTTCGAGAGCTGCACGAAGCCGGCGTGCGCGGCGTGCGCTTCAATTTCGTCAAGCGGCTCGTGGACTCGACCCCGCGCGACGCGCTCGTGCAGATCGCCGACCGCGTCGCGCGCCTCGGCTGGCACGTGGTGATCTACTTCGAGGCGCCCGAGCTCGAGGAGCTCGAGAGCTTCCTCGCGGCCTTGCCGACCACGGTCGTCGTCGACCACATGGGACGGCCCGACGTGAGCCGACCGGTCGACGGCCCCGAGTTCGCTCGCTTTCTCCGCTTCCTGCGCGGCCACACGAACGTCTGGAGCAAGGTGGGCGGCGCCGATCGCCTCTCTGTCTCGGGCCCGCCCGCAGTGCGAGGCGAGACGGCCCCGTACGCCGACGTCGTGCCCTTCGCCCGCCGTGTCGTCGAGGAGTTCCCGGACCGCGTACTCTGGGGAACCGACTGGCCGCACCCCAACCTCAAGGACCACATGCCCGACGACGGCCTGCTCGTGGACCTCGTCCCCCGCATCGCCGCGACGGAGGAGCTTCAGCGCAAGCTGCTCGTCGACAACCCGATGCGGCTCTACTGGCCCGAGGCGCGGAAGGGAGCCTAGAGATGGCGCTCGACAAGCCCTACCTGGACATCCCTGGCACGACGATCTTCGACGCCGAGCAGTCGCGCCGGGGATACTGGCTCAACCAGTTCTGCATGTCGCTGATGAAGCCGGAGAACCGCGCCCGCTTCAAAGCTGGAGAGCGCGCCTACCTCGACGAATGGCCGATGAGCGAGGAGCAGAAAGAAGCCGTGCTGGCGCGCGACCTCAACCGCTGCATCGCGCTCGGCGGCAACATCTACTTCCTCGCCAAGGTCGGCGCCACCGACGGCAAGACCTACCAGCAGATGGCCGCCAGCATGACGGGCATGGGCGAGCAGGAGTACCGCGCGATGATGCTGGGCGGCGGCCGCTCGGTCGAAGGCAACCGCCGCCTCGGCGAAGACGGCGACGCCCAGCCCCACCGCCAGCCCCAGGGCCGCGCGGGGATAGGCCCGCGCTGAAGTGGCGAAGATCACCGCGTCCGTCTACGCGTCGCACGTCCCGGCGATCGGCGTCGCCCTGGACACGGGCAAGACGCACGAGCCCTACTGGCAGCCGCTCTTTTCCGGCTTCGAGCCGTCCCAGGCCTGGCTCCGGGAGCAGCGTCCCGACGTCGTCTTCCTCGTCTACAACGACCACGCGAACGCGTTCAGCCTCGACATCATCCCGACGTTCGCGATCGGGGCTGCGGCGGAGTTTCCGCCGGCCGACGAAGGTTGGGGTCCGCGGCCGGTGCCCACGGTGATCGGCCATCCCGAGCTCGCCGCGCACATCGCGCAGAGCGTGATCCAGGACGACTTCGACCTGACGATCGTCAACAGGATGAGCGTGGACCACGGCCTGACTGTCCCGCTGTCGCTCATGTGCGGCGCCGTCGATCCCGCGCACGGCGCCTGGCCGTTCCGCGTGGTTCCGTTCGCCGTCAACGTCGTGCAGTACCCGGTGCCCTCGGGCCGCCGCTGCTTCGAGCTCGGCAAGGCGATCCGGAAGGCGATCGCGAGCTACGACGAGCGGCTCGACGTGCAGGTCTGGGGCACGGGGGGGATGAGCCACCAGCTCCAGGGCCCGCGCGCCGGCCTCATCAACGCGGAGTGGGACGCCCGCTACCTCGACCGTTTGATCGCCGAGCCCGAGGCGCTCGCCCGCATGCCGCACGTCGACTACGTGCGCGAGGCGGGCAGCGAGGGGATCGAGCTCGTGATGTGGCTGATCGCGCGCGGCGCGATGGCGGACGTCGCCGGCGGCCCGCCGCCCCGGGTCGTCCGCCGCTTCTACCACGTGCCGGCGAGCAACACCGCCGTCGGCCACCTGATTCTCGAGAACCCGAGCTGACGCCCGGCCCCGAGCTCTAGGGGGCCGCCCGCGCGAGCTCCTTGGTCAGCTTGCGGTTGCCGTAGCGCACGGTCAGGACGATCCCGTCGCTCCAGCCGGCGAGCGTGATGTCGAGCACCGGCACCGGATCCGAACCGGCCTCGAACTTGGCGGCGGACTTGAAGACCGTCTCGGCGGCCAAGGGCGCCGCCATCGCAGAGAGATCGGCGAAGATCTCGCGCCCGTCGCCGCGGCGCAGCTCGAGAGTCATCGGGATCGCGCCGGTCTTCGGCGCCAGCACGAGCACGTAGCGGCCCGGCACGACGAGTGTCCCGTCGATCGACAGGAACCACGACGTCGTCAGGCGGGCGAACGCCCAGGGGCGCTGGCCCTCGGACGCTGTCCCGCCCGACTCGAGCGCGGCGAACACGTCCGGCCGCCAGGGGTGGTCGACGAACTCCACCTCCGCGCCCGAGACCTTGTCCTTGTGGACCCCGCGAGCGGGCGGCTGGGCGTCCGCGACGGAGGGCAGAGTCAGGAACAGAAGGAGCGCGAGCCGCCTCATCCCAGCATCCTAAGCCTTCGGGCCCGTTGGCGGCGCGCCAGGCTTGGGGGAGACTAGCGGGCGGAGGACCGATGCCCGAAGCTCCGGAAGTCGAGACCGACAAGCTGCGCGAGGCGATCGAGGAGGAGATCGAGAAGGCGGGCGGCGCCTTGCTCAAGAAGATCGCGCTCACCACGGCGCTGCTCGCCGCCATGGCGGCCGTCGCCGCGCTCTGGGCCGGCGCCACGGTGAACGAAGCGCTGGCCCGCAAGACCGACGCCGCGCGGCTCCAGGCCGAGGCCTCGGACCAGTGGGCCTACTACCAGGCGAAGGGAATCAAGGCGGCCGTGGTCGAGGCGGAGGCGGGCGCGTGGCAGGCGGCGGCGAAGGCGCCCCCGGCCGAGCTCGAGGCGAAGCGCCACCGCTACGAAGAGGAGCAGCGGGAGATCGAGGCGAAAGCGCGCGAGAAAGAGAAGGAGCGCGAGGAGCAGTCGCAGGAAGCCGAGCACCTGCTCCACCAGCACCATCGCTACGCGAACGCCGTCGCGCTCTTCCAGGTCTCGATCGCGCTCGGGGCGGTCGCCGCGCTCACGCGCCAGAGACTCGTCTGGCTGGGGTCGATCCTGGTGGGCCTCGCCGGCCTCTGGTTCCTGGTCTGACGATGACGATCAAGGTCGCGCTGGCGGGCGCCGGCGCGTTCGGGCTCAAGCACCTGGACGCGATCAAGAACATCGACGGGGTCGAGGTCGTCTCGCTCGTGGGTCGCGAGCTCGACAAGACACGGACGGCGGCGGCGAAGTACGGCATCGGCCACGTCACGAGCGACCTCGCCGAGAGCCTCGCACGGCCCGACGTTGGCGCCGTGATCCTCGCGACGCCGACGCCGATGCACGCGGCGCAGGCCCTCGCGTGCCTCGAGGCCGGCAAGCACGTGCAGGTCGAGATCCCGCTCGCCGACTCGCTGCGCGACGCGTACCGCGTCGTCGAGCAGCAGAAGGCCAGTCGCAAGGTCGCGATGTGCGGCCACACGCGGCGCTTCAACCCGAGCCACCAGTGGGTGCGCCGGCGCATCCTGAAAGGCGAGCTCCAGATCCAGCAGATGAACGTCCAGACTTATTTCTTCAGACGAACGAACATGAACGCGCTCGGGGAGCCGCGGAGCTGGACGGATCACCTGCTGTGGCACCACGCGGCGCACACGGTCGACCTCTTCGCGTACCAGGCCCAAAGCCCGATCGTCCGCGCGAACGCGCTGCAGGGCCCGATCCACCCGACGCTCGGGATCGCGATGGACATGTCCATCCAGCTCGAGGCGAAGAGCGGGGCGCTTTGCACGCTGTCCTTGTCCTTCAACAACGACGGCCCGCTCGGCACGTTCTTCCGCTACATCGGCGACACCGGCACCTACGTCGCCCGCTACGACGACCTCTACGACGGCAAGGACCAGAAGATCGACGTCAGCCAGGTGGACGTGTCGCTGAACGGCATCGAGCTCCAGGACCGCGAGTTCTTCGCCGCGATCCGCGAAGGCCGCGAGCCGAACGCGAGCGTCGCCCAGGTACTGCCCTGCTACGAGGTGCTGCACGACCTCGAGCGTCAGCTTTCCCGCGGGTGACCAAAGCCGCTCTGTCTGAGGGTCTCGTCCAGCTCTGGAAGCTGATCCTCCGGGAACAGGAGCGACTGCACGATCCAGACTGCGCCGCCTCTCCGCCGGGCGCGGGCGATCGCTGCTTTCAGCAGCTCGACACAGCGCCGCTCTCCGCGGTGGAACACCGGACCGCCGGTTCCGAATTGAAACCCCGGCAGCATGTCCACCCTCGCGTCGTTCGATACCGGAGTGAAGCCAGTCATGGACAGCGGATCGGGCTCGAGCCTCGACTGGAACCGGCTGTAGACCGCGTAGGGGTAGCTCGTCTCGGGGTACACGACGATCGAGTCCTCTGGGCGCGCCAGGTCTTCGACGCTGGCGGTGAGGGAGCGCAGGTCCTCGCGAGGATAGCGGGACTGCCGTTGCCAGACGGCTGCAAGGACGATGATGCAGATGGCCGAATACCCGAGCGCGAGCGCGAATGCTGGCCGTCTCGCCTTGAGCCACTCGAGCGGCAATGCCAGGAGTACGAAGAGGAAGGGGAGCAGGTAGAGGTCGATACGTCCTCCACCCAGTGGCACGCGTCCGGCTGAGTTGAGCAGCCACGCCTGGATGAAAGGGAGGACGAGCACGGCCGTCCGATCGGCGTCGAGCACGCGACTCCCCAAGACGGCACCGATGCCTGCGAGCGGCACGCCCAGCACCCACGCGAAGGGAATGCCGTTGAGGGCATGGTCAAAGAACGCGTCCGTGATCTTCACCGCCGCCCGCGCCATGGAGCGAAGGCCAGCGTCCCATGGCAGAAAAGACTGGGCCCAGTACTCGTGGAGCGCTTCCCTGCCGCTGGAGCCCACGACGATCAAGTACCAAGACAGCATAGCGACGCCGAAGCAAGCGACCGTCGCCGTTCCCCAAAGGCGAACGGAGCTGGAGCACCGTCGTGCCGCGAACAGACACGCCATGAGGCCCGAGGCAGCAGGCAGGGCGGCCTGGGCGGAGACGAGCAGGGCGAGACCACCCGATCCCGCGAGAGCCAGCCAGCGACCCCTTCGCGCCGGGTCTCTGAGAACCGCGAGCACGAGCGCACTCAGGATGATCGCGAACAGGGCATCGAGTGTGAAGGGCTTCACACGAGCGGACTCGACGACCTGGCTGGAGGTCACGGCCAGCAGGAGGCCTGCCAGGAGGGCGGCGAGCCGGCTCAAGCCGATCGTACGAGCGAGAAGGTAGAGCCCTGGCGGCCCCAAGGCTCCGGCAACGAGTGAGGGTACCTGTGCGGCGGCTTCCGAAAAGCCGGACGCCGCGAGCCACGCGGAGAGCAGGAGGCCGAACCCAGGTGCAGTGACCCCGAAGCGGGCGACATCGGCCCAGTTGCGCTGACGGGCGATGAGAACCTGCCAGGCATCATCTCGGTAGAGCGATTGCGGCCCCAACGACGGAAGCACGAGCCAGAGCAGCAGGCTGGCGAGGAACGTGGCGCACGCGATGTCCCACGCGGAAAGACCTCCACGCCCGGAGGCCGGGTCGTGTCGCGGGGACAGCGTCAAGGCAGGGTTGGCCTGGACGCCATTCGTGCGGACTCGCGAACGCTTCGCCACTCGTAGCTCGCGGCTCGTCCCATTGGCGGGAGCCTACCACTCGTGCTGTGCAGCAGTGACGCCCCGTGCTACGTGAGCTCCGCAGATCCGCCGATCACGAGCACCTCAGGGGTGAGGCCCGGGCGACGCGCACGTCTGCTGCTAGGATGAGGCGAGGTCGCCGCAGCGCGATGGGAGCACAGTCCGAGAACATGCCGAGTGCGCGGCTCGCAGCCGCCGTCGGCGAGCGCGAGCTGCTGCGGCTGCTGGGCCTGCCGCGCGGCCGCGCGCTCGAGGGCGATCTGCGCTCGCGGGCGGACGAGGCGCGCGCCTGGTACGCCGAGCACGGCCGCCCGTTCGCTGCGACGCGCCGGGTCGGCGTGGAACCTTTCGAGTCCGACGCTGTTCGGCTCGCGGACGGCACCGAGCTTCGCAGCCCGGCGCTGGCCGCGGACCTGCGCGCGGGCGAGGGATTCGCCGTGCTCGTGCTGGCCGCGAGCGCGGGCCGCGAGGTCGGGGCCGAGGTCGCTCGCCGCTGGACCGACGCACGGCCCGACGAAGCCTGGTTCCTCGACCGATTCGCAGCGGCGGCAACGGAAGCGCTCGTGCTGCTGGCGTCCGCGGCCGCGTGCCGCGAAGCCTCCGGAGCCGGCGCGACGCTGCTGCCGCCGCGCTCGCCGGGCTGCGCCGGCTTCGCGCTCGCCGACCAGCACCGGCTGATGGCCCTGCTCGGGGCGGCGCCCGCCCCGAACGAGCGGATGGCCCTCGGCCCGATCGAGCTTCTGCGCAGCGGTGCCCTCGACCCGCCGCACTCGCTCACGGCGGCGTTCGGCTTGACGCGCCGGCCGCTTGCGGCGACGACGCCCGAGGCTCTTTGCCGCGGCTGCGCGCTCGATCCCTGCCGGTTCCGGCGCGCGCCACCGGCGGCGACGAAGCCCGCCGTCCGCGCGCGCGACGCGAGCCAGGTGATCGCTTGAGCCAGCCGCCGCTGCTCCAGGCGCTGCGCGAACGGGTGCTGCTCGGCGACGGCGCGATGGGCACCGAGATCCAGCGCGCCGGCCTCGAGTCCGGCGGCTGCGGCGAGGCCTGGAACCTCGACCACCCGGAGCGCGTGCTCGCGATCCAGCGGCGCTACGCCGAGGCGGGCTCGGACGTGCTGCTGTCGCACAGCTTCGGCGCGAGCCGGATCATGCTCGCGCGCCACGGCGAGGGCGAGCGCACGGCGGACATCAACCGCGCCGCGGTCCGGATCGCGCGCGAGGCGCTCTCCGGACGCGGCTACGTTCTCGGCGACATCGGGCCCTTCGGCGGCTTGATGGAGCCCTACGGCGACGTGGCTCCCGCCGAGGTCGAGCGGGCCTTCAGGGAGCAGGCCAAGGCGCTCGTCGAGGCCGGCGCCGACGGCGTCATCATCGAGACGCAGACGGCCTTCGAGGAGCTGGAGATCGCGATCGCGGCGGCGCGGGAGGCCGGGGCCGCCGTCGTGATCGCCTCGCTCGCGTTCGACCGCATGCTCGAGGAGGACGACGTGCGCACCATGATGGGCGTCTCGCCCGAGCAGGCGGCCGAGTTCATGGTCGAACGCGGCTGCGACGTGGCCGCGCTCAACTGCGGGACGCGCGTCGACATGGCGATGGCGGCGCGGATCGCGGCGCGCTACCGCTCGGCGTGCGGCCTTCCGGTGATGGTGCAGCCGAACGCGGGTGAGCCCGTGCTCGAGAACATGCAGGTCTTCTACCGGCAGACTCCCGAGGAGATGGCCGCGGGCCTGCCGGCCCTGCTCGCCGCGGGCCCGCGCATCGTGGGCGGCTGCTGCGGCAGCACGCCGGACCACATCCGCCAGTTCCGGCAAGTGCTCGACGCGGCCGAATGACCGTCACCATCGCGTTCGACCAGGCGAAGGCCGACGCCGCGCTGAAGGGCGACATGCCCGACGGCTCCGGCGTCGGCGTGAACTACGTCGACGTGATCGCCAAGGCCTCGAAGCTCACGCTGCCCGACGGCCGCAAGCTGCTCTTGAAGCGCAAGGGCCTGAAGCTCACGCTCGCGATCGGCGACAAGCAGGGCGAGGCGCTGCTGCGCCGGCTCGACCACGGCCCCGACGTGCGGGCGATCATCCGCCACGCGCTCGAGGCCGCGGCGCTCGCCGCCGGCGCCCGCGCGCGCCTCGAGCCGGGCGCGGTTCACATCGACGTGGAGCCGGCTCAGGGAAACGACTCGAGCGGGACCCGGTAGCTCAACTATCGCCGCTTCCTCGCTCTGTGCTGCGCGCCGCGCTGCAGCGCGTGCGCCTTCACGATTGCGGGAATGAGGCCGGGGAAGCGTGTCTCGATCTCCTCGCAGCGCGAGCGGTTCTGCATCTCGACGCCCTTGCGCTCGCTGCGGATGAGGCCCGCTTCGCGCAGCGCCTTGAAATGCTGCGACAGCGTGGACTTGGGGATCCCGCCGTCGCGGACGCCGAGGTAGCTCGAGCACGTCTTCGCACAGCCGGAGCCGACGATGTCCGCGTAGATCGCCACGCGCACGGGATCGGACAGCGCGTGCATGATGCCTTCGACCGTGATGTCGTCCAGGGCAGGGTGAAAGAGCGGCTTCATCGGGCCATCCGCCAGCTTCAGTATAGCGGCTCTTGACAATTAGTTCTATAGTTCGTATTTTCTGAACTACAGCACTAGCGGGGGCCGGACGGGAAGGAAGCTGAACATGGGCAAGCTGGACGGGAAGGTCGCGGTGGTGACGGGCGCGTCAAAGGGGATCGGGGCCGGGATCGCGAAGGCGTTGGCAGCGGCGGGCGCCAAGGTCGTCGTCAACTACGCGTCGAGCAAGCACGGGGCGGACGCGGTGGTGGCCGCGATCGAGAAGGCGGGCGGCACGGCTGTCGCCGTTGGCGCCGACGTCTCCAGCGAAGCCGGCGCACAGGGCTTGATCAACGAGGCCGTGGAGACGTTCGGCCGGCTCGACATCGTGGTCAACAACTCCGGCGTCTACGAGTTCACCCCGCTCGAGGACATCACCGCCGAGCACTTCCACCGCCATTTCAACGTCAACGTCCTGGGCGTCCTCCTCACGACGCAGGCCGCAGCGAAGCACCTGGGCGAAGGGGCGAGCGTCATCAACATCAGCTCGGGCGTGACCCGCCTCGCGCCGGCTCGTAGCGCCGTCTACTCCGGGACGAAAGGCGCGCTCGACGTCATCACGAGCGTGCTGGCGAAGGAGCTCGGTCCGAAGAAGATCCGCGTCAACGCGATCAACCCCGGCATGGTCGAGACGGAGGGCACGATCAGCGCTGGCTTCATCGGCTCCGACTTCGAGAAGGCGCTGATCGCGCAAGCCCCACTGGGCCGCACCGGCAAGACCGACGACATCGCCGACATCGCGGTGTTCCTGGCCTCGAACGACTCGCGCTGGATGACGGGCGAGCAGCTTCTGGCGACCGGCGGAATCCGCTGACGCGCCGGCCGGCGACTTCGCCGTAGCACGCGCCGCCGGCGCCCGCGGCGGCCCGCCGCTCGCGCCCGCGCTGGCCGCCGCGTTCGACGCGCCCTAGGGTGCGACCGCGATCGTCTGGCGCAGCTTCAAGGCGGCGTCGGCCGACGAAGGCCCCACCATCAGCTCGACCTTCCCCGGCTCGACCACCCAGGCGTGGCGCTCGGGGCTCCAGTAGGCGAGGTCCTCGGCCGAGAGGCTCAGCGTCACCGTGCGCGTCTGGCCTGGGATGATCGAGACGCGCTCGAAGCCGCGGAGCTGCTTCTGCGGCCGCGCCAGCTTCGAGTCGAGGTAGCGCACGTAGAGCTGGACCACCTCGTCGCCGGCGCGCGCGCTCTCGTTCGTGACCTCGACGCTCACCGAGACCGGCGCGCCGGGCTTGACGCGCGGCGCGCTCGTCTGGAGCCCCGCGTAGCGGAAGCTCGAGTAGCTGAGCCCGTGGCCGAACGCGAACTGCGGCTCGGCGTGCGCGTACATGTAGGTGCGGCCGTGGCGGATGTCGTAGTCCATCATCGGCGGCAGGTCCTCGAGCGCGCGCGGCCAGGTCTGGTTGAGTCGCCCTGCCGGATTGAAGTCGCCGAGCAGCACGTCGGCGAGGGCGTTCCCGAGCTCCTGGCTGTTGTGGGTCACGTGCAGGATCGTCGGCACGTTCGCAGCCGCCCAGGGCAGCGCGACCGGGTAGCTCGAGATCAGCAGCAGCACCGTGCGCGGGTTCGCTTCGTACACGCGCCGAACGAACTCCTCCTGCCCCGGCGGCAGCGTGATCGCCTTGCGGTCGACCGCCTCCTTGCCCTCGCTCGGCGAGTTGACGACCGCCCAGCCGGCGTTGCCTTCGGGATGGCTGCCGACGCACACGACCGCGACCTCCTGGCGCCGCGCCAGCTCGACCGCCGCGTCGCTCATGTCTCCGACCCAGTTGACGCCGTAGCTCGGGGGCGCGGGCGGCGGGCCGGAGCTGGCCGCGCGCTCGAGCCCTTCGCGCGGAGAGACGGTGTAGGGCGGCGTGCCCGAGTACCAGTCGAGCAGCACCGTGTTCGCGAGCGGTCCCACGACCGCGAGCGACTTGAACTTGCCGCGTTCGAGCGGCAGGAGACCCGCCGAGTTCTTGACGAGCACGATCGACTTGCGCGTCACCTCGCGCACGAGCGCGCGCGTCTCGGGCTGGCTCCAGGGCTCGGGGTCGCCAGGCGCGCCGATCGCCGAGTACGAGACGCGCTCAGGCGGGTCCATGAGCCCGAGCTTGATCGAGACGCGGAAGAGGCCCCGCAGCGCCTGGTCGATGTCCGCTTCCTTGACGAGCCCGCGCGCGAGCGCCTCGGTCACCGCTTCCTTGTGGCGGTCGAGGAAGTGGTTGATGCCGGCCTTGAGGCACGCGGCCGCCGCCGTGGCCCGGTCCGGAAACGCCTTGTGCGCGGTGACGAGCAGCCCCAGGCCGCCGCCGTCGGTGCAGAGAATGCCGTCCTGGCCCCACTCCTTGACGACGATGTCGCGCAGCATCGGGTGCACGTGCGCCGGCGTGCCGTTGACCGCGTTGTAGGCCGCCATCATCGCGCGCGCGCCGCCCTGGCGGACCGCCATCTCGAACGCCTTGGCGTAGTACTCGCGCCAGAGCCGCTCGTCGAAGTTCGAGGACGAGCTCTCGCGACCGTCCTCGTTGCTGTTGGCGAGGAAGTGCTTCACGAGCGCCGCCGCCTTCCAGTAGCGCGGGTCGTCGCCCTGGAGGCCGCGCACGAACGCGACCGCCAGCGAGCCGACGAGCAGCGGGTCCTCGCCGTAGACCTCCTCGGTGCGGCCCCAGCGCGGGTCGCGCGCGATGTCGGCGTTCGGGGCGCGCACGATCAGGCCCGAGCGGTCGTATTTCGCGCTCTGGTAGAGGTAGCGGGCCTCGAGCGCCTCCTGGGCCGCGACCTTGCGCACGAGCTCCCTGTCCCACGTCTCGCCGAGGCCGTACGCCTGCGGGAACTGCGTGGTGGCGGTCGGGTTGCGGCGGCCCCAGTTGCTCGGCCCGCCCTGCGCCACCCCGTGGTAGCCCTCGATGTGCGGGGAGCCCTTCACGCCGAGCCGCGGCACCGAGGCGCGCGTCGCGAGGCAGTCGATCTTCTCCTCGAGCGTCATGCGCGAGACGAGGTCGCTGATGCGCTCCTCCGCCGGACGGTCGGGATCCTGGAAGGGGTACTGATACTGGGCCGCCTGGGCGCCGGTCGGACGGGCGGCGCCGCAGACGACCAGGGCGAAACAGGCTGACAGGGCTTTTGTCATGGCTCTGCCGGCGACGCTATCTCCGCGGTCGCGGCCGTGTCAACGAAAGCGTGATCCTGGCTACTCGCTCCGAAGCGCCACCATCGGCGGGACGCGAGCGGCGCGTCGCGCGGGAAGCCACGACGCGAGCGCCGCGCTCAGGCTCAGAAGCAGCGCGGCCGCCGCGTAAGACACGGGATCGCCGGCGTGCACGCCGTGGAGCTGGCTGTCGAGAAGCCGCGTGACGGCGTACGCGAGCGCCAGGCCGAGCACGAGGCCAGGCAAGACCAGGCGCGCGCCGTCGCGCAGCACGAGCGTGTGCATGTCGAGAGCGTTCGCCCCGAGCGCCGCGCGCACGCCCAGCTCACGCGTGCGCCGGGCGACCAGGAAGGACAGCAGGCCGTAGAGCCCGAGCGCGGACAGCCCCAGCCCGAGCAGGCCGAAGAGCCCGACCAGGAAGAGCGCGAAGCGGTCCTGGGCGTAGCTGTTCCCGGCCATCCGCTCGACGGTCTCGAAATCGTGGGGCGCGATGCGGGAGTCCACGGCCGCGAGCGCCAGGCGCACCGGGCGCTCGAGCGAGGCTGCGGGCACGCTGCCGTGCACGACGAGCTGCACCTCGTCGCCGAGGAAGCCCGGGTTCTGCGCGTACGGCAGGTACCAGGTGCCGGGGACGTCGCCGTCCGCAGGGTCGGCGATGCCCTTCACGTCGGCGGCCACTCCGACCACCACGTAAGGCGGGCGCGGGTCGCCGGCGCGTCCGCGGCGGATCGTCTTGCCGAGCGGGTCCTGTCCGGGCCAGTGCCGGCGAGCGAAAGCCGCGCTCA